>MTLE01002106.1_pt1 | contig 81051 bp, 66 predicted proteins | sample 1982461 | NCBI WGS metagenome assembly MTLE01 (sample SAMN05712605, study PRJNA340218) | biofilm metagenome | isolation source: sample SPL anode biofilm adapted to -200 mV | place: USA | collected 2012-02-03 | reverse complement strand
GACAATATCGTCGGATTCTATGTGCATTTGGATGAAACCAATCCACATTGTCACTGCACGCTATTGCCGCTTGATGAGAACCAGAAGTTCGCCTACAAGCGAATGTTTGCTGGGAGCGACAAGTATGAGTATTCTCGTATCACGTCAGAGATACATGATGAGTTGGCTAAGGTAAATGCCAAGTGGGGACTTGACCGTGGTGACAGGATTGCTGAGACAGGTGCCCGGCATCGTAGTACGGAAGAATACAGAAGACAGCTTACACATGAATGCTCGGTACTGGAGAAAGATATCGAGAGTAACAAGGCTAAGCTTCGGGCACTTTACATGGATATTCATCTGGCAGAACGCAGGGTGAAAGGTCTTACCACTATGATTGCCAATCTCGAAGAAAAGAAAGCGACCATCGAGGCAGAACAGAAGCGTCTTGCTGATGAATTGGCTAATGGCAGAGGTAATGCGGATGCTATTCGTGACCAGATTAAGAAACTCGATATTCAGCTTCAATCAGTCATCACTTCACTGGCAGATAAGAATGCCAAACTTGATGTTGCTGTTCAGCAACGAGACAAGATTGCAGAAGATATACAGGAGATGCGTACTCAGCGTGACGAGATTAAGAAGCAGCTCTATGATGTTGCTGACCAAATGGAGGAACAGATACGCTATCGCTTGAAAGATGCTGTCATGAGTGATGTGGTATCACACTTCCAAGAGGCATTGCCACAAATGACGTTCCGTGATATGGATGTTTTCGACGGCTCACTGCTGGCAGATATGGCTACTCGTGGCGAAGAAATTCTGACGTGCGCCATGTATCTGTATGGTGGCATGATGGACGATGCTACCACATTTGCTGAAGGTCATGGTGGCGGAGGTGGCGGTAGCGATTTGCCTTGGGGACGCAAGGACGATGAAGATGACCGTGCGTGGGCAATGCGTTGTATGCGCATGGCTCACCGAATGATGAAACCATCAAGTTCTCGACGTATGAGACGATAGGTATTCAGGAACGGCACAGGATAGACAGAGTTTAGTTTCAGAGTTCAGTTTGCCGAAATATTTGAATTACGGTTAAAAACAAAGGCTTATATGCTGATATATTCTTCTGCCGGCAAAATGTGCTGTTCCTTTGCATCAGTTTTAAGAACAAACACAAAACGACACATGATAAAACGACTACTATTGATATCTACAGTCTGCTTCTCGCTCACAGCACAGGCTGCAAATTTGGACCATGAGATGGCTGATACGATTTCCATTTCTGGAACAACAGAAAGTGAGCAGTGGCTTCATAGATTGGAGCCAACGTATCTGAGAAACGTAACTCTTGCATCCGGATTCCGTGACAATTGGTTTATTACTGTCGGTGGTGGTGTGTCGGCTTTTGCCGGCAGTCCACTCGGATGTGAGGATTTATTTGGACGCATCAAACCAACTTTGAATGTTCAGGTTGGCAAATGGTTTACACCTGCCATCGGTGCCCGTGTGTCTTTTCAGGGATTCGAACTCAAGAACTCTGAATTGCAGAACACAGGTTATAAGTTGGCACACGCTGACTTGATGTTTGATGTTGCCAATTATTTCAATAAGGCAAGAGATGAACCACGCTGGGGAGTTGTTCCCTACGTTGGCTTGGGGCTTATCCACAACGAGGATAATGGGAACAGTCCTTTCTGCTTTTCTTACGGCTTAATGGGACGTTATCGTCTTACTCAGAGATTACACCTATCCATGGAACTTGGCGGCACCACCACTTTTAAAGATTTTGACGGCCGCGGCGCTTCCCGAGAATTTGGTGATAATTTGATGAGCATTACAGCAGGTCTATCAGTGACCCTTGGTAAGAATGGTTGGAAAAAGGTTGTGGATGCCAAACCTTATATGAAGCAGAATGATTGGTTTATGGCTTACTCGCATTCTATGGATGCTCGCCATAAACAGGATGCAAAGGCACTGGCAGAGATGCGAAAGATTCTGGAAATTGAAGGTCTGTTGGATTATTACAGTGGTAATGACGACAAACATAAACAAGCTCGCACTCATCCAAAGAACGACTACAATGGTCTAAATTCATTGATGGCACGAATTGGTAAAGGCAAGGACGCCTTATCAAAGTCTCATGGTGCTACTAACCACAAGAAACAGAACCTTGGTGATGGCAGTTCTACCAAGCCTTCCGATGGAGAGTTATGGAATGAATATCTACTTGCGATGAACAACAATCGAGCGTGTATCGGTTCGCCAATCTACTTCTTTTTCAAGATAGATACCAGTGAACTTACCGACCGCAGTCAGCTAATCAATCTGGATGAGATTGCTCGTGTTGCCAAGAAATACGACTTGCGTATTCGTATCACCGGCGCAGCTGACGATGCAACTGGAACGGAAACTCGTAACAATGAATTGAGTAGTATTCGTGCTCAGTACATTTACAAGCAGTTTGTTTCAAAAGGTCTAAATGCTGATTATATTGCTCAAGTATCCGTTGGCGGAATCAATGATTTCAAGCCAATTGAGGGTAATAGATTCACGAAAGTGGAACTATTCTTCGAGCCGAACAACTAAGGCATTGTTTTTTAATTAATCTTTTGTAACGGGAGCTTGTCTGTGAAGACAGGCTCTTGCTTTTTTATTATTTTCTGCTTAAAATGTATGCTTTATAACATAAAAAACTAATTATGCAAGTATTTTAGCATAATTATGAAGATAGTTGAAAAATGTTTAATGGGTTTGGCTAATTATCATTATCTTTGCGTCAAATTCAATTTTTTAATAAAATGGCAGAGATAAACAGATTAAAAATTGTACTTATTGAAAAGAAAAAAACTAGTAAGTGGTTAGCAGAAACTTTAGGTAAAGATCCAGCAACTGTTTCTAAATGGTGTACAAACACCTCTCAACCAAGCATTGAGACTTTTTTGGAGATTGCTAGACTCTTAAACGTTGATATTAAGGATTTATTGATTTTAACATCAATTTCAAATTCGACAACTCAACTTACAAATTTGAATGAGTAACTATGTTAACAGGCAATATTAATTGGAAAAGTATCCTTAAGGATATCTATTGTCCGACTATTGGATCCTTATGGGTTGCTCCAAATGGCATTTGGAATAATTCTTTCGCTCATAATAAAGCCTCAGAGGAATTTCATCCTTCTGTTGTTGGCAGAGTATATGATGATAATACTAAATGTTGGGTTATACCAGGTACATCGAAAGAATACAATAAAGGTTCAAGTGTGTTTCGTACAAAAATTGCCCCAGATGACCCAAACTGCCCATACTCCCATTTCCTTATCAAACTTAGAATGACTTATAATTCAAAAGATATTCTAAGCCTACAACGAGGTTGGAATGGAATAGATTCTCTGAGTGATACTCAGGTAGAAGAATTAAAATTACAGATTAAATTTAGCTTAGGAATCAATGTTTAAAGTGAAATTTTTATTGGAGCTAATTTCTGGTAAGTTGTCAGAAGAAGGATATGCTAATATTCTAGGCTCAATTGCTGCTATGGTTAGAAGTCATCATTGGAAAAAAACGATTATTGTTTCTTCTAACTCAGACGAGGAATGGAGTGATGAAGATATAAGAGAATTATCTCACATGTATTTCGAATGGATTATAGCTAATAATAAATTGAAATATATAAACAAAATATCGCATGATTACATTTCTTACTATTTTACTCAAATGTTGGTCTCATTTGTGGCAAATAAAATAAAAGAAGAACAGCAAAAGACTGGTATAAGTTTTCAGAAATGTTTGGAGCTAGTTAAAATTATATGTGAGGAAGAGTACGAACATAGTATTATTTCCAGGAAAAACTATGTCAAGGCATTAGATTGTTGCTCTGAAAAGATAATTGAAGAAGTTGATGACATTATTAAATACATGCCACATATACCTGTCAATGAAAGTACACGTCAATTTAAGCCTATTGTAAAGATGGCTATTGAAGATGTCTTGATGAGTGCAGACGGATACTTATCGATTGAAAATCTATGCAAGGCTATATTTAAACTATTTGATCAAAGTGCACTCTCCATCAATTCACCCGAAAATAGCACAATAGATCAAATTGCAGATGATTCGAAATATACTTTTGCTATTAATAAAATATTATCAGGTCTCAGTAAAAGCGATGCTATGATGTTCGTAGAGTATATTTTTCAAGACCATGGGCAGGTTTCTTTGGCTGAAATTGCTTATAAATATGGTTTGGCAAAAAGCTCTGTACATAAAAAAATAGAAAACTTTAAAAATAAAATATTCTCTGTATATATCCCTGAAAATGAAAATGATGGAGTGATGTTCCTCCAGAAACTTGCACAATCTTTGGACGAAATTGCTAAGTAGGAGTATTATTAGTATGAAACGAAACTTTAAAATATGAATACAATTAATGACTTCTTGGAAAAGCCAATTACCCAGGAATCGCAAATGATAAAATTGGATATGGACGGCCTAGGACAACTCAACACGTTGTTCTTAAACGGTAATGTTTCCATGCCCTCGTTTATGGGTGTTTCACCCAAAATAAAGAAAAATCAGATTTGGTCAGTAAAATTTGAATATCTTGATTATGAGGGTGAGCAAAAAAAATCAAAACATCCAATAATGGTGTTGCTAACAAGTGATTGTGAGGATTTGGATAATGAAACGCAATTCGTACGTGGATGTCCGATTTCGCCATTTACTGAGATGGCAGCTGATAATGAACAAAAATGTGATGATCCGTCAATTGTTGGTTTCCCTTTTATTGTAGAAACGTGGAATGAGCAACCTATGTTGACAGATATTTTAGAGAAATATGTTGCAGATTTTTATGCAGATGTTAGAGAAATACCTTGTAATTTAAATCAAGAGCAACAGAGATTTAGAGAGATTGAGATTTCAAATGCATTGTTTCTTAATAACTCTGTATCAGCATACATTAAGGAATTGGAAAGAAGCAATAATTTTTCGTTTTCCGTAGATGTTTCATTTGCTGATTACATTAGAACAAAACATATGCCACAGTTCAATCTTGAGAATCCAAATCTTGTCGAACTTCCTATTGGTGAAGAATATGCTACAGCTGCAAAAACAGGAAATTTATTAACAGATAATGATTGCATAGATTTTGAGACCGAAAATTTACCTTTTAGAATAGAAATAAGAAAAAAAAGAATTGGGTTTGTTATCACAATCATCCCAAAACTTGAAGTGTGTCTTAAAAGTGGTTCTGGAGAGGAAATTATAGGTTCGTCAAATACAGAAAGAGTTGTCTTCAACAACTTAAAGAAGGGCCTTTATACAATTGCAAGTCCCTTGTCAAATGAAATAATAACAGTTAGATTAAAATAAAAAACATGTCATATATTCCTTTAATAAAAAAAGTAAAATGGGTTGATTTGAGTGATGAACATCAAAGGCTCAGAGAAACAGTAGAAAAAGACCTAAAAAAAGCTTGCGTAGAGGATGGTAATATTCAACCTATCATGCTTCAGGGAGCTTTTGGAATAGGCAAATCTACTACACTTTATTATTTATTTCATTATGGGTGGGAGATTTTAAAAACGCCTACGTTTTATTTGCCTTTGGCTAAAATAGTAGACAAGGTTAAGGAAAAAGCGTTACAAGCAGAGTCCGGTAAGGTCGAGAATAACCAATTGAGTGTAATTATCGGCAATTTGATAAATGAACAAATCGAAATCCTAACTAATCAAAATTGGGACGAAATTTATGATATTGACTTCCCTGAGTTTAAAGGGAAAGACGATTCTTCAAAGCTCAGTTTGTCAGAATATCTTAAAGGATTTCAGCCTGTAAAATTAGATATAGATAAAGGTGATTCAGCATTTTCTTTCGATAATATAACTTTTTCAGAAAGTGTAATAAGAGAAGCAATGAGTAGCCATAGAACTCCATTACTTCTTGTAGATGAATTTGAGTCAAAATTCTACGAATTAAAACGATTTGTAGAATCATCTGGTGGTGGAATTTTAAGAGAATTGTTTGATCAAATTGTTCAATCTAAGCCTTTTATGTTGGTTATTGGAAATGGCCCAGCATCAGGTTATGAGGTTGCTAAAGAAAAAGGAACTGGTGGAAATAATGACAGTGAAACTGCTGCAAATAGACGACTTAAAACCATACCTATTCCTTTCCCAACAGTAGATTTGCTAAAACGAAAATTTATGAAAAACTGCTCAAATGGGTATGTGAATTTCATTTGGTGGATGTCTCGCTGTCGTCCTGGCCACATTCAAAAGTTATGGGATGCTATCGATTACAAGTCTTTTAAACTATATAATTCCTCTGATTTTATTACAAGGGATATATTTAACGAACCTATAGATGAAAGTGGAGAAGACGTAAAATATCTAAAAACAAATTTCTTTAATAGTCTTGATAGTTATATTTTTCCAATAGTTAATAAGCTATTGTTAGAATTTGAGCCTCAGATAATAAAATTAGAAGACAATTACAAAAATGCTTTAAAGGACTCTGAAAACGCTACTAACTTCTATTGTGGTGATGAACTTGTTAATGTTGAGAAGGAATTGTTACCTGCAACAAAAGATGACATTTGTCAATATCTCAACAAATGTAACTCAGAGGGTAAATATACTAGTGTAAACTACCTTAAAAATTTGAACAAATACTTTAGTTATATCCTTTTAGCTTGCGCTGATTCTAATGGCAATATGGCCTTTAATACATCTTGCAAGGATGAAGAAAGCGCCCTGTCAGATACATTCTTAATTCCTATGTTGGAGCTTACATATGATTTTATTAGTCAATATGAGGATGCTGATGATTATGTTGTAAAAGAAACAAAGGATTTTATTTTAGATTGTACAAAATATATTGAAAGATCTACAAAGAATGATAATATCCCAGAGAATTTTCCTTCGTTAAACGGAATGTTCTCAGGATTCAAAATTGGTAAACAAAAGGTAGGTTCTGATTGTTATATCCAATTTTCATTACGTGCGGTTAGAGAAATTATAGAACAGCCTATTGGTTCACCGTCACTTAAATACAAGGATATAAGTCTACAAGCAAAATTGTCAGAAGTCAATCTCCGTCAAGGTGTTCTTTTATCTAATTATGATAAGGACGATAGAGTTGTATTTATACCAATTCTTGAAGAATCAATGTTGGATGATTATATATTACGTCTAAAAGAATATATCAAAGGCGTAACTGAAGGACTTCACAAAAGTGGCGAAAAAACACTTAGATTTGTTTACTTTCAGCAAAATGATAAGATTGATGACTTAATTACTGATGTTACAAGAAATGGAGACGACGAAATAGCAGTTGCTAAATATAAAAAATTGACGTTTGAAGATTATAGTAATTATCAATTTAATTTTGGCGGGCAAATTTCTGACTTTATAGATTCTGTTGCTAAGATTGCTATTATCGGGTGTGCAAGTTGTGATTTATCTGATTATGCTGATGATGGTACCATTAGCATCAAATCTGTAATAGAAAAAATAAAAAGTAGAGAATGGACCAAACAAAAAGAGGTCATAAGAACAATTGAACACTATGAAAAATTAGTGTGCGAGGGGGATAATTCAGTACTTCGCAGAATCGAATCTGATTCGAAGAAGGAATATAATGAAGTATTGGAAAATACAATTTGTAATTGTGATGATTATGCTTATAATATTACCTGTGATTTTACAAAGGCTCTTGATGAAACTGTTACTGACGAATTAAGTAAATATATCGGATTATATTATATTTTGGAAAAGGCAAAAAGCAAAACAAATGTTAGCGAGACCTTGTTTCAAGTTATGAAAACTGTAGGCAGTCGGAATGCAGTTTTGTATCTTGCACCTAAAACTGACAATATAACAGAATCCTTGTATTTCAATCAGATATCAAGTATTATATCTAGTGAAGAAGCCAAAAATCTTATCCACAAATATGACAATAATGATAAATTAATTGAACGACTTACCAATTTTATGATAAGTATGAAAAATGATAATGTTGGTAATAGTTTAACTGATTTACTGAATTTTATTCAATCTAAACTAAAGGATCATTGGATTGAAAAATACAATGAAAAGATGTCATACTACGGTTTTCAATCAGGCGAAATTTTGATGAAATTATTATATTTAGATAATTGTGTAAAAGATATAGATTTAGGTGGAATTCGTATGGAACTTGCAGAAAGAATCAAGGAGAAGGAGCAAGAATTATTGTTAACGAGAACTAATGTGTCCTCTGCTATTACATCTATAACGGAAATGCTTTATAGTCAAAGATATAGGAAAGAAAATTCTGATAATATGCCTTTCCATGCCTATACCAAAGAATTGCAGCGTGTTTCGGCTCTACTTAGTCAATGCAAAAAAATCCTTGATGAAGAAAACTCGAGTACGGCTGTATTGATTATAATTTGGTCTATCGTGTGTAGAATCGCCAGTATATCTACTACTGCAACAATTCTTACCAATCAAATAGTAGGCATTCATACATCATTAAGCCAAAAAAAAATATATATCGAGGGCGAATACCAAACTCCAATAAATAATATTTACAAGGATCAACTTACTGCAAAGCTTATTGAATTTAATGAACAAGCAGTTAAGTATGAAGGTAATTTTTGCTGGTATCAATTTGCTAGACAGCTTACGCCTACGGTTGAAGCTTCAACGATATTTGACTCCAATCTAGTCCCAACACTAGAAAATACTTTAAAGCCTGAGGATGTTAAAAAATTTAATGATTATCTACAAGTTATGGTAAATACCCCTGGCTCGAAATATAAGAAGAAAATGGATGAAGTGTTAGATATCTGCAAAAAATGTCAGGCAGAGTCTGACCAATACAAAAAGTTGTTGGGATATATTAATAATCTGCTAAATTTTGATGAGCAATGAATATCGAAAAAATAGAAAAGAAATACTATAAAGCTATTGAGTTAATAAATGGAGAGAAGTATGCCTCAACTCTAAAAGCTGAATTAACTAAACCAGAGTGGAAGGAAAAAGTAAATGAAATTATCGATAGAGTAGATTCTATAGGTTCAAAAGGTGATTTCGAAAAATATAGCAAGCAATTAGTTAATCTTTTCGAGGAGGTTTATGAAAAAATTACAGCTCCAGGATTAGATGCATTTATTGCGTGGGTGGATGCTCATACAAAAAACCAAGAGAATGTTAAAAAGCTACGTTCTTTTATTAAACAAAACTATGAGACATATTCTACATCCATTGATGGCATTATTTCTACTATTGAGAGTCTTCCACAAGAAGATGAGAAACATTTATTTGACAGTTTACTAAATGAATTTAATAGAAAAATAAAAAAAGAAGTTACTTCATTTATCAATGATGCTGATAAATTCGAGAATAATATTGATGGTTTCCTCTCAACATTAAAATCTGAATATTCAGGGATGGCGATGATTTCTGAATTAGAATACACTTCAATTGAACAATTATATACTGAAGAACAACGGAAGTATCAGAATAGATCTTTCTATGAAGATATAATAAAAAAAGCCATTTCATGTGGGCAAAGTCTTGGTCAATTGGACGATGCAGAAAAAGATATAGCTTTAAATGCTCGTGCTTTGAAAAGAATAAAATCAATTAAAAAATGCGTTTCTATTTTAATTCAGACCGGAATGTCGGAATGTAAGGATAATTCATTGCAGAATCTTTTTTTACGATTCGACAAAGAAATGCTTTCAGTAAATGGAGATATCGCACAAACTCTGTCAAATTACTTCGAAAAGACTTGGGAGCCTTTGGAAAATAAGTATAAAATTATTCAAGATTTTTATTCTAAAGATGCACTTAGTTTCAATGAATCGGATTGGAACGGTTTTGAAAAAGAAGCTGATATAACAGCACTTTTCAATGACTATAATTCAGTGCGAAAAGGAAACATCCTGTCCTTAATACCTGCGATGAAACTCGAAGATGTGTCTTCTAAAATCAATACATGCTATAAAAAAATAACTGATTTAGCTGAAAAAGAAAATAAAACTGGCGAAATTGTAAGAGAATATTTTCAAGAATTTGTTACAATATATAATAACAAAAAACAAATGCTGGACAAAATCATTAAAAAGCATGCTAATTTAAAAAATGAGTATGACGAAATTTTTGAACAAGGTAAATCTATGACGACTTTGACAAATGGTATTGTGGCAATAAAAGCAGACAACTCTTTTTTAAGAGAATTAGGAGAAGGAACAATTTATGATATGATCGAAGATATGAAAAAAATAAAGGGACTTTTTTTGGAAATTCTAAAACAGTCACAAATGGAGGAGCAAATAAATTGGCTTAATAATTTGAATTCCACAAATATAAGCGAAAATGATTTTAAGGCAGATTTTCTTCAAACGTTAATTAAAGAAGGTCTGATAACTTTGTCTTTTAAGAAAGAATTCTAATGGAATATTCAAATATTGATATTATTCAAGCTTTGGACAGATTGAGAATAAATAATCTCTATGTTCATAACGAAGAACTGCAAGGAGTTTCCTTCAAAAGCGCTAAACTACAAAAGAGAAAAGTATATTTGGTGGAAACATTGGCAGTAGTCAATGCACTTGTAGAAAGAGGTACCATGATGTTGTTTGGCGGACATGGAGGTGGCAAGACAACTCTTTCGAAATATTTAGGTCAAATTTTCTGTCAACTTTCAAAAGAGAAAATAGAAGATTGTATTTTAAGAGGTCACCCACAACTTACTGAGGAGAAAATTCTTGGTAGTTTAGACTTTGCCCAAATGCTGGGCAAAAAGGAACTTGTTAATGGCAAAATAAATGTTGTTTGGAACGAATTTGTTACATCAAAATGGAAAATCATTGACGAAATAAATAGATTATCTCCATATGCTCAGAATATATTACTTTCGCTTCTAGCAGAGGGAAGTGTAAAATATCATGATCAGAGTAAAATTGTACCTCCATTTACTTTATTTGCAACATTAAATCCTAAAGACAATGCTAATACAGAATTATCATTACCATTTAGAGATAGGTTTGCTCTTGCTCTTCCTATTACAATGCCAGATTATGATAGTTTTAGTACAATCGGAAAAAGAGATAAGAGCTCTAGAAATGATAATTTAGAGAACTACCTTAGTGACTTTGAATTAGATGATATTCAGAATCAGATAAAAACAATTCCTTATTCAGATGAAGCTGAATTATTTATAAACTACATTATTGCATCATATAGATTGTGTGAACGTACTTCAAAGGAATCAAATGATACGTTATCTGTTGACAAGAATCTTTGTGAAAATTGTCATATGAATGCACCTCAAAAAGTTTGCTGTAAGATTAAGCAATCGTTAAGTGTTCGCGTTAAAGAAGATTTATTTCGATATGGCAAAGCTTTGGCCTGGTTTCTTGGTGATAATCAGGTTGCAGTAACTCATGTTCAAACATTAGCTCCTTATATGATTTGGCACAGATCAGTTCTTAGCAAAAAATTTTTAGCAACACTTACAGAGCGATGGAAAGATACAACTGAAACAAAACGCACTTCTAGTTATATAACTAACATAGACCTTGATGGAACACGAGAGATTATCAATGCAATCAAGAAAGAGTTTGAGGGTGTAAAGCATCTGCTTATTAAGTTTGAAGATGTTAAAACGGGGAAACTATCCAAAGATGAATTTATGGAATTTATTGATGAGACCAAAAATACATCATATAATTCATTAATAATAACTGTGGAAATTCTGCCTATTTTGTCAAATAAATACCTCCCTGTATATGAGAAAATTATTGAATATAATCAGTCTATCAATGAATGTGAAAGTAGAGAAAATCTAAAATCATTAAAGGACGAAATCGTATTTAGATATGAGATTCCTAATAGACAATTTTTATCGGAGAAAATTGATAAGAAAATTCGCAGTTTATCAAGCAAACAGACTGACTTTATACTTAGGAAGGAATCCATAATCAGCAATCTAGAATTATATTCAGCTATAAGGAGAGCATCACCAGATCTTGATTTGAGTAATTCTGATTTGGAAAAAGCTCGAGAATTTAGTCTAAAAGATATAACGAAAGATGAATGTAGTCTGAGCGTTAAGTATGTACGTAATAACTACCGATTCCGTTACATTGGAGATGAAAAAGACTCATTATTTAAGTATTTAAAAGAAAACAATGTCGAATGAGATTGATATATATAGGCATTTGGCTCAGGATGCCATAGAATATGTTTTCAGATGCGAGTTTCATAATTCGCTAGGAATTCCTTTGCCAAAAGTGGAAATGTTGTTGGCTGATGACGATAATTATATTACAGGACAATACTATATTACTATTGATAAATCTTGGCAGATTCATTTAAAATTTGGTTTACTTCCAACTAGCTATAAAAGCTTTCAAGACGAAGTAAAAGTTCTTACTAGGCATGAAATAGGGCATTATATGTGTTGCCCGTATGATGTTATTACTCATTTTAGAATGCTTAAATGCATTCGAAATGTATATTATCAAGAATTCTCAAATCTTAATCTAGATATAGGTAGGATTTGTGGCTCTATATCTAACCAAGTGGCGGATATTATTGTTGATACGAGAAACTTTTATTTACATCCAAACGATACTTTAAGAAGTGAAATCAATTGGATAAAAAAGGGGGCAGAAATTTCTAAATGTCCTAGACATAGTAAATTAATGTTCTTAACAAAAGAATCCATATGGAAAAAAAGTCTCGAAATTAATGAGACTAATCATGAGTTGTTGTCAATTACAGATAAATTAGCTTGTTTCTTTTTACAAAACGGTATTGACAATAAGAGTACATTCTTAAAAAAAACAGAAGAATATACACGTGTCTTCTTTAGATTACTTATTGAAGACAAAAAAGAAGATTCAAAGCCTGATAATACAAATAGCGAAAGACAAAATCAGTCTGACTCTAGCGGTTCTTCTACAAATAACCAATCTCAAAGTGTTGCTTCTGACGAGGGGCAAGTGGGTAGCAATGGTTCTTCAAACGAATATTCTAATCAAGAGCAAGAAAGTACGGCGAATAATGGAAAGCCTAAAGACGGTGATTCGAGTGGAAGCGCTTTTGTTTTTGCTGATACAGATAAGATTAAAGAAGCACTTGAAATATTAGCAAGCGAAACATCATTGGATGAGTTCGTAGATTTACTTAATATGGCAGGAGTTGGAAATTTAAGTTCAAGAGAAAAGAAACGTTTATGGTTTGAGGTTCAAACAGCAGATGTTATTCCAATTGAGGAATTTGAAAATAATGGTAATAAAGAGTCATATTCTTATCCAACTCAGTGGAAATTAGGAGATGCAATTGAAGATATTGATTTGGTGTTGACAATGACTAATTCTCCAATTATTATCCCAGGTATTACAACAAAAAAGTGGAACCATACTACTAATGACGTTGTAGGTGTAGAAAAGCGACAACGAGATTTACTACTTATAGTTGACACGTCAGGAAGTATGGGAAATGTTTCTGATTCAAAATCTAACATGCATGAAGCAATAAAAGCCTCATTTGGTATCATATCATATTTTGAGGAAATAAAAGGAAATGTCGCTCTTATTGGATTTAGTGACAAGATTTCTACAAATATAGGTTGGACTAATGATTATAATTTGGTTAGAGATTCGATTTTACTAAATGGTAGTGGTGGAACAAATTTTCCGATTTCTAAAATAGAGACAATTCTTGATGAATCTAAAAATTCATTAGTTACTGTTTTAATTACAGATGGTGACATTGGAAACTTGCCACAAACAATAACATATTTTCGCCAATATTTGTATGATGACAATAAACTATATATATTGATTCTTGGAAAAAGAAATTCTTTCAATAGCTATAAGCAACTAAAAGAAATTGGTGCTAATATTTATCAGGCAACAACAGCAAAGGATTTTTGTGAAGCAATAATTAATGATTTTCATTACTAATACATATTTTGTTTTGCTTAAATATAGTTTCCTAGGTAAGAAGCTATATAATAAGTAAAGAACTCAAATTATTCACACTCCCTCCCAACAGATAAATATATATGATTACTCAAGCCCTTTTGGGGCTTGAGTATCTTGTTTTTTCAATCAAATATTTATCTACCTCTTCGAAAATGATGCTCCTCCTCTACATCTTCCTGATTGTCCTGTTGCTTGCCAGACTCATAGTCTTCCAATTCACGGAACCCACCTCGCATGAAACTGTAGGCAGAATCTCGGTCATGAGGCATTTCACGGGACGTGAAAACCTCTTTCTGAGTATCAGGGTCATATAGGTGCATGAAGAACTTATCAAGGGTTTCACCTTTGGTTGTATCTGCTGGTTGGCGAGATACCAAATAGTAGCTTGAACCTTGTATGTCTGAGTTGTCAAGTTTCAGGCATTCCTTACCCTGATAACTCTCAAATCCGTCCATTCTAAATCCGTTGTCACGTCGAGCAGCCCAATAGATATCTGTCATGAACGTGTCTAAGACTTCTCTGGTAGTCGCAGGTTTATCGTTATTCAATGATTGAGGTTGTTCGGCAACATAATAATCAGGTTCGGTTTCAATCTCAGCCTGATAAACAAGCATTTCGGTAAGTTTTTCATTCACGCCTTCAAGATTGCTGTCTAAGCTAAAATCGTGATCATAGGGAAATGAATGCATCACATTAAGACCTGTATTGGTAACTGAACCTACATCGAGAGTGTCTTTTTCCTTGTCGTATTGGATATAAAGCACGTTGCCATTAGGCATTTCAATGACCGGCATTCGGTCACGAGTCATCTTCTCAAATTCCTCGGCCACCATATTACAAGCTACAGCCTTTACGTCAGAGGATGTATCTCGGTCGATTCCATAACGAGTGATATTATCCCTTACTTCCTGTTCAGATACCTTTCTCAGAATATTATAGGTGCCACCAACTGTTGCATTATAGACAACAGCATAGTGTTCATCTTCGGCGGCAATGGTATCACCTCGATGTAATTCAGGAGATTTGTGAGTGAAATCAAGGTTGATAGCATCACCATCATCATAGTTTCTAGCCTCCTGGAGCATCTGTTCTGGAGTAAGCTTGTCAAATGGTTCAGTGTCACTGGCTAACTGAAAGTATTGAACGCTTGCATAATAGACTGGCTCCTTGGTAGGAGTAAATGGAGTAACAGCATTTTTGTTACTTTCATCCTGTTGCTCATTCTTCTGCTGTGCCAATTCCTCGGCAATGGCATCAAGTTTGAGTGTCAGAATAGACGAAGCCTTCTTCACATCAACCAATGTAGTCTTGATGAAATCAGGAGATTCCTTCAAGCTATCAAGCCATGATTTCAGATATGCTGCGCTATCTTCCTTGACATGTTTTACTAGTCCATAGCGTTGTGCAACCAATGCACTTCCAAGTTCTGCAACCAATTCTTCACGAGCATATTCCGAACTTCCAAAACCACCTTCTGGCTTCAATCTATTAAGCTGATTTTCTGAACCTGTAGAGTGAATACACTCATGGAAAGCCGTACCTGCGAAGGATTCCGCATCAACGAACTGAGACTTCTCAGGCAAGGTTATCGCATTTTTGTATATGCTATAGAAGGCATTATCCTGATGTACCAAATTGATAGGACAAATCCAGCTTTGGTCTTTAATCATCTTATCCAATGGCTCAAAGGAATTTTCCTCACCTCGTAGTTCTGGTCTAGTGAGTTGATTTTGTTCTTCCAGTTTGGCATACAGTTCGGGACGAGCCTCCTGCAAATTTGTTTGGGAGACATTGAAAACATTATAGACATTGAGCTTGGGATAGACATTCACATTCTTCTTTTCTTCATCAGAAAGAAGTTTATAATCATCATACTTTATCTTTTTCTTGGTGTCTTTTTCTATGCAGGTAAAGGTGGTGATGAAAACTGGAAATGAACGTTCTCCCTTATTCACACCAACATGAGGCAGTTCCTCACCATTTTTATCTGTGACAGGCGAGCGTTTTCCTTCCTTGTCTTTGTTGAAGTTCAAACCAACAACTCGGTCAAAAGTACACCAGACAGGCAGTTTATAACCTTTCTTTTCTGCCTGAAAGGTCAACATAAGGGCATTCATACCATTGTATTCTCTGCCCGAAAGATTCTTTGGCCATTTGAGCGCTCCTTCAGTGAACCATGGCTTCTTCCAATCGCTTTGAATGGTGCGAATACGCTCAATCATGAGCTCCGCGAATTTATCCAAAGCTTTATCTTCTGCACTAGGTCCGTCGCTATTGTAGTTCTTCTTGTAGTATGCCATAGTTAAAATGGTAATTCTTCTTTTGTTTCTTGATAAGCCTGCTTAACCCATTCCTTGATTTCACTTACTCTGCAATCAAGATTCAGTCTTTTGTGGAACACTGTAATAGCGAGTTTGCCTTTGACTTCAACCTTGGCTGATGGGTAGAGTACATTACACACATCTCCAGAGAAACGAGCAAATCTTACCCAAGTGAACTCGAAAGCGTCATTTACTTTTTCTGTGCTATATCCGGAGAATAGCTGATAAGGTTTGCCATTCTTATCTGTTCGCTCATCAATCTGTTTTCCAAGAGTGCCTCTAAACTCCATTTCTCCATTGATGTTATCGGTTACAGATGCAGGATTCAAATGAATTCCTTTGGCGGATAGATTTACATACATATTTTCACCTCGCTTCTTGAAAGTAAGGATTCCGATAATCTCGGCTCTAGTCCCGTTTGTACATTGACTAGCTTCATTGGCATTGTATTCGTCCTTGATTACGGATATTTCTATCGGAAGCGTTTCTTTATCCACATCACCGACATTCACAGTCAACGATAACTGTGTGTAGGTTTTACCGTCTTTACTGGTTCTCGTTGTTGCAGCACGGCTGATAACGCCATTCACTGTTACTTCTGCTTTTATCATGGTTGTTTGCTTTTGTGTTTGAGATTTCTACAATTGGTCATACCAATCTTTTTTAGACTTAGGAAGTCCACGACCTTTACGTGACTTTCTCATAATGGTTTTCTCGGTGTCTTCATCTAAATGAGGAGATTCTACTGCTGCATGTTTCAGCTCATAATAGCACCATGCACCTGAAATGAGGATGATTACAAGGAAGAGTTTAGCCACAAACTCGTTTGTTATCGCATAAAGTCCCCAATCCCAAAGGAACGTTCCTACGGCTAGTGCAGCGATACTACAAGCCTTTCTTTTTTTGTCTGTCATATTTTGTTTGTTGGTTTATCGTCTGATTGTTTCTACTTGGTTCTCTGATTGCGATGCCTGCTGTTCGTAGTTCTGTGAGACTTGATGAGTGGCAAAGATGGAGCCTACCATTCCTGCTATCTTTTGTCTTTTGACTTCATCACTGAAATCTGAGGCATTCAATACGGATGATAGTCTGCTGAGTTCTGCATTGCTCAACTCATGGCGTATCACATCCTTTCCGTTGTTTATCTCCAATGTGGTACTACCATTATCTCCAATAGTCAGGGCACTTGATTTCATGTTCGGTACCAAGGAAGTCAAGTCAATTCGTTTTGTAAGTGCTGCATCAGTTGCTGCTTGCATTTTTTCCTGTTCACTCTTTCCATCAATCTGAATGGCCAGTGCCATGAGTGAGGTAAACATGGTGATTGCCATTTCGGTTATCGGGTCTCCCTGTGCCATATTTACGCCACTGTCCTCAGATGATAATAGTTTCTTCATCCAGTTTTCCGGAGTTTGAGGTATGGATTGGTCTTCCTTTTTCTCATCAGCATTCACATCCTGACTTTTGTATTTTGCAAGAAGATCTTGTCCGTTTGACATCGCTTGGATTTGGATATTGCCTTTCTGTGCAATCTCTGCTAAGTAGGATGCAGGATCCAAATCACGAGACGTTCCATCTGATGAGATTTGTTTGACACCAAAATGAAGATGTTCACCAGTTGTACGTGTGCCGGTATTGCCTGATACTCCAAGTTTCTGTCCGGCATTCACTTCTTCACCGACCTTCACGTCGATAGACGACAAATGCAGATAGCTTACTTTTACTTTGTCCCCATTCTCACGTTCATATTCCACTTCCACAGATTTTCCTCCGGCGGTGTTGGCATTTGCATTCACGGAAACAACCTTGCCTTTGCTTTCGGTAGCCAAGACATCATCCTGTTTGGTTTGTATGTCAATGCCTTTGTGCATCTGCTGCTTAGAGGTGATAATTGGATCCTGACGCATACCAAAAGGTGAAGTAATAAGCATAAATTTATCTCGACGTAAGGGGAAGGAATAGTCTTTACTCTCTTGCGCCTGTTTTGTCTCTGCTTGTGGAGCATTATCCATTCCAATAGTTTTGCCTTCAGCTTTCAATTCGGCAAGAACCTGTTTGTCATATTGAGCAAGGTTATTACGCTCAATAATTTTAATAAGACTTGGAGCATACTTACCAGCAGTAGCATAGCCGGCTTTGTCAAGACCGTTAGCCCAGCCACTATAGTCGTCAGGTTGAAGCTTGAAACATGAATCATAGCGGTTACTGTTTTTCAGAAACTTACTATGATGTTCATAGGAATCAGCAACGGATGTGTAGCTACAGAATTTCTCATTTGGTTTGTCATCCGTATAAAGTCCATATTTACCTCCGGCCTTTATCCATGACCCGGTTGCCTTGATGCCAAAATGGTTATTCTCATTTCTGGCCAACTGGCTCTGTCCACTTGCGCTTTCAAGGATTCCTTGGGCAAGTGTAACAGAGGCAGGGATGCCATAGCGACGCATTTGGTCTTTGGCAAATTCTTTGTATTGGTCAATATATTCTTGGTTTTTGCTCATTGGCTACATTCTCATTCCTGTTCGTACATGTTCTGTATTTTCTTCTCGTATTTCCTCCTTTGGTGTTTCTTTTATCGTCTGCTTAGGCTCTTCCAACTGGTCGCAGATAGCCACACGATTGCCATCACGAATAAGTTTTGGGAGGTAGCTGTCCAACGCATAGTGGGGGAATGATACCATATCAAACTTTTCATCAGTACCATCTTTGGTTACTTCAACCTTTTCAAGTCCCAATGATTTCTGCATGATGGGAACATCTGCAATGTAACTTCTATAGGTATCATCAACACGGAAGAGCAACAAGGCATCAGGATGCTTTGCTTTCAAATTCTCATATTGCTCCAAGAACTTAGCACTGACAGTATTGTCATTAGCTAAATGCTGTTCAGGATGTAGTACGTCGGCATAGATTTTTGCAGCCAATGCTTTCTTGTATTCGGTGATATTACCTGCCAGCCAAGCCTTTTGCCATTGTTCCTGTGTAATCTCACGTTCCTTGATGTTGTCAATACCCTCAATCTTAGGCAAACAGTAGAGTTTATGTGTGTCCTTTGTCCGATAGATACTCACACGAGATATTCTGTCGGTGTCCTCTTTACTTGCACTAAGGTCGAACAGGTCAACTTTCAGTTCGGGTTTGTTTTGTACCAAGGCGTAGTATTTCTGGGCAAGCTCATTTCTTAGCAGATTGCTTTCTTCCATCTGTCCCTGTTTGATGGTTGAAAAGAACTGGTTAAGGTCTGCTTTGTCTGGATAGACACTAAATCCATTTCCATTTTCAGGTTTCATATACATAGCCCAGCGACCTTTATCATCTCTTAGCATTTGGACCTGCTCAAAAGATGGAGCCACGACTTGCTTTACAGCCTCGCTGATATCAAGTTTAGAAATCTCCTTGAGTTCCCATCCTTTGAGTTTAGCTACACTTACATCCTTGTTCTCAAAATAATGGTCATCGGGTCTGTAGCCAAGAGAACCATCATTGTTATAGAATCGCACATAACTGCTTCCACTTTTCATGAGAGCAGACTCAATACGGTCTTTATTGAATCCAGGCAGGTCATTCTTCTCAATTTGGGCATTTGCCTCATTGCGTTCTGCTTCTGACATCACTTCATCAGGGGTCAAGTGGAATTGTCGTTTGTCGTCAGCTGACAATACAACAAAACCACCAGTTGCTGCACAGGCAGGTAGAACTACATCTGTAAGTCCGGTCTTCGTATCTTTAACAATAACCATCTGGCGATTCTCCTTATTGGGGATATCATGCAAAGTATCAGCTACGACATATCGACCACTTCTCACATTCCACTCAGACGGCATATACTCCGATAGCGCATTAGACATGTTAGAGCCTTCTTCTACAGCTTTAGTATAAGCCAAATCAACAACATCAGGATCGTCACTGTCGGTTTTCGACAAGCCATAGTTCTTCTCATTTTCATAATACACCAAACTGAATTTCTTCAAGAAAGCTTCCTTATCCTCTGGTGAAGCAAAGTTGCGGTCATCCACTCTCATACCACCTTGACGGATAATATCGAGCATGATGGCACACTCATGAGAATCTACCTTTGGGCGTTGCTTCTCCCTTTCATTCTGTATTTCCTGCTGGTTAATCTCTGTCTTGTATTCTATGCGCTGTCCATCTTCGGCACGGTGAATAGCATCCAGAGCATTGTTTACATCGCTCTCTATAGCATCAATCAGACAAGGATTTTCGCGGAGCTCTCTTTGCCAATACTCAATGAGCTGGATATTGTCATTTGAAATCTTTGATGGCAAACCCATTTCCTGCATTTTGATGCCGGAAGTGAGTTCTGCTATCAAACGCTCATATTTCTCAGCATCTTCCGATGGAGCTTTGGCGCCATCCATCACCATGCCTTCACGGGCAAGACGTTGCTGATGACCGGTGGCTGTTACCACTTGGCGTAACATTTCCTGAACGTAATCATGGTAATGTGCAAAGTGTTTTTGTTCGGGCATATATACCACATCCTTCGTGGAATCGTATCGAGCAACGCCACTGGTATCTCTTCTTACAGGAACAAGGTTATCACGCATTTTAAGAATGAAGTCATTCACACTCATGCGAAGTTTGGTCTCTTCGTTCTTCGTATGCAATCGTTCTATAGAACTGCCTGATTGCTCCAGCAATTTCTGATATCGCTCCTTATCAACAAGTGGCAATGTGGTCTGATCCAGATTGAACAGAGTAAAAATCTCTCGATTGTGAATACCCTTAAACTGCTTTCTGTCTTCCATCGGAAGTTTCAGATAATCGGCTCTTGTAATCTTGTTATCGGGATTATTACGATTCACATAATCTTTCCAGTTATACCAGATGAATGGCGCACCCTTTTGCTTGGCCAATACAGAAGCTCCCTGATTCTTGGCTTCACGAAAGGTTGTGTAGAACGCTGACTTATAACCATTCTCTTCACTATGTAAACCCAATGTTAGGGAGTTGAAGGGACTGACACTAATGCCCTTGGGGTAAAATGATGGAGAAAAGCGACCTGCTACGTTCAACCAATAGCCTTCGTTGGTCTTTGCTCTTTCCAAAGCATTCGATATAAGTTCCACCTGTCTGTTAGCTGCATTTTGTTCTACTGTTGATTTATCTCTCATGTCTATTGTTTCTATGTTGTTTCGTTGGGTGTTATTTGATTCCGACACTACGCTCTCGGTTTTCACTTTCAGTGCGATACTGTTCCTGACTGTAATTATTCTGAGCTATCATCTGGCTCTGGTCATTCTTGGCAAGTATGGCGTTGGCTAGCGTATTCAATGGTAGTGCTCCAGCATTGTACGAATCCACGACCTTGTCTGTAAGACGTATGGTGCATGGCACTTTATCAATGTTTGCTACCAGGCAGTTGCCTTGCAATGTAGGATTCTGGATACGTGGATTCAATGCTTCTTCTGCATAGGTCTTGTATTGAACCTGACGTTGTGAACTTTCATTCTTCCGTTCCAATATTTCACCACCGGCTGTATCGAGCAGTTTCATGCCGCCAAAGCCCATCAAAGTCATTTTTAGCAGAGGGTTCTTGACGAACATTCCTGCCATCACTGAAGCCAGTGGCATAACTCCGTTCTTAAAGTTCATGTTCTTGGTCTTACCCGTGAATAGTCTGATAAGAATATCCGGTAGCATGGCGAGTACATATCCAAGGTTATGACCGATACCACCAAGATTTCCCAATCCTATGGACTTCAACATTCCATCCCAACCGTTAATGTTATTTTCAGATGCTTGTTCAGAGTGTTCCGTTTCGGTTGTTTCTTGCTTAGTTTTTTCTTGTGTATCGGTTTGGCTTGTGCTTGAATTGGTATCCACTACTTTTTGTTTCTTAGCTTCCGTTTCATCCTTGGCTTTTGCTTCAGCTTCCGCCTTAACCTGCATATCCAGCTTTTTCTTGTTAGCTAGATATTCTTCTTCATGCCCCGGAGCGATGACCATTGGCACATTGGCATACTCTGCTTTTCGTTCTTTCGACGGCATCAAGGGAAATTGAATTGCCTTTGGTGGTTTGAGAGCATCAATGTAGAAAGGTTTGGTTGTAGCTATTCCCATTCTTTTATTCAGTGATTTATCGAAGTTCTTGATATAGTCATTCTCCCAGGAGTTTATCTTCTTACTTTTCTGCCGGAATCCAGTAAACACATTCTTCTGTGAACCAAATACTCCACGACTGATGCAATCTTCTACAGTCATTATCTTTTGCCCTTTGTTCTTACTATCCAAGTAATACTCCGCACCTGCAAAAGCTACTTCAACGGCGGCTAGCTTGCCTAGTGAAGCCCATGAACAGAAACCTCCGGTCATAAGCGTGTCGGATGCGAATGAGCCAACTTTAGCAGCTCCTTTTTCCATTTTACTCGGATTATAGGCTTTCTCGCATCGTTCTGCAATCTCTCTATCCAAAGGTGTTCGAGAAAGAACGGATGACAATCCTAGCAGACTACCTTCACCAGCCTTGCGCACGATGTATTCCATCGATGATTTTGGTACTTTCTGAGCAACCAAGTGGTCAACCATCATTTGTTCAACACGATAGTCTACATAGGCAAAAGCCAAATCACCGCCTAGCTTTTTGGATAACGTATCATATTTGTATCGTCCAATTTCTGCTACAACAGCATTACGCCATTCTGCGGCCATTTTGGAAAAGTCTTTCTGGAGGTCTTTGTTTGATGCAATATTTTTTCGACACATCTCAACATAGTCCTCGGTAGTTTTGCTGTTCCATTTGCCTGTAAGCTTCACGAACTCGTATGAGTCGTCCATTCTTCCAGCCATGGTGTTGGATGCAGAACGTAACATACCGGCAAAACTCGTTTGGTATTCAGCATATTCCTTTATCTGTTTCTTATTCAGATTATTCTGAACGTTACGCATGATAGGGGAAAGCTGTGCGTTGAAGTAATGTTGGAGACAGTACTCAACTTCTGAGAAGCGTTTTGAATTTTTAATTGCCATGAACTCTTTATATGCTTTGTGAGAGCAGTTGCTCCTTGGTTTGTTCTATTGCGTTATGATACATCTCCATCTGTTTTGGGTAATACTCTTCAAGCCATTCATCTTTATCTATCTGGTCATGAAGAAATAGGATAGCCAGTTTTTGGTCAATCTCTATGGCAGGTTCACCGTCTTCTTTGTTGTTGAACCAACACTTAGTCCACCATCGGATTCCGGCTCTGTCGGGATAGACACTCACCATTCTTGGTATGTCGAAACTCTGTATGTCGATATCCAGATCAGCCAGTGGATCTACAATAACTCCTTCGGCAATGGCTTCGGCTTCAGCTTTTTTTTTTCGAGTGAGGTCATCGATGAGAGAAATATCTGATGTCGAAGTGCCAGATAGTTCAGAAAGTCACCGATAAGCAGATTCTGAACCTTTGAGATAAGTGGCATAGATTTATGTCCCAATCCTAATGGATTTGTCATTGATGGCATACATTCATAGAAGTATTCCTTTATGGAAGCTGTAGTGAAGATGTTTCTCAAGGATTGTTCTGTACGCTCTGGTGAAGCATACAATCCTCCGCTTAGGTCTGTCATATAGCTGGCAAAGAAACGCATCATCAATTTCTCAATCTCATCCTTATCTTTGTCGTAGTCGTTGTGAATATCCATATCGATGGCAACAAACTCAGGCTGAGCCTTTCCTTTTTCGGACCATGTTTTCACATTGCTGTAAAGCATGGTAATAAACTCCAAGGGGTCTATTTCTTCACCATTATATTTTACTTCCATGTGAAGCATATCAGAACTTACACCAACAGCCAAGCCTGCTTTTACCTTTTGACCGAACTGAACGAAGACATTTGAAAGATGACTGTAGGTTACTTCATACTTGCCATATTTGATGGTTTCATATAATCCGTACTTTTTCCGGTCAATGCCAATACCTGATACGATACCATCTGCAACAGCTGCAAGGAAATAGTTGTTGGTATTAAAATCGGTACCATGATGAAAGAATTCTTCACCGGTCTTGGGATGATTCTGTTTGCCATAACCCAGTGTGAGCTGTACGTCTCTGTCTCGTTCCTCAAATGGCATACAATAGCCACTGGAGGATGTCAAATTCATTTCTTGTGTATATGTCATTTTCTCTATTGTAGTTTATCTGCCTCGATGAATAACAAGTGCAGGTGTTTCTTCTTGTATTCTTGGTTGTTGATTGACTTGTGGTTTAGTCTGTTCGTTGGTTGATCTGCTTTTGTCAATGTTCTCTCTAGTTTGTTGGCCTTCACCACCCATGACTTTGTTCATGTTCCAGTTGTTGCCAATAATCATCATGCCTAAGAATGCACCGGCTATCTTACCTAGCCATCCAAAGCGTCCGAAGGAAAGAATAGCTGCACCAATCAATCCAGCAAGGCTTAATCCTGATATTTTACCTTTGCCGATGTTTTGGAAGAAATCACCAATCATACCTAGACCATTTCCAGTGAATAGTCCTTGAAAGAACTTGCCAACTCCACTCGTTGAGTTATTGGTCTCAGAAAGCATGTTCCCTGCATCTTCAACTAGATTACCAGCACCTGTAACAACCTTACCAACACCATCTACAGTACCTGTTACAACATCTGATACTTTCTCTGTCGTTTCTTTGCCGACGAGTATGTCTGACGCTGTTCTGACAACAGGCTTGTCATTTACAACACTTTCCCATGCCATGTATCCTAAGCCACCGCCAACGACAGCTGTCTTAGTAGTTTTTCCCACAGCTTGTACCGCAGTTCCTGCATGGGTGACAGGGTATGTAATGATTCGTCCGGCACGTCGGGCTATACTGCTCCATATACTCATATTGTTGTTTTTTTTGTTTCTTTATCTCTAAAAGCCTCTGCGACCATTACGTTTCCATCGATCCATGGCTTCATTTACTATCTTCTTTTTATCAGCAGGTTGTCTTGCTCCACCTTCAATCTCCGCCCAAACATCGGCCATTGAGGTGTATTTTACCGCTCTGGTCAGTCGCTTGAGTTTGCGATTCATCAGTTTTAGCTTGGGGCGTATTGAGAACACAATTTCAATTCGTTCCTTTTCTGTCATCTTGATGTCGCTCAGACATACCTGTCGTATGTCATTCACTATCTCCACACTTCCCATTATCAGCTCCCGATAAATGGCATTCCTTCTTGATGAAAGGGCAACGGCTAGAGCGTTACTTGGGGCATCACCCAATTCTTCGGTGAACTCAGAGAGATTCGTTGTCAGGTTGCTTATCTCATGGTAGAAACCATATATCTGAGCTGCATAACAGATGATAGAATGAAAGTTGTCGAGATAATCATTGAATTTCCTTTGTATATTCGTTGTCTCATCAACCTCTTCCTTCAACCATATGTGACCGGTAGTTTCCAGCATCATAGCAGCTTCCTGAGATTTCAGTTCCGATTTAGCTTTATTGGTATAAAGCAATATCATACTTGATAGAGTCGGATCTGATTGAGCATGTAGCTCGATACAACCAATCAATACAAAAATCAGTATCAGTATTTTCTTCATAGACTCAACTCTTTATCTTATTACATTAGCTGCTCTTCGCCATCGGTCATAGGCTTGCCCTGCAACCTCGGCATTGTTTCGGTCTATCATACCTGCACTGGCTCGATTCCAAACGTCATTCAGATTGTAATACCGAATGTTCAGATACAAATAATGGAGCTTCTTGCTGAAAGCACCCAATCGGTCTTGTAATTCCCATAATGTCTGTGAGCGTTCAGCACCCGTGAGCATATTCTGATTACCTCCTTTGGCTATTGTTTCATTAAGAATGGTAAACACAGAAATCAGTTCGATAGCCGTTTCTACATACAGATTATTCATAGATAGTGTAGCCGCTATACCTTGTGGATTCTCCTGTACAGCCTTGCGAAGCTGACCTAGCGTAATGAAAATGTGTACTCCATCATGGTAGAGCATCGTTCCTGCTTTCAGTGTTGAAGCATAGCCACTCGCTGTCTGTAAGTAACTGCTGTATTTACTTTCCCATTTCTTTATCTGATTGAACTCTGCCGCCATTGTGTTTTGCAAGGTTGCTGTCTGCAACTGTGATTTCGTTTCAGATTGGATTTGCGAGTTAATCAGATCGTTTCCTTCTGCTAATGCCAACCATTCTCCTGGATTGAGAATGACTTGTGCTTTGGCGTTATGAGAAAAGGTTATCACCAACAGGAGTGTCAAAAGACTTTTAATAACGATTTGTGATTTCATATACTCCTGATGATTTTTTACAGAATGCTACACGTTCACGAAGCACAGACACCAAGTCTAAGTCGTTTTTTACACCAATGATATCCAGCTTTGGCGTATTTCTGTCCCCGGAAAATATGCTCACGGTCTTTAATCCGAATATCTGTTGCATGATGGTTCTATGTTCATTGAAGTCCACTATGCGATACAACTCCAGATAATCACTTTTCCGAGTAAATACACCATGCTCCATTATCAGTTGTTCACCATTGATTCTACATACTATGCGGCGTAAGTATATGAAGTTGTAAATAAGAAAGAGCGTCATAACTCCAGTTGCGCAAAGAATAAGTTTGGGCATGGGCATTGATTCCAACCAGGCCGCAAAGAACAATGCTGTCGTGAGGATAATTTCAGGAAGTTCATCAATGACAAACTGCAACCAGTGTGGTTGTAGAATGATTGTTCTGTATCTATGCATAGTAGTCTCTGTCATTGTCTTATCTGCGGAAATGGTGCTTTTGTTCTATTTGCTCACTCTCTTCATTGTTTTCCTTCCTGTCTTCCTCGTGTCCATCTTTCTGTTCTGTATATTCTCCCTCTATGCCATCAATGGCCGACTCAATGATATTCTCAGATGAGTATTGCTTCTTGTCAAGCAGTTGGTCGTTCCAATCTTTATAATCAGGATCACATGGCTCATAGATGACTTTGGGGCTTGACTGGTATTCCTTATATGACTTGTCAAAGGATTCCTTGAAGTCTTTATAGGTTTTATTCATTTCTTTCCTCATGGATGCAAGGTCTTCCTCACACAAGGGAATACTGAATGGACCGCTTACAGAACTATATTCTTCGGCCAATGATTCATAGAGGTTGTACTCTTTACTCGTTTTACCGTGTAAATAGCTCATATCGCCTGACATCAAATCATCTTCTTTACGAAGTGTTTTCATATAATCTGTCAGATCATTGGGCTTCATCAGCATGTTAAGGTTGAGATGTTCAATGGTTTCCTCCAAGCTGAAATCCTCCATGGTAATATCAGTGTAGTATTTTTCGCCTCTATCATCTATCACCATCACACCTTGTTCAGGTTGCGATGTTCGATAATTGGCATTATCCTTTGCTACAAGGAAGTTGAAGGCAAACATTCGTCCTGCACGGTCTCTGTCAAAACACAGATGATGATTGGCATTCTCTGTCTGATTCATCATGCCTTTGTACTGATGTACACTTGGATTACCTGCTGTGCTAACAAAGCATGATTTATCCAGTGCCTCGATGGTTCTCTTTGATTCATTCGGATTTGTCTCTTTTGTTGCCAAAGCCTTGTCCTTCATAATCTGATAGTAGCTCATGGCATCATAGGCACTTTCGAACCAATACACATCCTTTACCTTGTCAAGTGCAGTTTCGGCAGGTGCCGCTATCCACAATCCGTTAGTAGCATCGCTTCCGGCGGCCATCCCTTTATAAATCGACTTGCCGGTCTTTGTAGCACGACTGCGTTCTTCCAATCCTACGATAGTTGCTAAATCACTTGGCTTACGTAATGGGAATGATAGGTTAGCATAAGTCTTACCGTTCTTGGCTTCTTTCATAGCGATGAAGAAATTGTTATGAAAGGCTTTCTGAGTATCAAGATTGATACCTCTTGTCTTGAAGTAAGGGTAGAATGGTTTCTGAGAGTCAAATGCATTCAACCGAAAATCAACTCTTTCGTAGTCATTGATATTGAAAGGCTTTTGAATATGTTCCCGTCCGAGATTCACGTATGAGCGGTCCATTATGGGATTGTTCAGTAACCTGTTGCAAACAAGGTTTACCAGTCTGTCTGTATTCATGCCCGGTGTGTAGTCGGCAAACAAATTCGGATGTTCCTTGATAAATGAGATAACATTGTAGTTCTTTTGCTCAGGTGGCTGAAAACAGCACAAACCATTTGCCGTGACAATAAACTTATCGCCACGTACTCGTTTGCCGTCACTGCCCATCCGAACATAAGAGGGATAGCGTAATCCATCTCTTCGGTTCAAACTATAACCGGCATCTATCAACAAATCCTGTATGTTGACACGTCGTTTGAAGTCGTCGTAATTCAGTTCTGCCATAGTCTTATTCAAATACGTCCATGATTTTTGTTTCGGCAATGTTTGCAGTGATATATTCGCTCATACCAATCTCCATTACACTCTCTACATTTTTCAGGGCTTTGTCTATATCAGATGCTTGAACAAGATAGGTTACATTTGTCCGTTTCTCTTTATTGGTACTTTCATCAATCGTGATAAAAGAAATCTTGGCTTTGAACCATTTGTTATCTTCTTCGTCTTCACTAAAGAATACTTCCTTATAGGGGGCAGGATTGATATTCTTTATTTCAATACCACCTCGAACAAAGCTCTTGACTTCTTTAAGCGCACGATGTTCAGCTTCACTAAAGCTGGTACCATCGAGAACATATATCTCATTGACCTTCTTTTCTGTGCCGTCATCCATCATACGCTCAAAACGCAGACTGACTTCAAACCAATAAGCTCTTTTCGTTTTCATAATTTTTGTGTTTTGCGTTATCGACCATGCTGTAGTTCATGACGCATCATCTCGGTATTAGCTGCAGCCTCAAAGTTTCGAGCGGCAACATCCATCGGAGTGTCTACACCCGGTTTGAAATAGGCTCTTGATTCAGGACCACGATGATGTTCCATGAAAATGTCTGGAGCAGGACGATGATGGAAAGCATGACCTAGTTCACCTGCAACGGTTACACCAGCCAACAATGCGGCACCTATCTTTGTTCCAAGACCGACACCATCACCACGACTTTTCATATCCACTTCCGGAAACACCTTTGAGAATAGTTTCATGCGGTGGTAGTCATCCACTACCATGAACTTATCAAATTGTTTTTGGGTTATTTCATGGCTTATGACCTGTCCGTCTATAATGGCGGTCATTTTGTATTTGCCTTCTGTTTGGGTATGTTCTTTTGCTTTTCCCTGTTCAGTTTCTTTGGAGGGATTGGCGGCGTTATTGGTAATAGGCTCGACACGAATTTCATCCACCGAAACCTCACGGCCATGGCGACCTTCTCTAAACCATCCTTTGTTCTCATCTATGTATTCTAAATCATTTCCATCCATACGAATACCTCCTTGTGCAAGAGGTCCGAGTTCAGGATGGATTATTTCTTGGTTTTCTCCAACCTCTAGGATTGGCTGTTGTGCATTTACCTGCTGTGGGTTTCCTATACCCAACTGATTGTTTATCTCAGATAGAGCTTTGTCTGATAATTGGATGTTAATGGATTTGTTACTATTAAGCATCTCCATGGTAACTGCATCCTTAAAATCTTCACCGATAACACCATTCAATACATTCAAACGTTTGTCTATTGGAACTTCCTTGATTGAATTGTTTGTCAGTGCTTTCAGCTCTTCATCAGTAAGTGTGTACTGCAAGTCTGCTGGTGAAGCTGCTGACTGTATGGTCACCATCTTTGCCTTTTCGTCAATGATGATACCATGTGAAGCCAATACATCCTGCCACTTATCATTACTGAAATAGACTTTTGAGGTGATTGCTTCATTATAAGGTGTAGCAGTTTTCTGTTCTCTAGGAACAGTTACTACAGGCTGAATAACAGACTGCAAATCTTTCAACACATCTTGTGCTGGTTGTGTGGTAATTGCCTGAGCACCTTTATAATAAAACCCGTATGAACCATTTTGAAGCTCTCCCGGTTTCATACGTCCATCAGGTCTATTCGGTACCATTGGAGCACCTGGATAATAGAGTTCGCCACCAATGCGTCTCATGTGAAAACCATCTTGCTGGCGTGGTGTCCAGCCAAGAAATGGTATCGGTCTGCCCATACACATTCCCGACCAACCATGTCTGTGATGGAAGGGCATATTCATGGTTTCCCTACCATACTCGCCAACACCGATTCTATATCCATGTAATCCCATTGCTACACGTCCGTTTGCATTACGGGCATGAACAAAGTTCTTTGGCATGTCAAAGTCATTTGCAACGAGTGAAGTGAATGTATTATATGCTTTCTTGTTGGAGAAGTTTGTTCCCCAATCGGTCAAAGCTTCCAACTGCTTCTTGGAAATATTATAGGATAATACAGGAGAGTCGTGTCCTTGTACCACCAACTGAAAGCCGTTACTGCTACCTACGATATGGGCTTGCATACCGTTTCGCATCAGGATATCCTGTAGTTCCGGTTGCAAGTCCATGGAACGTGGGTTTGTGTTTTTCCTTATTGACATCAGCTATTAGTTTACGCATCGCCGTATTCAAGAGCCTGTTCCAACTGTGCGTTCTTGAAGTCTAAGAATTGTTCTGCACTGTCGGAATCAATGCTCAGACCACGACCTTTGCAGTAGTCTTCGTATTCTTTTTTCCATTCTCGTGAGTGGTGGTTGACATAATCAAGCCATGAAAATTCGCCACTCTGTACTTTCTCTATTAGGGTTTCTTCCGGATAGAATTTTTCTTTTGCCATTTGTTTCTTGTTTACATTTTGTGTGCTTGTGATTGAGCGCGAGCCTGACTGTTCTTCTTCAGTTCAGACCACATCTCATCGGTATAGTTTGCCTCGTTTACGTAGTCGAGGTTGCCTTCGTCATCCATTGTCCAGCAGCCATACAAGCCGAAGTTATACTTGTCCCAATCTCGTTTGGGGTTCTGTAACCAAAGCTTTTCATCTCCATTGTTGGCTCTTAGTCCTGTCGTTTCATTTAGATCCACACCAATAGTCATTGAATTGTCATTCATGCTCAATGTCAATGGCTGGCCATTGCTAAGGCATGACATCTCGGTTGGAGTAAGATGAAGGTTGTCGGCAATAATCTGAATGTTTCTGCCGATAACAGGTGTTGGAACAGAAAGCACTTGGGATGTTTCTCGGTCAATCTGGTGGAATGCCATAACCTCACGTCCTTCTGATGTTGCCATCAAATCTGTTACTGCAAGTCCCTTCTTCAATATTTCCTGCTTTTCGGGGCTGAATGAGGAAAGATCGCTTTCGATTAGCTGTGGAATGAATACCATATCGACTTCGTCCTCCTCATTGCGAATAAGGCAGAAGCGTGTACGACATGAAACGGACTCTCCATTTTCTCCCTCTACAGTGATTGGAAGTACAGGTGATCGCTGACCGGCATAGATAGCGCGAAGTGAATGTTCGGGCAAATCCGTAATCATTTCTTCGGTTAGTCCAAACTGATTAAGGATATTATATGGAATATCCTGTTCTGAAAACATCGGTATGTTCATGTATTTTTTGTTTTGTGTTATTTCTAAGTTCCTTGCAAAAGTAATATGGGGTTATCATACAGATGTGGTGAGGTTCTTTCTAAGGCTTTGTTTTTCAGGATAATTAAAGTATTTCAGCAAACTGAACTCTGAAAATAAACTCACAATGAGGCATATTTCCACGAGATGTGTAAGGCTTACAGAGTACAGTTTCTGAGTTCAAACATGGCATATTCGTTAAAGATGTTTTCATTTTCATTGGTGTGTAGTCGCTAAGTTCACTGTTCCACTTAGTGATGGTAATTTTGTGGTCATGAAAACAATTTCAATTTTTCTTCTAATGACAATATGTAGCTCCTTGAGCTATGCTCAGTTCAATACTGTTAGTCCTAATTCGAGGGTATATAAATTAGCAACAGAGGCAGATACCTCAAATGAGATTTCTACCTCTGTCGATAATGATAGTAATAATAAAAGGGAAGTTTGTGATGTCAAGGATATGAAGCGACAACTCATTCTACATTACACGAGTGTTTCTTTTCCATTGAAGCAGCTACATGTAAATTCACCATTCGGAAAGCGAAAGGATCCGTTCACCGGAAAGAATGCACAGCACAATGGTATCGACCTGTTTGCCCGAAGTGATGATGTCTATAGCATCATGCAAGGTAAGGTCATCAAGTCCGGGGTTGACAAGAAATCTGGGATATATGTCAAGATGGAGTACGGAGATTATACAGTTTCATACTGCCATCTTTCCAAAGCTGTTGTTAAGCGAGGGGATATTGTTAATGCAGGTGAGATAATTGGTATTAGTGGTAATACAGGTACGAGGTCAACAGGCGAACATGTTCACATCTCAATTAAGTACAAGTCACACTATATTGACCCTACCATATTGTTTGACTTCGTAAGAGAAACACAGCTGGAGTGCTTGCAAAAGCTGAAAGAATTGGTGTAACAGAATACACGGCTTAGAACAGTGTGTTCTTGTCTCCGTGAGACCTTGACCACGTATCATATTCAGAGTAAGTAGAGCCGGTCCAAGAGTTTCTTCTCTTTATGCGTCTCGTTGACTTCTTTGAGCTGCCACCAAAAATAGCCTTAGCTATGAGGTAAAAAACGAAAAGTGTAAATAGTCCTTCCATACGTTCTAATGTAATGATTATCACATACAAAGATACGAAAAAAAACTCATATATCAAAGTCTAAATACTTGAGTGTTAGATTATTTGCTATACTTTGAATTTTTAAAATAGCAAGAATTCTCTGTCTTGTGAAATGGTCTTCAACTTTTAAGAAGCAAGGGGTATTTCATCCATCTTAGTCCATGTTAATCAGAATGTTATCGTTATACCTGATTTCAATTTAACTTTGCAGAGGAAAATTCAAAATTATTATATAAACGTATTTTGCATATGAAAAAAATTATTTGCTTGGTTTCGCTAGTTGGTTCACTTATGCTGAGCTCTTGCGGTGCTTTTAAAAGTTACGTTGCTACATACTCTGTAGGCTTGTCTTCTGTAGAGAGTCCTGCTGATGCAAAGCAACAATTCGGTGAGACAAAAGTTGTTAATTTCAAAGATGGAGAAGTAAACAAGTATCGTTACGAGGATAATTACATCGAAATCGTTTGGTATGTTAGCGGCAAACAGTTCAATTTTGACTTGAAAAATAAATCAGGTCATACCTTAAAAATAAATTGGGATGACATTAGTTACGTAAATTGTGACGGTAAAACTGGACGTATTATGCATAGTGGCGTAAAGTACACAGATCGTAATAATAGCCAGCCATCATCTACAGTACCAAAGGGAGCTAGTCTATCAGATATACTTCTTCCAACAGATAATGTTTATTTCGTTTCAGGACAATATGGTGGATGGAGAGAAAAATATCTAATTCCATGTGTTTATAATGATGCTGCAACAAGAGAAGCTGAAGCATCAAAGTATGTTGGAAAGAAGATGACAATCATGATGCCTATCATGATTGAGAATGTTCAGAACGACTATACATTTGTGTTCAATATTGATGAGCTAATCAAGAACTCAAAATAAAAAAAATAATGGCCTATATCTGTGTATATGGATATAGGCCATTATTATATCTGTTAGACGCACTTAAATCCTAACTTTTACCCTAAGCCACTGTATAGCTTCTCAATATTCTTGATTATTGTAGCTCGTTGACTTTTGTCAATTATTTGCTGCATTAACGCTATATCATGTATGTATGTTCCAGAAAATCTAGTAGTGGCTTTGTATTCAAAGTCAATTTTAAATTTTCTGTAGTTAACTGAAATTCAGACTCTATACATATAATACCTTTGCGCTTCATATTTCTAATTTATTGTAATTTCACTTATAGAACCATTTGTTTTGTAATTACCTATATTATCACCTCTAATAATTTTTGAAGCAACCAATGATTCGCCTTTCTTAATACTTTCTATAAATAGTATATCATCAACATCAAGACTGCTATTCAGGGCTTTTTTTACTTTCAGAACCTTATCATTATTTACTAGAACAACCGTGAAATCAACGACTCTATCCAAATATTTGATTGTAATAAGAGAACCTTCATCTAATGATTTGATATAAACTGCATCATCGACAAAGTTCCATTCACTATCAATGTTATTGGAATTCTTGAAGCTCGCCCATGTTGAAAATCCTAAGAATAAAGCTAATGTGTTTAGAGTATATTCGTTAGTCTTTCGTTCATCATTGATGTAACCCATAAGCCGTTTTAGAGTTGTTACGCCCATCGTTCTGCCTGTGGAATCAATAATCATTCGAGAAAGTGTATCAAAGTCTTTGGCTTGGTCAAAGTCCAAATGCGACTTTTCTTTGATTTTGTCTATTATATGTTTATCAAGAATCATACTTCAAATTTTATAAATGAATAGTTGTCAGATATGTTAGCTGATTTTGAATCCAATAAGTCTTTATAACTATCATTGTATTCTGTCGCATTGCTCATTGCTAATTCTTTATGAAATCCATCTGTGCAAAGTACGAAAATGTCTCCTTGTTGGGCAGAAACATGGGAAACTTCAACTTTTCCTAATCTATCATCACCCATAATTGACCTAGTTACAACGGAAGAATATCTATCTATATCTGAGCTATTTAAATTTTTAATTTTTGATAGTTCGTTAATTACTGAGTGATCCTGAGTTCTGTAGACTTCAATGCCATCTCGATATAAATATAATCTACTATCACCCAACCAAGTAAAGTATGCTTCATTTTCAATAGTTAGTAAAACAGAAACGACAGCACCGATACTTTTAGCACCAAGTGATAACCTTTTTAGCATCAGGCAGTCATTGGCATAGATTATTGACTCTTTAAGTAACTCAGTTGGAGAGAAATTGGAAATATTCATTCTCACAAATTCAACAATTGATTCACTGATGACTTGGGAGGCTATCTCTCCAAAAGAATATCCTCCCATACCATCAGCAACTACCATAATGGCAGTATTGGATGAAATAACGGAATGAGTAACAAAGTCTTGGTTTACTTCTCTTGACCCTTTATTTGTATATTCGTAAATTTTCATCCTTTTATTGCCTGAATTGTATCACCACCATGTTTAGTAACTCTTGGACGTATGCTTATTTTTATAGGTCTTTGAGTTATTGCTTTGTCTGTTGCTTTATTAGCCCACAAATATGCTTCACCAGATCCTAATGATGCCATTTCTGTAGCTGTAAGTGTCTGTAACGGAGTTATTGCCTTTTGAACATGTTTTACCCATGCAGGAGAACTAAACCTGTGCATGACTACAATAGAGCTCAATTCAATTATTTCAGTAGGTAAACTCATTGGATCTTGACTAGCAATCATAATAGAAACCCCCTTGTGACGCATTTCTCGTATAGCAGTAGTAATAGAGCCAACAAGTTCCTTGTTGTTCATATATTTATGTGCTTCGTCAAAGATAATGAACTTATTAAATGAGTGTCCATCTACCATTGTAACACTTGAAAATATATTAAGCATTACTACAAATAGTCCCAAAGCTTCATCTTTTTCAATGAATTCATCTCTAAGGTCAACAATAATTAATCGTCTTGGTTTTAGATATTGTTGTAGCTTATCACCGTCAGTAATATACTCTTCGGCAAAATCAAGTTTTTGTTCAGCAAGAGAACGTTGAGACGCAGACATGTGGTCGCTATCCGAAACACCTTGTCTAATGTTTTTAAGCGACATATCATATCTACAACTCTTCATAATTTGTTTCAACTCTTTAATATATGTAGAATCGTTGCCCATGGCACCAAGTAGGAACATCCAGTCTTTTACGGCTAATTCGGCTGAATCAAAACCGATTGGATGCACTTCAATATCAGGGTATTCTGATTTACGTATTTCTAGTTGGCTGGCAGGTGCCAAAAGAACAACGTCTTTTATTGATCCTGGTTCCGCACCATACTCAGCCTTTAGTTTTGCTAATTGGCCAGCTTCATCATTAGCATAAACCATAGATGTAAACTCAGGTGCATAATCCATGCTGTCACTATAATGGAATATTACGCTAGCCATTGGAGCAGGTAGCTTATTAACTTTAGAGAATTGACGTAGTACCATCTCGGTGATAGAACCTATTGTATAACTCTTGCCTGCACCCTGAACGCCAAACAAACTAATCGTATTACATTCATTTAAATCCAATCCAATCCTTCGGCCATTGCTAATCATTTTACCTAATATACCGTATTGCGGAGATGTATCGTTCTTTCCAATAATAACGTCACAAATAGGTTCTTCATAGCCATATTCAGCAGGGTCTTGTCGAACTACAGATGCGTTGTTGTCAATTTTATATTCGGTCGCAACATCATTGTTTGATTTTTCATTTTTCTGTTCTTGAATGTCATCAAACGAGACTGATTTAATATTTTCTACGTCTTGCGAAGATGAATCTAATTTTTTAGGTTCTGGCTCAGCTGCAATATCCTCGACTTTGTCATCTTTATTCCCGTAACTGTTTTTGGGAATAATAATCTCATAATCAGGATTACTATCGGGATGAATTTCTGTTTCCTGTTTTGCAATTTCCTTAATAGACTCTTTAGGGCTTTCGCCTTTAGTGTTTTCTTTAATGAGGAAAGTAGGTTCGAAGAAATTAATTAACTCTGCATCATCTAATTCCTCCAATTTCTTAGTGTTTAAAGAGCTTTCTTCATCAAGAACATCATCGATTACTGGTTTGCCCATAGTATAAATAACTGCATCGCCATAATAATTTTTCTTTTGACGTTCTATTTGTTGAAAATCAAAAATAACACCCAACTGCTTGAATCGAATGGTATAGCCATCAGCTAATTTGCTGAGGAAAACCATATAGTTGTGGGCTATCTCAGGATCAAGGCAGCCATAACGAACGGAGCGCTTAATGTAGAATTCAAGGAAAGATTTTAATTCGAGTACTTTGAGTTCTCTGTCTAGACGATCTTGACCATCAACCGCAATTTCAAAATGTTCACGTAGGGCAAAAATTGTGTTCTCTATTTGTTCTACAATTTTTTTATGCAATTCATCTGCCTGATAACCAGCATTGCGACATTTTATTTCTACAATTGTGAATAGGATTTCTTTCTTTGCAGAATCTATCTTTGCAACAAGATTGTCAGCTCTTTCTTTGTTGTCATTATCTAAATCAATAAACAGTTCTTTATGCAGGTCAATTGGTATAAGAAATGATTCTTTTGTGATACCTTTCTTTTCAAGGAATCTTTTTGTGAGGGTTGTACCCATCACTTCAAAAGCTTTTCTTGAGGTAGAATTAATCTGCATAACAAGAGAACTGCTTACAGAACGAACATCTTCAAGTATTTTATTGAAGTTCTCTTTGTTTTCTATATCAACACCATACTCTTTGAATAATGGAATCATTAAAGCGCCAATTTCACTAGTTGGTTTTGTCGTTAGGAATGACGAAACACCTGATGTCTCTTCTCCTGGAACATAATCCAGAAGGTAAGGGATATCATTTTTGTCGCTGCATGGTAAATCATAGAACTCTGGTCCCATGTTTTTATCAAATGTAATAACCCAATCGCTACAATCATGAACGAAAGATAATAACATCATATCATTCTCTTTAAGTCGTAACGTTGTTGCAGGAACTGACTCTTCCAATGTTGAAGACAAAAGATTTCCAACAGTCTCCTGTAGTCTAGCAAAAATACTAACCTCAGTGTTTGCAAATTCAGTAACAGGATTTGGCAATATCTTATTTGAATAGTACCTATTCCAAACAAATGAGTTTCCTTCTTCGCAAGCGTTTACTACGTTTCTACAAATAACGCCATTGAGGTAGAATGAACGACTTAGTTCATCTGGTCTGACCAATTCTGTGTGTACAGCAAATGGATTAACTAAGAACGACAAGTGTGCTTGATATTTATCGTGATTGTTAATAAAATCACTAACCTTGTTTAAAGAAAAACGAAGTTTTGGAAATAGTCTATTAATAGATGCTTGTGAAAAAACTTCGGCTTCAGCTGCAACCATAGACTCAGGGTCTAGTAAATCCTTAAAGGATTCACCAGACTGCAACATATTGTCATCCGAGAATAACCGGATTTCGTATGTCAATTCGTTACCAATTCCTATTTTTTCAAGTCCGACTAATGCTTGGGCAAATACAGCTGCATCACCAGCGTTGAACAAGTTTATTACTAATTTGTCTGTATATGGGTGCGAAGTAGAATAGTTATACAAATGCCTAACCACTAACTCAAGACTTACGTCGCTATCGATACGTTTGTCTCGTGTTACATTCAGCAGCATTGCAGTATATGACTTCAACTGGCGATAACCAGATGTAAAGGTTTCCTGTGGATCGCTATTCGGCTTTGCATAAGCGCCCCATCCATAAGCAAGTTCACCAATATATTGATATGCTTCATTTAGTGAGTTATCACTTAAAACTAATGGGGCAATATCCATTGGTAATTGTCCTTGGAAAAGCTTATCTAATTTTCGATACCAAGCTTTCTTATATTTGGGAAAAGCAAGTGTTTTCTCTTCCCAGTCTTGGTATAACTCATAGAGATTAACAAGCCATGCCAGTCTTAAAGGATGTAGTGGAGAAATAAGCTTCATACTTTGTTTGGAACCATCTGGCATTTCCACAATGAGAACAATGGTATCCAAATTTTGTGTTGAGATGATGTCATCTCCACTTAATTCTTTTTCAGATTGGTCTCGTAACCATCGATCATATTCAGACAGATAGGCTTTGATTAACCCAATGTTTGTTGTGATATCAAGAGTACAACTAAGACCTTGTTCGTCATCTGCTGATTCCTTTATGATGTTAAATAAATCTTCGCGCATAGAAGATAGTTCGTCCGGCATTTCGAGGGTCTTAGCTCCAACAAACAATGGCTTTTGCTCAGCAGTGTCATGTGGGTTCAACAAGGTTGTATCTGTTGGATTACCGCTTAGGAATGCTTCAATATGACCAAATTCCGTTTCATTTTCAAGAAAGGTTCTTTCTAACTGAATAAGTTTCTTTGGAAGCTGGATTTGATATGCATAAGCAGGACCAAAGTCAAATTGATATGTGTCGTTTAAATTTCCTGGAACCCATGTGTTTCTATCTGCTCCTGTATCATCAATATCCAAAGGTTCGTCTTTAGCTAAATGAGCAGAGCGATAGTGTATAATTGCTTGAGTGATACTGTTTACCTTAGAACGCTTGTCAACAGTGCCGTCGGTTTCAACAGTATCTCCTGTATTGTCGATGGTAAATACATCCGATTCATTACAATAGGCTACATGCTTTTCCAGACGGTATTGTTCCATCTGTAAATTTGGATCTTTCTCCTTTGCATCTAGCCATGATGCCTGTACTCTTTCCTCCTTAAACTCTTTTTGAGTATCAAGAACAATGTTGTTCTCGTCAAGCGCACGAACTCTTAACATATACTCTCCATCCTCAAACATTCCGTTAGGGATATTGACAGACATTTTTCTTGAGGCACGTTTATTCGTACCAACCTTCGCTTTTTTAATTATGCCTACTTCTGTAAAGTCATTAATATCGACAAGCGCTATTTCAAAAGAATAAATATCAGGATTATCTTTTGGGGATGGGTCAGTAACTATTGAGAAAGAAATTTTACCTTTCTTTTCAGTCTGAATGCTGAGAATATAGTTTCCGTTATCTTCTCTAATAAGTTCTTTCTTTGCATCCTTACCTGGAGCTAAATCTACGCATACTTTAACTGAACTTCCAGTTCCGATAATCCATGGTAACACAGCATAATTGAATTCAGGATGGTTGTCATGAATGTTTTGAAACAAGGAATTTCTATCCTCAATAGCCGTTTCTGTGGTTAAGAATTTCATCAATTCTTTTTGAACCGAATTTCTTTGAAGAGGTAATGCAGCTATTCTATCAGCTATTGTTAGTGAGAAATCAGCTAAAGATGATGATACTTTATCCAGATTGATCATAAATCTTCTCCTGACTGAACTCTCATCTTTGATAAAGTCCTTGTCTGGTAGTAGTCCAAATAAATAAAGACCATTTCCCCAAGCTTCTTCACTATATTGGTGCAATTCCAAATAGAGTAGATAGTCAATGGCAACACTACGAGGTGCATCAATCTCCTTTGTTAGTTCATACAACTGATTCCACAGATATTGTTTTGTCTCAGGAATATCATTAATAAGTTGATAAAAGAACGAATTTTGAAGCTCTGCAACAGATAGATTTTGGAATGTAGCATCACCATAAGAGTCCTCAGCAGATGTACGACTGTTTGAAGGTACTAGTATCAGCACAGCCTTTGTTGGGTCATTACGTAGTTCGATTAGTTTTGTAGCATGAATAAATTCTTCACCCTTCTCTGATTCCGACAGAATATAAACTGCAAGGTCAGGGTTTATTGAACGAAGCATAGGTAACAATACACGTAGCTCATTAAGTGCAAGTCCCGTAATTTTCATACAGTGTCCTGCTTTTGCCTGCTTAAGCTTTGACGAATAAGATTCAACAACATGCTGTACGAACCTTTCGTAATATAATGATTTAATTGAGTCCATAGTTTTACAAGTTATAACGTGGATGAATTTTTTGAAGGATACAAGCATCGCTCATATCTGTGTAGAATCCAATTTGGCGTAGCTTATTTTTAAATGCATCCATATTGGTTCTAAATGCAGAGTTCATTTCAACATCTGCGTTGGCGAATCGTTTCTCGCCAACTCCATTGATTATCAATCCATATCGTTGTCTAATACCTTCTGCTAATTCGTCAATAGATAGAGAACGACTCTCATAGAATCCACTAGGTGTCTCCCTTAATACAAGTATCTGCACCAATGTTTCCAATAGTTTCGAACCTAATGCTCCGCGTCTTGGGTGACGGCGGGAACGGCTATCAGCTAAAAGCATTGATGGAGAATTTTTCATTGAGGTTGAATCTATGAATTCTCTCAGATAGCGATACTGATATCCACCTAGATTAGACTTTTCCAGTACTTGAATAAACATATCGAAATAATCCTTTTCAGGGAAATACTCCAGCATCTCATTGAAATCATTTTGATCAAACTCTTTTTCTTCATTTACAGGAAGTGAGTTTTTGATGCTATTTAGAGTGGATTCATAGAATTCGCCTGATTTGTCATTATCTTCTTTCAGGTAACGCAGAGCTTCATCTACATTGCAACCTTTACGCTGTTGGATGATGTCAACCATATATGTAGAACGAATATACTTGCCAAATCCATTCTCCATTTTCTCTACGTCTTTACAAGCGTATTGAGCAACATCACTATCAAGGTTGTCTGTCGCATCAACAATCATAGACCAATCATCTTCTACATCACGTGTTCCAGCTTCTACCATCTTAGGAAGCAGATATACCACTTTCATAGCATATAACGCCAAGTGCAAGCCACACAATATTCTTAGATAGTCAATAAATACTGCTCGTGGAAGCTTGTCCTTATAAAGTAAAAGTCGCCTAATATCATCGGTAAACAAATCTGCCTGCTTGGAAAGGAATGGAAGTGGAATAGCATCCGCTTCTTTATTCATATTCTTTCTTTCACGCAGGTCTTTTGTTATGTAGAGAATTCCCGTTGTATCAACGTCAAGTGCTTCTTTACTGATTATGCCACCAGAATTTTTATCCCAACCCTTGCTAAGATATTTAACCAATCCATCCATAACAGCTTTATTGGTTCTTAGCATCAAGTATAATTGGTCAGAAGCGCGATAGTCACGACAATACTTACTATTCTGAACACGGAAGCTCAATAAGTGTAGTGGTTTCAGAGTAGATACATGTTCTTTTACAACATTTCCTCTGTTGACCAGCTCTAATAGAGAACTTCTCAACCAGTCTTCTACACCTTCTGGATTGTCTGAGACACCTTTAATCCATCCATCGTTTTCCAAAATGGTTAAGTTCTCTTTGAGTTTGTCCATCGTGTATTCCTTTCGGTATGCCAGTGTAACAGGTGCTCCGTCGGCGTACATCTTCACAAATAAGTTTGTGAGGACACGGTCTAGTTTGACTTGTTTAACGTCAACATAGAATATATCTTTATTTAGGAACGCATTTACTCCAGTTCCTTTCTTTAATTTCAATACCATAACTTTATACGTTTAATGGTTCAATAACGATATGCTTATTCTCATCCAATCGTACAACAGTGAATTTTCTGTTATTCTTTGTCACAAGAATTTCTGAATATGTCTTTGCTTCAAGCAGATTCTTGAATATCTGTAATTCAATAAATCGGCCTCGTAAGTCATTAACAGAAGGGCTAAATCCTGCTCTAATATATTGCAGCATTTCATATAGGTCAAGGCTAACAGTTAGCTGAATAAATGTATCAGTCTTGTGTCTGAAAGTCAAACTATCACTCTCATACTCAATATAATTAGTAAGGTGCTCAGTCTTATTTACATATAGTTCAAATTCATCCAATGGGAATCTTCTGTAACTTTTTGAAATTGGATCACCTGCGTTAGAACTTGCTAGGAGTAAATAGCCATTTGTAAGCTGGGCATTGTCACAACCTTCACTGGCAGAAATAGCACAAGCTAAGCTCTGCTTTGTGTTATTTAGAGCCTCTTCGTCTTCTTTAGTAAGTTCTTCTTCAAATTGACTGGCATAGCGATATGGCAAACGTCGTTTGAAATCGAATGCACCTTCGAAGTATTGATGACGAATGAATGATTTATGACGACTTGTCATCTGCATTCTTACATCTGATGATTTAACTTCGTATGCAGGAATGATTAGACTGGCATCATTAAAGTCCTTTAATAGAGAACGTGTTCTGTCACTAAATATCAGATAATTATTATCTTTCTTTGATGTGTAATACAAATCACGATCATAAGAAGGTAGTGCCACACCAGCCAAGTCAGTCTCACGCAATAGCTTTACTAGTCTGTCTGATGAAACCAGCAATGGAAGGGCAAAGTCATTATTAGGCCATGTCTCTGGTGCAGTGATGTTGAAATAGTAATACTGCCAATAATATTCAGGGAGTTTTTCATTCTTTACATATTCAACTAGCTGTTTTACTTCTTCACAAGAGTAATCCCTTGTAAGCATCCATGCAATCATAGAGCGTAGGTCTCTCATTGTAATATGTAGCTCACGTTTATATACAATGGTTCTAACCAACCATTCCAAACGATTGATTACTTCATCGCCAGCGCTACTATCTTGGAATGTATCAACATTATATTTGATATAGCATCTGTCAGCAATAGGACATCCGGCACATTTTGTCCATATCTCTGGGCGAGTAAGCAATTTAACCTGTTGTGAAAGCAAACTTGGATTTTTTTCGCTTCGTGCTGTAACGGAGCGTAGATTCAAGTTTATCACCATGAGTCCTGGTAGTAGGTCTGTATGTCCGCCACGATAGAAGTATTCCTCAATATTATCTTGTAGCGGGCGTAGGTCTTTTCTTGTTGATAGGAAATCTACCAATCGACCTTCATTGATGGCAATCACACGGCCTTCTGTTGCTTGAGTATAATCAGATAAATTAAAGAATGGACTGAAAAAATCGGCTAGTACATCGTCATTCGCTTTTTCATCTTCATCTTGAGAACCATCATAGTTTGAACGGAATTTCACCCCAGATATATCGAATTGTGAACCATTATTTGAATCAAAATCTACTTTATTGGTTCCCTTTCTTTCTATCTGATGAATAAAGGCTGTCTTACCATCACCAGCGTTACCTGTGATAATAATCAACTTGTATTTCAAGGCCTCAATATCAGGAATTAAAATGTGGTCTAGCTTTGTTTTAGAGTATGTCAATCCATCAAGAATATGTGTCTTGGCTCCAGCACGTGTACCACTGTTACCGTGACGGCTCTGACTATAAAGGCTGTTGATATAATCAACAGGGTCTACATCTGCTTCAATGGTTTTATTATCGACATTATGTATTGTGATAATTTTGTTTGTATCTTTCAAAATTCCATCTTGACCGATAGCGTCCAGCGCATCTTTCATTTCTTTTGCGTTCCTGAAACGTTTGTTTTTATCGGTAATGATAGATTTCATAATGAAGGCAGCAATACCATCCGTCAATTTATCATTGTAATTACGGATATCTGTTGGCTCCATGTGAATATTTGGTTTCATACTACTTCCAGGCCATGGATAGGCATGAGAGAATAGTTGATAGAGAGTAATACCGAGAGCAAATGTATCAGCAGAGCAGTCCCAATCAATTTTGTTTCCTGAAAGAATCAAATCAGGAGCCATATAAGGGAATGTACCACCAAAGGATTTGTCATCGGTTGTGGTAGATATATTGAAATCTATCAATTTATAGACTTCACGTTTATGCCACATGATGTTGCTTGGCTTGATATCACGATGGAATACTGGAGGTATTTTGTCTTGCATATAAATAAGTGCATCCAAAATCTGAGTAGCCATCTTATAAATCTCATCAACTGGCAATCGCAAATCACCATTAACATAATCTTGAAGGTTTTCACCATCGAGGAGCTCCATTAGTGTATAGAACAATCCTCCGGGTTCCGTTCTGTCATTATGCTTAAACTCTACAATGTTAGGGTGGTGAAGTTCCTTCAACGCATTAAATTCATTGATAGCATTTTCAACAGAAGCATCTCTTTCAAATATTTTAATTGCAAGATATTGTTTCTGCATATCATGCCACACTTTGAAAACTTTGCCAAATCCACCTTTACCAAGCACATCGTGAAGGGTCATACTAGGAGAAACCTTCATACCAGATTTCATATCCTTTAGGTAAAGAACATTTTTCTGCTCAGTACGAGTTTTTAATTGTGAGGCTTGTGTCCTTTGATTTTCTGTCTCTTTTTGAATAACGTCAATCAATTCCTCGGCAGTTTGCCATCTTTCATCAGGATTGCCAACAATAGTGTGTTTTGCTATCTCATCCATCCAAGCTGGAAGATCCTTTGAAACTTTGCTAGGTAACAAGTCGTCTGTAAGTACGCCACCCATTGCAGTACTAAATGTTAGTACTGTATCGAATGGTAACTTACCAGTCATAAGTTCGTAAAATATTACACCAAGAGAGAATATATCGCTTCCGCTATCTGCATCACCATCAATTAATTCTGGTGCAGTATATGGAGACTTAATATTTGCTTCTGAATTGACTGTGAATTTTAAGTCACTATGTTCAACAAACCATGCCATGCCAAAGTTTGCTAGTGCTGCTTTGCCTCCGTCATACACATAAATATTATCAGGAGTGACATCTCTATGATATACACCTTCTTTATGAGCAGCTTTTAAAGCATTGGCAATGTCAAGAACTATATTAATCTTGTCAATTTGCTTAAATGTTTTCTGACGTAGTTTAGAGCGGAGTGAACTTTCATCCTGATATCTGCTGATTTCATAGTAGAATGTTTGTTCCTCATTCATTCTACATTCAGTCTTTACAATATATGGAGAATCTCCAATCTTTTTCTGAGCCATATCAGCATTCTGAACTTGAAGCTGAATGTTCTCCAGTTCCATTGGACTCTTGTCTGCAATATCAAGAGGATATTCTCTAATTTTATAGTGTGCGCTTTCAATAAGCTTTGGAACGCAGTGATACTCTGTAAATTCTTCCGTTTCTTGAAGTTTCTCCAGAATCTTATAGTTGAATATTTCTGTCCTTTCAGCTTTGATTCTTTCAACAGACTGACCTGTCATCAAGTCTACAAGCCCATTCTGTAGTGATGAGATTGCATGTTGATTACGACCAACAAGCTCATTATCGGTCAAAAAATCTATAAGGTCATTGTTTAGGGTGAATGTCTGTTTGTAGCACTCGCATTGTGGATCTAATCCAAACTTTGATTGTTGTGGATTACTAAGCGTTACGAGTGTTATGATTTGACCAAAGTTCCAGTCTGGGTGTTGGTTCTTGAGCTTTGAAGCAAGGATACGGCTCTTTAATCCTGCTGTTTTATGCGGATTAGCAACTTCTTGTCCACTTCTGAACCAAGCGTAGTCGTCGCCTTCTAGGTTCCCTCCCCAGTCTTTGTTCTCAATGTGATAAATCGCATGAGGTGCTACCACAATGCAGTCATATTCCCAATATTTCATCACGTGGTTAGGTCCAGTGATGGCAAAATTACAATTAGGTATGACTATATAATTATTTGGCAACTTCACGCACAGATAGTCCAGCAATCGCTTCTCGCCGGCGTTTACTGGCCCATCATCATGTTTGGGTTTTCTAAAATCTGCCATTATATTTAATATTTTAATTGTTCTTAATTATAAGTTTCAACTTGTCAATCATTCTTTCAGCACGTCTTGGTATGAATGATTCACAGAAGGTTAGATATTCTTCAACAGCTTCATAGTAGTCCTCTTTATCAACAGTCGGTTCCCAACTAAAAATGCCTTTAAAGACCTTTCGAGGCGTACCATTTTCATCCACGAAATCTTCAAGCATCAATTCTTTGACTGTGTTATGATAATTAGCTTCTGTTCTATAAGCAATTAGTTCTTTCTTTTTAAAATTCAACGCATCCAATACCTTCATATTGCATTTCTTTGCGTTAATCATCATTTTGTAGAAAGCATTAAGGAAGACATCCGTGTAGCCACGTCCCAAAGGTTTGGTATTTCTCATAAGGCATAAACCTGACGGAAGTACCATAATGTTTCCGATTGTATTGCTCATATCTCTAAATCGTTTAATACGTTCTAAAGTTGCAGCTGAAACCGGGAATCGCTCAAGAGCTTTGAAATAATCCTCATAGGTTATTCCAAATACAGTGCTGACAATATTGATAATGTCTCCACTGTATTTATGCTTGTCTATAGTTTCGTAGGTAAGCTCTGGCCATGCTTTACTAAAGCAAAGAGCCAATATAGCTTTTACAATTCTACAGCGATCAGTAGAGAATGCATATCCATCACAATTGCCAAATTTCTCATCATCCTTTAGCTTGCTGAAATCAAAGTTTGCTAGTTTCTCTATATCACCACTTAGCTTTTCAGCAATGAAATCATTTAGAAGTCTAAGAGCATATATATCTGATTCTTTCTCCAGTTTGTCTTTAGCTTCAATTTGCTCTCTTTGCTTCTTATTCTCAAAGTCAGATGCCCGTGCTAGACTATCTTTCCAGTATTCACAATGACCTCTCAAATATCTATCACGGAATGATTTTTGGAATAGTCTTCCACATCCTTCTGCTTTATCTGTAATGCTCTTGGCATAGATGCATTTCTCACAGATATGATCTTTTATGCCTCTCCATGGGAATCTGTCTTCTTCCATGATAAATCCGTCAATGTCAGCATCCTTTGACATCTTGTGAACAAAGCTACTCATGGCGACTGTTTCTTCATCAACCGGTTCTTCGACAGGGGATAGGGGCAGTGGATAGAATTCATCGTCCAAACCAATTGGATGATAAGTTCTTTCTTCCCAAGTCTTATCAATGGAACGGCTATGAATATCCATTTCTATCTTTTCATCAAGACTCTTACGTGCCATTTCTACCAGTGTACGTCCTTCACCTACAGCTTCATTCACAAAGTTGAGTGCAGTTCCATTATTACCAAGGAATATAGCAGCCGACTTTGGAATATGTAACAAGAGAATCTGGCTGACACCATCTCTTTTATACACATCCATTACTTTGAAGTAGCTATTGAAATGGAACACGCAAAGATTCCACTTCTTCACATCTGGATTATGCTGAACCATATCGTCAATTTCACATAACATGGCAGCGTGAGCCGAAGCTATAATAAAACGAGTTTTGCGATTTGGTTTTAGGAGTTTTGTAGTAGCGTCTACAAAGAATCCGGCTCTGATGATGTCGCCTACATGATAAGTTGTGTCAACAATAACTGGAGCATCCGTGTCACGATAGAAAAATTGCAGTCCAGGAAGTGTCCAGTTCATAAATTTTTCTATTAGTCCTTCTGCATCAATAGAAAGTTTCTTTGGTAGATGACTTTGGTCTGGGTCATAGATACTTCCATCAGTAGTAAGAATATATGGCTTCCCCTCAAGTTCAGCATAGAATAAATCGTGCTTCTCATTATCTGCCCATTGGATATTGTCAAATATGACAGGGAATATTATATTACCACTCACATGGGCAATGCCATGCAAGTATTTAGTTGGTGCCGTCTTTGTTTTTCTTTGTGTGATGCCTATTTGGAAGAATCCGTTTTCAACTTTATATACGTCATTAAGCCAGACTGATAATACTTCTGTTCCATCACGTCTGAGCAGATTCTTCTTAGCACCAATTTCGGCTTTGTAATAACCTTCACCGGCAGGTTCCACAAAGTTGTATTTAAATTCTGAAATATGATTACCTTCGGTGTCGATTAGTCCCCATTTCTCATTCTGAAAGGCTACTGCTATGCCGTCAACAAAATCGTATATCGAACGATACTGCATATCAGGTGATATGTGCATCTTTCCTTCTTTATCGATTGTGCCAATCCACATTCCGTCTTCTATCAAGGTGTATTCACCAGCTGTTCCTATTGTTCTCATCACTTTGCCAATTTTAGTTGTTTGTCAATCCAGCCTTCATCAACACATTTGTTGCCGTTTAAATCCATTCGTGGATCTATTTTGATGGCTAAGCAATGTTCGTAATAGTTGTCCAATGCAAATCTAGCAGATATGGTTTGCTGAGCTACTTCATCATTGTAGAAGAAATAGATAGAGCCATGTTCAGAAACCTCTGTCTCTTCTGGGCCTAATCTTTCAAAATATAGATGATAGCCTTTTTCTGAAATCTCAGGTCTTATGATATGGCTAATCATATATTTCATGTGCTCTATGGCTAAATCGTTTAATCCATTTTGGAAAATAACAATTTTCTCTTTAAAGTTCATTAGCCCATAGACACTGCGTATGGTGTAGTCATTCTCAACGCCAAAAGTTGTGGGAAGTTCAAAAGACTCATATTTGTCATTTATGTCGTCTGAGTCGAAAGAAAAGAATATCAGAAATTTATTGGTCATGTCATGATAGAGTGTACCCCAAGGTATGTAGGTCGTTTCACCACAGCTTGGACAAGTCCACGCCCAAATCCTTTCGTTGAAGATTCCTTCTTTCAACTCAGGGTTAAGGTCTGCGTTTATAGAACTCCATAACTCAAACTCACCCTCATGTTTGCAATGAGGGCAGGTTATCTTTTCTTTTCGTAATTCAGACATATCGTTTAAGGTGTTATTTCGTTATTATTATTCTAGCTCATATTGCCTCCGAAGATTATATTAATGTTTGTTCCATTTTTCAATTTCAGCTTCTACCATAGAAATTGCTTCTTCTTCTGCTTTGAAAGCTTTATATGTGCAATCCATATATGATTGAATCAAATTTGTTATTTTCTTACTCAGTTCCTCTGTTGGTTCGATTACAGGTATTGATTCAACATGAAAAGGCTCAATTCTTTCAATAACTGAACCATACTTCATCGATTGTATATAGTCATAGACAAAAGGTAGTGATAAATACGTGAAAAGGTATTCCTTAGTGTATAAAGAATCGTTACCTTCGATTCGAATGATGTCTTGAGAACCTATAGCTTCTTTATCATCATACTCTTTGGTAATCATCTTTATATTTCCAACTGATCCTGCGCAAGTGACTAAAATTTGACCTTCATGAAGAGCCATTTCTTCTATAAAAGGAGTTCTTGTCCTAGACAATTGGTCACACCTTTTGAACGGATTAACATTAAATATCTCAGAACCCTTAATGTATGGTAGCCCGGAAGATACGTAGCAACGTTTAAATATACCTGGTCGATAAACATTGCTTATATCACCAACGAGTTTTGTTTTATGTAATTGCTGAACTTTTTTCATTAACATCACACCATCATTCATTAATGCAGGGGGATCCATTCGTTTTCTAAGCGAATTCCAAATTACTTTTGAGGAAACTGTTGCTGTTTTATATGCTTGCTTGACAAAATGGATATTAATGTAGTTACTAAGCAAATGTATAGCTTCATCAAGAGCATCTGTCGCTTCTTCTCGAAGTTTTGCTGATTTTTGAATAAGTTTATCTACTTCTATCTGAAAAGATTTAGGGAAATTAGGTATAGGTAAAGAGCCAACAAATGCAGGTTCGATATGTTGAATTACAGCACCGAAAGTACCTTGAGTAAGTAAAGAATGCCCATATTTTGATGCCAAATAGGCATAAATCAGGCCTTGCCTGAGGATGTTATTCGGGTTTACCCGAATAACATCCTCAGAAGCAAGCTTCTGAGCATGTTTCGCGTTAGCGAAAGCACAATTTCCAATTGTTCCTGAACGTGAGATTAGAGTCCATCCTTTCTTCAATTTCATTTGTTCAAGATTTGGAGTGTATTTTTTTGAAGCTAATTTTACATTTTCCAAATCAGCTTGAAGTATATCAGAACTGCTTAAAAAGGGTATTCCATGTTCTTTCTTTGTTACATAGACTCTTTTTGCTCTACCACCAATAAAGATATCTGAAGATACATCCTTTATCGTTAGCATTTCATAAGGACATGAATTTATGATACGTTTTACTTCTTGTCCCTCACTTAGGTGATAACTTGCATCAACACGTAAGTTTGTAGCTTTTATCGCTCTAATATTAATGCTGTCGACATTCATGCGTGCTCCTCCTTAAATTTCTTGTAGGCTTCAGCAACCTTAGGAAGGTCATCAGCTAAAAGTTTGATACGTTCATTCCGAGAACGGACTATCTCTTTTCCGTACTCATTATATGATAACCATTTCTTTATGTGCGGGAAAAGAATCTCAGCACCATCATCGTCACGCACATAGACAGGAACACCGCGACGGTCTTTGCCCACTTGTTCCACAATAGCCATAAACACATCATAGTCCTCTTGCTCCAAATTGACAAGTTGTTCGGCATCTGTCTTTTTCTGCAAAAAGAGTAAGGATGCTTGAACTCCAACTTGAGGCAAGAATGTTTCTACAGGAAGATCAATACTAGCTATCAATTTGAAATTTTTCAATATCCATAAACGGACAGCTTCCATATTTGGATTGCCTAAAATGCCATCAGGAAGTACAATTGCCATCTTTCCACCGGGTTTCAGAAAGTTATAGCAAGCTTCAATGAATAATACTTCAGGAGCACTGCTCTTCAAATCATATTTGGAAGATATGGTTGGGTCAACCTCTACTTTAGCACCAAATGGTGGATTTGTGAAAATCATATCAAACTTGCCCTGTGCATTATCTTCAGCTTTTTCAAATGGGAAGTTTTTATCATGGCTTACAGAAATACTCTTATTTACAGCTTCTGCTACAAATGGGACATCTGGTTTATCTCCTTGTGGATAATCCAAGGAGTTAATATTATAAATGTTGCTATGACCATCACCTGCCATCACCATGTTCATTCGAGCAGCTTTCTTTAGGTCTGGATCAAAATCGAAGCCAAATATCATCTTCTCTGCGTATTCTCTCACCATGTCATCAACTTCAGGTGTGTTAGCTTTTGCATCGAGGCGAACTTCGTCTAAATCTGGATATAGTTGTTTTGTAATCTTGCGACGTACATGGTCAAGAACCATTACAAGGAAACCACCAGAACCACATGCGGGGTCTAGAACACGGCAATTCTGGTCTGGGTCAAGCATCTCAACCATACACTTAATAATGTTACGTGGGGTAAAGAATTGACCAGCTTCTTGCTTTAAGGTATTGCTTACAATTGTTTCATAGGCAGTACCTTTTACGTCGACTGTTGCATCGAGGAACGAGTATTTTGCTATTTCACTGGCCACAAAAGCGAGTCCTCTATCTGAAAGCATAATCATTTCATTGCCTTCGAATACATCCTTGAATACATGACTCTCTTTCAAATCTTCAAAGATGCCTTTTATTCTATCAGCAATTTCTTTACATCCTTCGGCAGTATTTCTTTCTTTTACTCCAACCCAAAAACGACGGCGATAACTAATGCCATTTTTAGCATCGGAATACCTTCTCTTTTCATCGTAAATCTTACAGAATATAAGGTTAAGAAGTTCCCAAAATGCGGTTTTCTTCATACCTTCATTGCCATAGATATAATCATGACAACGCTTGAATGTCTTAACCAGTGATTCATTGGCTGGTTTACGGGGCATTGCTCTTTCACCTTCCTTTTCTAGGTCTTCAAGTGTTTGACCCTTAGCAGGGAAGTCCGACAAATCTTCTAATTCTGTTTGGCCATACGCATCTTCTTTTGCATGAACGTATTGTAGGTCTTCACCATTAGTCCAACAACCAAACTCGCAATCTGTGCAGAATAGAATATTCTCAAGAGTAGCTGTAACGCCATTCTTTTTATCTTCTGGTTTAACTTTTGCATCTTTTGCAACGACAATGATTCTTATAAGGTTGGCTACATCATGAGCTCGTCCTTCTTCAAATATTGCTAAATCTACCTTTTGTGTCTTTGGCTTGTCATAGTTTGGGTCGTCATATTTTACTTTGTAGTCACGTTCCATATCTTCTGTTGAGAAGCCATATTCCTCGGCCATCATCTCAATCATCGATTGGAGTGTGAGTTCCTTATCAGTGCTCTTAACCTTTCGATTGGTAAGGGTACATATCATTTCGTTCTCTTCTAGTACAATCTCATTTAGAGCTGACTGATCGTTTATTTTAATGTCATTGCTAGCCATATTATGCAAAATTACGTTGTTACACTGTTAAAGCCTCATTTATAGGTCATCCAAGTTAGTCCAACTAGCGTTTTGGTACTATTTGAAGGGTTTTTGCTACTTGGATAACCCATTCAGAGCTGTTTCTTTCATTTTTTTACACCATGTAATTTGATGTACACCGCATCATCTTCTTTTGATGAATGAAGTAGCTCTTTCACATCAACCTCCAAGCATTTGGCGATTTGTAAAAGCGTCTCAAGTCCTGGTTGTGCTGTATTAGTACACCATTTTGAGACAGTGGCTGGGTCTTTGCCCAATTGTTCTGCCAACCATTTATTGGTTCTTTTCTTCTCCGCAAGAACAACTTTAAGTCGATTAATATCCTTTTTCATATTGATATTTAATTGCGTATTGTGCAAATTTAGTGATTTTAGCAGAAATTCAATGATAAAATAGCAGTTATTTGACGTTTTAGACTGAATTAATAGAAAATTGAGCTACTTTTGCATGTGACGAATAGCCAATCGTCAACAAAATAATTAAAAATAGAAAGCCTATGAATTGTATAAGTTGGTTATTTGATGGTTTTGGTACAAGTATAGTTGTATTTATACTAGGTTTAGCAATTGGAGGAGGTGCTGGATATGGCATTGGCAAAAATAAAAATATTCAAAAGCAAAATGCTGGCGATAATTCAAATCAAAGTCAAATTGGTAATGTTATAAATAACAATGGAACTAAGTAATCAATCACAGAAAGCTGGTGATAACTCTACTCAGATGCAAGCTACTACCATAGTCAATAACTATATTGCAAATAATGGTATAGATGAAACCCGTGCTAGGTTAATTTGTAAAGAGGAATTTGAAGTTGCACGAAAGGAACTAACTCATGAAGCTCAGGAGCTTGCTCTGGATAGGGTAAATAAGCTTGAGGACAAGCTAATGCCAAAAATGCAACAATATGACGAATCATACAAGATTTTTGCAGATCCGTCATTCCAAATTGCATTGAAAAAAGCTCAACTTGTTGCAGCAGCGTCAGAACGTGAAAATGATTATGATATGTTGGCTGAACTATTATTGCATAGAGCACAAGAAGGACACGATAGGTGGAAAAGACTAGGTATAACAAAAGCAATTGAAATTGTTGATCAAATTTCTGATGAAGCAGTGGTTGCCATAACAGTAGTTTATGCCTTTGATAAGTATTTTTCTACAAGTACGAAACTTGGAGATGCTCTTATGACACTTAACTCGTTCTATGAGAAATTACTTGCGGGGAGTGAGTTACCTATAGGTGATAAATGGTTAGAGCATTTAGATTTGTTATCCGTTATCCGTTTGGGTATAAGAAATATAAATGGATTTAAAAAAATAAAAGACTTAATACCTTTAATCTTTGCCAACCATTTAATAACAGGAATCCAAAAAGATAGCGAGGAATACAAAGCAATAATCGAAGAATTTGTAAAGAACCAATTACCTATAAATTGTTTTGTTCAACATTCGCTTAAAAGTGATTACATTGTTATGGATCTGCCTGATAATCTTGAAGATTGTTTAATCACTATGAAAATAGGTTTGGGACAGCAGGTTCAAATCAAGTTAGATGAGAGTAAGAAAGAATTGCTATCAAAGACAAGATCAATGATAAATAAACCTGATTCTGGAAATATAGAATTAAGAAATAGCTTAGTTGACAAATGGAATTCTTACCCAACACTCAAAAAAATCGGGATTTGGTGGGATGCAATACCTTGCCATTTTACAATTACTCCTGTAGGTCAAGCAATCGCTAATTCTTATATTCACGGTAAAGATTCCTCTCTGCCATTAATATATTGATTCTAAGAATTTAATAGCTTCAGTTCCGCCCATCTTCTACGTTTGATGGACGGAATTTTTCTTCCATTCCATTTGCAAAATCCAAGGTATTCTGCTTCGATATCGGTGTCTCCTCGCTTTATCTTTTGCAGCAGTCGGCTTTCTGACTTTCCTCTGCCTCCGACAATTGGTTTTAAGCCAACATTGTAGGCCAAAACAGAAAGCAGAAGTGCTTTATCGCCATAATCCTTGAAATAATGAAGTAACTTGTTTAGGTCTGAGCGCAAAAGAATGTCAGCCTGTCTGTAGCTAATGTTGACTTTAAGCTTCTCGTTTGGTTGAATGCGGTGCCCAAACCCCACATAGGGCCAGCTGTCCCGATGAAGCGTTTCATAGTACTTGATTATTCGAACTGCTGATTCGTACTTGACGGGGTCGCAGTATGATGGTCTGGTAGGGCTTCTTTCTTTGGCTGAAACAGTCATAGTAAATATGAGTGTCAGTGCCAGTAGTAGGTATTGTAGTTTCATTCTGTCTATGTCTATTTCTTTGCTTTCTGAATTTGGATTGGCTTTCGGTAGATAGAATTTACCATGTGTTTGACCTCCTGGTCCACCTTGATAAAATTGGCATATAAGATGCGTTCTTTCTCGTCCTGAGTCTTGAATGAATAGAATTTGGGTATCTCATAATTCTTATAATCAGCTTCTTCTTTCTTGATTTCTTCCATGTTGAAGTTGGTCTTGCAATAGAATTTGGAAGTCTTAAACTCATCAGATTCCTGTACGTTCATTGATCCATTTCTACCTGTTTTGGTAACTACAAAGTCACGGGCTGTCTGTCCACATATCCAACCTGTTGGTAAATCAGAAATTTTACTTGCAGGAACAAGGCTATCCATATTCTCATTCAAATTGATGGATGTTCGGTCTCTGTCAATGGTAACACCTTTCTTTAGCTGTACCACTTTACCGAAGATGTCATTTGACAACCATTCCAAGGTTTCCTTTGCACGGGCAGAACCAGATACCACGTTACCGACTGTAGTGATAATCTTCTGCATTCCAACCTTGCCGTAATCAGCTTCCAACTGAGGTAACTCCTGGAAGCCGAGTGTTACACTCACTTTGTTGCTTCGGGCAGTACCAATCAAGCGGTCTATCTTGTGGAAGTACAACGTAGGCAACTCATCTACAATGATGCTTACAGGTACATTCTTTCCTTGACCGGTATTCACACGTGTTACCAAACGATTTAAGATAAGGGCGTTCAAAGCTCCAATAATACTCTCCATTTCGGGGTCGTTGGCAATAAGCAGGTAACTGGGACTTTTGGGGTCACTAACCTTGAGGTCAAAGTCATCACCGTCACGATGAAATACCCAGTAGCTTTCCTTAGTAGCTAGTCGGCTGGTATATACACGGAGCGTACCAATCATACCTTCCAACTGCTCTAAAGCATTATGCTCTAATGCACTTTTAAACGGGCCAAGTAATGGCGCAACCTCATTATCCGTCTGCAAGACCTCAAAGATTGTCTGATAACTCTCGTTTAGGAAACTCAGGATATGAGGCATATCAGAGTATTTTCCAAGCCAATAAGCCGGTTCCACGGGTTCACCACCTTTCTCCTTACGTACAACACCTGTCGGCTTCCACATCTTATATTCCTCGTTATAGACCTTATCAGCATAGAGCATGTTGCCATTCTCATCGTAAGGCTCACGTTCATAATTCACGAAGAAATAGATACAAGCTGCCAAGAAGTTCACCGCAGAAGTTTGGAAGAACTGGTCGCTACCGCCACCGCCTTCTTTCTTTCCCTTCTGTAGTGATTCAAGCAAGGTCTCAGCTGTTTCACTGGCTGCTGCAAGGTTTGGAATATATTTCTTCTGAATAGGATTGATACGTCGGCTATACTCAACGTCAACAAAGTTGATGATATTGAACTTGCAGTCTTTTGGTGTATTGCCTTTCTTCTGATTGATGCGATAATGGTAGTACAGTTTCTGAGCCAATGTTGGGAATTTATAATCATATACAACCATAGCAAAGCCCTTGGCACTATGCTGACGGATATATGGTTCAATGATGGAGAAGGTCTTACCGGAACCAGGAGTACCGACCACCCAGCAACCACGGAAAGGATTCTCGATATTCGCATAACCCTCTCTGAATTTGCCCTTATAATAGAAGCGCATCGGAATGTTTACCGAATATTTGTTCTCTCGAAGCTGGGTACATTGTTCAAAACTCTCATTCTCCAGATTGAATCTATCTTTCAACAATCCTTCTTTCAGGAATTTCGAGATATTATCCAAAGCTACATGGACCAAGATTGTACCGACTATCGACATCAACATATAGAAGATGATATTTAGACGTATGGTATAGATTCTAGTTGATAAGAATCCTTCGCTACCTGTATGGCCAAAGTTGAAGAAAACAACAGCCAAGATAAGTAAGCCTACACCGAAAACAAATGGGTAAAGAACCTGTCGTCTGGCATCAAACTCTAACTGTTTCTTATTTCTGGTACCGATACAGGTGATGCAAACCAACAGGAATGTTGCTATCTTGCAATAAATCAGATTTCCATCGTTATAGATGAACCACTGTTTCATTCGTCCGTGAATATCACCAACGATACCATTCCAAAAGTCTAATATCTGAGGATCGAGGGCGAACATAAAGAACTCCAGAACCACTGATACATAAATCAGTGATCTGAAAATTTTATATGCCGTCTGTAATTCTTTACTTTCTTCCATTGCCATGGGCTACATTTTATTGATTGAGGGTGATGATAGGTCTTGCTTTGTGTGCCTGTAGTTTTGATGTTTCCAGCATGGCGCCACTTTCAAGCGAATATAGCCAAGCTTTTGAACTCTGCATTCCGTCAACTTCTGTACTGGTCCAATACCAACATTCATCAGGTGAACTAGGTATAGTTGTTCCGCCACATTCACTAATGACGTGGTTGATTGCGCCTTTCATGGCATACAGCAAACGCATCTGTGCCACTGATGGAAGATAGGCACTCTGATGGTCATGCCATAAATCAAAGACACTCATTGCCAGTGGTGAATGAACATCTTTGGCATCGTAGAGAGCAAAGGTATTCTTGTTCCCATCATACGCCGTAAGGCTTGCTGATGTGCCTTGCGAAATGCCTAAGCTGTCGGCAAACATGACTGGAGATAGCTCATGCAGGTAAACGGCATAACCTTGTCCCTGAATATTTTCATCCTGATTGATATGGAATACCACGGCAATGGGTTCCTTCTTGTTTGATTTGGCATCGGATAGAGTACGGATGCTTCCATCGGTACATACTACATGACCAACTTTCATGGCTGTATCTGGAAATTCCTTATGCTCATCACAACTGGAAAGAACGAGTGATATGGTTGCCATAGCAAGCAACGTCATCTTCTTTGTTAGCTTTTTTATCTTGCTTATCATAGTTCTATTCTGTTTTAGTTACCTGTCGGTAGTTTTACACCAATCGCGATGCCGGTACGAAACAAATCTTGACCTTTTATCATGCAATCACTCTTTATCTGCCAGTAAATTTTCCATCCACCCCGAAGTGAGTAGTTCTGTTCATAGCCCACATGAATGCCGGCTAAGAACTTATCGGTATCGGAGCCCAGAGAACCACCGATTCGGATGTTCCCATGGCTGTTTCTCGTTCTGGTCACACAAGGCTTATAGGCGATGCCCAGACCCCATGTACGATAATTTTTCCAGAACGATTCAGGGCAGATGTGTCCACAAGAGGCACATTCGTCCCACTTGATACACGCATTCCCAAAGTATTCCCAAGCGTTGTGATACTTTGTTTCGTGTTCATAAGAAAGGGTAACGTCAGCACTGTTCTCATAGAGCAGACCTACGCCTAGAGAAACATGGTTGTTATTCTGGGCATTGGCAGCCATCCCCATAGTGAAGACGGTCAGCAGGGATAATAGAAATTTCTTCATCGTTTAATCTTCTTGAAGTAATACATTGTTGAATCCATCAGCACTCAGCACATCCTCGTAGTCAATGTTCAAACTGATAGTGCGACCCGATATTTGTTTCTCACTCATCTCGATGCTCAGCACCTTGTCATTGGGGAATGTCATTTTCTTAATGACCATCACATTGCGGTAGCCGAACTTAAAAGAAGTTCTTTCTTCCAATTGCATTTCAGGTGTAAGTTCTACAGTCTGTGTGTTGGTAGCCTTAGAAACTTTTTTATCGGAGAGCTTAACACGTATCTCATCAATATCGAAACGTATATTGGTTTTGTTCTCCACACTGTAATCAATGAAGAAGTAATCACCAACGGCATAGATGTTATTCAAACGCATTTCCATACGATTCTTCTTGCATTTCACGTCATGCCACTTGGCTGGTGATGACCAGATGTTTCGGGCGATACGATACATATCCTCGGTACTCAGACTAACAGCCGGATTGTGATAGGCATTCTTTTCGATATTCAAGATAGTCTTATCGGTTACAGCCTCCTTCATCCGTGCCGTGTAGAGTAAAGCATACTGTGTTCGGTAGCGTTCTGTTACAATAGTAACGATAGCCAATACCTCGCCATCATCATGTGCACCTTCTTTGGGTTTCAATCTCACTACATTGTTGATAGGCTGATCTCCGGCAATCTTTTCAGTAGATATATCCACAAATCGGATTGGTTCTGTGGCTGTGATGACAGTTGTTACCTGCTCATTGACAGTGAGGCATTCCATATCCTCATAAGTTTGCTGTGCAAAGGCATTTCCTGCCGTCATTACGCCGACAGCAATAGCGGCGAACATCTTTCTTATATTCATATTATCGGCTTATTTCTGATTATTGCTTTTCTTTTCACGACCATTGACCAGATAGACAAATGAGCCGTATTTGAGTTTTACAATGTTTTTCTTAACTGCTTTGCTGATAGCATTGCTTGTTCTTGTATAGGCATTCTGTACGGCTTGCATTCCCCATTGGGTGAAGCTGTTTCCTGTATTGTTGTTCATGGAAACATTGCCTGTCATGGCACTGGATGCCACATCTTTGGAAGTTTCTCTGAACTGACTGCTGGGCACATAAAGTCCTTCAAGCCCATCGGTGTCATAGATAGACAAGTTGACTTTCACCAGTTCATCACCGACTAACAGACTATTGACAGAGCCTTTCACTCGTTGAGAACCGAAGCCGCTCATGATAGCATAGATATACGAGCCCTTGTGTACCACTATGTCGTTGATTTCTACATCATCCAAAAGTCGAAGTCTCACTCTTGAACCATCTACAGCCTTGATGTTCTCATCAATAATGGCTTTAATCAAATGTGGTTCTGGTTCATTTTCAGATAAGGTATTGAAATACTCAGAAGATGTTTTGGTATGTTTAACCACATCGCTAGCTTTGGATTCATCTTCAAGAGCTGATACCTTTTTCTCATTTATCTCAACCTTACCCTTTAACTGGGTGCCTGTTTCCATCGTATTACCATCAACCTTTCCATTGTCAGAGGTTGGTGGATTCTGCAATCCTTTTTGTCCTTTAAGTCGGGCCTCTGCAAGAGCTTTGTTCAGTTCATCCATAGTTTCCTGCTCTCGCTTTTGATTACGAGCCAGTCTGTCGGCTTCACTAAGATTGATGTCGGTGGAATTTCCAGCCATTTCTTTGCCTTTATCGGCACTCTGGCGGAGTTTCTCTTCAAGTTCAATCTCCTTGATACGTTCTGCAGCAGCTGCATCAAGTTTTGCTAGGTCTTCCTGAGAATATTTTGAGTCATATTCCTCTGTCTGTTGTTCGTCATCATCTCTGTCGATATTCTCTACGGCAGAGAAATCCTGCACACTACCGAATGACTTCTGCATATTATCGTACTTGCCACCAATACCATCATTCTTAATTTGGGCTTTAGGAAGTGTAGGATTTAGATATTCAGTACTCTCCAAGGTGCTTGGAGCTTCAACGGTCTCCGTATAGAATATGTCGATAATCAGATAGCCACATCCTAAAAGCAAAGGATATAGTATAGCCGGTAACGCATATTTCGGGGCTTTCCAATTGATGTTACTTAATTTCATGTTTCTGTATTTGTGGGTTCATCATCTTTATCGAATCTCGTTGTGCCTGCCTTTTGGCATGAATGGCTTTCAGCACATCTTCCTGTCTTTGCGTGGCTGTTGTGTTGTTGTTCTTAGCCTTATAAACCATGGCAAAACGGTAGGCATTGAATGTAAAGGAACATATCACTGTACCAAAGACTAGTGTCAGGAACAGGTTTCGATGCTCATTTGCGAATTTCTGTACTCTTGCTGCAAAGCGGTCTATGCCGGACCACCTTGCAAACTTTCGTCCTGTCTCAACTTCATTTTCGTAGCGTTCCTTGTATTTTGGATCGTCCTTGTCGGGCATCTTTTCGCCCAGTATCATTTTCTTCCAGCTCATAATCAATAGTTTACTTTGGTTTTCTGTTCAATGTCTTTGTTCAGCAAGGTTCTCCAGTTTACAACCAACAATCCATGAGGGTTGTTATCGGTTCGTGGAACACGTTTCAACTTGCCGGCAGTCACCAATTCACGGGTTAGGATATTGGTACGTCGCTCAATACGCTGACGGCCATAGTACGTAAATTCCATATTCTTCTTGTTAAATCGAATACTGTCACAGAAGATTGAGAATACGGCACTTGTACCCATGATGTTGTTATAGAAGCCTTTCTCTTTTAGCGTGTTGTATTGGGCAAGGCCAGTCTCATCAACCAAATACATGGCCTTCTCCATTGTGTACTTGATGTATTTGTCGTCAGGAGCTAACGTAAAGAAATAGTGGTGGAACATTTCTACATGGCTTCGAGCTTCAATATCCAAAGTCTCCTCCATAGTAGTTCTGTTCACAAGGATAGGCACATTGCTATCGAGCACGTACACTTTCTGTTGGGCATCGTTCACCAGTGTTTTAGCGGTCCAGATGGATGAGATGCTTATCACAACGCATCCAATCAGGAACAGTGAGCAAACGATAGTCACGAGTTTTACTTTATTTTCTAGGTTCTTTATTACCATTCTGTTTGTGTTTTAGTTCGTTATTCGTTTATCTTATCATGGTGTGAATGGCACCTGTTGCTGTAGCTTTAGCCTGTTGTGCCACACCTTCACCAAAGTTTCGGGTTGAGAATGCAGTATCGCCTTCAGGAATCATCCATGAAGCAAGGTCAGGTACGAGGTTCAAACATTTGAGTGCCACGATTGAAGCCGCCATCAGATAACCTGCCGAAAAGAATGAGTTCTGCAAGTAAGCAGCCATTGTCTGCTCCGAAGCCGTAATTGCAGTAAGGTTCTCCACCTGAATACTCAGTACAATATCAAAGAGTAGCAGTACATAGAAGCCTGTAAAGTATATCATCGCACCATAGAAATGTACCGTCAGATAGCGTGTAGTCCATTTCGCCCAGGCACCTTCCCATTTAGGCAGAAGACTGAAAGCCCACTGTATGGGTCCGAATATCGTCAGCATACCCAGTAGAATTTGCTGGCAATACAGTGTTGCCCACCAACCGATACGGAACACAATCAAGGCCAGTACCATCACAATTTTATCCAATCCGATAACAGCTCCGGAGGTAAGAGAGATAAACCACAGCTTGCTTGCTTCGGTTTCCATCTCTGTTATCTCTGATACTCCAGAATGTTCCATGGCACTTTCAACGAGTGCCGGGTCCTGAGTTCCTTTATGAGCCACATCTGCCTTAGCCTGTAAATCGGTGTAGATGGTATCTCTCTTATATATCAGCTCCTGTACTTCCTCAAACTTATCAGAAATCTGAGTAGCTTCTGCTTCATACAAGTCATGCGTGTAGCTACCGATGCAGTTTGGTATATAAGATAGGTAATCCAAGAAACACCAGCTGTTATTGCTGTTGGTGATTCCTGTATCAGCAGGTGGGTACCACCAGCACATGATGATGGATATGGCTAGAGGCTTGAAGAGTTTCATCACATCAAGTGGTTCATGCTTGACCATCATCTTGTAGGTCATCTGTGCCGCGACTATCAGTGAAAATAGTGCGGCCAGAGCCATACAGATGTTCAATATGTACCAAAACGGGCCACTATGTCCTGTGAATGTAGCATCACAGAGAAATTGGTTCGTCTGAAATATTACGTCATCAATCTCTTCTTCCAGAATATTGATGCCAAAGTCACTAAGTATATTGTCTGCCATTCTTTAATCTATTTTCTACTGATGTAGAAGTTTTATATAACGTTTTTGTCTCGTTACCACATTTTTCGTCTCCAATTGGCCAAGCTTGCTTATCATTTCAATAATGCCTTTTTCACTGATAAATCGGACTTTTTTTCTAATAATATAGCCAAGAGGATTGCGAGCTTTCATGGTTATCACCTTAAAAACCACTTTACCTTTCAGCCGTTGACCGAAATGAATAAAGCCAATAGCTTTTGCAACTTCTGTGGCTTTATAGAGGATATTGCCGGCTTCATCCTGTGTGGTGATAATCTTGCCAAATAGTGGATGATCCACTTCCTTGAATTTGTATTCTTCCATAGTTACTGAACCTCCATCTCATCAAAGAGTAATCTTTCCATTGGCTTTTGCTGTTCCTTTTCAAAAAGAGGGATAATGCCCTTTTCCTTTAGAAAACGATAGAGAAAAAGTCGTCCTGCCTGTGTCCACATCGAACTTAGCTTCAATCCGTATTCTGTTGTTGCAGTGACGGACTTCATGTAGTTATATGGCGCATATTTCGTTTTTGGCAACCATTGGTCGTTTACCTTCTTCTGAATTCCCCAATCGTATAGTAAGCTGTTTAGTCTTTGTGCTGATATACCATATTCAGAAGCAATCTGTGATATTCTCACACATTTCTTTTCAGAGAGGATGTAGTCCACAAAGGTTGCACGTTTGGTCATCTCTTTCATCGTATTCTCCTGAGCAATGATAAGGGCGTGCTGTTCAGTAACCTTATCTTCCGCCAATTTGCGACCTTCCTGTTCCATCTTTAGGTTGGTGGCCAACTTGATTAGGAAGTCAGGTTCTGTGATGGCATGCTGCAACGTCTCTGGGGTCATATAGGCTCCAGTCTTACGAATGGAAGGAAGGACTTCTTCTACGACCCAATCTTGGAAAGCTTCAGCAGCAGGTAACTTACTACGCATAACCAATCTGTAGATGTCAGCCTCCGAAATAAACTTAGTTGGCTGTAAAACAGTCGTACCAAACTGATTTTCAGAGGGGGTGCCCAAAACGTTCACCCCCTTACAGTGTTCTCTAATAGCTTTTTGAGGATTACTATAGCCTAATGCTTTTGCAACATCGTTAGCTTTAAATAGCACTTTGCTATTCTCAGATTGTATGATTGTGATTTCACCAAACTGTTCATGGTTGAAGATCTGAATCTGATTTTTCTCAATTGTCTGATTTTTCATATTTGTGTTGTTTTTGTTATTTCCCTTTCTTTATTCATTACTTGTTTTGCCGGCAGTTGACCATCCGGCTTCTCGCCATCTGTTCAGAGAACTGATTGCTATAGTTGCCGTGCGACTTGGTTTCTGATAGGTTGCAGCCAATAGTTCGGTTGTACCTTTAGCTCTTGTCAACTGAGCGATGTACTTTACCAAAGTCTCATTCTGCCTACAGATATCTGCATAGATTTGCAGATACTGTTTCTTGCGTTTGGCATTAGGCATGTAGGCATCCTGAGTTGATTTGATGGCACTCTTGAACATATTATAGAGGTAAGTCCACCGTTCTTTGCTGTCTCTGGTTCCACCTGCAACCATAATTCGTTCAATGTTTCTGTGGAAACGCTCCAGCTTATCAGTAATCTTACTTCCTTCTGCCATCCATGCCACATCGAGCGCGCCACCTTTGCGGTCAGCCATGTTCAAAAGCTCTATTTCTCCACGTTTTACCATGGCTGAGTCCATTTGCTTCGACATATCCACCTGCTTGTAGGAAGCAAGTCCTGCGGCAGTTCGATAGCCCAGTTTGTTTTTCTGTGCAGCTGTCTTACGATAGCTGTTGTGTAATAGCCAGTAATAGTATTCCAGAGTAAGCGTACCTGAACCGATTTCCATCACGGTTATCTGATTCATCTTAGAGGCATCGTGTGAATACGTCACCTGTTGGGCTTGAATATTCAGTGAAAAAGTCGTTGCCATTCCAAGGATGAGTACTGTTATCTTTATTCTTCCATTCATTTTTTCTCTGGTTTTAGGGTATCGCTACAAGCATTAAATTTGTAGCGATACTAGTATTTTAATTGTCCTGCTTCACGCCATCTTCCGAAAGCTCCATCCAAGATTTCCCGTCTGGTTTTCGAGCGATAGATGGATTCTTTCCAATAGCCCATTCTTAACTGTACATACTGCCAAGTCTTGAAATAAGCTCTGTTCAGATAGAGTTCTATTCGGTCCAATGAGTAGTTGATGGAGTTCATCACCATCATCAGTTCCGAAGTTGAGCAAGCAGCTGCACCCGTTGCATACAGCGCAAGGTCGGATAGCGATTTATACAATTCCTGACCTTCATTGTAGATGTTATCAATCATTCGGTAGTTCACCGAGATAATCAGCGTATCTGAAATGGAATATTTACCTCGTTTGAGCACTTTTTCATTGTAATCCTCCAATAGCTTTTTATAGTCTCTGATGCGTGTTGATACGGTGTTATAGGTATCATAGGCATTCATCGAGGTACGCAAAGAATTGTACAGAACGTCAATCACATCAAAAGCTCTGGTGTATTTATCCAAGTCAACATTCAGTTCCTTATATTCTACAGCAGCCGTTTTGCTGTAATCATGCAACAGGGAATTGCTTAGTTCTAGCGTTGAACGTGCCAACAACATACTGCGAACACTCTTATGGTCATTGATATAGGCCTCCAAAGTCGTTATATCCTGTTGGGCATACGTCAATGATGGAATGACTATCAGCAATGTCATCAAAAACAGTTTTATCTTCATTCTCATGGCTCAGCATCTTCTTCCGGTTTAAACTCGATTGGGACTTGTTCGATGATTCCACCTTGCGGCACTCTGTTATCGGAGTTTCGATCATCATCCTTCTTACCCTTTTCTTTAGCTGTTCTGGCATTCTCCATCCACTGCTCATGACATGTTTCCAAGAGATTCAGTCGTCTGCCTTGATCTTTGTCCAATTGGAATCCTTGTTGGCGAAGTAGATCCATGATGGACACTTTGTAGTACATCATCTTTTCCATGCTTACCAAATCAGCATAGATTTTTGTGATTCGTGCATCTATCTCGCGAGCAATCTCCAATCTGTCGGATGACCATAACAGATGATAGGTGTCCTCTGTATCATCGGGCGATTGTGGCTCAGTTCCTATGTATTCAGTGCTGATCTGACAATTAGGATATTGTTTGGCTACATCTGAAATGTGTTTGTTTACAATGTTTGTTTTGGTTGATTCATTATCGTTCGGATTAAGTTCAACCATATCTACAACCTGTGTATCAGAATATTCTCCGGTCAATGACCATGAAATCTGCACAATGGCTCTGTGAATTTTGATACCAAGGAAATACTTAGGCTTTCTGGCAATGCTGACGGTTGCCTTGAAAACAATCTCACCATTGATGTTTGACATAGATGCTTTTCTGCAATAAGTATTGCCTTCCCACCATCCGTTACCGTTCCAAGTCAGGTTATAAGCGATTTTGCAATCATTCATAATGGCCGGAATACGATAGTAGTCATCGGTAGCTGTGGCATTATCATTAGCGGCTTCTGCCTTAGCCTGCTCAATATCATCCAGTTTCTTTTGCCATGTTGCCAACTCTTTTTGAAGGGCTTCAATCTGAGCCTTGTTCTCATTATACATCGTGCGGTATCTACCCAAGTCGGCATAACTGCTTATTGCTATCAGTTTAACTAGTTTGGCTTTTTCGGCTTCCAGATAATCTATCTTGCTTTGAATGGCTGTGATGTTGTTTCTTGCTTCGGTTTCCTGGGCATACAACTCTGAAAGGTCGAGGTTATTGTTTGTGGGTAAGGTCGTGAGCATAGCGCACTCCTTGGTATGGGCATTCACCGAACCGCCACAACTTCCACATTTGTACTGCGTTGTTCCTTCGCCAAGAGATACATTGTCATGGCAGGTAACAGAGATAATGGCCATCTCGCATCCTTTTAGTTTATTGGCATCTGTTGCCTGATAGTAGTTCTTGCTGTCATAGCCTATATAATAGGTGTAGCCTTCTTCGTTATCATTCAACTCATTCACTCTTGCTTGTAACTGGGCCTTGAAAGTATTCAAATCCATAGAATAGGAATCGAAATAATCCTCATAGACTTCTTCTGTACGGTTCCAGCTTTTCGTCACTGTTACAGAATAGGCATACGATTTCTTTGTCTGCTTTCCACCTTTACTGATGATATAGGCATAAAGTGAAAAGTTGATATAATAGTCGTTGCCATCGTTGGCTTGATTGAGTTGGGCTACACGGCTTCTTGACCAACCGGCATATCGTTCTGATTTCTGTTTGATAGCCTCGTATTGGCTTGATGACGGGTAGAAGTTCTTATCACTGGTTGAGATACGATACCATTCTCCACCATTAATAACGCTGTTATCATCTGTTGGTGGAATGTAGTTGCACAATGTCTCACTGCCGGCATCTCTACGATAGATGTACCATCTTTGCGTGTAGTATCTGCCGATAGATTCCTGATTATAATCCGTAATCCATGAGGATAGGTTGTAATTGGAAACATTGAAGAGATTACTTACATTATCTCCGGCAAGACCTATAAGTGTTCCTCCTAGGTTATTATAGGCACTGCTGAAAAGTCTGTATGAGTTTTTTGCAACCTCGGTGATTGCAGAAACCTTGCCATTTACAAGGTCATCAAACGAGCTTTTGCCCATCAGCTGATTACCCAAATTACTACCACCTCCCGAAATAAGGCTTACTCCGTTGTAGTATAGCGTTTCCAAATCTGATTTCAGATTGTCTTTGGTGAAGTTGCCTGATACGTTACCGAAAGAGTTCATTACTGTGTCCCAGTCCATATTACCCATTTGCGTGAGGTCAAAGATGGCTTTGGCTTCCGGGCACATTTCAAGAAAGGCTATATCACGGAATGACAATCGGCTGTTTGTAACAACAGACTCGAACTGCATACAGAGATTTTTGGTGTCTTCACAAGCCTTAAACAGGTATGCACCATTGTAGAAAGCATTCTGAGGTCTTTTGAGCATTAAACCTGACAAGTCCCAAATCTTTGGCATAATCTTAGCCGATACCATGTTGTAGATACGTCGGTAATAGTAGTTCTCTTCTGCCGATGCCCACAAACCGAGGTCTGTGAGAGCCTTTCTATCCATATATTTTGATGTATAGATGGTAGCAGCAGCAACTTCCGCCGAGCGGTAATGCTTTAGAATCTCCTTAATCTGCTCATTGTAATATGCCTCAGAAGCCGCCTCTGTACCGTATGCTCCGGCCATGGCAGCTATTGTCTTCGCATAATAATTGATACGATAATACTGTGCCGACATCTCAACGATGCCGACAAGCAGAACAATGATGGTACAAAGAAACTTCTTCATGCTTACTTTTTCAGGTTCAATACTTTACCTTCCTTATTTACTTTTTGTGCAAAAGGCAATGATTTGTCAATACCAGACAGGTTCCAATCTCGGCAATATGCCTCGATAGCATGCTGGTGTGTACATTTCAATTCACTCTTATAGAGTTTCAAGGCTTCTTTCTCAGCTCGCTCAGTTGTATAGGTCATATAACATTCACGAGGTTCTTCTACACCAAAGACTCCACTGGTTGTTCCTCTTCTAATGAACACCTCACGGAAGAAGCTTCGTCCTGCCTTGTTTTCAAGGCGGTTGATGGTGAAGATCTTCTTGCAGTCCACATCGGTAAGTCCAAGGATGGATTTGATGTTATCGAATCGCTCTCTGAACTTACTTTGATCGAGTAGCATCACCACATCTGAGTTGTTGATGATAGCTTCCTTAACTACAGGAGAGCCGATGATGTCCTGAATTTCTTGAGTGACTACACCGACACTTGCCCAGAACTTACGGGCTGTCTTATACAGATACTTGATGTATTCCGCCATCAAGGGGGAAGCGATGGCTTTCCATGCTTCTTCGATTACCAAGACCTTACGGTTCTTTTTGATACGCATCTTCTGCAAGAATACGTCCATGATAATCAAGGTGACGATAGGGAAAAGCACGGGGTCGTCCTTAATGGCATCAATTTCAAACACGATAAATGTTTCATCGAAGAGTGAGCCGTCCATATCCTCATTGAGGGTCTTATCATGATTACCGCCTCGATAGAAGTCTTTCATCATATAGCGATAAGTGGATATATCCACACCACAGAGGTTGTTCTCATGACAGATGTCTGGAATACGCTGGACGGAGTATTCATAGAAAGTGTTGAATGAGAGTGTTTCCACCTTCAAGTCTTTTCTACGGCTTTCAATCTCATCAATTTCCTTGTTGATACGCTCTTCACGTTCCTTATCGGTCTCTTTTGTACCTCGGTTATTGCTTCGGTCATCAATCAGCAGACTTTGTCGCAAGTCCTCCCTTTGTGGTGGAGTGAAACCGTTGAAACCATTGAAATAAACATCATAGTATTCTGTGATTACCTGGTCTATCAATCGGTCTTCGGTTTTTGTGATTTCGCCTTGCGTGCCTTTCCAGATAAGCAGAGTCAGGTTCTTCAGAAATCCGGTCTTTTCTACGTTCAACTCTTCACGCTTAATGCGGAATGGGTTCATGGTAATTGGTTTCTCCTCGGTGTAGGAGATATATTTACCGCCGACGTATTCACAAAGTCCTTCATAAGAGTTACCCGTATCAACCATAACCACATCGGTATTCTGCTCCCAAAGTTGGCGGACGACGCTGTTCATGTGAAAACTCTTGCCACTTCCGCTTGGACCGAGACAAAAGAAATTACTATTGTCTGTCAGCTTGTTACGTCCTTCTTTACCTGTAATATCGATTGCCACAGGTACACCTTGACGGTCTGTATAGCAAATCTTCAATGGTGTCTCTTCGCTATGCTGAATCTGTTCTTTGTAAAACAGACAACAAGCGGCATCGCTAAGGGTAAGGAATCGGTCGTAGTCTTCATTCATACCATAGCAGTTGCCCGGAAATGAATTGACGAAGAGTTCCAACTGATTATAGGCTCGCTTACTGATATGTATGCCCATTCGTCCAAACTGGTTTTCCAGATGGTTGGTGCATTTCTGCATGTCGGCATCCTTTGGAGTACATACCATCAGGTTGTAGTGAGTATAAACTAACTGCTTGCTTTCTCTTGCAATGACTTCCTGCACACGCTTAATATCTTCCACAGCCATTTCGTTGGATGGGTTAGGAATACTGGCATGTCGGTTTTTCTTCTTATCCAAGAGGGCAAGTTCTCGTTTCTGATTCGGCATGTAGATCATCTGATTGTAGATGACGGTTTCAGCACCCGGGATGCTGTCGATATGCGAAAGCAAGTCGACAGGCATACTGGTGTTGTTTACTTCAATGTTGGTGTATGGTCGTACAAAACCGGGCAAGCTGGCATAATCCACATCTACCAAACTATAGACCTTGCAACGCTTATCGCCAAGTTCCACGCATTCTTCATCCACCTTGAAATTGTTCATCGAGATGGTTTTGTCGGTGAAGTTCATGGCAAAATAACGGTCAACATACTCGCTTGCTTCCTGCTTTGTCAGGAACTCAGCTTTTACACCACCATCTTTTAGCTGGTCGTGTACTTTGCGAATCTTTACCTGAAAATCTCGCCATGTCTTACTATCGTAGGAGAACAGACGGCTTTTCTTGCATTCTTGTGTGATGGTCAGATAGCAGATGCTGTCAGTGTAGGTTCTTCCAGTGAAGTACTTGAAATAGGCATCAGAAAGAAATTCCTTCTTGCTGTCATCATCAGAAGCAAAGTCTTTACGGATAAAGATGTCCTGCTTATGGACGGCATAACCTTCACCCAAAGTCTGAATGACTGCACTCATCAATGTCGTGAAATCATAGTAGCTGTCTATGTTCGCAGAGTATTTCTGCACAGGGTTCGCTATTTTCAGGATAGCAGAGTATTCGCCTGTCTTTGTGTACACAACACCAACACCTTTATTGTCTTCCACGGAAAAGTATATATCCTGAAAGATTTTCTTGCGTTTACCGCCCGTGCCAAAAACAGATACAGAGATTGCCATACCTGCAAGAATTGCAAAGAATATGAGTATTACGTATAGGGTCATCAATTATTGATTAGTAGTTGTGTTTTCTTGTTGTTAAAGCAGTGGAGTAGATTACTCCAACTCTTCAATCCAGTTCTCAAGGCATTCTTCCCAATGGTCTCGCCAGATGTCCAAGTCAAGATTTCGCACAGGATTGTAGCTGTTGTTATAGTCCTTACCCGTTGTGAAGAAACGACTGATTTCTGACAGGATGCTGTCACGCATATCTTCATCCAGATATTTTCGATCCTCGACTGAGAGACTACGCATGGAGGTTTTCAGTTCATCGGTTCGTGGGTAGAGCGTGATGTAAATCAGCTGTCCTGTGCGGTCATTCAAACTCACGCACATCTTATCAGATTCCTGTGGTGAGTGTACAATCAGGCGGAATGTGCTTGGAATGATGGCTACGTGGGCCTTTGTCTTGCCGGGAATGGCGATTGTTGCTAAGTATTGTTTCATGATTTACCAATTGATTTATTTCTTTTCTGACTTTTCCTTTTTTTCTGCGTTCTCTTTGTTTGCAGGTCGTCTTGTATAGGTTGAAAGTTCAAATACTACGTCAGTGTACCATTCTTCTGCTTTTACGCCAATATCAAATACACCTGGTTCGTTGTCAACATATTCATCTTCATCATCAGAGTAGTATTTGCCGTTTGCGATGAAGTATGAAATGTCGAATGCAATGCTTGCAGTCAGTGATTCACCCAATTTCATGGCAAGTTCGTATGTCAGACCATCAAATGCTTTTTTGTATTCTTTGGGTGGGCAAAGCTCTGTGCTGTGAAGGATTTCATCATTATCGCCATAGAATACGATCAATATTCGCCCATCTGGTTCTAATGTTGAATCGATGGTGAAGACACGAGGCATAATTGCAATCTTTCGAGTTAGACCATATGCGATTCGATTTGTTTCTGTAATTACTAGATGTTTCATTTTTGTTGTTTGGTTTGTTTTTAGAATAAATAGAATAGTCTCAGCTGTTGGCTGGAGTACTGTTTCGATAGTCCGCCTGCTATGATGCCGTTGGTAAAGTCAATCATATAGGTTGTCTTATCTGTCTGTTCGCTACTGGTTATGTACTCGCCAATGGGAATATCGTATCCTATTGGTAGTTTCATCTTCTCACCAACAGGATGGAGCAGATAGTAAAGCTTCACCATTTCTGAGAGTGAGGGCACATAGCTTCCGGGATGTCTTCGTACCTCAGTCAGCATATCAGTTTTCGAGATTAGTCCCATAGATGGTTTGGCTTTCTCTTGTGAGGCTATCAACTTTGAGGTCAGGAAGTCTCCCTTAGAATAGCCTAGAGCACAACTTTCTGTAAAAGGAATCTTCGGCTTGTAGATAATGATATTCTCATTACCAATGCCATCGGTATGGGTGGGATTAATCAACCCTTCCTTTCGTTTGCCGTCCACTGTTGGAAAATACTTGTGTGATGTTGCACCATGGCTGCTGAAACAGAATCGTCCTTTGCAGTCATTCAAAGCAATAGCCTTACCATGTTTACCATCGGTCTGTAATACGTAGGCCACGGAATTACTATCCCTTACAGCACTGATATATCCTTCCTTCTGTAGATAGTGACCAACTTTTACAGTGTCCACTTGGTACACAAAAAGAGAGGTCTTGGCTCTTTCGTTTTCAACCCAACTGCTGACAATGGATAAGGCATCGTTATTCTTGCGAACATTGAGCTGAATCATCGAACAGGCATTTAGGTGTGGTAGCAGTGTTTGTACTGCATAGTTTCTGTTGTTTACCTTGGCAAAGACTGTCATCTTACCCGATTTCTCTGTTGGTATCAGGTAGATTTCGTGCTTACGACCATTATTCAACAGGCAACTTGCTTGGGTTGATTTCAAGCTTAATCCTGAATTCTTGTTCAGCCATTCACCATTATATGGATTGTACTGACCGGAAGTGTAGATTTCTTCACCTGTAATCTTCAGTTCATCAAGCATATCACGTACATCGTTGCTTTCTATGACAATACGGATCATCGCCATTGAACTTTGCATCTTCATCTTGATATTGGTTGTAGATCCGAATGTTCTGGATAGTTCCTTTCCATACAGATTGTCTGTGAATGGTGCATCAAGTCGAATGGCTTCACCAATCTTCAAGCCTTGTCTGTATGGATAACAGGTAAAAACCTTTGCTGTGGAGTCAGAAGTAGTAGAAGCACGATTATCAGAGATGAAACTCATCTTGTTTCTGCTGAATCTTACATTATCAAAAGCTTGTACTTCATCTTCTGTGGCATCGGTAAGTATCGCTGTTACACCCATATTTGCCATCTGAGTGGGTTCGTCCAATGTGATGACAAAAGGTTTCCTAGTCTTTTCCCAATTGGAACGAGCCATATTTGCTGTTTCCTGGGCTGAGATATTCTGTTGTTTGGTTTCATTTCCTGCACAGGATGTTATCAATGGCAGGATTAGAAACATGAGAATTGCAATTTGAGTCATATTGATTAAAAATTAAAAGACAGGTCCGCACTCAGTTTTCAGCCCGATTTAACTGGTTGACCGAGGTGAACCTGCCTTGGTTAGACATACAGATGTTTTGTTACGTCTAGTGTCATTTTTGCATTGTGTTGTTTCCTTGTTTCTATACTTTTTTTGAACGTGCATAGATAAACACGCCTTTGTCCTCTTTTTTCGAGTGTAGGCCTTTACGTTGTTTCATAAAGATGAAAGTGGCACCGATTCCTAGTGATACGACCAGTGCAATAAGGCCAGCTAAGAAACCTAGAAGACAATAGGTAAGGATGAATCCTACGATAGCTCCACCAATTGCACCTGCCGCCCAATAGATGTAACGACCTTGCACTCCCATAAATTCCAAAGGCTTTTGAAGGCCTTTGAAAATTGGAAATTCTTGATATTGTTGTTCTTCGGACATCCCTGTTTATCGTTTACGCGCCAACGCCAAAGAACAATGGAAGTGCCTGAGCCGCAGCCACCAAAAATAGGCAAGCACCTACAATCATCATAATTGATTTCTTGACATCCTGCTCCTCATTATTCATTTTGATATAGACGGAAATTGCACCGACCACCGCCACAACACCCGCGATCGCATAAACCAATTTCACCACATAAGGGATATATTTGGCAATCTGAGTCGTTACCTCAGACAAGGCAGTTGTACCAGCGGTATAGTCTCCGGCTGCGTTCTGAGCAAAAGTTGCAGTTGTACCGATAGCCAACATCAAGGCCATTGTTTTAAGTCTCTGAGATGAGCAAACAGCCTTGCCGAAGCTCTTCATTTTGTTTGTGATTTTCTGAATCATTCTTGTGTTTTTGTTGTTCTATATTTACTCGTCTGGCCAGTTGAGTTCTTTTTTTGTTTTTAGATACGATATCCGAAGAATGCCGGGAATACGATGGATGCGCCAATCATAAAGAGGCAAGCTCCGACAACCGTTATAATGTCTTTTGTTACTCCTTCTTCACCTGTATTCATCTTGATATAGATTTGCAAACTAGCATAAATTACTACAATTGAGGCGATTGCATATATAAGATATAAGCAATACAACACGTTCTAAATATATGATTTATGTAACTTAATATCAGATAGATATAGATTTACATAGTGAGTATTGTTCCCAAAATGCACCAAGGTTATAGAATGGGGTTATGTGGTAATTATATTCGATTTGGAAGGGTTCAAAACGGCTTAAAAATGGGCAAATATTGGAAATTTACATAAAAGGTTTGTTAACACTGAATTTACATTTATTCACACTAAATAAAGCCGATTGAACAGCTATAAATGGGGCTGAATGCTGACCGCAATATTCTCTAAAATTGGAAAGAATTACCGAGAAACAAAGTCATGCTTCTGGCAATGTCTAAGTATATCGAAGATATACTATAAGGGCTTTTCGTTGTTCTCAAACGAGAGAGTTCCAAAAATTATTTGTACTTTTGCATTGTCGGGTCAGGTTCTTCGGAATCACGCGGCTTATTGGGGCTTTCTTCGGGAAGCTCCTTTCTTTTATTCTAAGCAAGACAAATTCATCTTCCCTAAATTTGAAAATTTGCTGAAAGCACCATGATTTTCAAAGATAAATGTAGGTGCAGAACCCTATATATGTTCTATTTAGGCATAATATATATTTGATTATCAATGGAATTACTCAATAGATAATCAATATTGTTCCCAATGTGTTGCCTTATAGTATCATTTTTGATAATAGACCTATAATCCCCATTATTTACAAGTCTCGATTTAATCTTCCTTAAATCTTTTTTTAATTTGACTGATTTAGTCAAATTAATCGTAACTTTGCAGCCAAATTGGGATATATGGGAACAAGAAATTTTAAACGTATACCTGCAAGATTGCAAGAGTTACGAAAAGCTAAGCAGTTGAATCAAAAACAAATGGCAGATGCTATTGGAATAAGTATTGCAATGTATAGCAGAATAGAAACTGGAGAGAGAGCCATACAACAGAGCCAGATAGATGCCGTTGCCCAAATTTTAGACGCTGACGTTAAAGAACTACGTTCACTAAGTTTAGCTGATAAGATGGAAGCTGAAACTCATGAATTTTCCCAAGATGAAATTGATAATGCTTTTAAAGTAATAAACAATAAATAGATATGGAGCAAATAAAGATAAACATCTTGCTTGAACAAGTAAGAAAGATAGATGAGGTTCTTCAAGCACTTGAGAAAAACTTCGATTGTGATGATGAATTTGTTGATGAGTATTCATTTCTATCTATCGTTAAAAAAGGACTTCTGGAAAAAACAGATAAATAATCTATGAATACTAAACAAAAGACATTTATTGATTTATTTTCTGGGTGTGGCGGATTGTCTTTAGGATTTGAAGAAGCAGGCTTTAGTAGTATTCTTGCAATTGATAATTGGAAAGATGCACTTGTTACTTACAAGTATAATAGAAAAAATGCCAAAGTTTTATGTGAGGATATTGCATGTATTGACCCGAAAGAAATTAAGAAAAACTATAAAATATCAAACGTTGATGTTATTATAGGCGGACCGCCATGCCAAGGTTTTTCTTTAGCAGGAAAAAGAATCATTGAGGATAAACGAAATTCCCTTTATAAGTCTTTCGTGAAATTTGTAAATGAAATTAGACCACGTGCTTTTGTTATGGAAAATGTTCCCAATATCCTAAGCATTGGGGACGGTGTGGTTAGAGACTCCATAATAAAGGACTTTCAATCACTTGGTTATACTGTTACTTATAAAATTCTACTTGCAGCTGACTATGGTGTTCCACAAAATAGAAGAAGAGCTGTGTTTGTAGGTATTCTTGATGGTAAGGAATTCGTTTTCCCAGAAAAAACTGTTAATGAACCAGTTACATCAGAACAAGCACTTTCGGATTTGCCTGAAACAACAGTAGAAGATGGAAAGCCTTATACTTGTGAACCATTATCTGAGTATCAAGCTGATATTAGGACAGGTTGCCACGCATTATACAATCATTGCATTACAATTCATACAGAACAGACGCAAAGAATCATCGCAATGGTTCCTGATGGTGGAAACTATAAAAATCTGCCTAAAGAATTATGGAATACGAGGAAAGTTCATATCGCATGGACAAGGTTAAATAGCAAAAAACCAAGTTTTACCATTGATTGTGGACATAATCACCACTTTCACTATAAGTTTAATAGAGTGCCTACTGTAAGAGAAAGTGCAAGAATACAGTCTTTTCCAGATAGCTTCATATTCATAGGCGGTAAAGGCAGTCAATTAAGACAGGTCGGTAATGCTGTACCGCCTTTGATGGCAAAGCATATTGCTTTAGAACTAAATAAATACATATAATCATGACATTTCAATATTCACAATATAGATGTACAATCATACGTGGCAAAGCACAATCTGAAATCGAAGATTTATTGCCATTTTATGCACAAACAGTACATAAATTCTGCCCATGCACAAAGGATGAATTTGACATTCGATGCAATGTGCGATTGGCAAAATTTCTATGTAATAATCCTGACTACGACCATTTGCCAAGTAGTAGCCAGAAAACAATCCGCAACCATATTACGGAAATAATGGGTAAGCTCCTTGGCTTATATTACAAATCTACAGACAACATAATATATGAATCTGATAGTTGTAAGCATATAAACGAGCATAATGATTTTCCAACTTTTTTCAAGAACATTTGCATAAATCTTCAATTCCCAAATGCTTCACAAAAAATAAACAAGGTATTAGAATGTGTAGATATGAGATTGTCTATTAGACCTTTATGTTATGTAATTTCACTTTTGTATTATACTCAATCCCAAAAAGAAAACTATTTGTTGACAAAACAAGAAATTGGACATTATGTCCTTAATAATTTATATGTGCTACAAGGAGAAATATCTGTAAAGGAAGTTTATGAACAAATTGTTATGGATAGAAAAGCCAATGTAAAGCATGAAAAACTATCAGGTTCACATGATTGGCAGCATATAAATGAGATGTTCAATTTACTTGACCTTTCTAATGTAACTCTTACAAATAGCGAGTATATTTGGTTAAATAAAGACGAAAAAAAAGCAATATCAATATTCTTAAAATACCAAGATAAAGAATTATTTAATATATATTCTTACGATTTAGAAACACCAGAAGGTCGTGGGTTAATGTATGCAGATTGGGGCAAATACTACGGTAGAATTGCGCCAGAACTTGAGCAGTTAGAGACGGAATTTGATTCCACCTCAGATATAATAGTACTAACAGACAATAAATTCACGAAAGAAAGAGGTGCTGTTGGCTTATCTACTGTTGAATTAGGAGATAAGGGTGAAGCTTTGATATTTAATATGGAAAAAGAACGTGTAAGACAATATAAGGAAAGATTGGTAAATAAAGTTCTATTGTTAGGAAAGACCAAAGGTCTTGGTTATGACATTAGTTCTATCGAAGCAGACAGAAATAAAGAATTCCCTGAATTTGCCAGATATATTGAAGTTAAAAGTACTAAACGAGTTACTGCTCCAACTTTTGACAATGTTTGGTCTGATTCGATTAACTTGACTTCAAAAGAGTGGATTGCCGCAGCGCAGTACAAAGAATTTTATAATATTTATCGAGTATATTTTACACGAGACAAAACAATCATCGCAATAATCAACAATCCTTATCAAAAGTCAAAGGATGATTTAATCGAGGTATATCCAACAATATATCAGATGGATTTCAACAATAAAGCAATTCAAGAGCATTATGAGGGACAATAAGAGGTATAAAGTAGCTTCACTTTTTAGTGGATGTGGTGGAAGTGACCTTGGAATGATTGGTGGATTCAAATACTTGGGAAAAGATTACGAAAGACTTTCATTCGATATTGTTTTTGCCGTAGATTTTGATTCAAAAGCAGTTGAAACTTACAATGCAAATTTCAAACATAAAGCAATATGTGCCGATGTTTCTGACATTGATTTTGAGAAAATTGAAGATGTTGATGTTATGATTGGAGGTTTCCCTTGCCAATCATTCTCAACAGTCAATCCTAAAAAAGATACTAATGATGCTCGAGCAAATCTGTATAAGCAAATAGTTAGATTCTTGCATGTAAAACAACCAAAGTATTTTATTTGTGAAAATGTAAAAGGATTGCTTACTTTACAACAAGGTCAAATAATACAGAAAATATCCCATGAATTCAGGGCTGAAGGATATAGTATTCAATATAGATTATTGAAATCTGTAGAATATGGCATTCCGCAAAGAAGAGAAAGAGTTATTATAATCGGAATTAGAAATGATATTAATGTATCATATGTATATCCACATATCGTTAATACCGAAGGTAATGCCATTCCACTCAATAAGGTAATAGATAAATTGGCTATATCTGAGAACAAGTATTATTTCTCAGAGAAAGCTGTTCAAGGCATGAAAAATGCTAAAAGTAATATGAAGCGAGGCTTGTGGCAAGATTTAAATAAACCATGCCTTACGATTACATCACACCTTGCAAAAACGAGCATAAATTCAAGAGACCCAGTTCTTCTTGTAAATTCAGAAACAGAGACATATAGACGATTTACACCTCGAGAAGCAGCAAGAATACAATCATTCCCTGATGAGTTTGTATTTCCTGTATCTGAAACATCTGCCTACAAGCAAATAGGTAATGCAATACCTCCCGTATTCATGTGGCATATAGCAAAAGCTTTGCAAGATGCAATAAATACTCCATGTGAAAAAGAAGAAAAGCAATATCAAATACATCCAGATGATAAATGGTTTGAAGGAGAATGGATTCAGAAGACTCTATTTGAGCCACAATCAGTATATGTTACGAGGAATAAAAAACTTTTAATTGGTTCATGCAGGCAAGCAACAAGACAATGGATAAACTCTAATCTTCTATATAATTATCCGATAAATGATATTAATATTGTAGAACAGCATGAGTTATTGAATGTAAAGAAGCTGATTGTTTTGCATCGTAAAACTTTGGTCGGATACTACAATGTACTTGAAGTCAATATTGTTACAAAAGAGCAATTAAAGGAAATAGGCTATCCCACAAGTAGCTCAAAACAAAAAGCAAAGGCAAAATATTTGCTTTATACCCTTGAAGGAAACGGAGAACAATTGCCTGATGTGAAGATAGAAGAATGCAATTGTATTATTGGAAAAGGAATAAAGTAGTTCGCGGGAGTGTAATTTAAACTCTGTCTGGTTCATATTCTAGCTAATTCAATACAAATATAATTTTTTCTTTTTGGATTTACAAATGCTTTTTAAGGCTGTTATTGGAAGTGTGCAAGGGCGGTGAGGAACGAGCCGTTTATATACCCTTGCTCACTTGCGGGAACAGTCTTTTCTTTGCGTTTGAAAAACCGGGAAGAAAAATGGATTATATATCCAATGGCATTCTTTCACCGAACTTAATCCGCAATTGACCGGCTGTCAATGCCCAATTGTGAAGAGGCTGTGTCCATTTCTTGGAGATATTGAGAACGGCCAGGTAGATCAACTTCATCAAGGCCATATCATTAGGGAAAACTCCCTTTGTCTTGGTCACTTTTCGAACTTGACGATGGAAGCCCTCTACAGCATTAGTGGTGTAAATGAGTTTTCGAATCTGTTCATCATAAGCAAAATAGGCAGTAAGCTTATCCCAATTCCTTTCCCATGAATCCATAACGACAGGATATTTCTTACCCCATTTATCTTGTAGTTTATCAAAATTCAATTCCGCCAGATCAAGCGTAGAGGCTTGATAGATTGTTTTTAAATCGGACATAAACTCTTTCTGATCTTTTGAGGCAACATATTTCAATGAGTTTCGGATTTGGTGAACAATACAACTTTGTATAATCACCTGAGGGAAAATAGTGCTGATGGCCTCCGCGAACCCCGCTAGATTATCAATACAAGCGATCAAAACATCTTTCATCCCTCGGGCTTTAAGATCAGTCAGAACACTCAACCAGAAGTTGGCGCCCTCGCTTTCGGAAACATACATGCCTATAAGCTCCTTGCGACCATCTTTGTTGATTGCCAATACATTGTACACTGCTCTGCTTTCGGTTCGGCCTCCATCTTTTACTTTGTAGTGCATCGCATCCAACCATAGAATGGTGTACATATTCTCCAAAGGGCGACTTTGCCATTCCTTTACCTTGGGGACGATCCGGTCTATTATTTCGCTAAGGGTATTGTGCGAGATTTCCACATCATACATTTCCTCTATATGAGCGGAAATATCTCTCAGGCTCATCCCCATTCCATATAAGCCAATAATTTTGGAGGACATATTATCTGCCAAAATCGTCTCCCGTTTCTTGAGGATCTCTGGACTAAAACTGCTGTGGCGATCCTGAGGAGTCACTATGTCGATCTCCCCGGCCATCGTTTTAACCCGCTTACTGCCTCGACCATTACGCTTATTTCCACTCTGACGCTCTGATTCATCCAAATGAGACGACATCTCGCTTTCTAAAGCGGCTTCTAAAAACT
>MTLE01000105.1_pt1 | contig 81735 bp, 79 predicted proteins | sample 1982461 | NCBI WGS metagenome assembly MTLE01 (sample SAMN05712605, study PRJNA340218) | biofilm metagenome | isolation source: sample SPL anode biofilm adapted to -200 mV | place: USA | collected 2012-02-03 | reverse complement strand
GCCAACAGCGTTGCCATGGGAGCGGGCATTAGGGTTATATGCACTTTCAACAATGGGCAATAACACCAGCTCCATTGGCATCTGACGTTTATCAATTTCCTCAGTGATTAAGTGAAGGAAGGGAGCGGCACGTTCGGTGACAGTTCGCAGGTACTTGGGATGTTTGATATACCAATCGCGGTAAGCGATGACGTCAGGATCATTTGGAATGGTCAACTGCATTTCGTCAGCAATGCGGTCCCACATGTACGGATGTGAGCTTTCCGATCGATCTAGAGCCGAGGTTGCGTGCGACCGATAATTCGATATGACATTAACGGTAGAACCCAACTTATTTTTATCTGAGTCGGTTTGTAACGCCTGGCAACCGGTCAGCAACAACGCACCCATCAGGGCCAAATGTAGCTTTATGTTCATCCAGTCATCCTCAAAATTTTGACAGATGGTATGTGTGTTTAGGGTTCAGATCAAGCCTTGCATAAATTATGCTCAGTTACAGCTTAAAGATTATTCTTTTTTTCGCGCAAAATAGCAAAGATCTGGATCTCATTTTCGAGATAGAGATCGCTCGATTTTTGAGCATAAGTCACAACACTGGGACTATTTGTACGTAAAAACACATTGCATCTCTTTTCTATACCAATCGACGATGGCAGTGTTGGGCAGCCTTGTTGCCGTAATTTGCTAACATCTTTAATTCGCGACATTATAAACATATTATCTGGTTCAACCTGCCAGCAATAGCTTAAATTATTGTAAGTATATTCATGGGCAGGATAAACCAGAGTCTCCTCTGGTAAACTAGCCAGTCGTTGCAGCGAGTGATACATCTGTGTCGCGGTGCCGGTAAATAAGCGTCCGCAACCACCAGAAAAGAGCGTATCGCCACAAAACAGGGCGCCATGACCGTGAAATACAATGTGTTCAGCCGTATGCCCTGGCGTGTGCCAGACTTTAAACTCCAGCTGAAGATCAGGGAAGCTGATCAAATCCTGATCGTGCATGGTTTGTAGCTGTGGTACATCAGACAATACAATTTGCGGGCCGTAAACTTCGCACGGCGGGTATTGCTTTAGTAGCTCAGCAACCCCATCTACATGATCATGATGGTGGTGTGTAATGAAAATCGCCCGAAGTGTCAGCGCTTGTTGTTGTAATCGTTCAATCACGGGAGCAGATTCGCCGGGATCAACAACGATAGCTTGGTCGTCTTGCTTAATCAGCCAAATATAATTGTCTGTACGACTGGGAATGGCTTGTACCTGCAACATGTGATGAGCTCCGGTTCGAATTACGCAGTGTTGTGTATAAAATGAAAGAGAGAGAAAGGCAATATTTACCCGCGTTGAGGTGATGAAGTGAAACCAGCAAAAACAAACCGGGAAATTATTGCGCCAGAGAACTGGAGCGAATTACCCATGGGTGATTGGCTGGCGATGGAGATCCAACATAAGCTCGATGAATGGTGTCAGTTTATGTTTGGTTATCATCTGCTGAAATTAGGCACATTGAGTAGTCAGCTTTCGTGCTCGACTTCGACTATCCGTCACCAGTGTGCGTTAGCGTCTGAAGGTGCATCACTTGGCATTATTGCTGACGTTGATGAACTACCTATTCGAACTGGCAGTATTGACGCGTGCTTATTGGCGCATACATTAGATTTCAGTAATGATCCCCATCAGATATTACGCGAAGCGGAACGGGTATTAACTCCGGATGGTTGGATCATCATCAGTGGTTTTAATCCGCACAGTTTGGTTGGCTTAGGTAAATTACTGCCGCATTTAAGGCGGCGTTTACCTTGGTCCGCGCAGATGTTCTCGCCTGAGCGCGTGCTGGACTGGCTGCATCTGCTTGGTTTTGAAATTGTTCATCTGGAAGGATTTACTTATTCGTCTCTTTCTCGCCGTAGCTGGTTTCACTTTGGCCGGGAAAACACGGTAAGACGTTGCGGTTATCGCTTTGCATCAACCTATATGTTGGCCGCCCGAAAACGTACCATTCCGTTGACCCGGCTTCGGGAAGCAGCCTGGCTCAAACGCCCGGTGATGGTAGGCGGTATGGCCAGACTAAAAAATCAAACCCGGATTGAACGTTAGAAGGTTTATTACGCCGGGTAGCCGGTATCAACCAGATGGCTATCAGCTGCCAGTGCAGCATTGCGAGCTAGTTCATCGCAGCGTTCATTTTCCGGATGACCTGAGTGCCCTTTGACCCAAAACCATTCCACATCATGACGTTGAATTTCGCTGTCTAGCAGTAACCATAAGTCCACATTCTTAACTGGTTCACGGTTTGCCGTTTTCCAGCCTTTCTTTTTCCAGCCGTGGATCCACTGGGTGATACCTTGACGAACATATTGGCTATCAGTCGTTAGTTTGACCTGGCAGGGTTCACTCAAAGACTGTAAACCGGCAATAGCGGCCATTAACTCCATGCGGTTATTGGTGGTCAGCTCGTAACCTTGAGCTAATTCTTTACGGTGTTGTTTGTAGATCAAAACAGCGGCATAACCGCCAGGGCCAGGGTTGCCGAGACATGAGCCATCGGTATAGAGAGTTATCTGTTTTAGCATAGTGTCGTGGTATTCTGAGCGTCTGAGTAAAGTGTGACATAAAAGTGCTATGAACCCAATGCAAACGAATCGCTACGTAATTCTAGATACTGAAACCACGGGTATGAACCAGAGCGGTGGCCCGGTATATATCGGTCATCGCATCATTGAGATCGGTTGTGTGGAGGTGATAAACCGCCGTTTAACCGGAAATCATTACCATGTTTATATCAAACCAGATCGTTTGGTGGATGAAGAAGCGATCCGGGTACATGGTATTACCGATGCCTTCCTTGCGGATAAACCGCCGTTTGCGGCTATCGCACAAGAATTCCGGGATTTTATTCGCGGTGCGGAATTAGTCATTCATAACGCAGCGTTCGACGTTGGCTTCATCGATCATGAATTTGATAAGCTGGGCTGGACGGAGCGGGTTAAAGACATATGTAAAGTAACGGATTCACTGGCATTGGCGCGAGGGCAGTTCCCCGGCAAGCGTAACAGTTTGGATGCGTTATGTACGCGTTTTGGTATTGATAACTCGCATCGTACTTTGCACGGCGCGTTATTGGACGCCGAAATTCTGGCTGATGTCTATTTATTGATGACGGGAGGCCAGACGCGACTGGAGTTACACAACACAGTCAATGATAATAGTTCTGGTTCATCTGCATCAGCTCAGCAGTTGAAAATGCTGCAGCGGAATGGTTCGTTGAAAGTTTTACGTGCGTCAGATGATGAATTAGCGGCACATGAAAAAAGATTAGATCTGGTTGCTAAAAAAGGCGGTAGTTGTCTGTGGCGGCCCGAACAAGAATAAACGTTTTTTCCATATAAAAAATGAAAGGAAAAATACCGCATATGTATCAAGAAATTATTAAGCAGGAATTGGTAACCGCACAGCAGGCTTTGGCCGATTTTATTGCTGACGCCGAAAATATTAATGCTATTGAACAAGCGGCAAAACTAATTGCAGCATCACTGCGTGATGGCGGTAAAGTCATGTCATGCGGCAATGGTGGATCACACTGTGATGCCATGCATTTTGCCGAAGAGTTAACTGGCCGTTACCGTGAAGATCGTCCGGGCTATGCCGGCATCGCCATTTCTGATCCAAGTCATTTGTCTTGTGTCTCTAACGACTATGGTTATCAGTATGTATTTTCCCGTTATCTGGAGGCGGTTGGTCGCTCTGGTGATGTGATGCTGGGTATTTCGACCAGCGGTAATTCACAAAACATTATTACCGCCATCGAATCAGCCAAAGCGAAAGGGATCAAAGTTGTTGTTTTGACTGGCAAAGACGGCGGTAAAATGGCTGGTATGGCTGATGTTGAAATTCGCGTCCCTTATTTTGGGTATGCGGATCGTATTCAAGAGATCCATATTAAAGTTATCCATATTTTGATCATGTTGATTGAAAAAGAGTTGGCTGTCTGATTAGTTCGAGGTGAGGCTGTGTGCGAATTATTGGGTATGAGTGCGAATGTTCCCACTGATATCTGTTTTAGTTTCAGTGGATTAGTACAACGTGGTGGGCGTACAGGCCCTCATGTTGATGGCTGGGGCATTACTTTCTATGAAGGGAAGGGCTGCCGTACTTTTAAAGATCCCGTAGCTTGTGCGCAGTCTCAAATTGCTAAGTTGGTTCAGGAATATCCGATCAAAAGTTGTGCTGTGGTGAGTCATATCCGGCAGGCGAATCGGGGTAGTGTGGCATTAGAAAATACTCACCCATTTACGCGAGAATTATGGGGGCGTTATTGGACCTTTGCGCACAATGGGCAACTGACTGATTATGAAGTGTTGGATGTAGGGCGTTTTGTGCCGGTTGGGCAAACTGATAGTGAAAAGTCATTTTGCTGGTTGCTAAACCAACTAGAGAAAAAATTCCCATTTTTCCCTGAAGAACCTGAGGCATTATTTCAGTTTTTAGCAACGCTATGTAATGAATTAATGCAGTTGGGCGTGTTCAATATGCTGTTATCCGATGGCGAATATTTGATCACCTATTGCACCACTAATCTTCATTGTATTACTCGTCGAGCACCGTTTGGGCAGGCTAAGTTAATTGATGACGATGTTACGATCGATTTTCAGCAGGAAACGACACCGAATGACGTAGTGACTGTGATTGCGACTCAGCCGCTGACCAATAATGAGCAGTGGCAGAAAATGGAGCGTGGTGAACTGAAGGTTTTCCGCTTCGGTGAGCAGTTATTTGCTATTACGACGGAAGAAAAAGAACAGGGAGCTTAAGCTCCCTGTTCTTTATTTGCATTACGCTGTTTGCCCTGCGCCATCGTCGTCACTGGCATAACCTGATAGCGGAAGGCATTCGCCATCCAGCCAAGCTTTACCTTCTTTCATGACTAAACGTTGCTGACAAAACCAGTTGATCACTAATGGATAGATCTGATGTTCCTGCACATGTACGCGTTGTGCTAACTCTTCAGCGGTATCTTCCGTAAAGACAGGAACTTTGGCCTGCAGGATCACTGGGCCGCCATCGAGCTCTTCCGTCACGAAATGCACACTGACGCCATGTTCACTGTCACCGGCATCAATGGCTTTTTGATGCGTATGCAAGCCTTGGTATTTAGGCAGCAAAGACGGATGAATGTTCAGCATGCGTCCGGCATAGTGATTCACAAAAGCAGGCGTTAAGATCCGCATAAAACCGGCCATAACAATCAGATCTGGCTGGTGACGATCAATTTCAGTCATCAACGCCGCATCATATTGTACCCGATCAGCATAATCCTGATTAGAAATGACAGCAGTATGGATATCAGCAGCACTTGCACGCTTCAATCCATAGGCATCTGCGCGGTTACTGATAACAGCAGCGACTCGGCCATGAATTTTGCCTGACTTGCAGGCGTCAATGACAGCCTGCAAGTTGCTTCCTGTTCCAGAAATCAGAACAACCAGATTCATTAGTTAATTTCTACCTGTTTTTCACCGGCAGCGGCTTGTTCGATATGACCGATCAACCAAGCGTTTTCACCTTCGGCTTTCAGCAATGCCAGTGCAGCATCCACCTGATCTTGTGGCAGCGCGATGATCATGCCAACGCCACAGTTGAAGGTGCGGTACATTTCGTAAGTTTCAACGTTGCCACTTTTTTGCAACCAGTTGAATACTTCCGGCCATTGCCAGCTACTACCGTCGATCACTGCTTTGGTGTTTTCTGGTAATACACGTGGGATGTTTTCCCAGAAGCCACCACCGGTGATGTGTGACAGCGCGTGTATTTCACAGTTTTTCAGCAGTTTCAGCACTGGTTTAACATAGATGCGAGTCGGTGCAAGCAGCGCGTTAGCCAGTGTAGAGTCGCCCAGTGGCTGTTGTACGTCAGCTTTGCTTACCTCCAGGATCTTACGGATCAAAGAGAAACCGTTTGAGTGCGGGCCGGAAGAGGCTAGTGCAATCAGTGCATCGCCTGCGGCAACTTTAGAGCCGTCGATGATTTCTGATGCTTCAACCACGCCGACACAGAAACCAGCCATGTCGTAGTCTTCACCTTCGTACATGCCTGGCATTTCAGCAGTTTCACCGCCAACCAAAGCACAGTTGGATTGCTCACAACCTGCGCCAATGCCGGTTACAACTGCTGCGGCAGTATCAACATCCAATTTACCGGTTGCGTAGTAATCCAAGAAGAACAGTGGTTCTGCACCTTGAACGATCAGGTCGTTCACACACATTGCAACCAGATCGATACCAACGGTATCGTGTTTTTTCAGATCGATCGCCAGACGCAATTTGGTGCCGACGCCATCAGTACCAGAAACCAGAATAGGTTCGCGATAGCCAGCCGGAATTCGGCACAGAGCACCAAAACCACCTAATCCGCCCATTACTTCAGGACGGCGGGTGCGTTTGGCAACGCCTTTGATACGCTCAACCAGGGCATTACCTGCATCGATATCAACGCCAGCGTCCTTGTAGCTCAGTGAAGTCTTGTCAGTCACGATAGATCCTTGTCGTAATCGCTGTTAAGGGGGAGATTAAACAGGCCCTATTCTAGCAGTCAGGAACGAAGAGAAAAAGAAAACCTGTGGTTTGTAGCAGAAAACATTCATTTTCGTCTTACCTGAATGATAAGATCTTCCCCGGATAATCAAATTACGGAGTTCATAATGAAAGTTGTCGAGGTTAAACACCCGCTGGTTAAACACAAACTGGGTCTGATGCGTGAAGCGGATATCAGTACAAAACGTTTCCGCGAACTGGCCAAAGAAGTGGGCAGCCTGCTGACATATGAAGCTACCGCTGATTTTGAAACTGAAAAAGTAACCATTGATGGTTGGAATGGTCCGGTAGAAGTGGATCAGATCAAAGGGAAAAAGGTCACGGTAGTGCCTATTCTGCGTGCTGGTTTGGGCATGATGGACGGTGTTCTGGAACATATGCCAAGTGCACGTGTGAGTGTGGTCGGTATCTATCGTGACGAAGAAACACTGAAACCTGTCCCTTATTTCCAGAAAATTGTCAGCAATATTGATGAGCGTTTAGCGCTGATTGTTGATCCAATGCTGGCGACCGGCGGTTCCATGATTGCAACCATCGATTTGTTGAAACAGAAAGGCTGTAAACAGATCAAGGTCATTATTCTGGTGGCGGCACCAGAAGGCTTGGCGGCATTGCAAGCAGCTCACGATGATGTGGAAGTGTACTGCGCTTCTATCGATCAGGGTTTGAATGAAAAAGGCTATATCATCCCTGGCTTGGGTGATGCGGGCGATAAAATATTCGGAACCAAATAACTATTGTGAAGAACAGTTGCCGGTGCTTATTACTGCGATGTTGTTTGCTGCTCAGTCTGGGCTGGAGCCTTTCATCCCAGGCTATGCCGGAGCGTGTTCTCTGCTGGCTGGTGGACAGATCTGTCAAAGAGCAAATAGTGCCGGATGATAAATCGACGCGTTGGCCGCAACTGTTCAATTATCAAGGTTCTGTGAGTTATCGCTTTATTTTTCCGATTATGGATCTTGATGATGCTACTCAGATCCAGCCTGCGACGATAGAAAATGCCTTTATGTCGCCATTGCTGATGGTCAGTCAGCGCTATGATGCGGATAAACTGCTGCTGGGACAGCTACACCAGCAAAACGGTGAATGGATATTAGATTGGCAACTGCATGATGCCCGAAATGATGGCGCGGTGCTTATTCGTGGGCAAGCCTATGGAATGCAAAATGAATTAGCCGGTCAAGTTGTTGCCGCATTAGAGGCTTATGTGCAGGAGCGCGGCTTTATTACTGTGGAAAATGCCTCAGAAGAACAGCTGCCTCGTCAACTTGAGTTAGGGCTAGTATTAGTCGGAACAAAAACGGCTGCATCGGTGCAACCTCCTTATCTTCAGCTTTATTAACCGGCGGTGACGATGCTGCAATCAACCCAACTTTCACTGGCTGTGCAACTGCCTGATGATGAAACATTTGCCAGTTTTTATCCCGGTAGTAACGCGCAACTTATCACGACTTTAAAAAATGCGGCTATTGGCGAAGGTGTTCCATTACTTTATTTTTGGGGCTGTCGTGGTTCGGGGCGTTCGCATCTATTACATGCCACCTGTGCTGAAATTAATGGCAATGGTGAATCCGCTGTTTATATTCCCCTCGATCGACATGAACAATATTCGCCAGATATTCTGGAAGGTATGGAGCGTATGCCGCTGTTATGTCTCGATAATCTCGATGCTGTGGCGGGTGACCGGCTTTGGGAAGAATCACTGTTTAATTTATTTAACCGCTGGAAAGAAACCAGCCGTGGCTCATTGATCATGTCAGCGACTACAGCACCGCGTAAATTAGGTCTCTGTTTACCGGATTTAGCATCGCGCCTGGACTGGGGCGTATCATTTCAGCTACATGAGTTGGATGATGAAGGGAAACTGGGCGCATTGCAGTTACGTGCAGCATTGCGTGGATTCAAACTACCGGTTGATGTCGGCCGTTTTCTGTTGAATCGCTTATCACGAGATATGCGGACCTTACTGCAAGCACTAGATACGCTGGACAGTGCGTCTTTGCATGCCCAGCGTAAATTGACGATTCCTTTTATTAAGGAAGTGCTGGAACTTTAACGTTTCAAGCTGTCATCCACTTTTTTCTGTTCTTCTAATTCAGCGATGCGCGCATCAATCCGCGCCTGACTCAAGTTATCTGCTGTGTTAGCACGCGCCATGTGCAGTTGATCGGTGGCTTGCTCAATATCACCCCGCAAGGCCAGATATTCGGCCTGAGCCTGATGAAATCCGGCTTGATTTGCTGTCTGCTGATAGCCTTCAGCCAGTAGTTGCCAGGCAACCGAAGATTCAGGATTGTTACGGGTATATTGATCCAGCAAACGAGTCGCGGAATCAGCACGATTGGCTTTCAGATAAACATTCGCCAGATTCATGATGATGACCGGATTTTCCTGCATATTCAGGTTGCGTTGCTCCAACCGGCTAATGGCGGCATTGAATTGCTGTGCATCGATTTCCTGATCGGTCAGAGAGTCCTGGAAAAACAGGTTATCCGGCTGGTGTTTGATCAACATCGCCAGTATTTCGCCTGCTTCTGCGGTACGGTGCAATTGCATCAATGAGAGCGCTTTACCATACTGTGCCGCTAACCAAGATGTTGTGTTTACAGTGTTTTTACCCGCTTGTTGTTCAAAAAATGTCAGTAGACCATCGGCACTCTGGTTGCTATACATGGCTTGGATCCGCACTTTCGCCAGAGCGAAATCTAAACTGGAGTCAACATGCCGTGCCCGGTAGCTACTGGCGCGGTTTCTGGCTTCAGCAATACGATTTTCGGTGATAGGGTGCGTGAGTAGCATTTCCGGCAATTTGGATGAGTAACGATTTTCCGCGGCTAATTTCTGGAAAAACGTCATCATGCCAGTTGGTTCAAAACCGGCATTGTAGAGTAATGCCATGCCGATCCGATCGGCTTCATATTCATTCTCACGGGTGAAGTTGATGGAGTTTTGGATTGTTAAACCCATGGTGGTATTGATGGCTGCCGCACCAGCGGTTGGGTTTAGCATTGCCAGCGCGATCGACCCCACCAAACCGGCGATAGAGAGTGGTGCACTTTTGGTTTGATCTTCCATGTAACGAGCAATATGACGTTGGGTAACGTGGCTAATTTCGTGGGCCAACACGCCAGCCAGTTCGCTTTCATTTTCAGCATGCAGGAATAAGCCGCTGTGTATTTTTACCCGCCCCCCCAGAAAAGCAGCCGCATTGATACTATCGTCTTTCACCAGAAAAAAAGTGAAAGGAAAACGAACACTGTTTGCCTGGCTGACCAAGCGTAAACCCAGATCATTTATATATTCGTTAAGCACTGGATCGTCGATCATGGGTAAGCTGGCGCGGGCAAATCGCATAAAGGCTTTACCGTACAGCACTTCCTGTTCGACGGATAAGGCTGAAACACCAGCAGTTCCGATGTCCGGCAACTGAGATTCAGCTGGTGAGATAGTTGAAAAGATAAGACAACATGCGGTACCAAGGCACAGCAGGGATTTTTTCAGGCAACGATAAAGCACAGCGTACCCCTTTCTTTGATAATTATCTGTTTCGACATGCGAAAAATACAGCGTAAGCGATTACACTAGGCAATTGTACGATGAATTCAACGGAATCGGCAGGATGTTAAACGTATTATTAAACTGGTATCGGCGACGCTTCTCAGATCCGAATGCGGTAACTCTATTTTGGTTATTAGTTGGTGGGTTTACGGTTATCTATTTTTATGGCGATATCTTGGCTCCCGTCTTAGCTGCGCTGGTGATTGCGTATTTGCTGGAATGGTTTGTTCAACGCCTGATTAAAATGGGTATTGGCCGAAGTAGTGCAACCACACTGGTGTTGCTTATGTTCATCGGGCTTATGTTATTGATTGGCTTTGGTATCTTACCGGCGGTGTTCCGGCAAGGCATGACCCTGGTAAAAGCAGGGCCGGTGATGCTGGCTAATGGCACGGAATATCTTAAAACACTGCCGCAGCACTATCCGGATTTTATTGATGCATCACTGGTTGATAGCATTACCAGCGTTATTCAGGAGCGTTTGCTCAATAACAGTGGCGTGTTGGTTTCATTTTCTTTTGCTTCATTAATGAATATCGCTGTTGTGCTGGTGTATATGGTTTTAGTACCGCTATTGATTTTCTTCATGCTGAAAGACAAAGACAGCTTGTTGTTGATCATGAAGCGTTTTTTGCCAAACAATCGGGAATTAGCAAATCGGGTTTGGTTGGAAATGAACGATCAAATTACCAACTACATTCGCGGTAAAGTTATTCATATTTTGGTAGTCAGTGCAGCGAATTATGTGGTGTTTGCTTTTATGGGCATTAATTACGCGTTGTTGCTGGGCATATCGGTTGGCTGTTCCGTGCTGATCCCTTATATCGGGGCTGTAGCTGTGACGATCCCAGTGACAGTCGTGGCCTTGTTCCAATGGGGCTTATCCTCTGATTTTGCTTATCTGATGTTAGCCTATGCGATTGTTCAAACACTGGATGCCAACATCCTGACGCCGTTGTTGTTTTCAGAAACCATGAATTTGCATCCAATAGCCATTATCTTAGCCGTATTGGTGTTCGGTGGGTTATGGGGTTTCTGGGGCGTATTTTTTGCGATACCGCTTGCGACTCTGGTCAAGGCTGTCGTGAATTCTTGGCCGGGAAGTACCCGAACAGAGGCATCGATAGGTTCATATTAAAACACATATTTGGCAAACAAAAAGGCCCGACATTAGTTCGGGCCTTTTTGTTACTTGATAAACGCTAGTAGAGCAGGGTATACAATTTTTTCCGGAATTTAGACACCAACGGATCGCTGCCCATGGTGGCTAGAATATCCAGGTAAGTTTTTCTGGCTTCCCCAAAATTCAAATCACGACTTAGGATTGTGAATAACATCTCCAAGGCTTCTTGCTTGCGTCCGGTTTGACTGTATTGAATAGCCAGATCTTGCTTGAGTTGTGAGTTGTCTGGTTCTAACGCGAGTTGGGCTTCAAGCGCTCTTATTTCTGGGCTATCGGAAGCCTGTTGGGCCAGATCTAATGCTGATTTCACCTGCTGGTAAGCCGAGTCCTGATATACATTGGGTATACTTTCCAGCACAGCTTGCGCTTCATCCAGACGAGCTGATTGCACACAAGCATCAGCTAGCGCTGTGCTGATCTCATAACGCTGAGGGGCCAGCTGCTGGGCTTTTTTTAATACCGCATATGCGGCACCGGCATCACCGTTTTGCAATAACTGCTGACCTTCAGCAAACAGTGTGTCGTCTTCTTTTGGGAGATACTTAGCCAGCATATTTTCTACTGCGGCGGGGTCTTGTGGGCCCATCAAAGCGTCAGCAGGTTGCCCATTTTTGAAAATAACCACAGCAGGCAGCGCCTGTAAGCCCAGTTGCACGGCTAATGATTGTAACTGCGGATCGGCGACATCGACTCTTGCCAGTGTCACCATCGGATTAGCCAGACCAATCAATTGTTCCAGCTGTTGCCCCATAGGCTGACATTCCGGCAATTGATCAGCATAAAAGAAGACAGCAATGGTCTTTTGTCGGGATGCATCGAGTAATTCGGTACGAAAATTTTCTGGTGTGATGGTAACGATCATAATGAATTCGGCTTCAGACAGAGGTGATCTATATATGGTGGCAGCAAGGGCGCAATTTCAAGCTGATCACTGAGAATATAATAGCTGATTGGTGTTTCAGATAGGGTTTGTAAACTAACGGCACAATGTAACTGGGTAATTGGCTGAAAATATTCTGTCTGATAGCGTTGCTCATCTAATGAATGCAGATGAGTAAGCAAGTCAAGTCGTTGTAGACCGGCACTGATCCCGCCACCATGGGCTTTCAGTACCGCTTCTTTTTGTGTCCACAATTGAAAAAAATGATTAGCCAATTGCTCTGCCGGTTGTTTAGTGAGATGTTGATATTCATTCGCAGTAAAAAAGCGTTTAGCTAAAGCCAGCCAAGGGCGTATCGGAGCCTGTGCAGTGAATTCAATATCAACACCAACAGGATCAGTTGCTAAAGCGATACACAGCCAATGTTGACTGTGGCTGATATTAAATTGTAACTGGTGTTGTGTTAGCTGCGGTTTGCCATGAGCCGTAGTAGAAAAACAGATCTCAGTTGGTGGTTTATGCAGTAGTTGTCCGAGTAATGTGCGCAACAAACAACGGCTTTGCCAGTAGATTTTTGCCTGAACAGAGTTCGATATTGTCTGCAGTCTGGTTTGTTCTGCGTCTGATAAGTAGTCGGGAAAAGAGAAACTAATCTCGCTCATATTGCACAGTAAAACATTGCTACCTGATAATGGAAAACCGCTATCAGGTAGCTTCAATCTATTACTGTGCATCTTTAAAGCGGGTTAATTCATTCATGACTTGCAGTAATGCAGCCATATTCGGACGAGCATCATCAACCAGTTGGTAATTTTTTCTGGTATAGACGCTGAAATCACCCTGACGATTAAACTCAGTAATGCTGTTTGGTTCATAGATCACATAGTGCTGACGATTACCCAGCAATAGCCAATCATGTTGTTGATTCGCAAATAAATTACTGCCGCTACTGTAAGTTTTATCTTCATTTTCCAGACCGAGTGCATCATGCAGCAAGGTGGGTGCGAGATCGTAATGGGTTGTCAGTTTATCCCAGTGATGGGCGTTTTTTCCGGGCCAGCTGACAATAAATGGTACTTGCATCTGGTAAGTGGAATAGTTACTGCCCGAACCCCAACTGTTGGTGTTGGTTTCATTAAACTCTAGCCCTCGGTCGGCTGTGATAATGATGATGGTATTTTCTGCCTGCTGGCGTTCTTGCAGCGTTGTGACTAATTGCCGTAACTGTTCATCACTGTATCGCACCGCGTTTTTGTAGCGATTAATAAATTTATCGTGATTTTCCGGCGTAAATGCCGCGAACGGATTACTATCCGTCAGTTCTGGCTGAAACGGGCCTTGGTAATCACTAGGTAACGCTAATGTGGCAGGCATGGCGATATTCAGATAACTAAACCAAGGGCGCTCCTGGTTTTGTCGTCCAAGCCAATTTTGCCAGGCAGAAAAAGTCTGTTGATCGCTGTGTGGTGCCAGTTCACTTTTACGACGACTAATTTGTCGGGCACTTTGGAAAATGCTTTTCTTATAAATAGCCTGATTCAGTCCATTGCTTGAAAATGCACTGAGCAAATATTCCTGACGCTGTAATTCATCGATTAAAAGTGGTGAAACACCTTCGGCATCGAAATTACTGCGATAGGCTTCAGGTAAGCCATAAAATAGGCTGAATAAGCTGCCCGCATGCTCGTTATCGCCGGCCATATGTTGAGAAAATTGCTGATTTTTAGCGGCAAATTCGCTTAAAAATGGCATGACATCGGGTTTCAGCATATCAGCACGCAAGCCACTGACTACCACTAACAGAATGTTTAATTTCTGTTCTGGTTCAGTAACTTGTAATGGTTTCAACGGGTAATTCAGACGCTGCTTACTGTGTTCCAGTTCAGCGACTTGCGCTGCTTTCGATTTATATTGTTCCATGTCTAACCAGCCATGTTTTGACAGGAACGAACGCGCAGTCATTGGATAGGACAGTGGAAAATTTGCACGTTGAGAAATAATCGGTTCATACAGCTTGGCATCGGCGGCCATGTAGGTGATATGCGACAATAAAAAACAGCTCACCAGTACGGTACTAATCGCCGTACCCCAAGTTTTTTTCCGGCGCCGTAACTGCATCTTCCATGCGTAGTTGGAAATAACCAGTTCTAACAGGAATAACACTGGAATAACAATAAACAGAAAATTCCAGTTTAGCTCCGCTTTCGATTGCGCTTCTTTGAGCAATAACTCCCACACCGTGGGGTTAATATGAAATTTAAAGACGTGATAGATCTGCGTATCAACCAGCAACACAGACAGCACCAATACTGCGATCACAACTGAGCAATTTCTCATCCATTTTTGATTGGGGATCACAAAGCTGAGCGGAAATAACGTCAGCAGATACGTGATGAACCCAACAAATGAAAAGTGCCCCAGCCAGCTCAAGATCAGATAGCTAACACCGAGCTGTGTTTCCGGCCAAGGGTTAGCCAGAATGTAACGACTGGATATGCCCAGCGCCAGCAAGATATTAAAGAAGGTGAACCAATGTCCCCAGCTAATAAGGCGCGAGACTTGATCTCGATAAAATGCACCGGGTTGTGGTCGCAGCAGGGCCATATTACTGAATTACCTTTTTAGTTTTGGTAATAGATTGTTGCAGAGCCTTGGCAAATGAATCTGCTACATCAGCACGCAGTGCTTCCGGCACATGTTTGTTGATGATGTGAGTTGCTAAATTGCCCAGCGCCAATAAACCGAGATCAACCGATGCATTATGAGTTTGCAATACGGTTTGCATCTCTTGCATTAAAGATTCAATTTGTTCGGTGCTGTATTTAGAAAGGATCGGCATGAAATATGTCTCAATTTGCAGTTGTCAGGTTATGAACGCTATATAATACGCCACCTTGCACTTTTTCACTACGATACCACGACTGCTATGAGCCTGATTATTGAACATCTTATTATCCATTCTCTTCGCCAAGATGAGAATAGTGTCCTGACTGCTGACACCCGTTCACAGGAACTTCAGCCAACCGCTGACGTTCAGGCATGGATTGATCAACTGCACCGTATTTATCAGCAAAAAGGCAATAAATCCTATGCTTGTTTTCTGGCTGATACTGAACAGCCGGAAAATCCATCCCCGTTTCCGCAGCTGTTTCAGCAATACTTGGACAAAAAACTTCCTTTTGTAGATTTTACACACCAATCGACCACTGCGTTATTAGCGCAACTGAACCACTATCAGTATCCCGATGAAGGCGTGCTGATTTTCTGTAAATACCAGTTTGTTGGTGTGAGTTACATTTTGCTGGGGCTACTCGATTGTGAAACCAGTGTCACCTTGACGGACACGCTGGAGTTATCTCAGATCAAATACATTGATCTGAGCAAGATGCAGTTGATTGCCCGTGTTGATATTACTGAGTTTCAGACTAATCCGGATTCCCGTCGTTATATTTCTTTCATCAAAGGGCGGATTGGTCGTAAGGTTTCTGATTTCTTTATGGATTTCCTCGGTGCAGCCGAAGGCATTGATGTCAAAATGCAAAATCAGTTGTTGGTACAAGCCGTCAATGAATATTGCCAGCAGGTAGCAATGCCAGCTGATGAAAAAGCGGCAACGAAGAAAAAAGTGTCGGATTACTACAAAGAGCAAAGTGAAGAAGGGGCTGATATTGCTATCAAATCGGTGGCCGAATATCTGCCTAAGCAAAATGATGGTGGTGATTTTTACGCCTTTATCAGCGAAGAATATGACTTAGATGAAGAGTTTCCGGCTGCAACCACAGCGCTGCGGAAATTGACCAAATTTGTTGGCTCCGGTGGCGGTTTAAATATCAGCTTTGATGAAAAACTACTGGGTGAGCGAATTGGCTATGATGCACAAACTGATACGTTGACTATTAAAGGTACGCCCCCGAATCTGAAAGATCAGTTACTGCGTATGTTAAAGAATCAGCATTAATTCAAAGCACTAACTCAAAGGCCACTGCCAGCAGCGTGAAGGAGTAATCAACGCTGGTAGTGGTACATCCCATATTTCGGTTGGAATGAGATCGACTTGCTGGCAATCATGCGCTAACCCGACAGGAAATGGGCGTTGAGTCTGTTGCCAGTTTTCCAGTGTCCGATCATAAAATCCACCGCCCATACCTAAACGATTACCTGCTGCATCAAATGCGACCAGTGGGGTAAAAATAATGTCGATATCCTGTTTGGGTATGATTTGCGCACAATTAAGTTCCGGTTCCGGGATCCGAAAGCGGTTCAGTAACATTTTAGTTTCAGCGGTATAAGATAAAAACAGCAGGTGACCTTCGTGAAATGGGTGTAATACCGGTAAACAAACACGGATATCGTTTTGCCAGCACCATTCAATCAGCGGTTGGGTATCTAATTCACCATCACAGGCCAGATAAAGAGAAATACAGCGAACCTGATTTTCTTGCAGGAATGGTACTACGCGCATCACAAGTTGTTCTGCGGCATGTTGCTGGGCTTGAAGGCTTAGTTCACGACGGCGGGTTCGCACTGTCGTGCGTAGAAAATCTCGGTCGTTAACGGTCATAATAAGTAGAGATCCCGGGGTGCCGTTGCAGGCTTTTGTCCTTGAACCCGAGAGTTCAAGGCGGAAATCTGACTGCCAATCTCAGGCTTCCCGGTCGGGCCGGGCATGCACACTGACTAGCGAGCGACTTCCTGGTAAAGAAATTATCGGCTCAGGGACTTAAGCCCACTGGCGCACACCCCAGGAAAATTTTTCTTTCAGTTACAATCATCTATCGACAATTTACTCTGCTCTTTCAGGGCGTCCTGAATAACATCGTTAAGCTGTCTGATGCGTCGTTCCATACTTTCAGAATATTGCTGAATGCGGTTTTTTTCAAGTAATAATTCGTGACTCAGGTTCAAAGCTACCATAATAGCCAGCTGTTCATTGCTACTACCACGAGCCCGAATACGTAAGTCGCCCAGCGCGTCGTCTAGTTTTTGTGCGGCCTGTCGTAACAACTGATATTGGTCTGACTGACAAGAGACCCGGTACGCGCGTCCCAGCACATTAATTTCTACGGATTCCAAAGGCTCTGTCATGTTGATAATTCGTTCTGCGCCAGTTAAATACAGTGAATAACGGCCGACTATATAACCGGGATCCAGAACTTGCAAGCGTTCTCACTGGTGACGACCGGCTGTGAATGTTAGGATCAGGCATCCTAAGGTTGTTTCTTTTGACCGTCACTTTTTCTCTATGGTTTATCGTATGAATAATAACATTTTTCAGGAATATGCTCAGGCAGAACAGCTGTTGGAACAGCATGATGTCATGGCCTCTCCTGCAGAGTTACATGGCATTCTTTGTGGCCTGTTGTGCGGTGGTGTGGATGCTACCGGTAAACAATGGCTGACTGAGTTTAATTCGCTGGTAAATGATGGGCTGCCAATGCCATCGGCAGTCCGGAGTTGGTTGGAACAATTATTCATCACGACTCAGACGGCGTTAAATCAACAAACAGGTCTGGAATTATTAGTACCTGATGAAGATTGCCCGTTAGACGAGCGTCTGCAATCTATCAGTGAATGGGTGCAGGCATTTCTGGCTGGTTTCGCTGTCATGCAGCAAGAATTAAATCGTGCTTCGGAAGAGTTGCAGGAGATGATTGGTGATTTTAGCAATATCTCGCAACTGGATGATGAATTTGAAGAAGACGAAGAAAATGAAGCCTCTTACTTTGTGTTATATGAACACGTGAAGCTGGGCGCCATGTTAGCGTTCGAAGAATTTGGCAAAACGCTGCCTCAGGTTGAAGCTAGCCCTACATTACATTGATCGAGCATAGCGTGACGATTCCGACCGATTATGATGTTGTGATTGCTGGTGGTGGCATGACAGGCGCCACGTTGGCAATTGCGTTAGCGCAACTGGCACCGGTTGGTCGCCCTTGGCGAATAGCGATGATCGAGGCGCACCAACCGCAACCAGCGCATCCTGGATTTGATGGCCGGGCGATTGCGTTAGCTGCGGGAAGTGTTGAAGCTCTACAGCAACTGAAGTTATGGTCGTCATGGCAGCCAACTGCACATGCAATTCGTCATATTCATGTTTCAGAACAAGGTCATGTCGGGCGGGTGACGCTGAGCGCCGAAGAGTTCCAGCAACCAGCGCTCGGTTATGTTCTTGAACTATCGGTCGCAGGCCAACGATTGTATGAGCAGTTGGCGCTATATGCCAATATCAGCCATTTTTGCCCAGCTAAACTGACTGCCTGTGTGCAATCGGCAGATTCGGTCACGTTGACGCTGTCTTCGGGTGAACAGATTACAACTCGGCTGCTGGTGGGCGCTGATGGTGCGCAATCAATATTGCAGGCACAGTTAAATTTACCGGTAGCGCAGCATGATTTTCAGCAAAGCGCGATCATCACCACTTTACAAACAGAGCAAGCAGTAGCCGCACGGGCGTGGGAGCGGTTCACGCCACATGGCCCCTTGGCGTTATTACCGTTAGGTGAACAAACGTATTCGGTTGTTTGGTGTCAATCGTATGAAAATGCACAACACGTTATGCAGCTGACTGAAACCGAGTTTACCCGTCAGTTGCAACAAGTGTTTGGCTTCAGAGCCGGGCGTTTTGTGCATAGCGGTGCCCGGGCTGTTTATCCATTATCATTACGTTATTTGACACAATCAACACACTATCGTGTGGTGTTGCTGGGAAATGCTGCCCATCAATTGCACCCAGTGGCTGGGCAAGGCTTTAATCTGGCCATGCGCGATATTATGGCGCTACGTGATTGTTTACAGCAAGTTACCGATCCCGGTGCTTATGCAGTGTTACAAAAATATCAACAGCGACGCAAATATGATCAGCAACGTACTATCTGGTTTACGTCTTCTCTGGCTTCGTTGTTTGCTGAACCGGCCTTACCGCTGCTGATCGCTCGTCAGTCAGGATTGTTGCTAATGAATCATATTCCGGCATTAAAAAATGCACTGGTACAACAAGCGTTAGGATATAAATCATGAAGATGCTGGACCTGGTTATTGTTGGCGCAGGTATGGTTGGTTTGGCATTGGCCTCTGCTTTGCGGGAGAGTGGCTTGCGAATTGCAGTCATTGACCAAAAATTACCGGAAGAGATGACGTCTGAGCCATCGACCCGCGTCAGTGCGATCAATTTGGCCAGTGAACGTTTTCTGATTCGCACCGGCGCCTGGCCTTTGCTAGAGCGTAAAGCGATTTTTGCTGGTATGTCAGTTTGGGAAAAAGACAGTTTTGCCCATTTCGAGCTGGATGCCAGCCAGTTTCAGCAACCACATTTAGGCCATATCGTTGAAAATAATGTCATCCAGCAAGCGTTATTAACAACGTTACAAGATTCACCGGTTGAACTGTTTTGCCCAGCACAAATACAATCTGTCTCAGAAAATGAGCAAGGCGTTGTAGTGTTACTCGATAATCAGCAAATGCTGTTCAGTCGTCTGATTGTCGCGGCTGATGGCGCAAATTCATGGTTACGTCAGCAATTCAGAATTCCGGTCACCAGTTGGGATTATCAGCACACTGCACTGGTGGCGACCATTCGTACAGCCGAGCCTCATCAGAATATTGCGCGGCAGATTTTTACCCCACAAGGGCCGTTAGCCTTTTTGCCGCTGTGGCAGGAAAATCTATGTTCTATCGTCTGGTCATTACCATCACTACAGGCAGAAGATTTAGCCTCCTGTACTGAGACTGAGTTTAACCATCGGTTAGCGGCCACGTTTGATGTGCGACTCGGTGTTTGTGAATTGGTCAGTGCCCGCGTGTTGTGCCCATTAAAGGCACGCTATGCGCGGCAACAGGTACAATCCCGTTTGGTCTTAATGGGCGATGCGGCTCATACCATTCATCCGTTAGCGGGGCAGGGTGTTAATCTCGGGTTGATGGATGCAGCGGCATTAGCGGACACTTTGTTGCAGTCGATCAAACAGCAGATCCCGTTAGATGATGCGATGACCTTGCGTCGTTATGAACGCTGGCGTAAAGCGGAAGCCGTGCAGTGGTTGGCCACGATGGAGGGTTTTAAACAACTATTCAGCGGTGACCATCCACTGAAAAAGTTAGTCCGTGGTGCCGGTATGCGTCTGGCGGCACACAGTATGCCGCTGATGAAACCGCTGTTGGCCCAAGCCTTAGGTGTGAGTGAAGAGCTACCAGAATCGGCGCGTTAAATTTTTCTGCGTATCACGAAATCGGCGGCATTAGCCGCCATAATTGCCGATCCGAGGCCGGCGACTTGGGCCTGTCAGATGAATATCAACTGGGTTAAATGCTTTAATCGCTTCAAAGCAGAAATCGCCCACCGCCTGATGTAATGACGCCGGATTATGATTGGTAATCAGGATCACGCTCTTCGACAAATTTCGGCGTCGACGCAACAAATGGCCAAGGAAGCTGCTCTGACTTTCCACCATACGGGTTTTATTCGCCCCGATCTCATCAATGATCAGCAGATCCACTTCTTCCAGCGCCCGGCGATAACGATTCCGTTCATCCTGATCTTCAATGACAGCAAAGAACAGACGATCAATGATCGAAGCCCATTGCTGGAAGATCACCGATTTTTGGCGTTGGGCAATCAATTCATGCGCGATAGCACCAGCAAGAGTCGATTTACCACTGCCGTAATCACCGTAGATCAGAATGCAGCTGCCGCCATTTTGTTCCCAGTGTTCAAAACCGCTGATAAATGATTGCGCGGTCTGAATGGCGTAACCCAACACAGGATCGTCATGATCCATTTTCTCAAATAACCAATCTGGGTTTAAATCGGCCTGCGCGATTAAATTTTGAATGCGCTGTAACCGCGTCTCTTGTTGCAGCTTTTGTACATCAGAATTAGCCTGTTTTTCATATTCGGCGCGCAGTTGTTCATAGTTATATTCAGGGACGGGAATATGAGAACGACGAATGCGTTGTAAGCGAGTCAGTAGGGAATTCACTTGTTGCTTGGTTTGATCATCACTTGAATCGACACGAGGCAGCTCTTCTTGATTCTCTTTTAATGGATCATTGTGTTCACTCATGATCTTCCCCTTGCTGTTGTTTCAGTTGTTGCGCATGAGCAATCATCTCTAATGCTCGTTGACTCGGTTCATTACGTATATTTTTTGCTGTAGTTGCAACTGTCGTTTGTTGATAACCAATCGTGTCGGTTTGCTTGCGTTGATAACGACGGCTTTTCAGCATTTTGACAAACTTCATCATCCACTGATGTTGTGTGGCAAAACGTTCCGGTCTGCCAAGCCAATAGGCGATAAATTCACCACGTTCTTCTTCATCATAATGCGGGTCAATTAAACCACATAACTGGCAGATCCCCACAAACTGATGATCAGGCTGCCATTCGGTATGCATAGCAAAAGCGGGTTGTGCCAACGGTGCAGCCTGCGATACCAGTAAAGGGAGAGTGACATATTGCTGGTGATAATGTTCTGATGATGTAGCTATCGCTTGTAGTTGGATCAGGCCGGCCTGCACCAATTCATCAAATAATTGAGTAAGTTGACGCGCAGTAACCTGATAACTGAATCCACCGATAACGTGTGGATCTTCAACTGCCAGCGCACGGCCAAGTTCAGGATAATTGATCAGCACCGGTTGCTGCTGTGTTGCCATACGGCGCAAGTGCAGACAATACAGGGTTCGGGCCGGATGACTGAGACGAGGCTGGTTTAGTAATAAAAATTCTTGTGGCGACATCGTCATTATTCCTGATGTATTAACCCATTATCTCTGATTTATGCGGATGAAGACAAACGAATATCTGGCGATAGTACAGGTTAGCAAATCCATGGATAAAATGGTCAATTCTGTGATCCTGTAAAAATTTAAAAATAAGTCAACTTTCGTTCGTAAGTGAAGTTAGCTACGCTATTTATAACACCGAGCTTCGGGATGACGTTATGGTTCATGGGACCGGTCAGCAAAAAATATTACTAATCGAAGATGAAGTAGTGTTTCGTATGACGCTATGTGCTTATCTGCGTAGTAAAAACTACCTATTGATGGAGAGTAAAAACGGCTCTGAAGGTTTGGCTTGTGTTGCCATGTTCCAACCTGATGTCGTGCTTTGTGACTTGCACATGCCGGGTATGACTGGGCATCAGGTTATTAACATCATTCATCAGCGATATCCCACTATTCCGGTTATTGTCATTTCTGGGGTTGCTCGTTTTGATGATGTGACACAAGCTTTACGCGAAGGGGCTTGCGATTATCTGCTTAAACCGATCACCGATTGGAATGTGGTCACAGAAGCGATAGAACAATGTTTGTCGAATGCGGAACCGGGCGATCATTATCAGGAATTACAGCATCATCGGGCTGTGTTGCGTAAAGATGACTACACCGCAACCAAACTCATGCACATGATGCAAAAAAAGACATCTCCGATAATGTTAGGGCCATGGCGCATTGATTATAGTTCAACCACGCCGCTGTTATATGCGGAGTTTTACTCGGTGGATAATGCATTGATGGTTGTGATTGTTGAACTGTATGCAGAGATGCTGGATGTGGCATTTGTTGCAGCCATGATTAAATTTTTATTAGATCCACCATATCGTCAATATCAGCAAAATGAGAATAACATCTTTGATTCGCCACGCAATGTGTTGAGTTATCTGAACTGGCATATCTGCCAATCGGGTATTCTGTGCAACATTAACTGTTCAGTATTATTGCTGTCTGATGACACCGAAGTGGTTCATTTCGCCAATGCCGGGTTGAGTTTTCCGCATTGGTTACAAAAAGCCGCTAATCTTTCATTGGGGTTACTGCCAGAGGTGGAATATCACAATTTTAATAAAGTGATCAGTTATCCGTTTGAAATGCAGGTGCAGGGCGAGGCTGAGAATAATCTGATGTTGAAAATTGCCAGAGGGTAATTGATCTAATAGCGAAGAGAGACAGGGGTAGTTTTAACACTACCCCTTAAGTTCTTAATCGAGCGTTTTAATTAATTCTTTCAGGTAAGCTTTGAAATCATTTTTCAGTGATTTATGACGCAATGCATATTCCACATTGGCTTTCATATAGCCTAATTTACTACCGCAGTCGTGGCTTTTGCCTTTCATCATATAAGCATTAACCGGCTGTTTTTCCATCAGCATAGCGATAGCATCGGTCAGTTGAATTTCATCACCTGCACCCAGCGGAGTTTTTTCCAGCAGAGGCCAGATGTCAGCAGACAGAACATAACGACCTACTACTGCCAGATTAGATGGTGCTTTATCAACCGCAGGTTTTTCAACGATTTGGCTGATTGGTAGTGAAATACCAGGTGTCAGTGTTTCGCCGTTTACATCGGCAATACCATACTGATCCACGGTTTCTTTGGCGACTGGTTCAACCATGATCTGGCTGACGCCGGTTTCACCAAACTGTTTCACCATGTCAGACAAGTTATCCGTTTTCAGATCGCAAGAAGCGTCATCAATCAGCACGTCCGGCAGCAATACTACGAATGGTTGGTCGCCAACCAGTGGGTGTGCACACAGGATCGCATGGCCCAAGCCTTTGGCTTCGCCCTGACGGATGTGCATTATGGTGACATCTTTTGGGCAGATATTTTGAATTTCAGCCAGTAACTGACGCTTAACACGTTTTTCCAATGTTGCTTCTAATTCAAAACTTTTATCGAAATGGTTTTCGATAGAGTTTTTACTGGAATGCGTGACCAGCACGATTTCTTTGATACCGGCAGCAATTGCTTCACGCACCACATACTCAATCAGTGGACGGTCAACCACAGGTAGCATTTCTTTTGGAATCGCTTTGGTGGCTGGCAACATACGGGTACCCAGACCCGCTACTGGTAATATCGCTTTACGAACTGCAAATTGGGTGGTGCTCATCGTTAGTCCTTGTAATATACAAACAAGCTGGCGCTATCATAACCGACTTCCTATCCTTTGGTAGATCAATTTCGAATGGCCATAATCGGATTATTCCGGTGTCATATAAGGGGTTCTGTTCAGTGGCATTTGTGTTTCTGCTGAAAAATTAGCAGGTTGTACTATGTTATTGATGCTTAATCGAGCCAGATTACTGCTGAGTAATTTGGGGCCAATACCTTTGACTTGTTCAAGCTCTTCAATGCGTTGAAAGCCATGATGTTTTTCACGGTAAGTGATGATTGCCTGTGCTTTCTTTTTGCCGATCCCTTTAAGGGTCATTAATTGCTCTGCAGTTGCACTATTTAAATCTATCGGTGTTTGATCGCCGATGACGATAGCGCTGTCACTGAATTCTGAAATCTGATTTTCTACTGCCAGTGCCATGTTCGCGACAAACGGTAAACCGGACAGCAGTAAGGTAAAAATAGCTTTTTTGAGCATATGATCTCTCCTGAAGTGATGAATTCATCATCAAACAGAAGTCCGGCAGTGCATACTGCCAGTTATGGCAGCATTGGCTATAAGTCAGTACGCAATGATCTAAATCTGTCGGGCATCATCAGGTAAACTGTCGGCAGATAAATTGGGGAATAAAATATGTTGAATGATGAATTAATTGCTGCGGTATTACAGATTGTGAAAGACGCCGGACACGCTATTTTGTCTGTCTATGATGAGCCGGTGGAGCTGACAGTTAAAGCGGATGAATCGCCTTTAACGCAAGCCGATAAAGCATCGCATCAATTGATTGAACAACAACTTCAGCTGCTGACACCTGAGTGGCAAGTGGTCTCTGAAGAATCGGATGACACTGTGAAGACAAAACGCACGACATTACCGATCTATTGGCTGGTTGATCCGTTAGATGGTACGAAAGAATTCATCAAACGGAATGGCGAGTTTACCGTCAATATTGCACTGATCATTGATGGTATCGCGGTATTTGGTGCTGTGGGTGTACCGGTACAGAATAAATTGTATTGGGGTGGTAAAGAGTATGGCTGCTGGCTGGAAGATGAAAACGGAGTTCACGCTTTATCAGGAACCACTAAATCAGACAATGCGCTGTTGCGTGTCGTAGGCAGTCGTTCGCATGTGAATGTGGAAACAGCAGAATATCTCGAAAAGCTGGGTGAACATGAGCTGGTGTCAGTGGGGAGCTCGCTGAAGTTTTGTTTACTGGCGGAAGGCAAAGCTGATCTGTATCCGCGTTTAGGTCCAACTTGTGAGTGGGACACTGCCGCCGCGCAGGCGGTATTGGAAGGTGCGGGTGGTAAAGTGGAAACGTTGACTGGACAACCGCTGCGTTATAGCAAAGCGGATATTCTGAACCCGTGGTTTGTCGCTTCCATCTAAATGCAAAAAGGCCTGAATTCAGGCCTTTTTATTATGCATCTGGATTAATTCAGATGGTTTGCTTATATGGTTTTACCGTTACTTTGGCATAGACGCCTGCAGCAACGAACGGATCAGCATCCGCCCATGCTTTTGCTTCGATCAATGATGGAAAATCTACAATCATCACGCTACCACTGAAACCAGCTTCGCCTGGGTCATCAGCATCGATCGCTGGGTTTGGGCCAGCAGTTAGCACGCGGCCTTCGGCTTGCAATGCTTGCAAGCGGGCCAGATGGGCCGGGCGATGTTCTTTACGCAATGGCAGACTATTTTCAATATCTTCTGCGATGATGACGTACCACATAATTATTCCTTATCCTGTTGATTGTCCGTCGGCAGATAACGGTAAATATAAATACCGGTCAGTAATGTGCTGACCAACATCAAACCTAATACACCGAATACTTTGAAATCGACCCAGATTTCAGTGGGGAGGTAGAAAGCGACGTAAACGTTTAGGCCTCCCACGATCCAGAAAAACAGTCCCCAGGAAAAATTGATGCGATTCCAGACTGCATCTGGCAGCTGCATCTCTTTACCTAATAAATTCTTTATCAGCGGTTTTTTAAACAGGAACTGACTTATCCATAATGCAGATCCAAATGCAGCGTATAAGACAGTCACTTTCCATTTAATAAATGCTTCATTATGGAAAAATAACGTCATTGCACCGAAACCCAACACCAATACCAACGTGATCAGGTGACTACGTTCCAGTTTTTTATACAGAAACCAGACCACAATCATCTGTAGTAACGTCGCGGCCATTAGTGCGCCGGTGGCGGCATAGATATCGTGCAGTTTATAGACGGCAAAAAAGATGATGAGAGGGATGAAATCGAGCAGCTGTTTCATGTTTTGTCTCGTTGTTAACAAACGGTGACAGTTTAACCAGTGCCTGATGGAATGAAAAGAGAAAACGACAGCAGAAAGAACTCCCCCGTTTGCAGAGGGAGTTTAAGAGGAGATTAACGCAGTGTTGCGGCTTTCATGCTCTTCACAAAAGTGGTTAATTTTTCCAGCATAACGGCGGGTTCCGCCAGATTCTGCTCGATGATTTTCACGACTGCAGAACCCGAAATCGCACCCGCAGCGCCTGCGGCGATAGCCGCTTTTACTTGTTCTGGTTCGCTGATACCAAAACCCAGTAAGGCTGGTGGTGCCCCAAACTCTTTCAATGCTTGTAGTAAATGATCGACAGGCATCTGTGCACGAGTTTCCGTACCAGTAACACCGGCGCGACTTAGCAGATAGGTGTAGCCAGAACTCAGTTTTGCCACTGTTTTCAATGTTTCGTCGTCAGCATTGGGTGGTGCAATATAAATGCTTTCAATACCAACTTTATCTGCTGCCGCTTTAAACGGGGCTGACATTTCAACCGGTACATCAGCAATCAGCACAGAATCCACACCGGCATCTTTCGCTTTCTGGTAGAAATCTTCCGGTGTATGGGTGTAAACCAGATTGGCATACAGCAACAAACCAATTGGCAGTTCCGGATATTTAGCACGAATGCGCGCCAGAATATCAAAGCAGATCGCCGGTGTGGTATGCGCATGCAACGCACGGGTGGCCGCATCTTGAATGGTTGGGCCATCAGCCACCGGATCAGAGAACGGGATCGCCAACTCCAGCGCATCGGCACCACCGGCGATCAGCGCTTCGATGATCTGCTCAGACAGGGCAGGGGTCGGATCACCAATAGCGACGAAAGGAACAAACGCACCCTGATTGGCCGCATCCAGATGTTCAAACAATGCAGAATAACGACTCATAACAGCGCTCCTTTGCCTTCCAGTGCATCAGCTACAGTAAAAATATCTTTATCGCCACGACCGGATAAATTCACGATCAAAATCTGCTCTTTTTCTGGTTCAGAACGTGCCATTTTCAGCGCGTGAGCCAGTGCATGTGAGGATTCCAGAGCCGGGATAATACCTTCGCGACGGGAGAGTTCCTGGAACGCATCTAAGGCTTCTTTGTCGGTTGCAGATGGATAATCCGCGCGGCCAATAGACGACAAGTATGCGTGCTGCGGGCCAACCGATGGGAAATCCAGACCAGCAGAGATCGAGTGTGATTCTTCGACCTGACCGTCGTTATCTTGCATCAGATAAGAGACCATCCCCAGATAGATACCTTTACGGGCATGACCAATCGGTGCGCCATGTTTACCGGTTTCGATACCGTGACCTGCTGGTTCCACACCAATCAGGCGAACGCCTTCTTCTTCAATGAAGGTTGCGAACATACCAATCGCGTTAGAACCACCACCGACACAAGCGACGACAGCATCAGGCAGACGACCTTCAGCTTCCAGAATTTGTGCTTTCGCTTCCTCACCGATCATGCGTTGGAATTCGCGCACAATAGTTGGGAATGGGTGTGGGCCTGCAGCAGTACCCAGAATGTAATGCGTATCTTTATAGTTAGCAGTCCAGTCGCGCATCGCTTCGTTACATGCATCTTTCAGCGTGGATGAACCTGCGTGTACCGGAATCACTTCAGCGCCCATCAGACGCATACGGAATACGTTTGGTTTTTGGCGTTCGCAGTCAACGGCACCCATGTAGATGCGGCAAGGCAGATTGAGCAGCGCACAGGCTAATGCGGTTGCCACACCGTGTTGACCTGCACCGGTTTCGGCGATGATGCGGGTTTTGCCCATGCGTTTTGCCAGCAAGGCTTGGCCTAATACCTGATTGGTTTTGTGCGCGCCGCCGTGCAGCAGATCTTCACGTTTCAGGTAAATTTTAGTTTTTGTACCTTGTGTCAGGTTACGGCACAAGGTTAATGGGGTCGGACGACCGGCATATTCTTTCAGCAGATGCTGAAATTCAGCCTGAAATTCCGGGTCATTCTTGGCATCAACAAACGCTTTTTCCAGCTCCAGCAGCACTGGCATTAGGATCTGAGGGGAGTACATCCCGCCAAATTCACCAAAAAATGGGTCAAGTAAAGTCATTGCAATTCCTTTTTACAAAAATCAGTAATTACGCAGTGCTATGAATGCACGCTGGATTTTGTCCGCATCTTTGATGCCGGGCGCGCTTTCCACACCAGAATTTAAATCCACACCGAGGCAGCCTACTTTGATGGCCTCTGGAATGTTTTCCGGGTTAATGCCACCGGCCAACATCAATTTTTCTTTTGGTAAATCAGCCAGCAGTGACCAGTCGAACGCATGCCCGGTACCGCCACTTTGATTGCCGACTTTGCTGTCGAGCAGCAAACGGTCAGCGGTGAAATTCAGATCAGGTAACGCATCGCTTATTGCAACAGCTTTCCAGATCTGACAGCCGGGAATGAGTGAACGCAATTTCTTAATATAACTTTCGGATTCATCACCATGGAGTTGCACGGCGCTCAGTTGCAGTGTTTCTACCAGTGATTGGATCATCTCTTTGCTTTCGTTACGAAATACGCCGACAAAGTTCAGTGGCGCCGCTTCTGTAATGGCGCGAGCCTGTGCGACGGAAACATGGCGCGGGCTGCCTTCCACAAAGATCAAACCACCAAACACGGCACCAGCGGCATAAGCGGCTTTAGCGTCTTCCGCTCGAGTCAGACCACATACTTTGTTTTGCCCCAAAATCAGTTTGCGGCACGCCATATCCAGATCGGCTTCTTCCATCAGTGAACTGCCAACCAGGAAACCATTGGCGTAATGGGCCAGCTCTTTCACCTGAGCATGGTGATAGATGCCAGACTCACAGATCACCAAGCGATCTTTTGGTACTAAAGGCGCCAATTTCCGCGTGCGATTCAGATCGATTTTCAGATCACGCAGGTCACGGTTATTGATGCCAATAACTTCAGCTCCCAGTGCAATTGCACGGTTGATCTCTTCTTCGCTGATCGCTTCGGTCAGAATGCCCATGTTCAGTGATTTAGCTACCGCCGCCAATTCCCGATATTGAACATCGTTTAACACTGACAGCATCAGTAACACGGCATCGGCCTGATGATGACGTGCCAAATAGATCTGATAGGGGTCGATGATGAAATCTTTACACAGCACCGGAACGGAAACTTCTTTGCGTACTTGCGGTAGGAAAGCAAAATCGCCTTGAAAGTATTTTTCATCGGTTAACACAGAAATCGCGGAGGCATATTTGCCATACACTTTTGCGATCGCTGATGGTGAAAAATCATTTCGGATCAGCCCTTTGGAAGGAGATGCTTTTTTACATTCCAGAATAAATGCGGTTTTACCGCGTAAGCCGCCGACGAAGTCACGATCACTCGGTGTTAGTGTCGCTTGGAAGGTTTCTAATGGCTGGCTTACCTTTCGTGCCGCAATCCAAATTTCTTTGTCTGCAACAATTTTACCCAGCACGGTGGAGGCGAGCGCCTGATTAAACAACATCCTGTTACTCCTTATGACTCAACGTGGCCAGCTGAGTGACTTTATCCAAGGCATCGCCGCTACGCAGTGTTTCAATCGCCAATTCCGCACCTTGTTTCAGATCATCAGCTTTTCCACCCATGACCAACAGTGGTGCCAGATTGATGGCAATCGCGGCTTGTTGGGCATCGGTGCCTTTACCGGCCAACAGCTGCTCGGTGATTTTGCGGTTTTCATCTGGATCACCGCCACGAATTGCTTCCAGCGTGTAATATTTCAGGCCAAAATCGGCGGGTGTCAGCGTGTGGTAACGAATATGTTCACCATGAATTTCAGCCACCTGCGTTTCACCATGGATTGCTATTTCATCCAGCCCACTGCCATAAACCACCATGCCTTTTTGTAAACCCAGCTCACGTAAGGTTTCAGCGATCGGTTCCAGTAACAACTCGGAATAGACACCCATTAACTGATACGTAGGGCGTGCTGGGTTGATCAATGGGCCGAGCACATTAAAAATGGTGCGGGTTTTCAACGCCTGACGAACGGGAGCGGCGAAACGCATTCCGCTATGATATTGCGGTGCAAACAGGAAACAGATATTCGCTTCATCCAGACAATGACGCGCAGTTTCCGGGCTCATATCCAGCTTGATACCGAGTTTATCCAGCAAATCAGAGGAACCGGTTTTGGATGACACACTACGATTGCCGTGTTTTGCGACTTTAATGCCACAGGTGGCACCAACAATCGCGGCGGTGGTAGAAATATTAATGGTATGTAAACCATCGCCACCGGTACCGACTATATCGCAGAATTCATAATCCGGACGTGGGAAATGTTTGGCTGCGGCAATCAGTGCTTTGGCAGCACCCACGATTTCAGACGGGCTTTCGCCTTTGACTTTCAGCGCAGTCAGCAATGATGAGAGCACGAGTGGGTCCATCTCACCACGTAAGACTTCACCAAACAGTTGTTCACTTTCAATGCTGGTTAATGATTCACCACGGTATAACCCTTCCAGAGAAACTGTCATTATCTGACCTCCTTGTCTGTTGCAGTGATAAAGGCCAGGCTCTGTGTCAGCAGTTGTGCACCTTCTGTGGTCATGATTGACTCAGGGTGGAACTGGAAACCCATGACTCGGTCTGTACGGTGTAATACGGCCATTGGCATTTCACCGAAACGGGCAATCACTTCCAGTTCATCCGGTACATAGGTTGCCACCAGAGAATGGTAACGTGCGACCGGTAGTGGCTGACTCATACCCACGAACATGTCTTTACCACTGTGTTCGATTTTCGATACTTTACCATGAACGAACTCACCGGCAGAGCCTACGGTGCCGCCGTAATATTCACAGATCGCCTGATGACCAAGGCAAATGCCAATGATCGGCACTTTGCCACGGCATAAACCGATCAGCTCAATCATACAACCGGCTTCGTGCGGTGCACCGGGGCCAGGGGAAAGCACCAGCACCGGATTATCGGAACTTGCCATGATCTGATCGAAGATCTGCTGTGCGGGCAGATTGTTACGATAAATCTTTACGCTATGCCCAAGGCTGCGAAACTGATCGACCAGGTTGTAAGTAAATGAGTCGAAGTTATCTAACAGGAAAATGGTGTTAGCCATGAGCGGCCTCCTTGTGCATTTGTGCCGCTTGTGAGGCTTGGGCAGTAATTGCAGCCAGTGTGGTGCCGTGTGCCAGTGCAATGGCATTTAATACCGCGGCGGCTTTACCACGAGTTTCATCAGCTTCGGCCTGTGGTTTGGAATCAAACACTACGCCTGCGCCGGCTTGCACGTAAGCAATGCCATTTTTTACAAACGCAGAGCGGATCACAATGCAGGTGTCCATATCGCCATCGCTATTCAGATAACCTACCGCGCCACCGTAGCTGCCACGGCGTTTTTGTTCCACTTCACGGATCAGCTCAGACGCACGGATTTTTGGCGCCCCCGTCAGGGTGCCCATGTTCATACAAGCCTGATACGCGTGCAGGGCATCCAGATCGTGACGCAGGGTGCCAACGACACGAGAAACTAAGTGCATCACATGGCTGTAACGATCGACTTTCAGCAGATCTTTGACATAACGGCTACCAGGTTCGCTGATGCGGGCAATGTCGTTACGCGCCAGATCAACCAACATCATATGTTCGGCAGTCTCTTTGCTGTCTTGACGCAGTTCCAGCTCTAAACGACCGTCCAGATCCAGATTGATCGAGCCATCGGCATTCAGGCCACGACGACGCGTACCAGCAATCGGGTACATTTCCACCTGACGGCTCTTATGTTCGAATTTCACGGCACTTTCTGGTGAGGCGCCGAACAGAGTGAAATCCTGATCGTTCATATAGAACATATATGGGCTTGGGTTGGTACGTTTCAGTTCGCGGTAAGCGATCAGCGGTTGTGGGCATGGCAGGCTAAAACAGCGTGAAGGCACCACCTGGAAAATATCACCCTTACGGATATTGCCTTTCAGCTTTTCGACATCTGCACAGTAGCTTTTATCGCTCTTATCGACATTTAACTGCGATGGCAGTGTCTCTTTTTTGGAAACAGTGCTGGCGCGGAAATGGTTGCAATATTCTTTCAGGCTGGCCAGTCGATGTTGCAGGCGAGGCAGTTCATGAGCGCCTGATTCGCCACCAAATAAAGCCGCCTGCAGATGCGTGGTTTTATGAATGTGGTCGATGTGAATCAGCGTTTCTGCCACATAAAAGCAAAAATCAGGGCAGGTGTTGTCGCTGTCTGGCACATTTGGCAGACGTTCAAAATTAGCGATCAGGTCATAGGCAAAAATCCCACCGAGGAATAAGTTAACCGCTTCGGCATCAACACTGTGAGTCAGCAACGTGCGCAGGCTGTCTAATACGGACAAGGCTTTCAGGCGACTGTCTTCATCCTGAATATCGGTGTTTTCAGGGAAAACCAGTTGTAACTGATTGGCTTCCCGTTGCTTGTTGACGCTATCGGGTAGTGTAGAGGCCAGTAAATTCAGCACTGCTTCGCCGTTGCTGTTCAGCGCGGTTGCTGTGACGGTGTGACCCTGACAGACCATACGAACACAGGCATCAATCAGCAGCATGCTTTGGGTGCCGGTTTTAGTATCGATCTCGGCTGATTCCAGCAGCAGGCTGTTATCAGCCGGTTCTGTCAGTTGGGTAAACAGTTCTAATGGATCAGCGACATAATGAGCTTTCTCACGCAGCGTGAGACGTTGGCCGGTTGGGAGTGAAGGGCTCATAGTTGTACTCCCGCGTTTGATAATTGCATGACGTTACTCCTTAAGACAAAAAATTATGGTTAACAATGGGTTAATCAGTTTTTTTGCCATCGCCATGTCTGTTTATGTCGCTGAATCATTTGATCGTCCCTGTAATATTTTGCGTATAAAAAAAAGACCCGCTATGCTAGCGGGCCTTATTGGGAATTCTGTCTGCTTTATTTTTGAAAATAGCCGAAACCCCACACCCGCTTTAAGGAGTGTGCCACCACCAACGAAAGGTTTGGGTTAGGATATTTGACATTTTCAAAACCAAGTTCAGTTAAAGTGGTTACAGTTAAACGATATTGACAGTTGTTTGTCAAGTTCCTTTTTGCAATTGAACCACGAGAACGTGAATGCGAATAGATTTACACAGTCACTCCACCTGTTCGGATGGCCATTTATCTCCGGCAGAGCTGGTTGCTCGTGCAGTTGAAAAAGGCGTGGATGTTCTGGCGCTGACCGATCACGATACGATAGACGGTATTGCGCTCGCGCAGGCGGCGATTGATGCCGATGCGTTACCCTTACATTTGCTTTCCGGTGTGGAAATATCCTGCACCTGGGATGCCATCGAAGTGCACGTTGTGGGTTTGCAGGTTGATACTCAAAGTCCGGCATTATTAGCGCTGCTGGAGCGTCAATCACAGGCGCGGACAGCTCGCGGTGTCGAGTTAGGCAATCGTCTGGAAAAAAATAAGCTCCCCGGTTGTTATGAAGGGGCTGTTGCGCTGGCTAACGGCGGCATGTTGACGCGTTCGCATTTTGCCCACTATCTGGTTGAGCAAAAGCACTGTAAGACCATGCAGAATGCCTTTGACCGTTATTTGTCGCGTGGTGCGCGTGCTTATGTGCCGCATCATTGGGCCAGCATTGAAGAGGTGGTAACGGCTATTCATGCCGCTGGTGGTGTTGCCGTGTTGGCGCATCCGGGCCGTTATAAACTTTCTACTAAGTGGCTGAAACGTCTTCTGGTATTATTTAAAGAAGCTGGTGGCGATGCCATCGAAGTGAGTTTATGTCAGCAAAGTCCGCATGAGCGGTCAACGCTGGGTCAGTATTGCCGCGATTACGGATTTATGGCATCGGTTGGCTCAGATTTTCATACACCGCTACCTTGGGTTGAGTTGGGTAAAAACTTGTGGCTTCCCAAGGATGTGACGCCCGTCTGGCATGTTTTTTCTGCATTTCCTGACGTCCCGCAAGGGGAGGAATTATGAGTCAATTTTTTGTTGTTCATCCGGTTAACCCACAAACGCGTCTGATCTCTCAGGCGGTGGGCATTTTGCGTCAAGGCGGTGTGATCGTTTATCCCACCGATTCCGGCTATGCACTGGGTTGCATGATGGGTGAGAAGAGTGCGCTGGAAAAAATCTGCCGCATTCGTCAGTTGGAAGATGCGCATAATTTTACGTTGTTGTGTAACGATCTTTCGGAGTTGTCGGTGTATGCCAAAATTGATAACACCGCCTTCCGGTTGATTAAAAATAATACACCCGGCGCCTATACTTTTATTCTGAAAGCGACCAAAGAAGTGCCGCGTCGCCTGATGAACGAAAAAAAGAAAACGATCGGTATCCGTGTACCGACCAATAACATTGCCCAAGCGTTATTAACCGAGTTGGGTGAGCCATTAATGTCTAGCACCTTGATCCTTCCTGGTCAGGTGTTGGCAGAAGCGGATCCGGAAGAGTTCCGTGGACAGCTGGAAAAAGTCGTTGATCTGATTATTGATGGCGGAACGCAAGGCGCACAGCCGACCACCGTTATCGATTTCTCGGATGATGAGCCTAAAGTAGTACGCTTCGGTGCCGGAGATCCGACACCGTTTGAATGATTGAGGCAAAGCATGAGCGAAAAACTGCAAAAAGTACTGGCTCGAGCGGGTGTTGGTTCCCGTCGTGAGATGGAGACAGTGATTAGTGAAGGCCGTGTCAGTGTGAACGGCAAAATAGCGACACTGGGCGATCGTGTAGACGCAAGCGCTGCGATCCGCGTTGATGGGCATCAAATTACCGTACCATCGGTAACGGATGTGATTTGTCGCGTGCTGGCTTATCACAAGCCAGAAGGGGAAGTGTGTACCCGTCATGATCCGGAAGGGCGTCCGACGGTGTTTGACCGTCTGCCGCGCATCAAAGATTCCCGCTGGGTGGCTGTGGGTCGTCTGGACGTGAATACATCGGGTTTGTTGCTGTTCACCACTGATGGTGAATTGGCGAACCGTCTGATGCACCCAAGTCACGAAGTTGAACGTGAATATGCAGTGCGTGTGTTCGGTGAAGTGACCGAAGGCATGTTGCAGAAGTTACGTCATGGCGTGCAACTGGAAGATGGCCCAGCAAAATTTGATAAAATTACTGCTGGTGGCGGTGAAGGTTTGAACCAGTGGTACAACGTGACTCTGTGTGAAGGCCGTAATCGTGAAGTTCGCCGTTTGTGGGAATCACTGGAAGTGCAGGTTAGCCGTCTGATGCGTATCCGTTATGGCGACATCAAACTGGATAAAACCTTACCACGCGGTGGCTGGGCTGAATTACAACTGCCACAAGTGAACTACCTGCGCAAAATGGTGGGTTTACCGCCAGAAGAGCGCAGCAAAGTATTCGCGGTAGAAGAGCGCCGTAGCGAGTTCAAACAGGCTGCGCAGATCCGTCGTGCTGTGCGTCGTCACCGTGAACGGACTATTTTGCAAGGCGAGGAAGTGGTTGGCGAAACCCCAACAATTCCACGTCCTAAAACACCACGTGCGGCTGCACCAGTGAAACGTGAACGCGATGATGAAGTCAGCTGGGAAAATGCCCGTAAGCGTCTTCGTGATGGTGAACCTCGCAAAGCACGCCCGAATGCCAATAACCGTCAGCGTATTACCCGTGCAGGTAAAACAGGTCGTTGATCATGAGCCAGACTAAACGTAAAGCTGTAGTGGTGTTCAGTGGCGGGCAGGACAGCACTACCTGCCTGTTATATGCCGTGCAGCAATATGATGAAGTGCATGCGATCACCTTTGATTATGGTCAGCGCCATGTGCAGGAAATTGAAGTCGCCCGTCAGATCGCGGCTGATTTAGGTTTAGCCGCACACAAAGTACTGGATGTCGGTTTGCTCAATGAGCTGGCCGTTTCCGCACTGACACGTGATGCGATCCCGGTCAGTAATGATCTGCAGGAAAATGGCTTACCGAATACGTTTGTACCGGGCCGCAATATTCTGTTTCTGACCTTGGCTGCGATTTATGCTTATCAGGTAGGTGCTTACACCGTTATTACTGGTGTTTGCGAGACCGATTTCTCCGGTTATCCTGATTGCCGTGATGAGTTTGTGAAGGCACTGAATCATGCGGTTAAGCTGGGTATGGAATGTGATGTTAAGTTTGAAACCCCACTGATGTGGCTTAACAAAGCGGAAACCTGGGCTCTGGCGGATAAAATTGGTCGCCTGAACTATGTGCGTCAGAAAACGCTGACTTGCTATAACGGCGTGATTGGCGATGGTTGTGGTGAATGCCCGGCCTGTAAATTACGCGCGAAAGGTCTGCATGATTATCAGCAGGCACCTGATGCGGTTATGGCGACATTAGATAGCAAATTGAACTGATTATTTATAAATTTTCAGCATAATAGAAACCAGCTTTCTGCAAAGACTGCTGGTTTCTTCTTTTTCAGGCATTATGCTTTCTTAGTGATTTTTTTGAGTGAACAACATGCAGCAATTACAGGGTGAGATCGTTCAACAGGTTTCCGGTTTAGTCAGTGGTGAACCAGATTTAATTGCCAACTTATCGAATGTCAGCGCGTTACTGAACCAATATTTACCCGATATCAACTGGGTCGGTTTTTACATCAGGCGTGATGACGAATTAGTACTGGGGCCGTTTCAGGGCAAAGTCGCCTGCATCCGTATTCCTGTTGGTCGCGGTGTATGTGGCACTGCTGCTGCGACACGAGAAACGCAGCGGATTGATGATGTGCATGCCTTCCCTGGTCATATCGCTTGTGATGGTGCCAGCAATTCAGAATTAGTGGTGCCGATCATTGTTAACGATAACGTCGTGGCGGTGCTGGATATTGATAGCCCAAAACATGCGCGATTTACCGCAGAAGTACAAAAGGAAATAGAAGCGGTTGTCGATGTATTAGCTACGCTCAATTGGTAACAAAACCGGCCAGTATGAAACTGGCCGGAACATGTTTAAGTAGCGGGAATAAAATTAACCGTTATCGTTGATGCCCCACCTGAAGTTGGCGCAATCACGCCTTCCACTACTGCCGCTTCATTCGGATCAAAAGCACTCTCATTACCATTTTCAGTTACTGCATCGTCGGCTGCATTACAGACCAGCACAACATCATAGGTGCCTGGTTCTACATAATTCAGCTGATAGCTGCTCACACCGCTTGTTGTCGTTACCAGAGAGGTGAGAACTGGCCCACCACTGGTCGTATCATAATCAATACCCAGATAGGGTGGTGTAACGTTATCACTGTTGTAGAGATAGACGCCGGCACCGGTTAAATTGCCGCTGCAATAACTACTGTTAACCGTGCCTTGTATGGTACTCAGCACTTCTACATCGAGTAATTTCACACCATTCGGTTTCAGTTTGTAATACATCTCATGACCGGGCAGAACCATCGCATGGCGCAGATTAAATTCCAGCTGATAATCCAGTACGCCACTGATTGGGGCCGTAAACGAATGGAGTTTAAGCTCGCTACTTGGCACTTCCAGCGCTTTGTCGGTACCATCTTCTTCTTTTACATAAGAGGTTGGGTGAGCGGGGCTGCCATCCAGACTGTTCGTTCTGCCATCTTCAACCATCAAACGTAGTTGTTCGTAAGTACCACTGGAAATAGTGGCATTACTGAGCAGCGCATGTTTCTCGCCATCCTGATATTTTAGCAAATCGAGATACAAAAACTCCGGATCACCATTACTATCAACAGGGATGCTATACCCCGTTGGCAAACAACCATCATCGCTGGTTGTTGGCAGCAAATCTAAGTGACTCCACGTTGTTTCAGCGCTGACACCTTCTTGTTTCAAACGTAGGCTATTTACCGCAATACAGACTTTTTGAGCACCATCTACCGGTGCATCAGAGATCGCCAAACTGAATTTAGTAGTTGATTCTGAGCTGTCTCCACTACCGCCACCGCAGCCTGCCAGCAGCAGTAACAGAGTAAAAGCATAACCAGATTGAAGTTTCATTATTAACAACTCCCGGTTGGAACGTTCTTAATAATTGTAGTTTGGTTTTTAACCAAAATTTACATTTGGGTATAAAAGGAAGCTGGAGAGCAAACTAACGTTACCCGCATTATCTGCAATTTATCCGGCGAGATCTGTCATGATTATGTCATTGCCACAGATTAGTGTTTAAGAAAGCAGATTATTCACTGATACTAATCGGAAGGGAAACAATGAAAAAAGCGGGTCTTATCATGGCGTTTTCAGGTTCGTTGTCACTTTTTTCTGCTACGGCAGTTGAAGTTGAACGTTACTCTATTGAATTACCGGCAGAAGCGCAGATCCCCTATCAGGGGCTGTATGCTAAAGAGTTTCCGCAGGGTATTCCAACCGGTTTAGGCTCGGGTCTGGCTTTTGCCGGCAAACAAGCTGACGGCAGTTTATTGTTTTATTCCTTAACGGATCGTGGCCCGAATGGTGATGCACCGTTATGGTTTGATGGCGAAAAAACGTCACCCACCAAAATATTTCTGGCGCCACAGTTCACGCCGAAAATGATGCAAGTGCGCGTTGCGAGTGGAAAAGCGGTAGCCAGCCATGCGATTGCGCTTAACGATCAGCAAGGTCAGATCAACGGATTGCCGCTGCCAGCTGGCTTGATTGGTTCCACCAGTGAAACTGCATTAAACGATGAACTTAAGCCGGTTGCCGAACACAGTGAGCGTGGGCTGGATACAGAAGGTTTGGTTTCTGATGGGCAAGATGGATTTTGGCTCTGCGATGAATATGGTCCCTTTCTGATCCATGTTGATGCGAAAGGAAAAATTCTGGCGAAATTCGGGCCAAACGCAGATGAGAAAGAAAAAGCGATCGCATCAGGTTTGCCTAATATTCTGAAATGGCGTCAGCCTAATCGCGGTTTTGAAGGCATTGCACGGTTACCTTCCGGCAAGATCATCGCGGCTGTCCAAAGTACGCTGGACGTCGACGGTAAAACAGCCAAGAAGGCTTCCTTCATTCGGTTACTGGAATTAGACCCAGTGACCGGCGTTACCCGAATGTATGCTTACCCTTATGATCTGGATGTTTATAAAAAGAATTCAGACGCCAAAATCGGGGATCTGGTGGCGCTCGATGATCAGCGGTTGCTCATCATTGAACAAGGGAAAGACGCCGACAAAAAAATGCGTAATCTTGTGTATATGATTGATCTGAAGAATGCGACAGATCTGAGTGATAAGCAGTTTGATAATAAGGCGCTGGAGTTTGCTCCGGGTCGTGCTGCGTTGGAAGGTCTGGGTATTCGATTGGTTGCCAAGCAATTGGTGCTGGATTTGCGTGCGCATGGTTGGCATGCAGAAAAAGCCGAAGGGCTCACATTGGTTGATAACCAAACCATTGCTGTCGCCAGTGATAATGATTTTGGCCTGAATGTTAAAGTGAAAGATAAAGAGGGCGATGCTAAATCGCCGGATGATTATGTTATTGATCAAAAAGGACAAGTTTATCTGGAAGATAAACCTGTCAAAACGCATTTTGCTATCAAAGCTGCGGAAGGTGATGAGGCAAAATCGCAGTTATGGCTGTTTAAATTAGATAAACCGCTGAAATAAAATTCAGCATATGAATACAGTAAGCCCCTTAATTTAAAGGGGCTTTTTTTATGCCTAATACAAAGAACAGATTAATTGCAGGAACGTGATTAGTGAGGGATGTTTTCTAAATTAATGCGACTACAGTTGATATATCATCTCTGAAAATCGGGAGTTGGTTATGTCTAATCAAGACAGACTGGAAATTGCGAGACTCACTCTCAATTATCTTATCTCAATCCAGACATCTGAAAACGGTGTACATGCTTTAAGACGTCTTGAGGCAGAAGCTGGAAAATCATCTGATCCAGATAGTTTTGGTACCCTTTATCGGGTGGTTTTTAAAGAAATAGAGGCCAGTGTTTTTTCTGCTAACAATAATGAGTCCAAATTGGATATTAAATAAATAATAGCATTCATTATTATTTATTTCCCAAATGAAGCTTTTTATAAGTGTATTTGTTTTCGCTCGGCTCTTATTTTATATAGCATTGATTTTAAAGGATAAAATTAATTGACGATATGATTGTGTTTTATCATGTTGTAATTAAATGTATTTTTTAATTAAGACGTTTCTACCCCCCCTTCATTTGTATTCCATGTGTTTTTGTTTAAATAAAAATAGATTAAAAAATGATCAATTTCTCTTTACCATTCTTTGCTAATTTTGTAGCATTGCTTACAAGTTTGCATGATACGGATGTCGTAAGTATTTTCATGCTTACGCCTTTTATCCCATCACATTCAGGTGTGATTTCATGTAAATAATGGGATCGAATTTTTCGATTCTTTTACCATCGAAAGCACTCCCGAAACGGCAAGCCCCGGGTAACCGGGTGCACGCAAAGCCACAGGTCCAATTTGAGCAATCAGCTGGACAGCTGGGTTACCGAAGGAGCGCGTAAAAACGCTGAGTTTTGGGCGCTTTCGAGGTTTTATTACTTGAGGGTACCCAAAATGCTATCTTTTTTTGCTTCCACTGCTAATGGCTTTGATCTGTCTGTGCGCGCTCGCCGGTTTACTCTGGTGTTGGCTGCGGTTGGGCTGTGTTTCGCCAGCCTTTCTGTGAAAGCAGACAATGACGAATTACCCGCAACGGCAGATCAGATAGCACAACAGGCTATTAATGAAGCCGGTCCCGCAAATGATATTGAAGGTATCTACGAAGCAGTCTATGAAGATGCTGCTAATGGGAAATTCCGCCTGCGGCATTTCCTGAATGTTGATGGTCAACGCCAGGAATTGCATTTAAAGCAATCAGTATCAGAAGTTGTTTCCGGTGCCAAAGTCAGAGTTCGTGGTACACAGCAAGATGATGGCAGCATCACTCAGGAAGACGGCGATGTATTGCTGACTCTGGCTGCTGGTGCAGGTGCTGATGGTGGTAGTAATGGCGGAACGCCAGGCGTGCTGGCGAATACCACCGGCGAACAGCGTACGCTGGTGTTGCTGGCCAATTTCAAAGAAAATCCAACAGAACAGACAATCACCACCGAGCAGGCCCGTAGTCTGGTGTTTGGTCAGGTGAGTGATTTCTTCTACGAAAGTTCCTACCAGAAAACTACGCTGGCGGGTGACGTATATGGGTGGTTGACCCTGCCTGTTTCCAACACTGTGTGTGATTTATATGCTGCCGGTAATGCGGCTGATCAGTTGGCTACCTCCGCCGGTATCGATTTATCTTCCTATACCCGTATTGTGTATCTGTTTACTAAAACACCTTGCAGCGTATCTGGCATGGGCACCGTTGGTGGTGCTCAGACCCGCAGTTACATTAATGGTCAAATGACTGCCGATAATATTGCTCATGAAATGGGACACAATTTCGGTTTGTACCACAGTCATGCGCTGGATTGTAACGGTGAAACGCTAGGGAATACTTGCTCTACTGTTGAGTATGGTGATAGCAATGACACCATGGGTAATCCAGACTTCGGACATTTCAACGCCTTCCAGAAGTCACGTTTAGGCTGGGTAGGGCAGAGTTCGGCATCTCCGGTGACAGTAGCAGCAACCAGTGGCAGCTATACCGTAGGTGTTTATGAAGCGGCGACCAGTGAAGCTAAAGCTATCAAAATTCCACGTGGTATCAATCCATTAACTGGCAATCAAACCTGGTTCTATGTTGAATATCGTCAGTCAGTTGGTTTTGACAGCTTCCTGAGTAAACGTTCTTTCCGTCTGTATCGTCAGGACGTGACTAATGGCGTCGTGATCCATCTGGCGGAAGATAATGCACCGAATAGCAGCCAATTACTGCACATGCACTTAGACTCACCATTCCGCAGTATTTATGGCTATACCGACTGGCTGGACCCAGCGTTACCAGTAGGCAAAAGCTATACTGATCCGGTCTCTGGTGTAACAATTTCAGCTGATTGGGCGGATAGTGCATCTGCCGGTATCACTGTCAGTGTCGGGCAGCAAACCTGTACACAAACTAAACCAGTCGTTGCACTGAGTTCTCAGCAAAGCACGGCTGTAGCTGCTGGCACCAGTGTAAGTTATGACGTTACTGTCACTAACCAGGATAGCAGCCAGTGTTCAACAGCAACCGTTAAATTATCTTCCGTATTACCAAGTGGCTGGACTGGAACCTTTGATGCTACCTCTCTGTCATTGGCACCCGGTGCGACAGGCACAACACGCTTAACGGTAAAATCAGCCACCACTGCACCAACAGGCACTTACAGCATTAACACCACTGCGGCCAATGGCGTTGCTACCACCACCGTAGCGGCAAATTATTCAGTCGTGAAGGCGAACCTGGCTCCTGTCGCGACCAATGACAGCGTTACTATAAGCAGCATTGCGGCGGCAACAATTCCTGTACTGGCAAATGATTATGATCCAGAGGGCAGCGCTATTACTGTGGTAGCGGTCGGTCAGGGATTGAAAGGAAGCGCAACATTGAATGCCAATGGCAGCATTACCTATGTTCCATCTAAAAGCTTTAAAGGCAGTGATACTTTCACTTATAGCATTTCTGATGGTCAGGTAACCGCAACGGCCAGTGTAACGGTGACATTAGGTTCCTCTGGTACCACAACGGGCAGCAAAGGTCGCAGATAATAAAATACGGGCGATAGAGTTATCTATCGCCCGTATTTCACATCATGCCACTGTTTACTCTGACTTAAGGGGTTGGGCAGTCAGGGCAGGTTGGGCACAATCTACAGGTTGCAGTGGCAGTGTCTTCCACTGAACCGAAGCCAAGAGAGGCAACACCGGTAGCAGTCACAGTATCACTGAAACTGATTTCTGCAGGTGTCTGGCTGTTGGCAGACGCTGGGTAGTAAGCACCACTGTATGATTTACACGCGGCTGGCGCCAACGATCCAATTGAAACAGGGGCTGGATCATCTGCTGTATTACTTGGTGTACCTGCATCATCCTGAACGAATACATTGTTCAAAGAGATTGGATCAAATCCAGAAGAACCGCCGGTTCCGTTACAGACCTGACCTTCATATTCAACTTTAATGACCAGTTGACTGTTTTCAGCCAGCACTTTGGTTGAACAAGCCTTGGTCACGTCAATCTTCGGTTCGCGGTTGACACCAGGGCACAGCGCTGTTGTTTCATCGGTGATGGTTGCATTACCACCAGCGGTTGAAGCTGCCGCCACTTTGATACCATTGGTTGGTGGGTTAAGTGAAGATTCAAATGTTCCTGAATAATTCAGTGTGCCACCTTTCGGTATCGAGGTGGAACTAAGCGTTACCAGGAAGTCATCAGCAGTATTGCCAGGAGTACCATTGTCATCGGTGACAGTTACGTCATAGATGGTACCAAAACCTTCATTAGTAATGACACCATTGAATTCATACACAAAGCCGGTTTCTGTCGCATTGACAGCACCACTGGTACAAGTTTTGGTGATACTGACACCACACAGTTCAAAATCACCCAACACGAAATCTTTGAGCGATGCAGTAAATGAACTGGATGAACGGGTTTCAGCCATAAAACTACTGAAGCAATTATCGTTACCCCCGACCAGTTGTGTCAGGTTTATTCCCCCTTCAAAGAAACTTTCATAAGGGAATACATTTGCTACACCATCTTTCGGTGTGTAAGGCCAAGGAGAATCTACATCCGTATGATTGGTGATAGCACAAGCGAGATCTGCGCCTGAACTGCCGCATATTGCCCCAGTTGCACCAGAGCTTTCACTTTTCAACCGTAAATTGGCTGCAGCACATTGGCCTGGTGAGGGGTCGTTACTGGCCGCTTTAGTACATGATGTATCCCAGATAACGACCGCGATGTAAGGTACTGCATTGGACCCTTGGGGGTAATCAACTAATACCAATGTATCGCCAGCGGTATGCAGGCCAGAGAATGAGCCATCAGGTTTAGCGACGACTTTTTGTTTGAAAAACCAAAAGCCCATAAAGGCATCACCCACATTCGCGAAGCGATCGGCACCAAAATACAGGAGTAGATCACCATTATCGGAATAGGCCGCCGCATAGGCATTGGTCAGGTTATCTTTATCGGGAACAGAGCCATCTTTCCATGACCATTGATCAATATCCTGAATATCTTTTTTACCACCATCAAAGATACTTTTAGGCGCTAAATCGGGAACAATCCCAGTAAATTTGAGCGCACCACCAGCATCTGGTGGGGTTGCCCAGTCATCTGGTAAACCAGAAAGACTATTATCCTGCGGGTTAGCATCCAGTTCAAAGAGACCATTGTTGGCTACACCAGCAAAAGCCTGCGAAGTCAACGTAAGAGCCACTACTACGGCCATTAGCGTCGAATAGCAAAGGGTACGCCAACACGAAAACCAATTGTTCGTTCTACATTTATTATTCATGATCGTATTCCTTTTCCATCTGTGGAGATTTGTCCCTTATTCTTGCCGGAAGCACGATCAATTCACTCAGGTGCCATGTTGGCGAGAATGACAGGGGCGAGTCACGCTGAGCTTTATACAAGTTTCAGGCCTGTATGATAATGCATTGAAAATAAAGAAAAAAAATGAGATACGCTGCGATGGATTAGTTAAACGTGTTAACTAAAAGAGAAAGTTAAAAAGCAATATTTTGTGTAATTAACTGAAATCAAAGCTGAATACTGAAACAAGGTGTTGTATCAATATTGATACAACGCCAGTTATCTAAACCGGGGTTAATAATCGTTAAATTGGCAATTTTGCGGGATAATTACCCGAGCATGAGTGTCATCTGATGTGGTTTTTTCCAATCAATTGATTTTAAATGATTAATTTTTTCAGATGAGAGACTTGCTAAATATAAAGACTAAAATTTTGAAGTGTAAAAATTTTGTTAAATCCATATCACCTTGACTGGCAGGTGAGCACGATATCTCCGATACTTAAGGCGACCTACATAACCTGAAACAACAATTAAGGTAGTGTTCATGGAAGTACGCGAGCTGTTATGTTTGCGTACCGCCAGGGTGTGGATCATGCCAAGGGAGGTGCTTGCAGCAGGATGGCTGCCATGCTTGGTGAGTACAGTAAACGAAGCGATCGAGCAGTATGAACGACGACATCCTCGGGTTGGAATTATCTTATTTGACCACTTTGGCATAGATGCAAATGCAGATCGGGAACTTGAATCGTTATTGGCCCGAACTTGCAGCAATATGGAGTGGATCGGTTTAGTTCCTCCTGAAATGATGGAACAACCGGCTGTCTGCGATATTCTGGCGAAGTATCTGTATGACTATCATACTTTGCCAGTAGATGATTCGCGGCTAATAACGTCGCTGGGGCATGCGTATGGCATGGCTAGCTTACGCGTTGCTCCGCCATTGCATTGTGGAATGATGGCAACCGGTCATGGCTGTATGATTGGTGATAGCCCGGCGATGCGAAAGGTGTTTCATCAATTAGATAAAATCGCTTCAGTAGATTCCTCTGTCATATTAATTGGTGAAAGCGGAACCGGCAAAGAGCTGGCTGCACGTATTATTTTTCAACACTCAGCGCGACGAAATAGGCCTTTCGTGGCTGTTAATTGTGGCGCAATTCCTACTAACCTTATTCAGTCTGAATTATTTGGTCATGAAAAAGGCTCATTTACCGGTGCTTTTCGCCGTCAGATCGGACATATCGAAGCCGCTTCTGGCGGTACGTTATTTCTCGATGAAATTGGTGATTTACCCTTAGAGCTACAGGTCAATCTGTTACGTTTTTTACAGGAACGACAGATAACCCGGATCGGCGGTACCGAGCCCATTCCTGTCGATATACGAGTTATTGCGGCGACCAATCGTGATTTGCGCGAAGACATCAGAATGGGGCGATTCCGCAAAGACCTTTATTTTCGTCTTTGTGTTTTAGATCTGGAGCTTCCCCCCCTGAGAGAGCGGCGTGGAGATATAGAGCTACTGGCTTATCATTTTCTTTGCAATTTAGCTCCGACTCTCAACCCATCTGTTCGCGGTTTTAGCCCTTCCGCATTGCAATTAATGCGCTCGTATTATTGGCCCGGAAATGTTCGCGAATTAAAAAACCGGGTAGCCAGGGCGCTGGTCATGTGTGAAAAGCGTGTTATCAGCCCACATGATTTAGAGTTGGAAGCAGAATCTCAATTTACGGAACATTCAATTCAGGGAACGACACTGGCTGAAGCTCGGGCTGAAGCGGAGGTTTTAGTGATGCAACGCGCCTTGCAGTCCAGCGGCTATAACGTGATGGCTGCGGCGCGAAAGCTGGGTGTTTCCCGCGTCACTTTGTATCGGATGATGGAGAAGTACAAACTACATTGAAGTTCTGCTTAAAGCACCTAATGAGCAAAATGTATTTGAATTCATAAACTTTCACCTAAACTATTTAATAGTGCGCTAACCAAGGAAAGCTCTGATGACAATGTTCAGCTCTGATTTAAGCATAAATATTGAAGATGCCCTGAAAGAAAGAGAAGAGCAGCTCAGATTTGTTCTGGAAGGTTCTGAGCTGGGTTTCTGGGATTGGAATCTCGAAACTCAAAGCGTAAAACGGAATGAACGCTGGGCAATTATGCTTGGTTATACCTATGAAGAGATCCAACAAACCACACAACAATGGACAGATTTTATCTACCCTGACGACAGAGAACGGGCGTGGGCATCGATAAAAGACGTGCTTGAGGGACGATCGTTAATTCATAAAATTGAATATCGAATGCTTCATAAGGATGGTGGATATCGGTGGATTCTTGATCAAGCAAAGGTAATGCAGCGTGATAATAATGGAAACCCGATAAGAATGTGTGGGACGCATACCGATGTAACTGATCGTAAAAATATGGAATTAGAACTGGAGCGTCAGGCACACATAGATTATCTCACCGGTATAAATAATCGCAGATATTTTATGATGTTAGCTAATAATGAACTCAAACGTGATAAACGCCATCATCATGATTTATCACTACTGATGTTCGATGTTGATCACTTTAAAGCTATTAATGACCAATATGGCCATCAAGTAGGTGATCTTGTACTTCAAAAATTAGTGATTGAGTGTCGTGGTCATTTGCGAACTGAAGATATTTTTGGCCGAATTGGTGGTGAAGAGTTTGCAGTATTGTTGCCCGAAACAGGAATTGAGGCAGCAATTGAAGTTGCAGAACGATTGCGGATGGTTACAGCAATTACTTTTCTAGTGTTAGAAAATAGCAAGTCACTGCATGTAACGATATCTGTGGGAGTAACTTCCTGTTCATGTATTGATGATGATATTGATCTATTACTCAGTCAGGCAGACAAAGCACTGTATAACGCTAAGAATTCCGGACGAGATAAAGTCTGTATATGGAACGGATAGACCATACATATATTTATCCAGAAATATTGGATACAACCAGAAACTTTTCTACCCTAAGGCGTGAGGTTATCTACAGATATGATATTGAGATCTGTTTTCTTCTGAATATGTGCACTTTGTTTCAGTTGAACACTTGATGGATTTTTTGTCAATTTTATCAACGAGAAAGCAATAATGTCTGTTTGATCTCATCAGTTTTTCTTTTCATCCACTATCTTAAACATATTAGTGAAATAAACATAAAAAGCAGAAATACAAACTGTCACCTAACGGGAGTAAACTTCAGCGTTTCACCAGATGTAGACATGGCCGGGTCATGAAAGGAGTAGACCATGGCGGCAACAGGTATTCCCGCTAGCCTTAAATTCAGATTTATTGGTATTACCATGCTGATCGTTGTTGTCAGTGTTTTACTGGTGACACGTTTTACTACAGATTCTCTTGAAAAAGATGTCACTGAGTTACTGGAAAGTCAGCAATTCTCGACGGCTTCATATATCGCCTCTGAAATAGACACCAAGGTTACTCAACGGATCCATGTGCTTGAGTTAACTGCGAAATCAGCGGCAGAATATTTTTCTTCTTCTGAACAACTCACTGCATTTCTTGGTGCCAGAATGGCGCTTCCTGCATTATTCCCCGGTGGATTGGTAGTGCTAGATCAACATGGGATGCCTATTACCGAATCCCCTTTTATCGGAATTGGTGATGTATCTCTGCGCGATAGGGATTATTTCCAAACAGTAATAACGATGGGTAAAACGGTTATAGGGAAACCACGTGTCAGCCAGTTCACCCACAAACCGATAATTAGCTTTGCATCGCCCGTCCGAGGACATTCCGGCGAAATTCTAGGTGTTATTGTTGGCTATGTTCCACTTTCGGACCAAGGGTTATTTGGTCATATAGAACAGGGTGTCGGGGAAAAAAGCAGCACTATTATCGTTGCAGATCCCCGAAATAATCTGATTGTCTCGTCGAACAACCCGGCTTATATCCTGCAATCGTTTTCAATTCTGGGTTCTGCTAGCCATGCGATAACAGACCATGTGGGTTCTACTACTACCATGACGCTGGAAGGTACAGCAATGCTGGTTTCTATCCAGCGAATACCACAGGCAAATTGGGTGGTGCAAGTCATGTTGCCTGCAGCAGATGCTTTTTTACCCATACAACATATGCAACATAATGCTTATGTTATCGCTGTTGTGCTGACTTTGTTCTTCTTACTGGGGGTTTGGTTCTTCATAAACCGGGCATTGCAACCGCTGGAGGACGTGACCTCATCAATTCAGGAAATGACGCTGAATAAAGCGACTTTTCATCAGCTTCCCATATCTGCTTACAAAGAGATTCAGGAGCTGGCGAGCAGTTTCAACGTACTGATAGAGCAACGGATGAAATCAGATGAAGTACTGAGGCAAAGTGAAGCACGTCTTCGTCGGGCTGAACTTGCATCCAGTTCAGGGAATTGGGAGCTTCATCTTGATACGCAAACTATTTTTGCTTCCGCTGGTGCCATCAATGTCTATGGTCTAAATACCAAACAATATCATTTCTCTGATATTAAGATGGCGGCTCTACCAGAATACCGAGCCTTGCTGGATGCAGCAATGAATGACTTGATACAACAAGGTAAACCTTACGATGTTGAGTTCAGGATCCATACTATGGATTCGGGAGAATTGAAAGATATTCACAGTGTTGCTTTCTATGAAAAGGAAAACAGGATTGTTTTTGGCGTTATACAAGATGTAACTGAACGCCGGCGCATCCGCAAAGCCCTGGAACAAGAAGAACTGCGCCGGCGTATTTTCTTGGAACAAACCCGTGATGGGGTTGCCTTGTTGCGTCAGGATGGCAGTCTGGTTGAGTGGAATCCTGCATTTGTTGAAATGTTGGGTTATTCAGAAGAAGAAATGGGGCTGCTTAATGTTAAAGACTGGGACATTAAACTGAATACTCAAGAAATTGATGAGATCACCAGTCAGCTAGGATTAAACCACATGACACTGGAAACTCGGCATCGACGCAAAGATGGTTCGCAGTATGACGTTGAAGTGAGTATCAGTGGCGTTGAGATCGCAGAACAAATGTATCTGTTCTGTCTGCACCGGGATATAACCACCAGAAAATTGACCGAAACGAATTTACGCCGTAGTGAAGCCCGGTTTAGGGCTTTAATTGAAGCATCACCTATCCCTTATGCGGTAAATGATGCTGCATTTAACGTGACCTACCTTAACGCCGCGTTTATTAACACCTTTGGCTATACGCTTAAGGATATTCCGGTGTTGGATGATTGGTGGCCGAAAGCTTATCCTGATCCTGAATATCGCAAATATATCGCTGAGACTTGGTTACAACATTTGACAGAAGCAGAGCGGGAACATAAAACATTTGAACCTGTTGAGGCTGAGATCTGTTGTAAAAATGGTGAGCGTAAAACAGTCTTAGTAGCGGCAGAACCCTTGAATGAAACGCTGTATGGTCTGCATGTCGTTTCTTTTGTCGATATCACCTCACGCAAAAAAGAAGAAGAGTCGCAGCGCTTGGCGGCGGCAGTTTTTGCCTATGCGAAAGAAGGCATTCTTATCACGGATACAGAAGGGGTAATTCTCGACGTTAATCAGACCTTTACTGAAGTGACTGGCTATAGCCGTGATGAGGTAATTGGTAAGCTTCCTCGGATACTGAAATCCGGACGGCATGATCAAGCATTCTATGAAAATATGTGGCGGAGTCTGAAGGAACAATTTCACTGGCACGGAGAAATCTGGAGTCGTCGCAAAAATGGTGAAATATATCCGGAAATGTTGACCATTAGCGCAGTACTCGGCGTTGATGGCAAGATACAACAATATGTCGGGCTGTTTTCAGATATCTCTGAGATTAAGGATTATGAACAGCAACTGAAACGACTGGCACATTACGATCCACTGACCGAATTGCCTAATAGAGTGTTGTTGTCAGATCGGTTACAGCAGGCGATGGCTCAGACAACTCGCCGTGGTCAGCATATTGCGGTGTTTTATCTTGATTTGGATGGATTTAAGCAAGTAAATGATCAATATGGGCATCAGGCTGGCGACCAGCTACTGCTTGCACTGACTCAACGAATGTCAAAAACACTCCGCGAAGCGGATACGCTGGCTCGAATAGGTGGTGATGAGTTTGTTGCTATTGTGCTGGATTTGCCGATGCTCAGCGCTGCACTTGTTACGGCTGAGCGATTAATCAGAGACGTTGCACAGCCCGTGCAAGTGGGGGACTTGAGTGTACTGGTCTCTGTTAGTGTGGGTATCACTTTTTATCCTCAAGGCAAAGCCACTTCTGCAGATCAATTGCTAAGGCAGGCTGACCATGCGATGTATGAAGCAAAATATGCAGGGAAAAACCGTTACCGCGTGTTTGAGGATATTACATAATGTTGATACACGTCAGTTCATTAGCCTTGTTTATTCGATGATAAACAATAAAAAGCTAGCAGTACAATCAAAGACATATCTCAATGTGTGTTATTGCTAATAAAAACCTGAAACAAAAAACCTCGCAAAATACGAGGTTTTAATATTTAAGGTGCCTATACATGAGATAGAACAGTGGATACTCAAATTTGCAATATGTAGTTAGTTCTTTATGGATTGTTGTTAGTCAATTTTACGTAAAAATTACGGATTATGTTAATGCTGATGACGCAGTAGTTTATAACTACGTACCATTTCATCCATGAGCTGTGCATGCTGATTTAATATATTACTGGCATGGGTTAACTCATTGACCACTTGTTCAGTTTCTTCCACGGAATCTCGAATGACTACCAAGCTATCGGCGACCTGATTTGCCACAACACCACCCATATCCACAAATAACAGCTATGCCAAAACTTGCCATTCCAACGGTATTACTTCAGCACTGACTCATCCGTCTTATCTATTCCAAGCCACATTCAAGCTTCCTGAATTTCTAACGCCAGCATAACCAAAGCACACCAAGTAAAAGACCGGAACTCGGACCGGAGACCGCTTTAGCTCATAACATTACAAACTATCGACGTTGCTGACGAATTGACGGGCATGCGCCGATAAAATTGATTAACTAGAAATGAGCCACGAAGAGGGTAGGTCACGCTGAAAAGACAGGATATCGACCGGAAACCAGAAACAAAAAAGCCTCACATTGCTGTGAGGCTTTAATATTCATGGTGCCCAGACGCGGAATCGAACCACGGACACGCGGATTTTCAATCCGCTGCTCTACCGACTGAGCTATCTGGGCTAAGAGAAGGAATGGTGCCGGCTATCGGAATCGAACTGATGACCTACTGATTACAAGTCAGTTGCTCTACCAACTGAGCTAAGCCGGCACACAAATTTGTTACTTAACTCGCCGCAGCAAGTTAACTTAAATGATGGTGCCCAGACGCGGAATCGAACCACGGACACGCGGATTTTCAATCCGCTGCTCTACCGACTGAGCTATCTGGGCAACGGGGCGCATTAAACAAAATAAGCGGTTTTAAGTCAACGCTTTTTTCCGAAACCCCTCAATTTTCAGTTCGTTTGCTGCTTTGCTGAACAAAACCAGAAAATGACGGGTTTATTCCTAGACAAACGGTTATTTAGCGCTCGGCGGTACATAACCTTCAATTTGCACTTCGCCGTCTTCAAAGAGATATTTTTCCATCTCAGCTTGCAGTAAGGCGCGATGTTCTGTGTTCATCATGTTCAGTTTCTTTTCATTGATCAGCATGGTCTGCTTTTTTTGCCATTCCGCCCAAGCTTCCTGAGAGATGTTGTCAAAAATCCGCTTACCCAATTCACCGGGAACCAGTTGAAAAGCCATACCTGGGGCTTCTTTTTTCAGTCGCTGACAAAAAACAATTCGGGACATAGTTATTTTCTCTATTGTTGCAGTTCAGGATAAGTCAGTAGTTTCAGTGTCACCGCAGACAGGCCAACACTGGATGGTTGATTGAGGTTATACCAAAGTTCGTTGCTTTGCTCCATGATGCTATGAGCAGAATGCGGCACGCTGACCAGCAGGGGGGTGATATCCAGATGAAAGTGGCTGAAAGTGTGCCGGAAAGCACTCAGCGGTTGAATTGCCAGCTCTGTATAGCCTTGTTGCTGTAACCAGTGCTGCGCTTCGCTGACATCACTGAATTCCGGAAAGCTGAATAATCCACCCCAGATGCCCTGAGCGGGGCGCTGTTGCAACCAGACATTTTGTTCATGGCGCATGATCAATAGACAGGTCTGTTTTACCGGGAGCTGTTTCTTGTTTGGTTTAGGTGTCGGGTAGGCAGTGGGTTTACCTTGCAGATAACCACCACAATCATCATTCATAGGGCAAATGGTGCATTGCGGTTTAGTGCGACTGCAAAGGCTGGCCCCCAGATCCATCATAGCCTGATTATAGTGTTCCACGCGCTCTGCGGGAGTTAGCTTGTTTGCCCAATCCCAAAGTTCATTTTCAATCTGTTTTTGTCCCGGCCAGCCTTCCAGTGCTAGCCAGCGTGTGAGCACTCGTTTGACGTTACCATCTAAAATCGCATGATGCTGCTTTAACGACAGCGACAAAATAGCCCCAGCCGTAGAACGGCCAATGCCTGGCAGTTCTACGACATCATCGAAGGTTTCTGGAAACAGTCCCTGATATTGATCGCGGATGACTTCTGCTGCTTTGTGCAGGTTGCGTGCGCGGGCGTAATAACCTAGCCCTGTCCACAGATGCAACACTTCATCTAACGGTGCATTGGCGAGGCTTAATACATCAGGAAATCGCGCCATAAAGCGTTCGTAATACGGGATCACGGTGCTGACTTGCGTCTGTTGCAGCATGATTTCCGAAACCCAGACCCGATAGGGAGTTTTATCCTGCTGCCAGGGTAATGTTTTACGCCCGGATATGTCGTACCAGTTCAGTAAACGCTGTGAAAAAGTGGCTGGATTCAAACTAAAAACCTTCTGTCGATGAAGCCTGCATGCTGTCACAGCAAGGCGGTGCTGTAAACGATACAAAAAGTAAGGTTTTGCTGGCGGAATGAAGGTGAAAATCGGCTTTCTGCTTGCACCTTCATATTATCTCTGGATAATGCCAACGCCCTGTTAACAGATAGAGAGACTCCATGACCGAGCATGATGAAATGACCGTCGGTGAAGAACAAACCGAAGATGGTAAATTTATGCGCCGCATCCGCAGTTTTGTGCGTCGTGAAGGCCGTCTGACCAGAGGTCAGGATCGCGCATTACAAGAATTGTGGCCGGTGATGGGCGTCGAATTCCGCGATGAAATGTTAGATCTTGCCAAGCTGTTTGGTCGTGAAGCGCCAGTCGTGCTGGAAATCGGTTTTGGCATGGGTAAATCTCTGGTAGAAATGGCGGCTGCAGCGCCTGAGAAAAATTTCATCGGGATTGAAGTGCATCGCCCCGGCGTTGGTGCTTGTTTAACATCAGCGCAAGAAGCGGGCATTACCAATTTACGTCTGTTCTGCCACGATGCGGTGGAAGTGTTGGGTCAGATGATCCCAGATCAAAGCATTGATACCTTGCAGCTGTTCTTCCCAGATCCTTGGCATAAATCGCGTCACCATAAACGCCGGATCGTGCAGCCTGCCTTTGTGCAAATGCTGCGTCCGAAGTTGAAAATTGGTGGTGTCTTCCATATGGCGACCGACTGGGAAAACTACGCGGAGCATATGGTGGAAGTAATGAATGCAGCGGAAGGGTTTGCTAACACAGTCACCGACGGTGTATATGCGCCACGCCCTGATTCTCGCCCGCTGACTAAGTTTGAACAACGCGGTCATCGCCTCGGTCACGGCGTGTGGGATCTGTTGTACGCTCGTAAAAGCTAATCGCGCAGACTAACAGCATGAATAAAAACGGCCTGTATCATCCGATAACAGGCCGTTTTTATTTCAGCGGTCAACACCGCTGTAATTTCAAGTGGGCAGGGTTTACTCTTCCATCAGCATTGTTAGTAAGCTGTTCAGGTAGCGATGGCCTAATTCGGTGACTTGCCATTCCGTTGCAGTTTGTTGCAGTAAGCCTTGCTCATAAGCTTTCGGAAACATCGGCTCAACCGATTCGGCTGTTAAACCTGTTCTGAGTGAAAATTCCGCTTTGGGAACGGGTTGAAACAGGCGCATCCGGTTCATGAAATATTCGAACGGCCGATCGTCGTTTTCTACATCCCAGCTTTGATCTAAAAATGCGCGTTCCGGATCAAGATAGCCTTTTGGATGTTTCACTTTTGCTGTGCGAAGAATACGGTTTTCTTCTGGCAAGGTGATCTTGCCATGTGCACCGCAACCGATGCCGAGATAGTCACCAAACTGCCAGTAATTCAGATTGTGCCGACATTCGTAACCGGGCTTGGCGTAGGCCGAGATCTCATATTGCCGATAGCCTGCTTCCAGTAATAGCTGGTGGCCTTGCTCTTGGATATCCCACAGTGTTTCATCTTCAGGCAGCACGGGTGGGCGTGAGCCAAATGCGGTGTTGGGTTCGATAGTCAGCTGATACCAAGACAGATGCGGTGGTGCGATTTCAATCGCTTGTTTGAGATCGTAAAGTGCATCACTGATGCTTTGATCGGGCAAACCGTGCATCAGGTCGATATTAAAACTACGCAGGCCTGCTTGTTTCGCCTGCAACCCTGCCGCAACTGCTTGCTGTGGATCGTGGATTCGCCCTAATTTTTGCAATTTTTCCGGTTGGAAGCTTTGCACGCCAATACTGATACGCGTCACACCGGCTTGTTGATAGCCGGCAAACCGACCCGCTTCCACGGTGCCGGGGTTGGCCTCCAAGGTGATTTCAATATCACTGGTAAACGGAATGCGCTCTGCCACACCTTGAAGTAATGTTTTAATTGCGTCAGCGGAGAATAGACTCGGTGTGCCACCGCCAATAAAAATGCTTTGTAGTTGGCGGTTTTGCACATAAGCCAAGTCATTATTGAGATCGGCTAATAACGCCACGACATAGTCTGTTTCCGGTACATTCTGTTTTAAAGCGTGCGAATTGAAATCACAATACGGACATTTTTGTACGCACCAGGGAATATGGATATACAAGCTCAGTGGCGGTAGTTGTAGCATAAATTACTCTTGCAGGGCTTTAGCGAGTTGCGCCAGCGCTTTACCGCGGTGGCTTAATCGGTTTTTGGTTGCTGGTTCCAGTTCGGCGGCGGTGCAGTCGAGATCGGGAACATTAAAGATCGGATCATAACCAAAACCATGTTCACCGCTTGGCTCGGTGGCGAGAGAGCCTTCCCAGCTAGCTTGGCAAATAATCGGGGTCGGATCATCGGCATGGCGCATATACACCAGTACACACCAGTAACGGGCGGTACGTAATACCGGTGGCACACCGTTCATCTCTTCCAGCAGCTTTTCCAGATTGTCTTGATCGGAGGCATCTTCGCCGGCATAACGGGCCGAATAGACGCCTGGGCGACCGAGCAGGGCATCAACTTCAATACCTGAATCATCAGCAATGGCTGGCAGGCCAGTAATGCGAGCGGCATGGCGTGCTTTGATAATGGCATTTTCAACGAAAGTAGTGCCGGTTTCTGGAACGCTTTCGACATTAAATTCACTTTGCGGAACGACTGCATAATTCAGGTCGGCCAGTAATGCATTGAGTTCTTCAACTTTCTTTTTATTGCCGGTGGCAAGAACTACCTTTTCCATATTCAGACTCCGTAATCAAATCGGCGACATAATAACGTTGGATGTAGTTCTGTACCACTTGCGATTAATGGTATTCGAAGCAGGAAGAAAGAATCAGCCAGTCAGCTGTTCTAAAATTGCGGGAAGTTGTTGTGGTGAAGTAATACGAACTGTTTTGTGCCGCCCGAGTTCACCTTTATGGATCACGATCTGGCTTTTGGCCACTTTGAATTGTTTGGATAAAAACTTGATCAAGTGTGCATTCGCCTGACCATCAACGGGTGGCGCGGTGATCGCAATTTTCAGCTCTTCACCATGCCAGCCTTGAATTTGATCGCGGCTGGCTTTTGGCTGGATGTAAACATCCAGCCAAACTTCATCACCATCTTTTCGAAAACCAGCCATTACAGCTGGTTCCACAGTGGGCCGACTAAATCCAGCATCAGGAAGTTGATCCCTTGCAGAATAAAGAACAGCACCAATACTGATAGATCTAAACCACCGAGTGATGGCAGGAAACGACGGATTGGGCTGAGCAGTGGTTCGGTCAGTTGGTATAACACATACTCGACCGAACTACGGCCCTGGCTGATCCAGCTTAAAATGGCGCGGGCAATCAAAATCCAGAACAACAGTGAACCGGCTTGTTTTAACACCACCAGAAAGCTCAGTAACAACAGGCCGGTTACGTTAACTTTCAGTACGCCCATCCACATAAAGACGACGAATTTTAATACGGCAACCGCATAGGCCAGCAGCAACGACGCAAAATCAATACCACGGAAACCGGGAATAATACGGCGTAGCGGGCTTAAGATCGGGTGTGTCAGCTTCACTGCGACCTGACTTAGTGGATTATAAAAATCGGCTTTGGCCCATTGCAGCCAAAACCGCAGTAATACCACCATCAGATAGAGACTAAATGCAGTATCCAGCAGAAAAAATAGTGTATTCATGAGAATCCTTAGAAAAGAGTTTCCATTTCTTCAGCGCGGCGTTGCGCGGCTTGCATGGCAACACTCACCAGTTCCGCCAGTTTACCTTCTTCAAAGGCATTAATGGCTGCCGCTGTGGTACCGCCTTTCGAGGTCACTTGCGCACGCAAAGTAGCCAGCTCGGTTTCTGGGTTCGCAATCACCATCTGGGCTGCGCCTAATGCGGTTTCCTGCACTAACTGACGTGCTGCTTCAGTGCTAAAGCCCATACGCTGTGCTTCTTCCACCATATATTGCATGAACAGGAAGAAATACGCCGGGCCGCTGCCAGATGCCGCAGTAACAACGTTGATGTCCGCTTCGTTAGCAACCCACAGTGTTTTACCAACGGCTTGCAGCATCTCTTGCGCAAATTGACGATCAGTTGCATTGACTACCGCAGGTGCAAACAGACCGGTCATGCCAATACCAATCAACGATGGGGTATTCGGCATGCAACGGACGATATTCTGGTGTCCGTTCAGCAAACCTTGCAAACGTGCAACGCTGACACCGGCTGCAATAGAGATGAACAGCTTATTACCAAAATCGCCAATAACGGGGGCCAGTTGTGCCAGCATTTCCGCCATAAATTGTGGCTTAACGGCCAACACGATCACATCGGCATTTTTTACCGCAGCAACATTGTCATTGCTGCCAGTGATACCAAATTCTTGACCCAGTTCTTGAGCTTTCAGTGCATCAATATCTGTGGCATGGATTTTACTGCCTGGAAAACCAGCATTGATTAATCCGCTGATCAGGCTGCGGGCCATATTACCGGCACCAATAAACGCAATATTTCTTTGTTCCATGATTCCTACTTATATTCTCTGCTTCCGAAGATCGCTGTACCAATCCGCACCATAGTGCTGCCGCAACTGATTGCCAGCGGCATGTCATCTGTCATGCCCATGGATAACGTATCTACCGATGGATATTGTGATTTTAATTGGTTAAATAGTTGTTGCATATGCAGAAAGTTAGCACGAACGACGTTCATGTCATCGGTATTTTCAGCAATTGTCATTAACCCGCGTAGTTTTAAGCGTGGGAATTGGCTAATTATGCCAGCCAGGCCAAAAACTTCATCAGCATTAATACCCGATTTGGTCTGTTCTCCGCTAATATTAATCTGAAGGCAGACATTCAGTGCCGGGAGATGTGCGGGTCGTTGTTCATTCAGTCGTTGAGCTATTTTTTCGCGATCAACGCTATGTACCCAGTCAAAATGTTCAGCGACAGGTTTCGTTTTATTAGATTGCAACGGGCCGATGAAATGCCATTCGATATCAGCATAATCAGGGTTCGTTTGTAATAGTTGGATTTTTGGGATCGCTTCCTGAACATAAGATTCACCAAATTGCCGTTGACCGGCTTGATAGGCGGCATATATCGCCTCTATCGGTTTGGTTTTACTCACAGCCAGCAACTGTACGTCATCCGGTGCGCGGTCGGCTTGACGGGTGAGTGAAGCGATCTGATCTTTTATGGCGAGCAAGCGCGATGCTATGTCATTCATTGGTTCAGTTTTTGTTGGGAGTGGGATAAATAATGGATATAACAGAATTATTGGCCTTTAGTGTAAAGCATAACGCATCAGATCTGCATCTTTCTGCAGGGCAACCGCCGATCATTCGTGTTGATGGTGATATCCGTCGTATTAATTTACCGCCACTGGAGCATCGTCAGGTGCACAGTCTGGTGTACGACATCATGAATGACCATCAGCGTAAGGTCTTTGAAGAAGATCTGGAAGTCGATTTCTCGTTTGAGATCCCGAATCTGGCTCGTTTCCGTGTGAATGCGTTTAATCAAAGTCGCGGTGTGGCAGCGGTGTTCCGTACCATTCCCAGTAAAGTTTTGACACTGAGTGATCTGGGCGCACCGCCAATATTCCAGACCATTGCAGAAAACCCAAGAGGTTTGGTGCTGGTTACCGGGCCAACTGGCTCGGGTAAATCAACCACCCTGGCGGCGATGGTCGATTATATTAACGAAATGCATAACCACCACATCATTACCATTGAAGACCCTATCGAATTTGTTCATCAAAGTAAGTCATGTCTGGTGAACCAGCGTGAAGTCTATCGTGATACCAAGAGTTTTAATGCTGCGTTACGTTCCGCCTTGCGTGAAGATCCAGACATTATTCTGGTCGGTGAAATGCGTGATTTGGAAACCATTCGTTTGGCGTTAACGGCGGCAGAAACCGGGCATTTGGTGTTTGGGACTTTGCATACTACCTCTGCCGCCAAAACAATCGACCGTATCATAGACGTTTTTCCGGGAGCTGAAAAAGACATGGTGCGTTCGATGTTGTCGGAATCGATGCGTGCGGTTATTTCTCAAACCCTGTTGAAGAAAAATGGCGGAGGCCGTATTGCGGCGCATGAAATCATGATCGGTATTCCAGCCATTCGTAACTTGATTCGTGAAGATAAAGTCGCGCAGATGTATTCAGTCATTCAGACGGGGATGGTGCATGGTATGCAAACTATGGACTATTGCTTAAAACAGTTGGTTTCCCGCGGTTTAGTTTCTGTTCAGGACGCAAAAGCCAAAGCAGTTGATCCCAACTCAATAGTGTGAGGATAAAGCTATGGAATTGGCTAATTTGTTACGCACTTTAGTGGATGAAAAGGGTTCAGACTTATTTGTCTCTGTGGGTATTCAGCCCTCACTCAAAGTGAATGGTAAATTGCGACGTCTGGGTGATGACATACTGGATGAGCGTGATGTTTTGGATCTGGTTCGGCAAACCATGACGGAAGATCGTTATCAGGTTTATGTGGAAAGTAGGGAAGCCAACTTTGCGATCACTTGTCCGGGGATCGGACGGTTTCGTGTCAGTGCTTTCTGGCAACAAGATTTTCCCGGCTGCTCTATCCGTCGTATTGAGACGGTGATCCCAACCTGTGAAGAGCTATTTTTACCATTGTCGATTAAAGAGTTGGCGATGGCGAAACGTGGTTTGATTTTATTCGTCGGTGCAACTGGGGCGGGTAAATCAACGACACAGGCGGCGATGATAGGTTATCGGAACCGACATGCGAACGATCATATTCTGACTATCGAAGATCCGGTGGAATTTGTGCATCAGCATGATCGCTGTTTGATCACACAGCGTGAAGTCGGTTCAGATACACTCTCTTTTGATGAAGGTTTGAAAAGTGCGCTGCGTCAGGCGCCGGATGTAATTCTGATCGGTGAAATTCGTTCAGAAGAAACGATGGAATTTGCCTTATCGTTTGCTGAAACCGGGCATCTTTGTATGGCCACATTGCATGCGAATAATGCGAATCAGGCCATCGAACGTATTTTGCACTTAGTGCCGCCATCAAAGCATCGTCTGTTGATGTACGATTTGGCGTTTAACTTAAAAGCGATTGTGGCACAACAGTTGGTTCCCACGTTGGATGGTCAGGGGCGACGTGCTGCGTTTGAGGTGATGCTCAACTCACCATTGATCAGTGATATTTTGCGAAAGGGCGAAGTTCACCGTTTGAAAGAGACCATCTCGCGCTCCCGAGAATTGGGTATGTCGACGTTTGACCAGTCTCTGTTTGAATTGTATCAGCAAGGTGTGATTGGTTTTGATGAAGCACTGGCATTTGCTGATTCCAGCAATGAAATGCGAGTTCTCATAAAACTGGCTGCGGGTGGTAATTTCAGCTCTGGTATGATGGATAATGTAACGGTCTCATAAGGCTTTACCACCACAATAAGGGGATGAACGTGGTAACATATTGATAACAAGTTACTACTTCATCCTTTTTTTTGTTGAGGTTTTTATGCTGGCCGTGCTTTCTCCTGCCAAATCGTTAGATTATGAATCTCCGCTCACTACCTCGCGTTTTTCTGAGCCTCAGTTAATGCATGAATCAGCACTGCTGATTGAGCAATTACGTCAGTTTACGCCGGCCGATATTGCTTCTTTGATGAGTTTAAGTGACAAACTGGCGGGTTTAAATGTTGCACGTTATGCGCAGTGGCAGCCGGTTGCGACCCCAGACAATGCGCGCCCAGCGCTGCTCGCTTTTAACGGTGATGTTTATTCTGGCTTAGCGGCACAAGATTTTAATGGCGAGGATTTAGATATAGCACAGCAGCATATTCGCATTCTTTCTGGTCTTTATGGTTTGCTGCGCCCGCTAGATTTATTGCAGCCTTACCGGCTGGAGATGGGCACGAAACTCACTAATTCTCGTGGTAAAGATCTGTATGCTTTTTGGGGCAATATTATTACCGATCATCTGAACCTGGCATTGCAGGAACAGGGTGATGATGTGCTGCTGAATCTGGCATCGGATGAGTATTTTAAATCGGTCAACGTAAAACAGCTGGTCGGACGGGTGATCACGCCAGTTTTTCAGGATGAGAAAAACGGTAAATACAAGATCATCAGTTTCTATGCGAAAAGAGCGCGTGGGCTGATGGCGCGTTATTTAGTCAAAGAACGCATCACGAAACCTGAGCAGTTGTTGGATTTTACTGTTGCAGGGTATGGCTATTGTGCCGAGTTATCGACGGAAAACAAATGGGTGTTTTGTCGACCAGAAGGCGCTGTGGCGTAAATCAGGGCTGGTACTATTAGTATTTTCCGCCTGCTGTCAGGCGCAGGCGGAAAATAGATTGGCAAATTATTTAGCTGGTGTTGCCTTTTTCTCTGCTTCCGCAGCTTTCTGAGCATGTTTTTTGGCCCAGTCTGGTTTGCCTTTGTTCTTACTGACACGATGACGGATTTTCTCTTTCGGTTTCTTCTCGTCTTTCTTGTCGTCTTCTTTTTTATCTTTGCGCTTACCGGCTGGTTTGCTGACTTTGTGTTGCGGACGCAAGCTATCCACCACGCGGCGCATCATTTTTTCTTCGGTGTAACGTTCAACTCGCTCCATCATGCCGACATCATGTGCTTCAATCAGGTTGATGGCACAACCTTTCTTACCGGCACGACCGGTACGACCGATACGGTGAATGTAAGTGTCTGCAGAACGTGGCATGTCATAGTTGAAGACATGACTTACGTCGGGTAAGTCGATACCACGCGAGGCAACATCGGTCGCAACCAGAATTTTCACGCGATCAGAACGGAATTTATTGAGTGCTTCAATACGCTTCTCTTGTTCCATCTCACCACGTAACCACGCGCAATCAATGCCGCTGGCCTGTAACTGACTGACCAGTTCCGCCAGACGTTCGCGGGTTTTCACAAAGATAATGCTGCGAGTGACGTCTTCCTGTTGCAATAAGTGCTTCAGCAACTGGAATTTATGCTCGGCGGTATCGGCAAAATAGACCAACTGTTGGATCTTTTTGCGCTCACTGCGTGGTGGTTCGGCAAATAACTCTGCCGGATCTTTTAATAAATCTTCAGCAAATTTTCTCAGGCCCGCGCCTTCCAGTGTGGCGGAAAACAGCATGGTCTGTTTACGCCAGCGCGCTTCGGCTGCGATACGATCGACATCGCCGATAAAGCCCATGTCCAGCATACGGTCTGCTTCATCTAACACCAGAATTTCAATGTCACGGCTGTCAAAACGTTCATCTTCAATATATTGCATCAGACGACCAGGGGTCGCGATGATGATATCAACCGTTTTTTCCAAGGCTGGCAGTTGCTTCTCTTCGGCAACACCACCGATGATACTGGCCACTTTCAGATGTGTGTAAGAGGCCAATGCTTCTGCTTGTTCGGTAATCTGCAGTGCCAGTTCACGTGTCGGCGTTAAGATCAATGCACGCGCAGGGCCTGGGCGACGGCGCGGAAAGTCGATCATGTGCTGCATCATCGGCAGCAAGAAGGCAGCGGTTTTACCGGTACCGGTCGGCGCGGAAGCCATTACGTCCCGTCCTTCCATCGCCACTGGGATCACCTGTGTTTGAATGGTGGTCGGGCGTGTGAAACCCAACTCTTCTACGGCTTGTAGCAGAATGGGATCCAATTCTAAGGATTCAAAAGACATAAACGACTTCCTGACTTACAAATGAGGGCGCACATTATAGGCAAGTATGGCGTAAAATTCGCAGCTATTTTAGTGTTACTGAAAATTCAGAAGATGAAAGATTCCTATGGGCGGTCATAGCTTTACTTTTAAACAGTTTCATATTGAGCAAGATCGCTGTGCGATGAAGGTCGGGACTGACAGTATTGTGCTCGGCAGTTGGGTGCCCGTCATGGGTGCAAAACGTATTCTGGATATTGGAACAGGAACCGGCATTCTCGCCTTGATGTTGGCGCAGCGGACGAACCAATCGGTGCAAATTGATGCGGTGGAATTAGATACCGATGCTGTGAAACAGGCCGAGGAGAACATTAACGGTTCCCCGTGGCGTGAGCGTATTCGTATTATCCGGCATGATATTCGTACTTTTCAGGCACCATATTACGATTTGATCATCAGCAACCCGCCCTATTTTGTGCATGGGCAGACACTGCCTGACGCCGCTCGGCAGCGGGCACGGCATACCGGTGAATTAGATCAAACAGCATTACTGCATAGTGCTGAACGTTTGCTGGCGCCATTGGGAAAACTGGCTTTGGTGTTGCCGGTGGAACAAGGGGAGCAGTTAATTACCTTGGCGGGTGAACAGGGCTGGCATTTGCAGCGACGTTGTTTGGTGGAAACCAAACGCGGCAAAATGCCTAATCTGGTGTTATTGCTGTTAAGTCGTAAGGCAACTGAAACGATGGAAGAGCAACTTTGTCTGCGCGAGACCGATAATCGTTACTCTTCTGAATTTATTGCGTTGGCCGATGAATTTTATCTGCGCATGTCAGCTTAAAGCTCAGTTATTTCTTCTAACACTTGTGGCAGCCACTTTTGCAGGCGTTCGTCAGTTTGTTCATATTGCGTGATGTCATCCAGCGCCAGCCCGCAAAAATAGCTGCCATCGGCAACCAAGGCTTTCGAGGCGTCAAACTCATAGCCTTCATTTGGCCAGTAACCGACGATCTGACAGCCTTTGGCCAGCAGTTTGTCATGCAATAACCCCATTGCATCTAAAAACCACTCGCCATAGGTTCCCTGATCGCCCAGACCAAATAACGCGACGATTTTTCCGCTCAGATCGACGTCATCGATGACATCCCAGTTATTGGCCCAATCGGTTTGAATCTCGCCAAAATCCCAGGTTGGAATGCCTAAAAACAGAATGCTGTAGTCTGCCATTTTGCTGACAGGCGTATCGGCAAGGTTATGGATCGTGATGAGATCAGCACCCAGAATAGATTGGATTTTTTCCGCTACAATTTCGGTGTAACAGGTGCTGGAGCCGTAAAACAGACCAATTTGCATAATGATTTCCAGACAACAAAATTGATTCCATGTTACAAAAGTGCAGCGCGGATCGCCAACAAAGGTAACAAATTAGTAATGAAACAAGATAATCCTCTGATTGAGCAGTTTTTGGATATGTTATGGCTGGAACGCGGGTTGAGCGATAACACCATCTCTTCCTACCGGACTGATCTCTATAAATTGAACAACTGGCTCGACAGTAAGGCTTCTTCTTATCTGACGCTCGATACCTTGTTGTTGCATAACTATCTGGCATGGCGGATCGATCAGGGTTTTAAGGCAACCTCTACCGCACGGTTGCTTAGTGCCTTACGCCGTTTTTACCAATTTTTGATCCGCGAGCAGTTACGAGCCGATGATCCAACCGTGGCGCTGGATGGCCCGAAACTGCCATTACGTTTACCGAAAGATATCAGCGAAGAGCAGGTGGAAGCGCTGTTGTCTGAACCGCGCGTACAAGACCCTATAGAATTGCGCGATAAAGCGATGCTGGAATTGTTGTATGCCACCGGTTTGCGTGTCACAGAGCTGGTAAGCCTGCAAGTTCATCAATTGGCCTCCAATATGGCGTATGTGCGGGTTACCGGCAAAGGCAATAAAGACCGCTTGGTGCCAACGGGTGAAGAGGCGCAATATTGGATCCAACGCTTTATGCGCGAAGGGCGTATGACGTTATTGCATGAGCAATCATCGGATGTGCTGTTTCCCTCTAACCGTGCGCAGCATATGACCCGGCAGACGTTCTGGCATCGGATTAAACTCTATGCTGTGCGGGCCAATATTAATTCTGATCTGTCACCGCATACGCTGCGACATGCTTTTGCCACACATTTATTGAATCATGGTGCCGATTTACGTGTCGTGCAGATGCTGCTCGGCCACTCTGATCTGTCGACGACGCAGATCTATACCCACGTGGCGCAGGCGCGTTTGCAGGAATTACATCAGGAACATCATCCGCGTGCATAGCACCGGATTGAGTACGGGAGAATATAATGTCGAATAAAACAATTAGCGTATTTTCATTAAGTTTGTTGGCGTTAATGGTGTCATCAGCGATGGCGGAACAAGTGGTTGAGAGCCAGATTACTGCGGTGACGGTTTACCCTTCTTCTGCCACAGTAACAAGAACCTTTGCGGTGGAATTGCCTGCCGGACAGCAAACTGTCTTGGTTGCTGGTTTACCGTCTACACTGGATGAGAACTCACTGCGGATCACCGGTAGCGGCGATAAAGGCAGTTCAGTGGCGAGTGTCGAGCTTAAAAATGAGGTGCGCAGCGAACTGGTGTTACCCCGCGCAAAAGAATTACAAGATAAGCTGATTGCGCAGTTGGATCAGCAAGCATTACTGCAAGCCGATGAATTGGCACTGAACACGCAGCAAACTTATCTGCAAAAACTGGCGGAACAAGGCGGCACACCGAAAACAGAGAAGACCACAGAGAGTAATTCGGTTGCGCAATGGCGTGCAGGCTGGCAGACGCTGGGGGCGGGGATGAAAGAGATTGGTGCGGCGAAAGTCGCACTGGCACGCGAAATCCGCTTACTTAAACAGCAAATTGATGTCACCCAACGCGAGCTGGAACAGCTCAATAATCGTCAACAGGACAATAAAATCGCCGTGGTACATCTGCAATCGGCGGGCGGCAAATTAGCGATGAAGCTGAGTTACCAGCTCAATCAGGCCAGTTGGTATCCGGTCTATGATGCGAATTTGGATACCCAGCAAAGCAAGTTGGCAATCACGCAAGCGGCTTATGTGCAGCAAAACAGCGGCGAAAATTGGGATAATGTCGCGCTGACTCTCTCGACGTTACAACCAAGTGCGGCGGTTGAGCCTCCGGCACTTTCCAGCTGGTGGATTGATTACCTACGTCCGATACCGCGTAATACATTGATGAAATCGGCGGAATCAGTCGCGGATGCAGCGATGCCGGAAATGATGGCGGCTGCCGCGCCGGTCGCAGAACAGCGGGCGACGGTGATTGATAGCGGATATCATGTTTCTTATCAGATCCCTGGCAAGATCAATGTTAATTCCAGCGAAGAAAAACAACGAGTGGTCTTGCAACAACAGCAGTGGCCGGTGAATTTGAACTTGCAGGCGGCACCCCGCTTCGATTCGCATGCTTATCTGTATGCCAGAGTGGAAAACCCGTCCTCCACACCGCTGTTGCCGGGGGAATGGTTATTACAACGTGATAGCGTCAGAGTAGGTCGGGTTGATCAGCCATTATTAGCCCCGAAAGATCAAATCGCGATGGGTTTTGGTGCTGATGATGCGGTGAAACTGGAATGGCAGACGCTGAAAGATGAAGCCGGTGAATCAGGAGTGCTGAATAAACAGCAAACGCTGCAACGTCATTATCAACTTAAAGCCATTAATGGCCACCCGAAACCAATGACGCTGACCGTGCTGGATAGCTGGCCGGTTGCCAAACAACAAGATATTAAAGTTTCAACGTTAGAAGGTACTGCGGCACCGAAAGAGCAAAATGTGAATCAGCAAGCCGGTGTGCAACGGTGGGAATTACCATTACCAGCCGGCAAAACAGCAACATTAGACACCGGCTATCAGGTTGCTTATCCGCAAGACAAACAGATCGATAATCTTTGATCCTTGCTAATCAGGCTGCTGCGGGCTAACGTGCCCGCAGATCCTGCTTAAATATTCTGACAGATAATTCATGATGACTTTTAAACTTCGCCGCCGCCCACAGGTCGATGACTCCTTTTTACCTGCCGATATACCTGCCCGTTTACGCCAGATTTATGCCAGTCGTGGTATCACGCATGTGGATGAATTAAACCGCTCAGCCAGCAGTTTATTGGCGCCGCAAGGGCTGAAAGATTTACCGCAAGCGTTGGCCTTACTGACAGAGGCTTTACAGCAGCAACAACGGATTATCATCGTCGGCGATTTTGACTGCGACGGTGCCACTAGCACCGCTTTGATGACACTGGCTTTACGGGCCATGGGCGCGCATAACGTCGCCTATTTAGTGCCTAACCGTTTTGAGTATGGCTATGGTTTAAGCCCGGAAATTGCCATGCTGGCGGCCCAGCAAAATGCAGAATTACTGATCACGGTTGATAATGGCATTTCCAGTCTGGCTGGTGTCGAAACAGCACGCAGACAGGGTATGAAGGTATTGATCACCGATCACCATTTACCTGGTACAGAATTGCCGCAAGCGGATGCCATTGTGAACCCGAATCAGCAAGGCTGTGGGTTTGGTTCGGGCAATCTGGCTGGCGTTGGCGTGGCGTTTTATCTGATGGCAGCGTTAAAAAGTCATTTGCAGCAACTCGGCTGGTTTGCGCAACAAAATATTACCGCGCCGAATGTCGCTGATTATCTCGATCTGGTTGCTCTCGGTACAGTCGCCGATGTAGTTGCGCTGGATAACAACAATCGCATTTTAGTGCATCAGGGGTTACAGCGTATCCGTGCGGGCAAATGTCGGGCGGGTATTAAGGCGCTGTGTGAAGTGGCTGGCCGAGATCTGTCACGGCTTACTGCCAACGATTTAGGCTATTTTTTAGGTCCGCGTCTGAATGCGGTTGGGCGTCTTGATGACATGACCATGGGTATCGCCTGTCTGCTTTCCAATGATGAAAACGTTGCTCGTCATCTGGCATCACAAATGGATTCTCTGAATCAAGAACGCAAAGCCATTGAAGGCAGTATGCAACAAGAAGCGCTGGCGACGTTGTCGCGCTTGAAAGCATTGGAAGGGGAATTGCCTGCCGCTTTAGTGTTACATCAAGATGATTGGCATCAAGGGGTTGTTGGCTTAGTGGCATCTCGTATCAAAGAGCAATATCACCGCCCGGTGTTTGCGTTTGCGGAAAGCAGTGATGATGAACTGAAAGGCTCTGGTCGTTCTATTCCGGGTCTACATATGCGTGATGCGCTGGAACGTTTAGATCAACTGCATCCGGGGCTGATCAGTAAATACGGTGGCCATGCGATGGCAGCTGGGTTGTCGTTGCCAAAAAACAGCTTAGAACCTTTCCGTGAGAAATTTACCGCTCTGGTGGTGGAATGGCTCACACCAGAACAACTTACCGGCACAGTATTAACCGACGGTGAACTACTGGCTCAAGAGTTCTCGCTGGAGATGGTTGAAGCGTTACGCAATGCTGGGCCATGGGGACAAGCATTTCCAGAGCCTTGCTTCGACGGTGTTTTTCATCTGCGCCATCAAAAGCTGGTGGGAAGCAAGCACCTGAAAATGGAAGTCGAAGTGCCTAACGGCCCACGTTTGGATGCGATTGCGTTTAACGTCGATTTAGCTTGTTGGCCAGATGCGTCAGTCGGGCAAGTACAGTTGGTTTATCGGTTGGATATCAATGAATGGCGTGGCCAGCGATCGGTGCAATTACTGGTTGAAAAGGTCGTTGCGGTCAGATAACAAAAATGCCCCGCGGTGTGCGGGGCTAAAATACCGGTTTTACTGCTTACAAAATAAAATGCGCAACTTTACTGTTTAGATCCGCAGCATGAGTCTGCAGTTTATTGGCATCTTCTTGCGCATCCACAGCGTCATCGGCCAACTCATCGGCAACATCTTTAATCGCCGTTACGTTGGTGGTTATTTCGTTGGTGACATGACTTTGTTCTTCCGCCGCGGTCGCTATCTGATTGGCCATATCCGAAATGGAACTTACTGCACGGGTAATTTCTTCCAATGCTGCCGAGGCATCCAGTGCATCCTGCACACTGTGCGAAGCCATATCCTGACTCTTTGCCATAAGACCAACCGCTTTCTGCGTGGTACGTTGTAAAGTTTCAATCGTCGATTGAATTTCAGTGGTGGAAGCCGCAGTACGCTGCGATAACACCCGCACTTCATCGGCGACCACAGCAAAGCCTCGGCCTTGTTCACCGGCACGAGCGGCTTCAATGGCGGCGTTCAATGCCAGCAGGTTAGTTTGTTCGGCAATACCTTTAATGGTTGCCAGAATGCCATTGATCTCTTGCGCATGGCGATCCAGTTGCGCAATAACATCAGTCGCTTCAGATACGCCATCCGCCAGATGGCTAATTGATTCCCGAGTTTTGTTCACCAGATATTTGCCGGCTTCGCTACTCTCAGCCGATTGAATAGCCGCAGCAGCGGTACGTTCCGCATTACTGGCAATTTCTTGCGTTGCAGAGGCCATTTCAGTGACTGCAGTTGCCACCATGGTCAGCTCTTGCTGCTGGCGACTCAGCTCACGTACTGAACTTTGACTGCGTTTCAAACCATGATCCGCTTCACCATCAATATTACTGGCCAGAGTCCGGATATGTGCAATAAGTTCATTCAGACTACCAACAAAACGGTTGAAATGAGTGGCCAGGAGTCCGATTTCATCTTGTGCAGAAAGAGGAATTCGTTGAGTCAAATCACCTCTGCCGTCTGCGATGGTTTGCAATGCACCGGAAACAGTTTTAAGTGGTCGGAACAGGTAATTGATTAGCAGACTAAGTGCCAGACTGAATGCGCCACCAATGATTAACGCAATGATAATTTGCTGAATTAACTGGCTATACAGCGGGTCCATCAGCGTAGATTTATCCAGCGAGAATAAAATATTCCATTCCGTATTCGGGATTGGCACTGTCAGCGCAAGTTTCTCTTGCCCGTTTATCTGAATTTCCTGAAATTGATCGCCGCGTGATGATTGCTCTAAAAAAGCAGTGTTGAGATCAGCCGCCAGTTCACTGGCCGGTTTAAGAATCCGAGCCTTATCTTTATACGCGATCACGGTGCCGTCTTTGAGCAGCAGAATCGCTTCGCCATTAGCCTGAATATTAAGCCCATTGATATTATTAATGATGCTATCAATATCAATCACACCAGATACCACGCCATGCGCTACCGGGCTGGAAAAAGCGACTACCAGTTTTTTCATTGAGGCGCTGATATAGGGTTTCGATAAAGTAGCTTGTCCGGCAGCTTTGGTATCTTTATACCAGTCACGTGTTCTCGGGTCATAACCGGTACGGTCAATGGTCGGATCAGCGTCGACCATCTTGCCATTTTCATCACCATAAAAGGAGAGGGCAAAATTACCCGATGTTCGGGCCTGAACTAAATGACTAACAAATTCAGGATTATCAACATTGTTGCTGAGCCCTTTAATAATATCGTGGCGGACATTGATCCAATCGCCGATCCCGCGTGATATTTCGGCACCCACGCTTTTCAGGTTTTGATAACTTTGCTGTAGTAGCAGATCTTTTTGAGACGTGTAAAACGTAGTGGAAAGTAGAATGATAATGGTCAAAATAGCTAAATTTACCAACATTAAAATTTTGGCTTTTAATGAATGTTTAAACATAAATAGATCTCTGCATGGGGATAATCCTCTGTAGTAAGCATAGATGTTTTTTGAGAAGAAAAATGTTGTGATAGTCAGACTTGATCTGGTTTAAATAAATTAAAAAGCCAGTATTTTCAAATACTGGCTTTTCTTTACAGCGAACAATGATTAAAGAATAAAATGTGCAACTTTGCCATTCAGATCATCCGCCTGACGTTGCAGTTTATGCGCGTCATCTTCTGCCTGAATTGCACCACTGGCAATTTCATCCGCCACATCTTTAATTGCGGTAACGTTCGTGGTGATTTCGCCTGTTACATGACTTTGCTCTTCAGCAGCGGTTGCGATTTGATTAGCCATATCAGAAATAGAACTTACCGCACGGGTAATTTCTTCCAATGCGGAAGAGGCATCTAGCGCATCCTGCACGCTGTGCGCGGCCATATCGCTACTTTTTTCCATCATGTTTACCGCTTTTTGAGTCGTACGTTGCAGCGTTTCAATGGTCGATTGAATTTCCGTGGTAGATGCTGCAGTGCGTTGTGACAATACACGTACTTCATCGGCTACTACCGCAAAACCTCGGCCTTGTTCGCCTGCTCGCGCGGCTTCAATGGCGGCATTCAATGCCAGCAAGTTAGTTTGCTCCGCAATGCCTTTGATGGTGGCCAGAATACCGTTGATCTCTTGCGCATGACGGTCGAGTTGCGCAATAACATCGGTAGCTTCAGAAACACCATCTGCCAGATGGCTAATGGATTCACGGGTTTTATTAACCAGCGATTTACCGGCTTCACTGCTCTCAGCTGACTGAATAGCAGCGGCGGCAGTTTGCTCAGCATTGTTGGCAATTTCTTGAGTGGCAGAAGACATCTCAGTAACAGCAGTTGCTACCATTGCAATTTCCTGCTGCTGACGACCTAACTCTTGCACTGAAGTTTTAGTGCGACGCAAACCTTGTGATGCTTCATCACCAATATCTTTGGCCTGATGACGAACATGCGCGATCAATTGATGCAGGCTGTCGACAAACTTATTGAAGTTAGCCGCTAATTGCCCGACTTCATCACGGTTGCTCAGTGGAATACGCTGTGTCAGGTCACCGTTACCATCGGCTATCTTAGCCAGTGCTTGCGAAACGACGGCTAATGGACGGAACAAGGCATTACACATCAGTGCAAAACCACCTAAGGAAATTAACAGAACAACCAGCAATACACCGATACTAGTCCACATCTGTGTGTACAGGGGAGCAGTGACTTTGTCGTCATCCAGAACCAACACCAACAGCTGGTTCTGACCGCTTACCGGTGAGACATAAACTCGTTCGGTTCGGTTGTTGTGTTGCACCAAACGGAATTGACCTGCTTTCATACCACTCAAACTGGCGAAATCCAGTTCAGGGTATAATTTGCTGATTGGTTGCGATAACTGTTCTTTCTCGGTATGAACCAGAATGATGCCATTGTTGTTGATTAAGAATGCGCTGCCATCGCCAGGCAACTGCACTTTACTCAACTGGTTTAGCAATTCTGTCACCGTTACATCAACACCCATAATGGCGCTGGTTTGCCCATTTTGTTGTACGGCTTTACCCAACGACACAACAAATTGTCCTGTAGCCGCTGCGATTGAAGGGGGGGATACATAGACTTCAGATGGGTTTGCTTGTGCTTTCTGATACCAGTCCCACTTACGTGGGTCATCATTGCCTGGCGGTAACACCACACCATTTGCATTTAACTGCGTACCGTCGGGTCTGGCATAAAAAACATTATCAAATTCACCGGAAAGACGCGTTTGTTGTAGCCCTTTTACGATTTCAATGTCGTTGGACGGATCAGCTTGAAATGCTTTTATCGCGGAGCCTTTGCTGTTAAACCAGTAATTAACACTGGCAGCAAAGGTGTTTCCCAAATCATCAACCTGCTGGCTTAGATTTGTTTCTAAACGTGATTTGGCTGCTAAATAAGTTTCGGTCGTTAAGATCACACCCACCAGTAAGATAGCTGCACTGGCTGCGATGGATAGTTTGTTTTTCAGCGACATTGTGTTCATTGCGTTTCACGTCCCCAGACAAAAATAAAGGATTAGTATTTTTATTGTTTTATAAAACCAGTTCTATTGTAGCTTATATTCATACTTCCTAATCAAAAGTTGTGCCGCAATCTACCTGATCCTATTAATAAAGCTAGTTGATGTGCGCCCGAGCGTTGCTTTTGAAACCAGTAATCGGCTTGATGCGTGGCATTGATCACATTAACCCTGTTTATTACGCGACCTATCCGCTAAAATACGCCGTTTTTCCTATAACCCGACCAAAGAGAGAATCCCTTCAATGTTTGAAGTGAATCCAGTATTAAATAAGCTCAAGGAGTTGTCTGAACGGACTGAACTCCTGAGGGGGTACCTTTGACTACGACGCCAAGAAAGAGCGTTTAGAAGAAGTCAGTGCCGAATTAGAACAACCTGATGTTTGGAATGAGCCGGAAAAGGCGCAAGCATTGGGTAAAGAGCGTTCTGCGCTGGAAGGCGTAGTGGCGACCATCGACGCACTGACGCAAGGGTCAGAAGATGTTGAAATGCTCGTTTCATTGGCGGTGGAAGGTGAAGATGAAGAGACCTTCCATGAAGCAGAAACCGAGCTGGATGCTCTGGAAAAGAAACTGGTCGATCTTGAATTCCGTCGTATGTTTTCTGGTCAGCATGATGCTTCCGACTGTTACATGGATATTCAATCTGGCTCAGGCGGTACAGAAGCGCAAGATTGGGCCGACATGGTGCTGCGTATGTACCTGCGTTGGGGTGAAGCACATGGCTATAAACCAGAACTGATCGAATGCTCTGATGGTGATGTTGCGGGTATTAAATCGGCCACCATCAAGTTTACTGGTGAATATGCATTTGGCTGGTTGCGTACTGAAACTGGCGTGCATCGTCTGGTACGTAAGAGCCCGTTCGATTCAGGCGGTCGTCGTCATACTTCATTCTGTTCTGCTTTCGTTTATCCGGAAATTGATGAAGATGTTGAGATAGAGATCAATCCGGCCGATCTGCGTATCGACGTTTACCGCGCATCTGGTGCTGGTGGTCAGCACGTTAACCGAACTGAATCTGCGGTGCGTATTACCCACATCCCGACTAATACTGTGACTCAGTGTCAGAACGATCGTTCCCAGCATAAGAATAAAGATCAGGCGATGAAACAGCTCAAAGCCAAACTGTATGAGCTGGAAATGATGAAACAGAATGCCGAAAAACAGGCGCTGGAAGAGACGAAATCCGACATCGGTTGGGGTAGTCAGATCCGTTCTTATGTATTAGACGATTCGCGTATTAAAGATTTACGGACTGGGGTGGAAACACGCAATACCCAATCGGTACTCGATGGCGATCTGGACAAATTTATTGAAGCCAGCCTGAAATCAGGGCTGTAATCCAAGCAGGAATCATCATGTCAGAACAAAACCAAACACCGGAAAATGAACTGGACGTTCAGGAATTCAACAACGAAATGACGCAACGTCGCGCCAAACTGGCCGATCTGCGCACGAAAGGTAATCCTTTCCCGAACGATTTCCGTCGTGAACAAATCGCATCTGATATTCACTCCGCTTTTGGTGACAAAACCAAAGAAGAGTTAGAAGCTGAAAAACACTTCGTGAAAATTGCGGGTCGTATCATGACGCGCCGTATCATGGGTAAAGCAGCATTTGCTACTTTGCAAGATATGGGCGGCAAGGTTCAGATCTACGTGACTCGTGATGATCTGCCAGAAGGTTTCTATAACGAACAGTTCAAAAAATGGGACTTGGGCGATATCGTGGGCGTAGAAGGTTACATGTTCCGCACCAATACCGGCGAGTTGTCTGTGCACACCACCGGCATTCGTCTGCTGACCAAAGCATTACGCCCATTGCCAGAAAAGCATAAAGGTCTGACTGACCAGGAAGCACGCTGCCGTCAGCGTTACCTTGATCTGATCGCCAATGAAGAATCACGTCGTACCTTCCAGATCCGTAATCAGGTGATGAACGGTATCCGTAACTTCCTGAACAACAAAAACTTCATGGAAGTGGAAACCCCGATGATGCAGGTGATCCCAGGTGGTGCGTCTGCACGTCCGTTTGTGACACACCATAATGCTCTGGATATTGATATGTACCTGCGTATCGCGCCAGAGCTGTATCTGAAACGTCTGGTAGTGGGTGGCTTCGAGCGTGTGTACGAAGTGAACCGTAACTTCCGTAACGAAGGTATCTCTGTTCGTCATAACCCAGAATTCACCATGCTGGAATTCTACATGGCGTATGCAGACTATAATGATCTGATGGATCTGACCGAAGAGATGCTGCGTACTCTGGCGCAAGACATCCACGGCACCACCAAGATCCGTTATGCCAAAGAAGGCGAAGAAGGCATCGAAATCGACTTCGGTCAGCCGTTTGCGCGCATGACCATGGTTGAGTCTATTCTGAAATACGGTAATGACGTTAAAGCAGAAGAGCTGACTACGCTGGAAGGCGCCATCGCGGTGGCTAAACGTCACCACGTTGAGCTGATGAAGAGCTGGGAACTGGGCCATGTGATCACTGCGATTTTCGAAGAAACCGCAGAACACATGCTGTTACAGCCAACCTTTATCACTGAATACCCAGCAGCAGTATCACCTCTGGCGCGTCGTAACGACAATAACCCGGATGTGACTGATCGTTTTGAATTCTTCATCGGTGGCCGTGAACTGGCGAACGGCTTCTCTGAGCTGAACGATGCGGAAGATCAGGCGGAACGCTTCCAGGCACAGGTTGCTCAGAAAGAAGCGGGTGATGATGAAGCGATGTTCTATGACGCTGACTTCGTAACCGCTCTGGAACACGGTATGCCACCAACAGCCGGTCAGGGTATCGGTATCGATCGTCTGGTGATGTTGTTCACCAACAGCCACACTATCCGTGATGTGATTTTGTTCCCGGCCTTGCGCCCGAACAACAACAAATAATCCGGAAGAATATAAGCGGCTCCGGTTTCGGGGCCGTTTTTTTATAAGGTAAGTAAAAGTGCTTAGTACCAATAACATCACTATGCAGTTTGGCAGTAAGCCACTGTTTGAAAACATCTCAGTCAAGTTTGGCGGTGGCAATCGCTACGGTCTGATCGGCGCCAACGGTTGCGGTAAATCAACCTTCATGAAAATCATGGGTGGCGATTTAGACCCGACTGCGGGTAACGTCTTCCTTGATCCAAACGAGCGTTTGGGTAAATTGCGCCAGGATCAGTTCGCGTATGAAGATATGCGCGTACTTGATGTGGTGATGATGGGCCACACTGAGCTGTGGGAAGCGATCCGTGAGCGTGACGCTATTTACGCGAACATGGAAGCAACCGATGACGACTATATGCGTGCTGCCGAGCTGGAAGGTAAAGTAGCGGAATATGACGGTTACACCGCCGAAGCGCGCGCTGGTGAGCTGTTGCTGGGTGCTGGTATTCCGGTAGAACAGCATACTGGTCTGATGAATGCGGTTGCTCCAGGCTGGAAACTGCGTGTGCTGTTGGCACAAGCACTGTTCTCCAACCCGGATATTCTGCTGCTCGACGAACCAACCAACAACTTGGATATCAACACCATCCGTTGGTTGGAAGATACGTTGAATGCGCGTGAAAGCACCATGGTTATCATTTCGCATGACCGTCACTTCCTGAACATGGTCTGTACCCACATGGCCGATCTGGATTACGGCGAACTGCGCGTGTATCCGGGTAACTATGACGAATACATGTCTGCAGCAACCCAAGCGCGTGAGCGTCTGTTGTCTGATAATGCGAAGAAGAAAGCACAAATCGCTGATCTGCAATCATTCGTTAGTCGCTTTAGTGCCAACGCGTCTAAATCTCGTCAGGCGACGTCACGTCTGAAGCAGATCGATAAGATCAAGATTGAAGAAGTGAAAGCATCCAGCCGTCAAAATCCGTTCATCCGTTTTGAACAAGATAAGAAGCTGTATCGCAATATTCTGGAAATCGAAAACCTGAGCAAAGGCTATGACAATGGCCCGTTGTTCAAAGGTTTCAAATTGATGGTGGAAGTCGGTGAGAAGATCGCGGTGCTGGGTACCAACGGTATCGGTAAAACCACGCTGATCAAAACGCTGGTTGGTGAATTGACGCCAGACACGGGTTCGGTGAAATGGTCGGAAAACGCCAAGATCGGCTACTACTCGCAGGATCATGCGGAAGATTTTGACAATGATCTGACCGTATTTGACTGGATGTATCAGTGGAAACAAGAGAACGATGACGAACAGGCTATTCGTAGCGTGTTGGGTCGTTTGCTGTTCAACCAAGACGACATTCGTAAGCAAGTCAAAGTGCTGTCGGGTGGTGAAAAAGGCCGTATGCTGTTTGGTAAGCTGATGCTGCAAAAACCAAACATTCTGGTGATGGACGAGCCAACCAACCACTTGGATATGGAATCGATCGAATCACTGAATATGGCGCTGGAAATGTATCCGGGCACGTTGATTTTCGTATCACATGACCGTGAGTTTGTTAGCTCATTGGCTGGCCGTATTTTGGAAATCACCCCAGAGAAGATCATCGACTTCGGTGGTAACTACGAAGATTATCTGCGTAGTCAGGGTATTGAATAACCCTGCATTCGGATAGCAAAAAGCCCGGTCTGTTGAGAACCGGGCTTTTTTTTATGCTGATTCGGTGGGAACGGACAACAGGAATAATTTCCCCGACACGCCGTAAACTCATCCCTGAGGGCTCCGCCGCGCCATCCATGGCGCAGAGGGTCTGTAAATTTTTCCTGTTATCCTTTCAGCAAGTTGATAAGTCGATACTTATCGAACTACCGTTCCCCATAAATCATATTCATCAGAGTTTTCGATTGTCACTTTAACGATATCACCTGGTTTCAGGGTAGTTTCACCGTTTAAGTAAACCACACCATCAATTTCCGGTGCATCGGCGAAGCTGCGACCAATCGCGCCTTCTTCATCAACTTCATCGACGATTACATCCAACTGACGACCCACTTTGGCAGCCAATCGGCGAGCAGAAATTTTCTGCTGTAATTCCATGAAACGATGGAAACGCTCTTCCTGAATCTCTTCTGGAATCGGATCTGGCAATTCGTTGGCTTTTGCGCCATCGACGGGGCTGTATTTGAAACAACCGACACGATCTAACTCAGCTTTTTCTAAGAAATCGAGCAGCATCTGGAAATCTTCTTCGGTTTCACCAGGGAAGCCAACAATGAAGGTCGAACGCAGCGTCAGATCAGGGCAGATCCGGCGCCATTCCTGAATACGTTCCAATGTGCGCTCAATCGCGCCCGGACGTTTCATCAGTTTCAGAATACGTGGGCTGGCATGCTGCAGCGGAATATCCAGATACGGCAGGATCTTACCTTCCGCCATTAATGGGATCACATCATCCACATGCGGATAAGGGTAAACGTAGTGCAAACGCACCCACATCCCCATTTTTGATAACTCTTCACACAGACCCAGCATGCTGGTTTTCACTGGCGAGCCTTCGTAGAAGCCAGTGCGGTGTTTTAAATCGGCACCGTAGGCCGAGGTGTCTTGTGAGATCACCAGAATCTCTTTCACACCGGCGTTTTTCAGGCGTTTCGCTTCACCCAACACTTCACCAATCGCTCGGCTGTCGAGGTCGCCGCGCATAGATGGAATGATGCAGAACGTGCAGCGGTGATTACAGCCCTCGGAGATTTTCAGATAGGCGTAATGTTTCGGTGTCAGCTTAACGCCTTGTTCCGGCACTAAACTCAGGAACGGGTTGTGTTCTGGTTTCGCTGCATATTTATGAACATGGCTTAATACCTGCTCATAAGCGTGCGGGCCGGAAATTTCCAGCACTTTCGGGTGCACTTCGCGGATCTGATCTTCTTTCGCGCCCAGACAACCGGTGACGATAACCTTGCCGTTTTCCTGCAATGCTTCACCAATTACTTCCAGTGACTCTTGCACCGCGCTGTCGATGAAACCACAGGTGTTCACGATCACTAATTCGGCATTGTCGTAGTTATTCACTACGTCATAACCTTCGGTGCGTAATTGGGTCAGAATGCGTTCAGCATCGACCAGATTTTTTGGGCAACCAAGTGAGATAAAACCTACTTTAGGTGCCAGTGCTTTTTGATTCATATCGTTCAATTAATGCTCAATTTCTGCTGTTGAGAAAACCGGCGCATGATAGCTTTTTAGGCAGTGGAATACATCACTTAATGTTGTCAGAAAGTAAAAAAATAGCGGCGGTTTTGCTGGGTGCTGGGAGTATGCCCGGTGATTGTCATTATTTATCTTTAGTTTATTTATGCATTCAGCAAGCATGGTTTGCGAACATCGCCATGTAACGGCGCCACCTATACAACAGCGCTATCGAGTAAATTTTTATTATATTTTACGACTAGTTAGCTGTGCTAATTTTGCCATCAGAGCATCCTGAAACTGAATGTCGGAAGTGGCTCTATGAGGTTGTTGTCGCTGAAGGTGGTGCCAGTAGCCACCGGTATTGCCAATTTCAGAAGCTGCTGCAACGGCGAGCCAGCTTTGTGTCAAATGACCCATGTTCAGATCATCTGGTGCATTTGTGCCACCCATACGGGTTGGTACCCACCCCGGATCAACCGCGTGACTCTGCACATGAGGCCATTTACGAGCTACAGCCAGCGCAAGCGTTGTGACAAATAATTTGCTGTCGGAATAAGCTGCACTGCTATTCCAACGACGCAATTTCCACTCAATATCCTGCAATGAAGCATTTCCGTCATAATGCATACTGCTGCTCAGATATATCAAACGCTCAGGTTGCTGGATCTGGGCTGTTAACAGATAGGGTGCCAACGTATTCACCATCAATGTGCTGGAATAGCCATCAGCATTCAGAGACATCTCAGAAGCATAAACACCGGCATTGTGGATCACCACATTCATTTTTCCGATTTTATTAACCTGCTCGGCAACCTGATAAATTTCGGATATCTCGCTGAGATCGCCGACTACCACGCCAAACGCCTTGGATTGTATTTCGGCGAGGCTGGCTATTCGTTCTGCTGAGCGAGCATGAAGTACAACCTGATGACCTTGTGCGATTAAATGTTCTGCGGTAGCCCGACCAAGACCTTGCGTACTGCCAGTAACAAAAATGATGCTCATTGTTGTTTCATCCTCAAGATTTAAATCATGGTAGTGCTTTGCCAGATGATGCTAATGAATTCAGACCTGTTTTCAGCCGTATTAATCCTTTAGTTAAAGTCTGTCTGGGGCAGGCGATATTTAGTCGAATAAATCCTTCACCAGCTTCACCGTAAAGAATGCCTTCATTGATTAAGAGATGTACGTTTTCTGATAAGTGTTCAGCAATCATAGTGGATTTGATGTTTAATGCTCTGCAATCGATCCATGCAAGATAGGTCGCATCTTGTTTTGTCAGCTTGAGTTCCGGTAACTCTTTGTTGAGAAAATTAGAAACAAGTTGATAGTTTTCATAGAGATAATCCCGCAGTGCTTCTAACCATTCTGTCCCTTTTGTATAAGCGGCAATGGTGGCTGTGACGCCAAACGGGTTTACATCACATACCTCGTGAATATTAAGCGCTTTATCAACTTGACGACGAAGAGCCGGATCTGCAACCACGATATTGGCGATCTGTAACCCGGCTATGTTGAATGTTTTGCTGGGGGATAGGCAGGTAATAGATTGCGCCAGAAAATCAGCGCCCAGCGTGGCGTAGGGTTGATGCTGATGATGGGGAAATACCAGATCGCAATGAATCTCATCACTAATCACCAACACATGATAACGTTGGCAAATTTCGCCTAAGCGACGTAGCTCATTTGCAGTCCATGCCCGACCAACCGGGTTATGCGGATTACATAAAAGCAAAACTTTCACACCAGGTAATGCGGCTTTTTGCTCTAAATCCGTAAAGTCTATCTCGAATCGACCATCAATTTGTATCAGCGGATTTTCAAGAAATTCGCATCCCATATTACGGATGGACGAGTAAAAACAGTTATAGACGGGAGTCTGAATTAATACCGTATCACTAGGAACGGTGACGGCACGCAAAATGGCAGAAAGGGCTGGAACGATCCCAGAGGTATAGAGTATCCATTCTCGCTGAATCTCGAACCGATGCCGTATCGCAAACCATGTTTGTGTCGCTGAAAAATATTCGTCGGGTACTTTGGTATAGCCAAAAATGCCATGGCGTACACGTTGTTCTAGTGCTTCGATAATGGCTGGTGCTGTTTTGAAATCCATGTCAGCAACCCACATGGGTAACGATTCTGGATCATCTGTGGAGTCCCATTTATAGGACCCACTATTTCGTCTTGGTGTGATATTGTCAAAATTAAAACTCATGGTCAGGCGACCTCTGACTTCAAGAGTTCAATCTCACAAGCGCCGGGGTTAATACAGTGTTCATCAATAATGATTTCACCGATGTGAGGTGCACGAATGTATCCACCTTTAGGGTTGCGAACGCTGACAATAGCAGAACGGATATCAGCCTGTACGGTTGAATACTCAAAACAGAAATTAGTGTTTTCCATCTTGCAGTTTTTCATGACCAGATCGGTGGCATAACACAGTGGTTGTTCGCCACGAATCGTACAGTTAATTAAACGCAGATTTTTCGAATGCCAGCCAAGATATTCCCCATCTCATAGACAGGATCTTAAGAG
>MTLE01000314.1_pt1 | contig 82332 bp, 63 predicted proteins | sample 1982461 | NCBI WGS metagenome assembly MTLE01 (sample SAMN05712605, study PRJNA340218) | biofilm metagenome | isolation source: sample SPL anode biofilm adapted to -200 mV | place: USA | collected 2012-02-03 | reverse complement strand
GTTCTTAAGGTCCAGTCTATGACCTACAACATTCATCTGATAGAGGTTCTTAAAAGTGACCTTTTGCATTGTAACTTGTTCACTCTGATAAAAATTATTTGCCCCATGTGACATATCTGCTCCCCAACTTGTGAATGAAAGAGCAGAAAGCATCAGTAACGTGATTAGTTTTTTCATTTGCAGCCTCATTATTAAAAACAATGATCGATAATTTATTTACCCCTCTAATTTCTGAAATATTTGCAGTCTTGTGAATTCCATTCTCTGGAGTTTATTTTTCCTTAAATTGGAAAAATCAGGAGATATGTCTGTGCTATCCTGAATCCGATTAATATCTATATCAAAGGCTAGAATATGAATGTTAGTTTTGATATTCACGATACTACGGTCGTGATGGAACTGATTGAACATCAGACCAGCCGTGATTTTGTCCAGTTATTACCTAGAAAATTAGAGCTGGAAGATTATGGCTCCACTGAGAAAATTAGTTATTTACCCATCAAATTATCAATACAAGGACAACAGTCTGGTTATAAACCTGTCAAAGGCGATGTCGCTTATTATGCTCCTTGGGGAAATCTGGCTATATTTTGCAAAGATTTTTCATATTCCCCTGGATTAATTAAGTTGGGTCGAGTCACCCAAGGATTTGAGATGGTTTGTCAGCCAGGAAAATCGGTGATTGAATTAAAACTCGATGAGTGAGGTAAACTTCCTTAATAACTCAATGGGAAAAACTCGGGGTCAGAAAAGTATTTGACGAACATGTCATAGACGAGCCTGACCCTGGGAGGAACAGGACCACTTTGTGGACGATAGACAAACAGATCAAGTTCCCCACTATCTTCATAGTTCTGTAAAACAGGAATCAACAGACCTTTTTTTATCGCAGGCGCAGCCGTGTAGATCGCAATCTGCCCAAATCCGATACCTGCACATACTGCTTCAAATTCAGTATCTGAATCGTCAGTCAGAAAAATTGGTTGTGCTGGTGTGATATTTTGATGGTCTGAGAAAAACCAGGGCCAGACTTGTTTTTTGTTCTTATCAAGTAATGCTGTGGTCGGTAAATGGTGTAAATCCGTTGGTGTGGTAGGGATTCCACATCGTTCAATGAGTGCTGGCGTTGCAACCACCACGTGCTTTGCTTTCCCAAACGTTCTTGCAATAAAGCGAGTGTTGGTAAGATACGATCCGACACGAATACCGATATCAATTTTTTCTTCAACAACGTTTGTAAACGTATCACTTGGTCTGATATCAAAAACAATATCTGGGTGTTCTTTTGATATTTTTTCGATAATTGGTATGACAAATGTTCGGCAAATAACATGAGGTGCAGTAATTCTGACTGATAAGTTTTCTTCGGTTAGCGGAGAAAACATATTATCAACCATATTGAGTGTAGCGACAGCTTTCTCGTAAAACTGAGTACCAAAAGTGGATATCTGAATATTTCTTGTGCTTCGAATAAATAGAATCTCACCTAGTTGCGATTCTAATTCCTTGATGCAACGGGTAATGACTTGTGGCGATACATTCATCTCAATGGCGGCATCTTTAAATGTTTTATGTTTTGCCGCAGCACAAAAAAATTTTAAATAATCTAAACGATTAAACATCGCACGACCAACGAATGAAAGTTAAAAGGCTTGAAATAGTCAGATATGAACTTTTCATGGTTAATTAGCTTATCACAGACGCACAAAGCATAAACCTCTCACAGTGCCAATATTTGGCATTAACAATTCCCGCATGGGGAATAGTGAATCAATCACATGGCAATTAAATTCAGCATGTTTTAAACAGATCTTCTATCATTATTCGGGTAAATTTCATGCTTGCTGACTCTACAGTATCATCAACAGTTGATGAAGGTAATAAAGCGAATTGGGGCGCGGTTTATGCAATGTCACTCTGTGTTTTTGCATTAATCACATCGGAATTTTTGCCCGTCAGTTTGCTGACGCCCATTGCAACAGATTTGCTGTTAACCGAAGGCCAGGCCGGTCAATCGATTGCGGTGTCAGGTATCTTTGCCGTGATCACCAGTCTTTATATTGCATTGTTGAGTCAAAAGCTGGACCGTAAGATCGTCATGTTTTCGCTGACAATTCTTATGATCCTTTCTGGTGTCGTAGTCACCTTCGCCCCAAATTATTATGTGTTAATGCTGGGAAGAGCGTTGCTCGGCATGGTTATCGGAGGCTTCTGGTCATTATCGACGGCAACGTTAATGCGTTTGTTACCAGCCAAAGACTTGCCAAAAGGTTTGGTCATTTTAAATGCTGGGAATGCCTTAGCAGCAACGATTGCAGCGCCATTAGGTAGTTTTCTTGGTGCCTATATCGGTTGGCGGGGCGCCTTTTTTTGCATTGTTCCAATCGCATTTATTTCTCTGATCTGGCAGCTATTAACCTTTCCTAGCATGCAGCCAGCACAATCGAAACCTTTCTCCTGGAACGTGTTTAAATTATTAGGCCGTCTTGAGTTTTTAATTGGAATGCTTGCTGTACTCTTTTTATTCATGGGGCAATTTACACTGTTTACCTATCTACGTCCGTTTCTTGAAACTGTCACTAAAGTAAGCATGTCTCAACTCTCTATGATTTTATTGATGTTGGGTATTACCGGATTCATCGGAACTGTCTATATTGGAAAACTGCTCAGAAAAGTCTTGTTTCCGATATTAATTATATGGCCGTGCATTTTGGCTCTGACTGCTTTTGGTTTGATTGTTTCTGGGACTAGTATTTATGGCAGCGCATTGCTGATTGCTATATGGGGATTTATTGGAACATCATCCAGCGTTGGTTGGTATGTCTGGCTGGCAAAAGTTGTTCCAAATGATTCAGAACAGGGTGGTGGGATCTTAATTGCTATTATCCAGCTGGCGATCACTTTAGGCGCTGGTGTTGGTGGTCTGTTATATGACTCGCATGGTTATCAGGCCAGTTTTGGCTCTGCCGGAATATTATTGTTTATTGGTGCTATATTTAGTTTTTGTGCGGCAAAGTTTAGATCTCGGGCTGAATATAATAAAGAATAGAGAGTATATTTAAAAAAGAGGGTCAGCATTGCTGATCCTCTTGTCGGGTTTATTTTTCCTGATCTACTAAGACTTATTTCAAATTCTTTTTATAAAATAGCTCAAATTTATCAAAAGGAATTTTATCTGCCTGATTGTCATATAAGTCTACATGATTAGCACCGGGCACAATGACCAGCTCTTTATGTTTACTCCCAATAGCCTTGAATGCATCTTCCGAAAAATAACGAGAATGTGCTTTTTCGCCAGCAACCACAAGCACGGGAATACTGACTTCGTTGGCATAACTCATCAGTGGGAAATTCATAAATGACATGGCTGTCGATGCAGACCAAGCGCCATTCGAGTTGACAGAACGAGCATGGAAACCGCGTGGGACTTTGTAATATCCATGAAATTCTTTGAGGATCGGGTTGGCATCCGTAGGTAGTTTGTCGGGTAAGCCACTATCCATCGGGGCTGGTTTGCCATTTTCCGCATCGGCCCAACGTTGGTAACTGATTTTATCGAGGGTCACATGACGTTGCTCTGCTGTCATACTGTCAAACAACCCTTTTGCCATTAATCGGCTCATATCATACATCACACTGGTCGCAACAGCTTTGATGCGGGTATCTACCGCAACTGCATTGAGCGCCATTCCGCCCCAGCCGCAAATGCCGAGGATACCAATACGGTTACGATCAATTTCATGTTGCAGGCCTAGGAAATCAACAGCAGCACTGAAGTCTTCCGTATTGATGTCGGGTGAAGCAATATTACGCGGCTCACCGCCACTTTCGCCGGTATAAGATGGATCAAAAGCCAGCGTCACAAAACCGCGTTCAGCCAGCGCTTGTGCATATAAGCCACTTGATTGTTCTTTTACTGCACCAAACGGACCACCCACTGCAATGGCAGCCAATTTATGGTCGCCACGGTTTTTAGGCAGATACAAATCGCCAACCAAAGTAATGCCATAACGGTTCTTAAAACTCACTTTGCGGTGCTCGACTTTGTTACTTTGTGCAAACGTTTTATCCCAATTCGCCACCATTGAAACTGGCTCATTTGGATTAGTATTTTCTGCATAAGTCATAGTGGAAATTCCTGTTAAGGCTGTACTCAGTAATATAGCTGACACAATTGTGGTCAGTTTTTTTGGTAGAACACGCATGGTGTAACTCCTCTTTTACTCAAATTCTGAATTCTGGGGGTGGTTATTTTTAAACCATGAGTACATTGTAATCAGAACATTTCGTGCTGATTAGATGGCAAAACCGGATAACATTAATGCTTTTTTGTTATGAATTATTGTGGTGAATTACGGTGAAGGAATACACTGTTCTTTAGCATTTATTGGCATTAGTGAGTGATGATGACAAGCCGGGAAAATTACAACGATCTCTATGCGTTTATGCTGGTAGCCCGCGAGGGTAGTTTCACCAAGGCTGCTACTAAACTTGGTGTAGCGCAGTCCGGTATCAGCCGAACAGTCCGTGATTTGGAAGTGCGATTGGGGGTTCAGCTTTTAACGCGAACCACGCGCAAGCTGTCACTGACTCAGGCGGGTGAACAGCTTTATCATGCGACACAGGCGAGTTTCCAGTCGTTGGATAATGGATTGTCTATGCTTGCCCATTTCCGCGATACTCCATCGGGTACGGTCAGAATTAACGCCAGTCAGCACGCCATTGATAAGGTCTTACTACCAAAATTGGCGATGTTCAAACAGCTTTATCCTGAGATCCGCCTTGAATTAATCAGTGAAAGCAGATTTGTCGATATTATTGAGGAGCATTTCGATGCTGGAGTAAGGTTAGGTGGTGACGTCGGTGAAGGAATGATAGCGGTGCGGATCACGCCTGATATCGAAATGGTTGTTGTAGCAACACCGGAGCATTTTCGTCGTTATGGCTTTCCGCAAACGCCAAAGGATCTGACTGTACATCCGTGCATTTCTTATCAATTTGCTGATGGCAGCGCTTATCATTGGGAGTTTTGGCAAGAAGGCAAACTCATCAAATACAAACCGCTGGGCCAGTGGGTGTTTTCCGACAGCTACATGGAGGCTGCTGCTGCCAGAATGGGATTAGGTATCGCATATGTGCCGGAAGATTTAGTGCTGGAAGATTTGGAACAAGGCCGTCTGGTCCGGGTACTAAAATCATTTAGTCACCGATTCGCCGGGTTACATCTGTATTATCCTCATCGTAATGTGTCGCCAGCACTAAGAATGGTGGTAGAAACATTAAAAATTAGTAGCTAATGAAATAAAAAGCTCACACATGAATTCCATTTCTAAAATTTAATAAAACGACACCACTAATGATGAATAAGATGCCAAGAATCATCTGTAGATTGATTTGCTCTTTCCAAATCACCACACTGATGATGGCTGTGAGCGCTGTTCCTACCCCTGACCAGATTGCATAAACCAGACTAAGTGGTAAGTAATGAAGTGTTTGAGATAGTAAATAAAATGAACATGCCATGCCAACCAAAAAAGTGATGGTTGGATATGGTTTTGTAAAACCAGCTGATGCTTTGAGCATCGAAGTAGACATCAGTTCAATAAGGATAGCGAAGGTCAGAGTAAGGTATCCTGTCATATTCTTTCCTGAGTAAATAATGCAGATTTAATCGCTCAATTATGGCATTAAATATTTGAAAAAAATTATTCATTATTCTGGATTTAATTATTCCTAAATACGAGACATTTGATCTTCGCTATTGGTTTTAATTGCAAAAATTAGATAACAGAGTATAGCTAAATGTTGACTTGATTTTTATTACATTGTTTTTTATCGTTTCGCAAATCAAGTCAGCTCTTCTCTCCTGAAATGAATGCTAATCGTTTAAACGGCTAATTAATTTGTTCTTGAATTCTGACAGTTTGCTGTCAGTTGCACCCATTGCTTCATAGAAGGAGAGCGGTTCCAGATAATTCATTCCTACATATAGTGCACTGGCCTTCATTGGTGTAAGCACATCTTGCATGGTGCTTCGCACTAAGCCTGAAGTGGAATAGGTAAACTCAGTTGCACCAGCCGTTGTTACTACCAGCATTTCTTTGCCTTTCAATGCATTACCCTCAGGACCAAATGCCCAGCCATATGACCATACCGCATTTAGGTAAGCTTTGAGCATTGGTGTAAGATTGAACCAGTGGATTGGGAACATGAACACAATTCGGTCTTTGCCTTCACAGGCTGCTTGCTCTGCGATGACATCAATTTTGCTCATATCATTGCCGTACATAAATTCTAAGTTTCGAATGGTGACATCAGATATATCTAATGCTGCATTCTCCAGAAACTTAATAGCTGTTGAATTATCTGGGTAAGGGTGTGAAACAATGACTAAAGTTTTCATAATAAAATCCTAATGTTAAAAGTGAAATAACTGTTATTAAATAGTTTAAGCAAGACCTTCGACTAACCATCCGTTCGCCTGTGCCCCTGCATGACGGTATGAAATAATGGCTTGATAGCTGTCTGATGCGTACCACGCTTTCGCTTTTTCCATATTATCGAAGCGAAGAACGACGATAATTCCTTGCGGTGCGGAACCTTCAACTACTTCCAATTCACCACCCTGGACAATCATTTTTCCGCCAAATGCTTTATATGTTGCTTCTACTTTTTCAATGTATGGTGCTAAGGCTTCTACATTTGTTATTTTTGAATCGAAAATAAAAAATGCCGTTTTTTTATTTTTCATCTCTCGCCTCACTGATTAAAGACTTGCTTCAAGAATAAGGCGGCTGATTTCAGGCGTAATATCCTGATGTTCGCCAAGTCGGGTCATGCTATGTTCGGTCAATTGTTCAATGATTGGGTCGATATCATTCTCAGTGATGCCATAATCAGACAGGTGAGTTTTGACGCCTAACGCTTCAAAGAACTCACGGGTCTTCTGAATTGCTTGGTCAATACGAGTATCTTCATCACCGTCGGTGATATTCCATACTCGCTGGGCATATTGCAGTAACTTGGCTTGTTTGCTATCGCGGCGTAGATCCATGATGGCAGGTAATACAATGGCAAGGGTACGACCGTGATCAATTTCATGTAACGCGGTCAATTCGTGGCCGATGAAATGAGATGTCCAGTCTTGTGGAACGCCGGCACCAATAAGTCCATTCAGTGCTTGTGTTGCTGTCCACATCAGGTTGGCACGTGAATCATAATCGGCTGGTTCACTGACAACTTTCGGACCAATTTCAATCAAGGTCTGCAGAAGCCCTTCGGCATAACGATCCTGGACCTTTGCATCAACCGGGTAAGTTAAGTATTGCTCTATCGTGTGAACAAACGCATCAACAACACCATTGGCTAACTGGCGAGCGGGTAATGTAAACGTCTTTATTGGGTCCAATACTGAAAACTGAGGAAAAACAAGAGAATTAGCTAGTAGAGCTTTAGTCTTTGTTGCGCTGCGGGTAATAACAGCTGCGCTGTTCATCTCTGAGCCAGTTGCTGGCAGGGTTAAAACAACACCAAATGGTACGGCTTTAGTAATGTTACCTCCCCACGCTTCAAGAATTTGCCAGGCATCTTCACCTTCAAAGTGAGCCGCAGAAGCAACAAATTTAGTGCCATCAATGACGGAACCCCCGCCGACGGCTAATAGAAAATCAATGTTTTCTGCACGTACCAACGTTACAGCTTTAGATAGTGTTTCAAACGTTGGGTTTGGTTCAATGCCACCAAATTCATGAACTTCTCGTTGTCCCAGCGCCTGACGGACTTCTGCCAGCGTACCTGTCTGCTCTGCACTGGCCCCGCCATAAAGAACCAGAACACGCGCATGTTCAGGGATCAGCTCATCAATTTTTGCGACGGTATCCTTTCCAAAAACAATGCGGGTTGGATTGTAAAAATCAAAGTTAAACATATACGGCTCCTACGCTGGTGGCATTGAGTTCATAACCTAAAAGGATTGACTGAATCTCAATTTGTAAGAGAAGTATGAATAGTTTCACTTATAACTTTAATGGCATGCTTTGTTGAATAATTTATAACTATAAGTTAGTAATAGTGTCATGTTTTTGAGTTGTAATATTAAGCGCTACTTTGTCTGCTAGTTGGTATATCGAGGCCGATTTGTATCGCTAACCTTTGCTGATAAGCGCTGATATGAATTGTATTTCGCGCTATAGTTTTTTGATTATATAAACATATAAAACAATTGATTGGTGGTGGAGATGGAAGTTTCGCAGCATGTAAGGGCCATACTTTCATTTGTTGAGGCTGCCGATGCCGGTAGTTTTTCAGAAGCAGCCAGAAAGCTTGGAATTAGTTCGGCGGCAGTCAGCAAAAACATTGCCGCATTGGAACAAGTTTTGGGTGTTCGTTTGATGAACAGAACGACACGGAAAATCAGTCTCACCGAAGAGGGGAGTTCTTTTTTATTTCAGTCCCGAATTGCACTGGAAGCATTAGAAAATGCCGTTGATAGCATTGTCGCGGGAAAAATGGAGACGAGAGGTCGTGTTCGCATTTCAACGAGCGTTGCATTTGGTCGTGAACAGTTACTTCCAGCGCTGCCTGGATTAATGACACGTTATCCTGGTTTATCCGTAGAAGCGGACTTTGATGATCGCGTAATAGATTTAATCAAAGATGGATATGACATTGCTATCAGAGGTGGGCGCATTGTTGATTCTACACTCATTACCAGACCCGTCTGCCGATTAAATTCTGTGCTGGTCGCATCCCCAGAGTACCTTGCACAACACGGCACACCAAGAACACATGATGATTTGAAGAACCACCGTCTTCTGGCAAGACGATTTCTGGGGGGGCGTATCAGCCCGTGGGGGTTCAAAAGTCCTGACGGTAGTCTTTTGGTATTAGAACCTGACTTTGCTGCAATTACGCTTTCAGCACCAGAGGCTTTAGCTCAGGCTGCTGCCTCTGGTTTAGGTATTGCTCAGGTCGGGGTTCATCATGCCTATAAATATCTGGTAGAAAATAAATTAAAAGTGGTGCTCCTAGGGCAGCATGATCCGGGGAATTATGAAATGGTGATTCAATATCCTCATCGTTCCTTGATTGCACCCCGAGTAAAAGTGACCGTTGATTACTTACTAAAATATTTTGAAAAGGACATTTCTTTACACATTCCGTTGGATAAATTAAAAGCTTTTGAATAGTCACTAACTATTTTTGAGGATAAAACGAGTTTGATTCTCTGAGATAACTGAGCGTCCGAGGTTACTGGATCTGTGCGTCACTATGGCGCTTAATTGGTGCTATTTTAAGGGGCGAGAGTTGGAAGAAACGAAGTTTCGTGTCTCCGCCAAATGATTCGACCGACAGGTCATTTGCATTCGGTGTTCCAAATACAAGATTAGAGAGAACAATCTCACCGTTATTCACGAAGACCTCGATCGAGATCGTATCAACAATGATGTCAAACGAGACAACGCCATCGCGCGCGGGTGCCGAGACTTTGCGAGTCTCGCGATAAACCTCAGGCATCAAGCCGGCTATCGCATCCGTATCACGTGTGATGAAAACCGTTTTATCCTTGAAGTTGTACCCGACGACCGCAAAGTGCCCATCTTTTTCCTTGAGACGGAATCGGACCTCATTGGCCTCTGAGGCTGCATCGAGCTTGACTCGTAACCGGTAGGCATCGGATTTTGGCTGAGGAAGAGTCGTCTTTCCGGTATCCGTCACTAGTATATTGGAACGCACCTCGGCGTAGCCTTCAAGCTGGTCGAATGCATCGACGGGCTGCGAGACAAGTACCGGTTTACCATCGACCAATCGCAGCTCGATACGTCGCACAATCGAGTTGCTGCCGCCATGCCAGTCGCTGGTCGGCAACTTGGTGGCATAGGCCCAGTTGTTGAGCCAGCCGATGGCATACCGTGAGGCGAGACGCTTCGTACTACTCAGACGCGGATCATCCCAGGTCACCATCGCATAGAAATCAGCGCCTGAGTCGAGCCATCGCGGTTTGTCGTCATCAGCGGTAAATTGCTTACCATCCCAGTCACCAATCCAATACAAGGTTCCCGTGGTCATGCCTGTACTGGCACCGTTTGCGCCTGTCGCGAGCACCCATCGGGTGTGCGCCGGGTCGCCATCAACCGACATGCGGAACAGGTCGGGGCATTCAAGGAGGCCGAGATCGTTGCGCTCAAAGCCTGATCGGTACGTCCAGTGCTTTAGATCGGGAGATGTGTAGAAACCGATCTTGTTGCCCTCAGCGAGTGCCATGAGCCATTCATTGTGTTTGTCGTCCCAGATGATTTTCGGGTCCCGCCAGTCATGGACGCCGGGGTTGTCCATGACTGGATTACCATCGTACGCCTTAAAGCGATAGCCGCCGTCAGTCGAGACGAAAAGCGATTGGCGCTGCACGCCTTCATGCTGCTGAGTCATGACAGCGATCACCGCACCGGCACCAAAGCCCGCAGTATTCTTGCTATCGATCACGGCACTGCCAGTCTCGATGTCGCCGAGACCGTTCTTGTATTTGTCGATTGCGACGCCGTGATCCTGCCAATGCACAAGGTCGGTTGAGGTCGCATGGTACCATTCAGTACCGTTCCCCTTGGGATAGTCGGCGTTGTAGAGATAGTAGTAGTGCCAGATGCCGTCGATCAGGATTGGACGTTGGGGATCATTCATCCAGTGCTTGGCGGGGGTGAGGTGAACAGCAGGCCGATAAGGTGCCCAGCCAGCCGGACGCGAGAATATGGATGATTCTGTTGGTAACGGGGACAACCGTTCGGAGTTGGGTGCGATTTGAGAACCGGATCCGAATACTGCGGCTACCACGATGCTGGAAGATAATAACGCAACCAGCGTACAAGTTATTATACGTCGACGGGTTGCAGACATTAGGATGAAAATGTGGTTCATAATCCTCCGTCTTCGAATTTTGGTCAGTAAGCAAAGTGGCTTACTTTCGATCGTCATGAATGGACAAAGAGGGTAGGATTCTGCATCCCACCCCTCCAAAGTTAAGCATGTATAGCCAGAGGCGCTGTTACTTCAGCGGCTTCTCAATGATCCCACTCGGATTCACATTGAGGTTCGCTGAAATATCAGCCCAGCCACCCAAGCCATCAGCATTGATACCGTAGGAATGATCAACCTCTGATGAATCGCCGTGAATATTGATCTTCACTGTTGGCGCCAGAGTGCCACCGCGTCGGAAGTTTTCCTTTACACCGATGGTGTCGATGAACGATTGGACCAAACCACCAGGCATAACGTAGTGCGAGTACGACTGGAAGTGGCCAGCGGGTTGGTTGAAATCAGGATCGAACGGAGTACCTGGCCAGTAGTTGAGGTTCGACGGGTTACCAAGAACCAGACCGGATCCCTGGTTCATCGGCTGATAATCGCTGCGGATCCCGTTGCCCACGAAACCATACACACCCTCGGGACCAGTAATACCGGCCGCGTAGGTGGTGCTGTGGCTGATAGTGAAGAGGTAATACTTACCGTCTTTCTGGTAGATCTGCGGCCGCTCGGTCTGGTCGGTCACACAGTTCGCCGAGAGGATTGGCGGCAGGAACTCCCACTCAGTAAGGTCAGCATTCTTTGCCTTCGCCAGACCGATGTTGCCGATCTGGTAAGTTGCACCCGATCCGTTCACTTGCGGGACGGTCTCGGCGTAAGGGTCACCCGCCTGATAACCGAGATCCTCTTCGGTGCACTTGGCAGACGATCGCGGCATGGCTGAGTTGCCCTCGAAGACCATATAGGTTTCACCTGGGTGAGCAGGATCCTTGAAGGTGAACGGGTCACGGAAATTAAAGTATGGATTCTGTTCAGCGGTCTGGTAGTAGGTACCGTCAGCCTTCAGAAGCGGAATGACCTTGTCGAAGCCGGTGAACTTCACGCCGTTTTTGTTAGCATGCACATGGCCTACGCTAAGTGCGATCCGCGGGTCGTATGGCTTGATGTCATTACCCTTGGCATCACGATAGAAGGCAACATCGGTGAAGAACAGCTTGATCTCACCGCCCGGAAAGATGCGCGCTGAGCCAGACCATTGTGTCTGGTGGCTGTATGACTGGTCCTCAAAGATCTGGCCGGTGACACCCTCGGGGAAGACGAGGCCACCATAGGTCCAGCCGCCGTTCACTGGTCGTTGATCCGCAGGGATACCCGCTGGACGGTAGAAGTAGCCGATCTTCGCGAATACGTGGCGGTCGTCAAAGCCGAGGCTCCGATCAGCAACGAGGGAGAAGATAATTTCCTGCCCGTTGACACTATATTGCTTCCCGTCAGCATCGGTCAGAGGCCAGGAATCCCACACCCAGACTTGCTCGTTCGACATGTCAGGGAAGTCTTGGGGGATGCTTGGCATAGTGTATTCCTCAGGCATCGAGTTCTCACGTGAACCGGCCATCGGGTTAGACATCCGTTTTATCTGCCGCGCGTCAGCACGAGTCCATTTTGCAGTGAAGTTGTCCTCTGGCGCATATGCCTGCTGCGTATGAGTGGTTGGCTCAGGACCAGCTTGTAAAACTGGAGCGGCAACAGCGGCCGAAGTGAAACCTGTCGTTGCTACGCCCATGACCACGCCCAGCATTGGGATTACCGATAAATATCGATGATTTTTCATGGTGTTAACCTCCATTTTTTTTGTAAAAAAATCCACTAATTCCAGAAGCAATGGATATCCGCAGTTCTGCCGGTTAAATACAGATACGACCGTGCCCTCAGCACAAAATGCGTTCAAGAAAGCGCCGCCCATTTGCACGAGGCAAGACGGGGCTGCGCAATGCCTGAAGGCATCACGGGCTAGAGTGAAAAAGCAATGTCAAATCGCGAACACGAAAACAGACGTGCCGGCATACAAAACTGGCGGTCCCGCTATCATAGGAAAATTCCGTTAGACCGGAGACTTTGCGTCGCCACCTTTCGGTGGGTTTGCCTTTTTCAGTTAAGCAACCACTCACAAATATGGAGAGTTAGTTAACCAAATGAGAATGACAATCGGTTAATTGCCATCTCTCATTGAAAAAGTAACACAATAAGAATCAGTTTAAAACAAAAAAGTGAGAGCTAAATCGGTTTAGTTTTGTATGTAACTGAAATTAAATTGACATACATTTGTGGTTGTGGTTGGTGCTTTAAGGTTCTTGATGATAGATTCTCTCAGAAAAAATGTAACCAGATTCAGCATCACAGCCCAACAAACTGCCTTGCTCCAGCCTGAATAATGGCGATTTGGAAGGTTTTACTATTATTGCAACAGACGTTATCTGTGGAGTTGTTAGTTATTGCAAAAAGAGAATGGGATACTAATGGGGAACTTTTGAGGGCCGGATTGTTGCGCGACACAGATTGAAATCGAGATAGTCGGTAGATAAAATCAGACAAGCTTTTGTTGTTAATGGCCTGTCTGGATTCGTGGATGTTTAGTCGCGGCGTAGCGGCTGGCACATGCAATGAACACCGCCACCGCCTTTGGTGATCATGTTGATATCCGGATCAAAAACGGTGAGCCCGTGTGCAAGGCACTGTTCTTTTAAGGTTTTGCTTTCCGCCGGCAGCAATACACGATCATTACCTAGCGAAACGATGTTACAACCGAGTTCCATTGCATCTTTATATGGCACATCGATGAAGTCGATATTTTTTTGCTTCAACCAAGCTAGCACATCATCGGGTAATACGGCGGAACAGACAGCGGCTAGCTTATCGGCCACCATGACGCATTGCACATCCATATGCAGGAAGTGCGGATCAAATCGACCAATTTTGAATTCCCAACCCTCTTTTTCAAACCAGCTTTTTACCTGCTCGGCACCGGCTAAACTGGTTCGTTCACCAGAACATCCACACAACACCGCACCGGGCTCAATCAACATAAAATCACCACCTTCAAAGGTGCCGGCACTGACTACGTCAAAAATAGGGATCTCTTTTTCGCGATAAAAATTCAGCACAGAAATCCATTCTGCCCGACGCCATGGGCTAAACATTTGGCTGATGATCGGCCCCCAAGGGGTCATCACCGATGAGTCGCGGGCATAAATCGAGTAGGGTTGATCAGCTTGTGCCGGAAGAATATGCACATTCACATCGGCTTGACGATAGACATCAAGCATCTCTTGATATTGAGCTTTGGCAACAGTGGTATCAAATTGCACACCATCACGCAGGTGACGACGTGAGGTGGCATTGCCATCGCGCCATGAGAAGTGCTCAATCGAGCCGACTAACACATCGCGCAATACACCAGTTTCAGAGTTTATTCCCCACGCTTTGAGCGCAGGCGTTCCACCATTTAAGTGTCTTGATTGCAAAAATCCGTTCATAAAAACATCCTTTTTAATGAGTAGATGCGTCAGTTAAATTGAGTAGTGAATGCAGTAATACATTGGCGCCAGCGGTCAGTTGCTCAGGCGATGCATATTCGGCTTCGTTGTGAGACACACCATTCCGGCAAGGAATAAAAATCATACCAACCGGGGCGATGCGGGATAGATTAACCGAGTCGTGTCCCGCACCTGACACCATCGACTGTGTACGATAGTTAAGTCGCTGGCTTGCCTGCTCTATGGCTTCAATGCAACGGGGGTGAAAACGGACTGCGGGCGATTGCCAGACCGGTGACACGGCAATTGAAACAGCGCCCGTTAACAGCTGGCAGAGGGCATAAAAATCAGCGGTCATTGCCTCTAACTGATTTTGTTCGGGATGGCGTAGATCGACAGAAAAAATCACCTGAGAAGGCACGGTGTTTCTTGCGCCAGGCAAGGCTTTGATATCACCAATCGTTAAGCGGGCATGTTCACCATAACGTTCAGCCAGCGCGTAAAGTTCGTTGAGTAATGTAGCGCTTAACTGCACAGGGTCTCGTCGCATTGCCATCGGTGTTGGCCCTGCGTGGGTTGTTTCACCTGTTATCGTGACATCAAACCAGTTCATGCCTTGCACACCTGTGACGACGCCGATCTGTAAATCTTTCGATTCCAATATCGGTCCTTGCTCGATGTGCAGTTCTAATGCGGCAAAAATAGGGAACGGCTCACAGGGTGTGTCGCCCAATTGCTGCGAAGAGACCAGTGCGTCATAGACGGTTACACCCGATCTGTCGGCCGATTGATAGATATCTGCTTGTTCGAGCGTGCCACTAAATACGCCCGAGCCCATCATGGCAGGGGCAAATCGAGCACCTTCTTCGTTGGTCCAAACCGCAATTTCCAGTGGATGCAGAGTGGTGATATTGGCATCGTGCAGTGTTGCTATGACTTCCAGCGCGGCCAAGACACCATAAACTCCATCAAAATGCCCGCCGGTTGGTTGGGTATCGAGATGTGAGCTCATCAAAACAGGGGGAAGTGAGTTATCGGAACCAGACCAGCGTACGAACAGATTACCCATACTGTCCCGACGTTCTTCGCCGCCCAGTTGGTGACACCAATCGAGAAAAAGTTGCCGCCCGCGTTGGTCTTCTTCAGTAAGGGCTTGTCGGTTACAGCCCCCTTTCGGTGTCATGCCGATATCAGCCATTGCAAAAATGTATTGCAACAGTCGGGTTTGATTAATTGATAATTGCGATAACTTCATTATGCGCTCATTGTGGGGCTCATGAAGTTATGCTAGCTAAGCGGTAACGTTGTCGGTATCCCCCTCTTGAGGTATACGTGCGTTGCTAATCAAGCTGAAATGTCGCTTAAAATCTCTTCAAATAACTGAGATAACAGCTCTTTTTGCGATTCCACTTCAAGTTTTGCATAGATGTTTTTGCGGTGAACTCGTTCGGTTTCGGGTGAAATAGCTAATACTTGAGCAGCCTCTTTACTTGAATAACCGCGAATCAGCAGTTGCATCACATCTTGCTCACGACTTGTTAATTTGTCTTGGCCGTAATTGAGTAATCGTTGTTTTAACGCTGCGTGAGATGTGGGTTGTGGATGGCGTTCGGCATGACGCCGTTGATCATCAAGTTGCACTGCTGCCTGCAAAATTGGCGATAGTGCTTTGAGCTTACCTAATACGCGTTGATTGAATTTTGCTAAGGTCTGTGTGCGGCCTAGTGAAAGCAGATAACTGAAATCATCTTGTCCTTGCACCACAAAACAGACCTCATCGATCAGTCGTGAAGGGCGGAAGTAGTTGTCATAATAGGCACTATCGTAAAACCCATCGGGTGCGATCTCGTCTAACGAGACAAAACCATCTTTTCCCTTCATACAATAGTCGTAAAAAGGACTCAGTAAATAAGCCCCCTGAATATAGCGTTCCCACACGGCCAGATCGGTATTAGCAAAAGAGGAACTCAAGACCTGCGGGGCGGAGCTTGGGTGATAAATCAACATCACATAGTCATCAAAACTGGCGGCACTGCGTAATAAATAGGTCAGCTTATCAATAAAATGGGGTTGCCCAACGGCAATAATTAAATCAGCAACTCCATGAATAAGAGAGTGATCGTTTAACGAATTACGCGTGCTCATTGGCGATAGAGAAACCACTGATGACTCCAGATAAGACAGTATATAGCGGATATCGAAATGAGTTGGCAACCAATAGCGAATTGATTGATAAGAAAAAAGATGACCGGAAATCAGATTACCGGTCATCAAAGGATGATATCAGGAGGTATTACTTAGCTGCCCACGCGTTGAAACGACGCTCTAACTCTTCACCGTGATCCAACCAGAAGGCGGCATCAATCGCGACTGCATTTTTCATGTTGTCAGCAGAAGTTGGTAACTGTGCCGCCAGTTCGGGGGCTAGCATAGCCGCTGCTTTTTTATTGGTTGGGCCATAAGGGATGATCTTGGCATATTCCACCTGTTTTTCAGGCTTCACTACGCTAGCAATAAACTGCATGGCGAGATCTTTTTTCGGTGAGCCTTTCGGAATTGCCCAATAATCTTGCTCGTAAGTGTTGGTATCCCACGCCATTTTCAGCGAGGCGTTGCCTTCTTTAATGGCATTCGCGATACGGCCATTGTAAGCGGTGGTCATTACAACATCGCCAGAAACCAGATATTGTGGCGCTTGTGCACCGGCTTCCCACCATTGAATGTTTGGTTTCAGCTCATCCAGTTTTTTGAAGGCACGATCAACCCCTTCCGAAGTTGCCAGCACTTTGTAAACATCGGCTGCTTTTACGCCATCTGCTTGCAATGCGGCTTCAACGGCATATTTTGCTGTTTTACGTAAACCACGTTTGCCTGGGAATTTTTTGGTGTCCCAGAAATCAGCCCAAGAGGTTGGTGCGCTTTTCAGCTTGCTGCTGTCATAAGCCATGACGGTTGACCAGACAAACATGCCTACACCGCATTTCACGGCGGAACCGGCTAAGAAATCAGTTTTGGCACCAATCACTTTATAATCAATTTTCTCAAACAAGCCTTCATCACAGCCGCGTTGAACTTCGGATAATTCAACTTCTACGGCATCCCATGACACGCTTTTTGATTCCACCATGGCTTTGATTTTTGCCATTTCACCGTTGTATTCACCAGCGACGATTTTGGTGCCAGTCTCTTTACTAAACGGTTCATAATAGGCTTTCACCTGTGCATCTTTGTTGGCGCCACCAAAAGAGATCACCGATAACTCATCTGCCAGCACAGCCTGAGACATTGTGAAGCCCATCATTACTGTTAATAATTTCAAAGAAGTATTCATCTTGCTGTCCTTGCCTTTGATGTATGCGCTAACTAATTGATTCGTTAGTTTTTCTAGAAACTGAAAATGACGATAACATCTTCGGGCAGACAGGATATATACCCCAGATGGGGTATATGATGTAAAAAAGCCGTTCAGGAGAACAGCTCAACGTAACGCTTAAAAACAGACGGGGAATTCAAATTATCTCACCATTGCGGCTAATAACTTGCTGATACCAATAGAAGCTTATCTATCCCGATAAAAATTCACAACGCCCACGATTGCGCGCCTTTACTAACAGTTTGAAAGAACAGGTCAATGCAATCAATTGATCGAATATATGCCTTTCCCGGCCTCTTTTGAGCGATACATAGCGGCATCGGCTTTCGACATCAACACATCCATGCTGGTCTTATCACCAGCATAACAAATAGCCGCACCAATGCTGGAAGATAACGTTACCGGGATTTGTTCTATCATTTGCACCTCTTTCAGTGCAGATAATATTTTGTCACAAATTTGGCGAACATCTTCTTCAGGGTCATTTAACTCGGTTAAAATGATGGTGAACTCATCGCCCGCCAATCTGGCAACGATATCAGTCTGCCGTATCGCACTATTGAGCACTTCCGCAAAATATTTCAAAACATGATCACCGAATTCATGACCATAGGTATCATTAAAGTTTTTGAAATTATCCAAATCTAAAAATAAGAGAGAAAGCCCTTTATTGCTTTGTGACGACTTATTGATTTCATTTTCCAATAAAAAGGTAAATGCACGTCGGTTTGGCAGTTTGGTTAGCACATCATGGCTGGCATCATATTCATGCATTGCCTGTAAGGCTTTTAACTCGGTAATATCCATGGCCAGAATATAGATACCATTGCTGCCGCCTTGTGCCGGTATTAATGTAACCTGAAGATAAATTTCTCTTTTTACGGTAACTAGTTTTCGTTCATAAGTAACTGAAATACCTTGTAATACTTGCTCTAAATACGGTTTAGCTCTTTCGAACGTTCCTTGATCAATAATCTCTGGCAGTTTCATTTTCTTCAGTTGTTCGGAAGAAAAACCAAACCAGGTTTCATATGTCTTATTAGCAAAAATAAAGTTCAAATCCTTATCAACATGGCTAATCAGTGCGGGCATGTTATCGGCGATCGCTTGCAGGCGCAGTCGGCTTTCTAGGATTTCTTTTTCAAAGCGGATCCGCTCTGATATGTCGTGCAGGAATGCTGTAACAAATCGTTTTCCATCGATCATGTTTTCATTCAGCGTCATTTCAACCGGAAATATGGAACCATCTTTTTTCTGTGCCATAAGCTGAAGTCGTTGCCCGATCATGTTTGATGGCCCCAACTTCTGATAGCGTATAAATCCTTGTTGATGTTGTTCTCTCATTTCTGACGGAATAATCAACTGATCAATAGATTGCGCCATGACCTCTTCATGACTCCAGCCAAAAATGCGCTCGGCAGAAGGATTCCAGCCGATAATTTTTCCCGTTTCATTAATTTCGATAAATGCATCAGAGGTATTTTCCAACGTGAGTCGGAACCGTTCTTTTTGCGCATTAAGCCGATTTTGGATCGTGATACGTTGCTCTATTTCCTGATTTAACTGCTTAACCGCCAGCTCTAGCTCTTTAGTGCGCTGATAAACGCGGTGTTCCAATTCCTGCTGGAGCATTAATAATGACTGCTCTGCTTTTTTCCGTTCGTTAATATCTTTAATCACAGTGATAAAATGATGAGCCTTACCATCGATAGTTTTATTTAAAGCGACGGTAAGCGAGATCCAAGTGTACGATTTATCTGCACAAAGATAACGTTTCTCCATGCTGTAATTGTTAATTTTGCCGCTAAGTAATTTGCTCACATTATTCAGGTCTTCGCCTAAATCATCAGGGTGGGTAATGTCCTGAAATGTTTTTTGCAAAAGTTCTGATTCGGAATAGCCCAATAAATTACATAAAAAGGGATTAACTCGAAGCCATACGCCGTCTAGTGAAACGAGAGCCATACCAACTGCAGACTGGTTGAATGTTTGTTCAAAGAGTGATTCCGACTCATCAAGATGCCGCTGAACTTGAGCAGAATGAATGATCACTTCCAGACTTTGTAAATATTGCTCAACCATACTGGCAAAATCTTTGAGCGCTTTAATTTCCTCTGCTGAGAATGATCTTGGCGTTCCATCAATAAGGCAAAGTGTTCCCAGCGCCAGCCCTTTTTTGGAATAGACGGGTTGCCCGGCATAAAACCGGATAAACGGCTTACCCGTAACCAAAGGATTATCGCAAAAACGATCGTCGTATTTCGCGTCAGGCACAATGAAAGTGTCATTTTGTAAAATAGCATGGCCACAGAACGAGATATTGCGCGGAGTTTCGGTGGCATCCAGCCCAAATCGCGATAGGAACCATTGCCGGTTGTCATCCACCAGTGAAACCAGTGCGGTCGTCACCTTAAAATAACCAGCCGCGAGTCGTGTCACCCGATCAAGTTGCTCAACGGGCGGTGTATCAAGAATGTTGAGTGAATCCAATGTGATCTGACGAGTGATTTCATCATGAGGCATGCAGGGTTCTAGCACAGCTACTCAATCCTTGTTATCTGATAACTAAGGCAATATTTAATTATACATAATAGTACCGGTTGTCAGATTAGTCCGCTTGCTTTAAACAAGATTAAAGCTCGATAAAGAACTCATACAGAATTTCATAAGGCTTATTCAGATCCTATTCCCTGTTTTAATGGTGCTTATCGGGAGGAAAAAATAGCATTTTTAATATATACATAGATCAGGTCAGTTTTATCTGACGCCGCTTTCTATTTGGTTATAGGCTCATACATGGCAGAAATAACACCTTATTCTGCGTTTCCGGATGGAGCGCATTCCAGAGACGTTAGCGAAGCTCGTTTTAAAAAGCTGTTTGATGAGGCGGATGCCATGTCAATTCAGGGATACCTGCCAGATGGTACGGTTGTTTACTGGAATCAGGCATCAGAAAAAATCTATGGTTACACAGCAGCAGAAGCATTAGGTGGTAATCTACTGGATCTGATCATTCCTGCTGACATTCGAAGTGAAGTTGAAGGTGCTGTGCACTGGATGTTTGAATCCGGGCAGGGCATACCCGCAGGCCGGTTAGAGTTGAAACACAAAAACGGCCATTCCGTACACGTTCATTCCAGCCATACCGTTATCTCGATTCCGGATCATCCACCAATACTGTTTTGTATGGATGCGGATATGAGCAGTCTCGTTCGGGCAGAGTCGGAACTGCGCATCGCCGCAGCGGCATTCGAATCACAACAAGGCATGTTCATTACCGATGCCAATGGGATCATTCTTCGCGTTAATCAGATGTTTTCTCAGATCACGGGATATTCAGCAGAAGAGGCCGTTGGGCGAACCCATCGACTGATTCGATCCGATTATCATCCTGCTGCATTTTACGAGACAATGTGGCAGAGCTTACTCGATAACGGGTTCTGGCAAGGTGAGGTCTGGAATCGGCGTAAAAGTGGTGAGGTCTATGCCAATTGGATCAGCATCACCGCGGTCAGAGGCAGTAAGGGGCAAATAACCCACTACGTGTGTTCTCAGATTGATATTACTCAGCGTAAAGATGCAGAAGCTCAGATCATGCATCTGGCGTTTTATGATGTACTAACTCGATTACCCAACCGGCGGTTATTACTGGATCGTTTGCAACAGGCTGTCGCCGCGAGTATCCGCAACCAGAATGTTGGTGCGCTGTTGTTTATCGATCTGGATAATTTCAAAACGCTCAATGACACTCTGGGCCATGATGTTGGTGATCGTCTGTTACAACAAGTAGCTGAGCGGATAACCGCGTGTATCCGGAAAAATGATACTGCAGCTCGTTTAGGCGGGGATGAATTTCTGGTTATGCTGGAAGATCTCAGTCAGAACCCGCAAGAAGCTGCCACACAAGCCGAAGCAGCGGCACAGAAAATTCTGGAAGCGCTTAATCAGAATTATCAACTCGGCAGCCAGAACTATATGGGTAGCGTGAGCATCGGTATTACGCTGTTTTCCAGTCAGGGCAATAGCAGTGTTGATGAGTTAATGAAGCAAGCGGATCTGGCTATGTATGAAGCCAAATCATCGGGGCGGAATTCGTTGCGTTTTTTTGATCCGGAAATGCAGGCGGCTGTCACGTTCCGGGCGGAATTATTGACCGGGTTGCGTGATGCGTTACGTGAGCAGCAATTCCGGTTGTATTACCAGCCGCAGGTTGATGCTGAGGGGCATATTACTGGAGTCGAAGCGCTGATCCGTTGGGAGCGTCCGGGTTTGGGTCTGGTGTCACCGGCAGATTTTATTCCTGTTGCAGAAGAGTCTGGTTTGATCCAGCCCATAGGGCTTTGGGTTTTAGAAACAGCTTGCCTGCAACTGGCCTGTTGGGCGGCATCCCCAGACAAAGCGAAACTCACTATTGCAGTTAATGTCAGTGCCATCCAGTTTAATCGAGCCGATTTTGTCGGACAGGTGTTGGCGATATTACAACGTACAGGTGCTAACCCGCAGCAACTCAAGCTGGAACTGACTGAAAGTCTGCTGGTTGATAAAGTCGATAATGTCATCGCTAAAATGTCGGAATTAAAAGCACAGGGCGTCGGCTTTTCGCTGGATGATTTTGGTACGGGCTATTCGTCTCTTGCTTATTTACGCCGACTGCCATTGGATCAATTGAAAATTGATCGTTCATTTGTGCGGGAATTACTGGAAGATCCAAACTGCGTGGCGATAGCGCAGACTATCATTGTCCTTGGTCAGACAATGAAGTTATTGGTTATTGCTGAAGGTGTGGAAACAGAGAATCAGCGTGCATTGCTTGCTAATCTGGGATGTTATGCTTATCAGGGATATTTGTTTGGTCGGCCTCTGCCCATTGAACAGTTCGATCAACTATTGATTGCTCAAGCAATAACGACAGAGTTCGTGAGATGAAAAATAAACAAATGGGTGAAGAAGCGCTATCGTTGTTGGAAAGTGAAGCGCGTCTCAAACGCGTTTTAGATGGCTCGGAACTGGGATTTTGGGATTGGGATCTGGTACATAAGCAATTTATTGTCAGCGACCGTTTTGAATCAATGTTGGGATATAAACCCGGTGAAGGTAATTTCTCAGTTGAGAATTGGGCCCAGCATGTTCATCCGGATGATCTGGCGAAAGCAATAGAATCGATCAATCTGCATTTGGCCGGACAGATCTCCTGTCATCAGGTGGAGTTGCGTTGCCGAACCAAGTCGGGCGAATGGAAATACATTCTGACGCATGGCAAGGTTGTTAGCCGGGCGACAGATGGCACACCACTGATGATGTCAGGAACCCATACCGATATTAGTGAGCGAAAACTGGCAGAAAAACAGTTACATGATCAGGCTGAACTAATCGAATTAGCTCATGATGCGATTATCGTGCGCGACATGGATTATTGCGTTACTTTTTGGAATCGTGGTGCAGAACGAACCTATGGCTGGTCACATGAAGAAGCTTGCAATCAGAAAATTCATCAGCTATTGCAAACGCAATTTCCTCAGCCAAAGGAAGAAATAGAAAATATTCTTTTTCGTACCGGACAGTGGGAAGGTGAGCTTCAATATACGACCAAAAATGGTTCACAAATTGTTGTTGCCAGCCGGTGGGCGGTGAAGCGAGATGAAAATGGTCGACCTGTTGCGATCATGGAAATCAGTCGCGATATAACAGAACACAAAGCTTTGCTGACAAAACTCGGATTACAGGCTCGTCAGGACTATCTGACTGGGTTGAATAATCGGGGTTATTTTATGGAGCTGGCCGAGCGGGAAATCAAAAAAGCATCGCGCTATGGGCATAACTTCACGATCCTGATGCTGGATATTGATAACTTTAAATTGATTAACGATACCTATGGTCATAAAGCCGGCGATAGGGTGCTGGTGACACTGGCGGATATTTTTCGGAAGACATTGCGGGTGGTTGATATCGAAGGTCGGATCGGGGGTGAAGAATTTGCGATTTTACTTCCCGAGACGGACAGAGAAGGCGCTGTCATCGTGGCTGAACGGCTGAGAAGCTCAGTTGAAGATTGTGAAATATTGTTACCGAGCTTCGATATGCCAATGTGTTTTACTGTCTCTATTGGGATCAGTGCTCCCGGATCTGTTGATTATAATCTGGATGTATTACTTAGCCAGGCGGATGACGCGCTGTACCGGGCTAAACATACCGGGCGTAATAAAGTGTGTGTTGATCTGAGTTATCGGCACAGTTCAGACCTGTTACACGGTTAACTTAGATATAGAAACGAGAACGCCGGCATAAAGCCGGCGTTCTCTATTTAACGATAGAAATTATTCTACAATCATCATTTTACAAGTGTTTGTGCCACCGATGGTTTCGATCTTATCGCCATAAGTCATCAGGATCAAATCGCCTGATTTCAGATGACCACGGCTCTTCAGCTCATTGATCGCGTCACGGCAAGTCTGGATCACAGGCTGAGTTTCATCACCATCAAAATAAACGGGTGTCACACCACGATACAGAGAACACCAGTTCAGCGTTTGCTGGTGGCGAGACAATGCAAAAATTGGCAGACCAGAGCTTAAACGTGACATCAGCAGAGGCGTCGTGCCTGATTCAGTCATCGCGACAATGCCTTTTACGCCTTGCATGTGGTTAGCCGCATACATGGTGCTCATTGCGATGGTTTCTTCAATCGAGTTGAACGTGTAAGTCATACGGTGATTAGACACGTTAACGCTTGGATGTTTTTCGGCACCCAGACATACGTTTGCCATTGCCGTTACAGTTTCAATCGGGAAGTCACCTGCAGCAGTTTCAGCTGACAGCATGACGGCGTCAGTACCATCCAGCACCGCGTTAGCGACGTCCATGACTTCCGCTCGTGTTGGCATCGGTGCTTTGATCATCGATTCCATCATCTGTGTTGCAGTGATAACGACACGGTTAAGCTTACGGGCACTGCGGATCAGTTTTTTCTGCACACCCATCAGCTCAGAGTCGCCGATTTCCACACCCAAATCGCCACGAGCTACCATCACGACATCGGAAGCCAGAATGATGTCTTCCATCGCTTCGTCAGTGGCCACTGTTTCAGCGCGTTCTACTTTCGCAACGATCTTAGCATTACAGCCTGCTTCACGAGCCAGTTCACGCGCATAGTTCAGATCAGCACCGTTACGCGGGAAAGAAACAGCCAGATAATCAACTTGCATCAGTGCCGCAGTTTTGATGTCGGCTTTGTCTTTTTCAGTCAACGCAGGGGCAGACAGACCACCGCCTTTTTTGTTGATACCTTTGTTGTTAGACAGTGGGCCACCAACGGTCACGGTGGTGAAAATTTTGCTGCCTTCAACGCTGTCTACTTTTAACTGCACACGGCCATCATCCAGTAACAAAATGTCGCCGCTGATCACATCTTCCGGCAGTTTTTTGTAGTCGATACCGACTTGTTCTTGCGTACCTTCGCCTTTGCCCAACTCTGCATCCAGCAGGAATTTGTCACCCACTTTCAACATAATTTTGTTGTCTTTGAACGTAGATACCCGAATTTTCGGGCCTTGCAGGTCGCCCAGAATTGCAATTGATTTACCCAGTCGGGCTGCCAGCTCACGAATATGCTTTGCGCGGGCAATATGATCTTCGGCTGTACCGTGAGAAAAATTCATGCGGACCATGTTGGCACCGGCTTCCAAAATCCCTTCCAGAACACCTTCACGATCAGTTGCCGGACCCAGTGTGGTCACGATTTTAGTTCTTCTTAACATCTTCAGCTCCATGAGTTAGTTATAAATATAGTAAATAACAAAAAACGAAAATTAATATGAAAAAAGTGACCTGCAATAAATGTGCGAGAATGTAAGTTGTAGGAACATTACAGGTCAGTTGTGTCATTTCGATGATACAAAACGACACATTTTGATACAAGGTGAGGGCATGATGCGGGATATAGGAAACGATTTCACTGATGCAATGATTCAAAGCGCGAATCTTTTATCCCTTCTTTGACCTTCTTCAAATTTTCGCGGAATTTTACGCCTCGGCGTAATGTAAATCCGGTCGCTAAAACATCAATTAATGCCAGTTGTGCGATACGCGAAGCCATTGGCAGATAGACATCAGTGTCTTCCGGCACATCCATGGATAACACCAGATTACATTGGGCAGCTAATGGGGAATCCTGAGCTGTAATACCAATCACTGTTGCATCATTGTGGCGCGCCAATGCGGCGATTTCGACCAGCGCTTTGGTGCGACCGGTGTGTGAGATCACGACAACGACATCACCGTCACTGCTATTAATACAACTCATCCGCATCATGACAATGTCATCAAAACAGACGACAGGAATATTAAAACGGAAGAATTTATTCAGGGCATCATGGGCTACGGCAGATGATGCGCCTAAGCCAAAGAAAGAGATCTTTTTGGCTTGGGTAAGCAAGTCAACGCAGCGATTAACCGCTGTCGTATCCAGGCTGTTTTTGGCGACTTCCAGACAGGCGATGGTCGATTCAAAAATCTTGGTGGTGTATTCATCCGGTGTGTCATTTTCTTCGACATGCAGATTCACATACGGCGTGCCATTAGCGAGGCTTTGAGCCAGGTGCAGCTTGAAATCAGGGAAACCTTTTGTGTCGAGACGACGACAAAACCGGTTAACTGTTGGTTCACTGACATCTGCCATTTTGGCGAGCGTAGCAATACTGGAATGAATCGCGACTTGAGGCGAATGTAGAATCACTTCGGCGACTTTGCGCTCTGATTTACTGAAATGTTCCAGATGCTTAGTGATTTTTTCCAGTGTATTCATGCTTAGTGATCCAGCTCGCAGCGAATAGTGTTGGTTAGTTGTTATTAATGTTAAAGGTAACAGATAACGTTTGCATAGACAGCAAAATGTAGGAAAAAAACAACATTTATTGATCAAATCACAGAGGCTGTGATCTGTTTGGCGTTTTCTGTTTCTGACAATATGTAGACTTCTGATTCGTGAAAGTAAACTATTGTAACTATATTGATATTCCAACATGAGCGATTTTTGGGGAGATTATAATGGCTGAACAGGTTCTGGTGGGCGATGTTGGTGGTACTAATGCTCGTCTCGCATTGTGTAGTTTGCAGGATGGTAGCTTATCGCACATCAAAAACTATTCAGGTGCTGAATATCCGTCTCTTGAAGCGGTGATCCGTGTTTATCTGGAAGAGACAGCAGCGAAAGTCAGCAGCGCATGTATCGCGATTGCTTGCCCGATCACCGGTGACTGGGTTGCGATGACCAACCACACCTGGGCGTTCTCACAAAGCGAAATGCAACAGAATCTGGGATTATCACATCTCTCTATCATTAACGATTTTACCGCAATATCAATGGCCATTCCTGCATTGAAAGCGGAAGACAAGATCCAATTTGGTGGTGAAGCGGCACAAGCCGGCAAGCCGATTGCTGTTTATGGTGCTGGCACCGGTTTGGGGGTTGCTCATCTGGTGCATACTGGTGAAGCGTGGATGAGTTTGCCGGGGGAAGGTGGTCACGTTGACTTTGCCCCTAACAGCACCGAAGAGGTGATGGTGTTGGAAGCACTCCGTGAAGAACTTGGTCACGTATCGGCAGAGCGTCTGCTGTCTGGCCCTGGTTTGGTCAACATTTACCGTGGTTTAGTGCTGTCTGATGACCGAGTGCCTGAAAATCTACAGCCAAAAGATGTCACTGAGCGTGCACTGGCGGATGAAGATATCGACTGTCGTCGTGCGTTGAGCTTGTTCTGTGTGTTGATGGGGCGTTTCGGCGGTAACTTGGCGCTGAATCTGGGCACATTTGGCGGTGTTTATATTGCCGGCGGTATTGTTCCTCGTTTCCTCGAATTCTTCAAGGCTTCTGGTTTCCGTGTCGCTTTTGAAGATAAAGGCCGTTTTCACTCTTATCTGGAATCAATCCCTGTGTTCTTGATCACGCATGAACAACCTGGGTTGTTAGGTTCAGGCGCTTATCTGCGTCAGCAACTGGGCCATAAACTCTGATTGGTTTGATACCAGAATGCTAAAGGCAAAAACGCCCTGACTATTCAGGGCGTTTTGTTTTGCGGTGTCACGCTAAGCACGGGCAGTTGTGACTACATCATGCGTATCAGGTAAATGACAATCTATGTAGCGTTGCCGTTTGTTGAGTTTCATTTTATGAATATCGATGAGCACCAGACCATCAACGCAGTTAGCAAAGTCAGGGTCGATACCAAAATCCAAGAATTGTACACCACCGGGCTCGCATAATTCCGAATATTGTTTATAGAGAGTTGGAATGCCACAACCCAGATTATCGAGCATTGATTTCAGAATGCTTAAATCTTGTTGATAGTCCTGCCCGATAAATTGACTGGCAATATCCAGTGAACCATTGGCATACGGTTGACGTGAACGAGCTAATGGCCAACGCGGGCTAAAGTGCAGTTTGTAAAATGCGACCAGCAGATCACGAGCCGGGGACGGTAAACTGGCTGACATGGATACTGGCCCCATCAAATAACGATATTGCGGGTTCTGTGCTAAAAATGCCCCGATACCTTGCCATAAATAATCGAGACTGCGTTTTCCCCAATAACGTGGCTGAATAAAGCTACGGCCCAATTCAATTCCCTGATCGAGAATATGCGTCATCGCGGTGTCGTAATGAAATAAGCCATAACTATATAGCCCTTTATGACCTTTCCGTTCTAATTGCTCTTTTGTCGGCATGAAACGGTAGGCGCCAACAATTTCCAGCTCTTTATTATCCCATAACAATAAGTGGTAATAATCATCATCAAAGCTATCGAGATCACGACGCAAACCGGTGCCTTCACCGACCGCACGGAAGGCAATTTCTCGTAAGCGACCGAGTTCTTTTAAAATCACCGAAGAGGGCGCTTGTTCACGGCGATAGAGATAAATATGTTTACCATCAGGGGTGTTGCCCAATGGTTGGCAAGCTTCAACGGCTTTTTTCAGTTTTACCCTATTTTCAGCTAAGGCGATGGGGGCTTCGGTGGTCAGAATCCCTGATTTACCTTTGCCCAGGCGATAGAGATGTTTGCGAAATAGTTTGGCAAGCGATTTGCCGGTGACGGGCAATTTTGACCATTCATTGAAAGGGATCTTGGCCCCGATGCGGATCTTAATGTGCCCTTTGCGCTGATGGAACATTTCTCTTACCAACAACAACGTCGACAGCGATTTATTCAGTAATGACGTGCCATAAAACAGCCACGAGTTCCGCCCTGAGATATAGATCGGCACAATCGGTGCGCGGTGCTGTGTCGCCAGACGTAAAAAACCGTTATTCCAGCGCCCATCATAAATACCATGAATGTTTAAGCGTGATACTTCTCCGGCGGGAAACACGATCAGTGCACCGCCTTTCCCCAGATGTTCATTGATTGCTGTGATCTGCTGCCGTTGCGTGTTTCCGTTCATGTTATCAACGGGCAACAATAATTCATTCAGCGGTTTGATCTGACTAAGCAGCTGATTAGCGATAATTTTCACATCGCCGCGCACGCGGGAGATGATCTGCAACAGCGCCAACCCGTCTAATGAACCAATCGGATGATTAGCCACAATGACGACCGGCCCTTGTGCCGGAATATGTTCTAGCTCATTTTCACAAACATCACAGGCAAACGATAAGTAGCGCAGGGCTTGTTCGATGAAATCCAGACCATGCAAATTCGGATATTTTTCGCCGAAACGTTGGAATTCTTTTTCGCACAGTAAGTAGCGCAGAAAGGGTTTGTACCAGCGAGGCACCGGTTTTGAACTATGGGTCGAGAGTAATTCATCGACTGTAAACATCAGGCAAACTCCATCTAGTCCAGACTAATTCAGTCTTGATCTCTGGAGTGACGCTTCTATGTCGGGACGTTGACATTTTAATGACAGAGAAGATGTTGTTTTATGTTGCCGATGCTCTAAGATTTACACGATTTTACCAATTCAGTATGAGTTCGGGGACGATATGAAAAAAAGATGGTTATCTGCAATTACGCTTTGCTTGCTGACTGCGTGTGCTGTTTCACCAACAGGGCGTAAACAATTGTTGTTAATGGGAAATAATGATATTTCGCAAATGGGGTTATCCTCTTTTCAGCAGATAAAACAGAAAGAAAAAGTCTCAACTGATCCACAACAAAATCAATATGTGAAATGTGTGGCGCAATCGATCACTCAAGCAATTCCGGCGCAGTATTCCGCCAACAATCCCGGCCAGTGGGAAGTGGTTGTTTTTGACTCGGAAGATGTGAATGCGTTTGCATTACCGGGCGGACGAATCGGTGTATATACCGGTTTGCTGAAAGTGGCTAAAAATCAGGATCAACTGGCTGCTGTAATCGGCCATGAGGTATCGCACGTGTTAGCACAGCACTCGAATGAGCGTTTGTCTCAGAGTCAGGTTGCCAACATCGGTATGGCGGCGGCAGATAACATTCTGAAAAACAGCACGACGAAAGGCCCGGCGATGGCGGCATTAGGTATGGGCGTACAATACGGGGTGTTAATGCCATACAGTCGAGCACATGAAACGGAAGCGGATGTTTTGGGCTTACAGTTAATGGCGACCGCGGGGTTTAATCCGCAGGAATCGGTTACTCTTTGGCACAACATGGCAGCCAACAGTAAAGGTAATGCTCCGCTGGAAATCCTGTCTACCCATCCATCTGATCAAACTCGAATCAACCAATTACAATCTTTAGTGCCACAAGTGCAACTTATGTATCAGCAAGCACTGGCTGGCGGTGTTCATCCGCAATGTGCCGGATAGGGTTCAGTAAAAGTAACAGGTCTGTTAACATGCGGGCTTTGTAATAATCGCGGAGTGTTTATGTCTAAGTTTCAAACAACCGAACAGCAAGCCTGTTACGGTATTGGCCGTCAAATCGGTCAGCAGTTAACTGAGCAGTCTTTTGCAGGTTTTGATCTGTCTGCTGTACAGCAAGGTATTGAAGATGCAATCAACAATGCACCTTTTGCTGTTGAGCATGAGCAAATCGGCGAAGCATTCCGCATTCTGAATGAAAGAATGGCTGCTGAAGAAGCTGAGCGTGCTAAAACCATGCAAGCTGGTGGCATCGCGTTCCTGACTGAAAATGCCAAACGTCCGGAAGTCAAAGTGACTGAATCAGGTCTGCAATATGAAGTGCTGGTTGCTGGTTCAGGCAAACAACCTGCTGCTTCTGACAAAGTGCGTGTGCATTACCACGGTACTTTCACTGATGGTAACGTGTTTGACAGCTCAGTACAACGCGGTCAACCAGCTGAATTCCCAGTTGGCGGCGTGATCGCCGGTTGGGTTGAAGCACTGCAACTGATGTCAGAAGGCGCGAAATGGAAATTGTTCATTCCGCACAATCTGGCTTACGGCGAACGTGGCGCGGGCTCAATTCCTCCGTTCTCTACGCTGGTTTTTGAAGTAGAATTACTTAACGTATTGGCGTAAGCCGGAAAAAGGCCAGACATCTGGCCTTTTTTGTATCTGAAAAACCATATCTGCTGACGAATATCAGCAGGTCAGAAATAGAATGAGGAACAAGATGACCGCTCCGATTCGTATCGCATTGATGGGCTGTCAGGGCCGTATGGGTAAGGCCTTGCTGGAAGCAATTCAGAACAATAATCAGGTTGCATTGGGTGCTGCACTTGAACGCCCGGGCTCGACCGTGATTGGTTTAGATGTTGGTGATCTGAATGGCTTGGGTGCAATGAACGTGCTGGTGGCCGATGATCTGGAAAAAGTAAAAGATCAATTCGACGTCATCATCGACTTTACCCGCCCGGAAGTGACATTAAAAAACCTGGCATTTGCTGTCGCGAATAATAAGCGAATCGTGATTGGTACGACTGGTTTTGATGATGCAGGTAAAGCCGCAATTGCAGATGCTGCAACCAAAATCAGTGTCGTGTTTGCTTCTAATTTCAGTATTGGCGTGAATCTGGTTTTCAAACTGCTGGAACAAGCGGCGAAAGTAATGGGTGATTATACAGACATCGAGATCATCGAAGGTCATCATCGTCATAAAGTCGATGCGCCGTCTGGAACTGCACTGAGCATGGGTGAAGTGGTTGCCAAAACACTGGGTCGCGACCTGAAACAGTGTGCAGTTTACGGTCGTGAAGGGATCACGGGTGAACGTGACCGCAATACCATCGGTTTTGCCACTATCCGTGCTGGTGATTTGGTCGGTGAACATACTGTTATGTTTGCTGATATTGGTGAACGTGTTGAGATCACACACAAAGCATCCAGTCGTTTAACGTTCGCAAATGGTGCCGTTCGTGCGGCAAACTGGCTAAAAGATCAATCTTATGGCCTTTTTGATATGCAAGATGTATTAGATCTTAAATAAAACCGCAATTTGGCAGTTTTATTTAATATAGATATTATTACTTCCTGTTCTAACCCCTTTACTAAAAGGGGTTTTCTCTATTTTTTGTTTTTATATCACTTAAATGTAATTTTTTGCTGATAACCTCTATTTTTATATCTCTTCTTTTTTGAAATTGAGTTTTTCTCATTATTCATGCTGTTTTATGCTTGTAGTGTGCATGATTTTTCATTCGTCATTTACATGGGATTGGCTTCTTATCTTAGTTCAGGTAGAATAGCCGGAATTTGCCTGATGTGAGTTTGTAAAATGGCGTTTTCAGCCAAACAAATCTAAACAGGCAATAAAATCACCCCTTCAGTGCGCAGGAAATATACTGATCGGGGTACAAGCATAAATTTAATGACTTGGAGGTCGTCTTGACTCATTCTGCCCTGTTAGTGTTAGAAGATGGGACGGTGTTTAAGGGTGTATCTATTGGTGCTGAAGGCTGTTCAGTCGGGGAAGTTGTTTTTAATACCTCGATGACTGGCTATCAAGAAATTCTCACTGATCCTTCTTATTGCCGCCAAATTGTAACGCTGACTTACCCCCATATTGGTAACACTGGTACCAATTCTGAAGACGAAGAATCCCCAAACATTCATGCTCAAGGCCTCATCATTCGCGATCTGCCACTAGTTGCGTCTAACTTCCGTAATCAGGCAACTTTGTCTGACTATCTGAAGAAGCACAATGTAGTTGGTATCGCAGAAATTGATACCCGCAAACTGACTCGTATTTTGCGTGAAAAAGGCGCTCAGTCTGGTTGTATCATCGCAGGCGGTGACCTGGATGCAGCGAAAGCACTGGCGGCAACGAAAGCCTTCCCTGGCCTGAAAGGCATGGATCTGGCGAAAGTAGTGAGCTGTACTGAAGCGTATGAATGGACCGAAGGTTCATGGAAATTGGGTCAGGGTCATACTCAACCTGCCGAATACCCATTCCATGTCGTTGCTTACGATTTCGGTGTGAAACGTAATATTCTGCGTATGTTGGTTGATCGTGGCTGTCGTGTGACTGTTGTTCCGGCACAAACACCAGCGGAAACTGTGCTGGCGATGAATCCGGATGGTGTCTTCCTGTCAAATGGCCCTGGTGATCCAGAACCATGTGACTACGCAATCAAAGCGATTAAAACCTTCCTTGAAACCGAGCTGCCAATCTTTGGTATCTGCTTAGGTCATCAGTTGTTGGCATTGGCTTCCGGTGCGAAAACCATGAAAATGAAATTTGGCCATCATGGTGCCAACCATCCGGTGAAAGATCTGGATCGCAACGTGGTGATGATCACCAGCCAGAACCACGGTTTTGCAGCCGATGATGCGGATATGCCAGCTAACCTGCGTGTGACGCATAAATCACTGTTCGACGGTTCTCTGCAGGGTATTCATCGTACTGACAAACCAGCGTTCAGCTTCCAGGGTCACCCTGAAGCGAGCCCAGGTCCGCATGATGCAGCTCCGCTGTTCGACCATTTCATCGACTTGATCAAAAAATATCGCGCATAACAGGAATAGGTAGCGTCATGCCAAAACGTACGGACTTAAAAAGTATTCTGATCCTGGGTGCAGGCCCAATCGTGATCGGTCAGGCTTGTGAATTCGACTATTCTGGTGCACAAGCGTGTAAAGCACTGCGTGAAGAGGGTTTCCGCGTCATTCTGGTGAACTCTAACCCTGCCACGATCATGACTGACCCTGAAATGGCCGATGCCACTTATATCGAGCCAATCACGTGGGAAGTAGTGCGCAAAATTATTGAAAAAGAGCGTCCAGATGCGGTTCTGCCAACCATGGGTGGTCAAACTGCTCTGAACTGTGCGCTTGATCTGGAACGTCACGGTGTATTAGCCGAATTTGGCGTAGAAATGATCGGTGCCACCGCTGATGCGATTGATAAAGCAGAAGACCGTCGCCGTTTCGATTTAGCGATGCGTTCTATCGGTCTGGAATGCCCGCGTGCGGGTATCGCACACAACATGGATGAAGCATGGGACGTTCAGAAGACCGTTGGTTTCCCATGTATCATTCGTCCATCGTTCACCATGGGTGGTTCAGGTGGCGGTATCGCTTACAACCCTGAAGAGTTCGTTGAGATCTGTGAGCGCGGCTTAGATCTGTCGCCAACCAAAGAGCTGTTGATCGACGAATCGCTGATCGGTTGGAAAGAGTATGAGATGGAAGTGGTGCGTGATCGTAACGATAACTGCATCATCGTCTGTTCTATCGAAAACTTTGACCCGATGGGCGTGCACACCGGTGACTCAATCACTGTGGCGCCAGCTCAGACATTGACAGATAAAGAATATCAGCTGATGCGTAACGCCTCGATGGCGGTACTGCGTGAGATCGGTGTTGAAACGGGGGGGTCAAACGTACAGTTTGGTATCAACCCAGTTGATGGCCGTATGGTTATCATCGAGATGAACCCGCGTGTATCTCGCTCATCGGCACTGGCTTCTAAAGCGACCGGTTTCCCGATTGCTAAAATTGCTGCCAAGCTGGCGATTGGTTACACCTTAGATGAGCTGATGAATGACATCACTGGCGGTAAAACGCCTGCGTCTTTCGAACCATCTATCGACTACGTAGTGACCAAAGTTCCGCGCTTCAACTTCGAAAAATTTGCCGGTGCGAACGACCGTTTGACTACCCAGATGAAGTCTGTGGGCGAGGTGATGGCGATTGGCCGTACTTTCCAGGAGTCACTGCAAAAAGCAATGCGTGGTCTGGAAACCGGTAAAACAGGCTTTGATCCGGTTATCGATGCGAATGATACTGATGCGAAAGCCACCATTCGCCATGAACTGCAAAACCCAGGTGCTGATCGCCTGTGGTATGTGGCTGATGCGTTCCGTGCGGGTATGTCACTGCAAGATATTTTCAATGACACCAAGATTGACCCTTGGTTCCTGATCCAGATCGAAGAGTTGCTGAATCTTGAAAAAGAAGTGGCAGCAAAAGGTCTGTCTGGTATCGATGCTGACTTCATGCGTAAGCTGAAACGTAAAGGTTTCGCGGATGCGCGTCTGGCTAAACTGCTGAACGTGAAAGAAGCGCAAGTGCGTGAACTGCGTTATCAATATCAGATCCTGCCTGTTTACAAACGTGTCGACACCTGTGCGGCTGAATTTTCGACTAACACTGCTTATATGTACTCTACCTATGAGGAAGAGTGTGAAGCAGCACCAACCAACAAAGACAAGATCATTGTTTTAGGTGGTGGCCCGAACCGTATTGGTCAGGGTATCGAATTCGATTATTGCTGTGTGCATGCGGCACTGGCACTGCGCGAAGACGGTTATGAAACCATCATGGTTAACTGTAACCCTGAAACCGTTTCTACCGACTATGACACCTCAGACCGTCTGTATTTCGAACCAGTAACACTGGAAGACGTTCTGGAAATCGTGCGTATCGAGAAGCCAAAAGGCGTGATCGTACAGTACGGTGGTCAAACTCCGCTGAAACTGTCGCGTGCACTGGAAGCGGCTGGCGTGCCAATCATTGGTACCAGCCCTGATTCTATCGACCGTGCCGAAGACCGTGAACGTTTCCAACAAGCGGTTGAGCGTCTGGGCCTGAAACAGCCACAGAACACCACTGTGACTGCGATGGAACAAGCGGTTGAGAAAGCCAAAGAGATCGGTTATCCGCTGGTAGTGCGTCCTTCCTATGTATTGGGTGGCCGTGCGATGGAAATCGTGTCTGACGAAATTGACCTGCGTCGTTATTTCAACGAAGCAGTGAGCGTATCGAACGAATCACCAGTATTGCTGGATCACTTCCTTGACGATGCGATTGAGCTGGATGTGGATGCAATCTGCGACGGTGAACAAGTCGTGATCGGCGGTGTGATGGAACACATTGAACAATGTGGTATTCACTCCGGTGACTCAGGTTGTTCATTACCACCTTACTCGCTGCCAGCTGATGTATTGTCTGAGATCCGCGAACAGGTACGTAAACTGGCCATGGAACTGAAAGTTATTGGTCTGATGAACGTGCAGTTTGCGGTGAAAGATGGCGTGATTTACCTGATTGAGGTGAATCCACGTGCGGCGCGTACTGTACCGTTCGTGTCGAAAGCGACAGGTGCACCACTGGCTAAGATCGCGGCACGCGTGATGGCTGGCCAGTCTCTGGCTCAGCAAGGTTTCACGAAAGAGATCATTCCGCCTTATTTCTCTGTGAAAGAAGTAGTATTGCCATTCAACAAGTTCCCGGGTGTTGACCCGCTGCTTGGCCCTGAAATGCGCTCTACCGGTGAAGTCATGGGCGTGGGTAATACCTTTGCAGAAGCATATGCCAAAGCACAGTTGGGCACAGGTAAAGGCTTGCCAAAATCAGGTCGTGCACTGTTGTCAGTTCGTGGCGGTGACAAGAAACGTGCGGTGGAATTAGCGGCTGCACTGATCAAAGCCGGTTTTGAGCTGGATGCAACCTCTGGTACTTCTGACGCGCTGACTGCCGCAGGCATTGTAAACCGTAAGGTGAACAAAGTGTCTGAAGGTCGCCCGCACATTCTGGACCGCATCAAAAATGGTGAATACACTTTTATCGTGAACACCGTTGAAGGCCGTGTAGCGATTGCTGACTCTAAACAACTGCGTCGCGGCGCACTGCAGCACAAAGTGTCTTACACCACGACACTGAATGCCGGTTTTGCTTCTTGTCTGGGCATGGCGATTGATGAAACCGCCAATGTCAGTTCAGTACAAGAGCTGCATCAACGCGTTAAAGAAAGCATGTAATTCTGCTTTAACTCCTTAATAATAGAAGCCCGCACTACGCGGGCTTTTTTTTAAGGTTTTTTTGATGTCTTCTGTGTCTGATAAATCATCGGTTCTGCTGCCTGTTTGTTTAATAATTATTGCGATGATTTCTGTGCAAAGTGGCGCATCGATGGCAAAAATGCTGTTTCCACTGGTAGGTGCGGAAGGAGCTACATCGTTGCGGTTGGTGGTCGGGGCGATAGCGCTCACATTGTTTTATAAACCCTGGCGTACGCGTCTTACACCGGGCAATCTCGGGCCATTGCTAATTTATGGTGTTGTGCTGGGTGGGATGAACTACCTGTTTTACCAATCCATTCTGACATTACCACTTGGTGTCGCTGTCGCATTTGAATTTACTGGCCCGTTGGCGGTTGCTATCTTTGCATCGCGTCGTGCTGTCGATTTTCTCTGGATAGTGTTAGCCATAGCGGGTCTGGCTCTGCTGTTGCCGATCGGTCATTCGATGTCGAATGTTGATATTACCGGTGCGTTATATGCGCTGGCGGCGGGTGGTTGCTGGGCGTTGTATATCATCTTTGGCAAAAAATCAGGAATGCAGAACGGACCGACAACCGTAGCAATAGGTGTCGGGATTGCCACTTGTTGTTTTGCGCCGATCGGTTTTTGGCAAAATGGAATGGCGTTGCTATCGTCGGATGTGTTACCGCTGGCGCTGGGGGTTGGCATCTTATCTACCGCATTACCGTTTTCACTTGAAATGATGGCGCTGACCCGAATTCCTGCACGCACATTTGGCACGTTGATGAGTTTGGAACCGGCTATCGGCGCACTCTCTGGCATGATCATTCTTGGCGAGCGTCTGACGTTATTGGAATGGTGTGCATTGGGGGCGGTCGTGTTTGCGTCAGCAGGGGCAACATTAACTATTAAGACGAACAAATAATAAAGCCTGCAGCGCAGGCTTTATCGTTCTGTTTTATTTACAAATTATTCAGATCTTGAATCGCATCAAGCACTAAGCCGGTGCCGACGGTAATGAGCAGGATGTCTGTAGCTACCCGGACATATTTTTGTCCTTCCGGCGGAATACCCAGACTAATAACAATTTGTGGCGGTAGATCGTAGTAGATCACATCATTCGGCAAGCGGCGGCCGACATGCCATTTCTTGGCCAACCCCGGAGGCTGACAACGATTATGTTTTTTAGATAAACCTGGTGGGCAGCGGCCAGAGTGAAAACTGTCATCATAATAGCGGCGGATCACATCACGATGGTGGTTATCAAAATAGACACTGATCTGTGTTCCACCGCTAGTCCGGGGTCTTCTCAAGTCGTTAGTGCGAAGATTTTGTTCATTTTTAATGCGTGGTTTAACGTTATGCATTTCCTGAACTTTTTCGGGTTTCTCTTTGTGTTTAAATTCAGGTTTTTCCGCAAAAGCCGGATTGAGCATGAAGACTCCCGCAACAAACACGGCGAGGGCAACTTTTTTATTAAAGGTGCTTTGTTTATTAAACGCGCTTTGCATTTTTTCTCTCCGGTAGTCTGAGCATCGGCAAACAAGATTAAACGATACGCTCTGAACTTAAATGGGAAACATAAACCATAGCGGCTGATAGTTTTATAAGTTTAGTGCATCCTGATTTAATCGGTGACTTAACGCTGGTAGGCTCTCAGAAAAACCGTGATAGCCCGCTCTACGACAGACGTAAGCAGTTGTTCATCTACTTCTCTTAATACGCCTAAGGCATGAAGTTCTACCACTTCGGCTTCTAATAATGCTTTTAAATGCGTCGCACAAATACCGGCATCACAGGTAATAAGCTGTTGTTGTTCAATTTGTTGCTGCAGATAGTTGCTGACCAACAACCAACCTTTTCTGGGCCCATTTTCATAGAAATGACGGCCGATATCTGAACGATCAGCTTCGTTAATCGCCATTTTTCGTATGGCCATAATATTGGGGGCTAGTATTGAGCTGAGATAGTGCAAACCAAAATTCAGTAGCGTAGAACGAATATCGTTTTCTTCTTCTAACAATTTGAAAGCACTAGCAATTTGCTCCGTGGCGGATGACTCCATGACGGCGGCAAAGATCTCTTCTTTTGAGCTGAAATAGTTATACAACGTTGCTTTGGAACCGCCGACTCGGCTGGCAATTTCAGACATAGATGTATTTTCAAAACCTTGCTTACTAAAAGCCTCTGTTGCTACATCCACGATCGCCTGTCGGCGTGCCTCACTTTTAACGCGCATACCTGTTTCCATTAATGAACTTACCCGTTCAGTTTTACTTGACGGAAGCGTACTGTCAAGGATATAACTGTACTGTACGGTTTGGTTATGGGGTTTCAGAGTGAATATACGACATGCTTCACGATTGCGCGGTGCCAAAAAGTGGGGGCAATTTACCTTGTTACCACTCAGTGCGTTGGTATTAAGTGCCTGTGCTCATGCACCTGATTTACCTTCTGTGACTGCAAAACAGACATTCGATTACGCATCGGCCAAATCATTTGATGTAAACAACAAAGTCAGCTGGCCGGTGGATCGCTGGTGGCTGCGTTATGGCGATATACAACTTAATCAGTTGATGGATGAAGCCGTCAGTGATTCCCCGTCGCTGCAAGCTGCTGCAGCCCGACTTAAGAGTGCCGATGGTTTAGCGCAACAAGCTGGCGCAAGCCGTTCGGTTCAGGTTGGTATGGCGTTGTCGGCTTCTGAAAGTAAAGTCAGCTATCAATATCAGGCCTATGCGCCGCCGCAAAACTGGAATGATTACGGTTCTGCCACGCTGAACTTTAGTTACGATTTCGATTTCTGGGGTAAAAACAAAGCTGCTGTCGCTGCGGCAACATCCGATTTTGCAGCTGCCCAAGCTGAAAGTGCACAAGCGCAGTTGATGATCTCGACATCGCTGGCACAGGCGTATGCGGAATTAGCCCGTTTATATGCCAATCGGGATACGGCTGCGACTGCATTAGATATCCGGAATAAAACGGTGTCGTTGATGCAGCAACGTTTTAACAATGGCTTGGAAACTAAAGGTGTCTTGCGTCAGGTGGAATCGCTGCGGGCAAGTGCGGAAGCCGATTTACTCAGTCTTGATGAGTCGATCGCGTTACAAAAGAACGCCTTGGCTGCATTGTTAGGCAAAGGCCCGGATCGCGGTATGACGATTTCACGCCCGAACGTTAAATTGCAGCAAACATTCGGTTTACCGAAAGAGGCCGGTGTTGGTCTGTTGGGGCATCGCCCGGATGTCACCGCGTCACGCTGGCGTGCCGAATCTGCCGCGAAACGGATCGGCATCGCGAAAGCGCAGTTTTATCCGGATGTCAGTCTTTCGGCATTTATCGGTTACCAATCGTTTGGTCTGAATAATCTGACCAAGTCAGGTAATGATGCCGGCAGTATTGGCCCGGCGATCTATCTGCCACTGTTTACCGGTGGACGCCTGCAAGGACAGCTGACTACAGCTCAGGCCAGCTATGAAGAGTCGGTCGCGAACTACAACGCCACCGTGACACAAGCCTTTCACGACGTTGCCGATGTGGTGACCAGTTCTAAAGCCTTAGATGGTCGTCTGCAGAAAACACAAGATGCTGTTAATGCGGCACAAGATGCTTATCAGATCGCGAATAACCGATATCGCGGTGGGTTAGCCACCTATCTGGATGTATTGACCGCAGAAGATGCATTGCTGGGTAGCCAGCGGGCACTGGTGAATTTGCAATCACGTGTGTTCTCTCTTGATGTTGCTTTGATCCACGCGTTAGGCGGCGGTTATCAGGCTCCCCGGTCTTGATTTAATACAGGAATTTTAAAATGTCTCAGATGAATTCAGATACCACTATGGACCAGTTCGACGATGAATTTGATGCATCCCGTGCTGGTACGTCCCGTAAAAAAGGCTTTATCGGTCTGGCGGCGGCCATCGCACTGGCAGGCGCGGGTTATGGCTGTTACTGGTATTTCTTTGCCTCCAGCTATGTGAGCACCGATAACGCTTACACGGCGGTAGAGCTGGCGGAAGTGACACCGGCTGTGGGGGGGATCGTGAAAGCGGTGAACGTGGTGGATACGCAGCAAGTGAAGCAAGGTGATGTATTGGTTGTGTTAGATGACACCGATGCGCGCTTAGCGTTGGCACAAGCGGCTGCGGATCTGGGGCTGGCGAAACGTCGGGTACACAGCTATCTGGCTAACGATGAAGGTTTGGCGGCACAAGTAAAAGCGCGTGAAGCTGATGAAAAACGAGCGCAGGCACAACTGGAAGCGGCACAAGCCGATCTGTCACGCGCACAGGTTGACTTACAACGTCGTCAGGCCTTGCTGGCTTCCGGTTCGGTTTCCGGTGAAGAGCTGACAAATGCGAAAAATGGTTTGGCACAGGCGCAGGCTAACCTGACTTCCGCCCGTGCGGCAGCGGCACAAAGCAGCGCAAATCGTATGTCGACTATTGGTTCGAAGAAAGCGAATGCGGCGCTGACAGTTGATACGACCGTGGAAACCAACCCGGAAGTGTTACTGGCTAAAGCACGTTACGAACAGGCACAGGTTGATCTGGAACGTACCGTGATCAAAGCCCCGGTCGATGGCACGATTGCGAAACGTCAGGTGCAAATTGGCCGTCGAGTGCAGATCGGTGCGCCACTGTTGAGTGTGGTGCCAACCCAGAATATTCACGTGGATGCCAACTTCAAAGAGGTGGAATTGCGGGATGTGAAAATCGGTCAACCGGTTGAAGTGACTGCCGATATTTATGGCGACAAAGTGGTGTATCACGGCACCGTGAGTGGTTTGTCTGGTGGCACTGGCTCGGCTTTTTCGATGATCCCGGCACAAAATGCGACAGGTAACTGGATCAAAGTGGTTCAGCGTCTGCCGGTTCGTATTACGCTTGATGCAAATGAAATGAAACAACGCCCATTGCAGGTTGGTTTATCAATGGAAGCGACGATTGATACTTCTGCTGCGCAAGTGACACAGGTTGTTGCGGAACATAAAGCGCCATCGACTGATTCTCAGGGTTAAGGCGGACTGCGATGAGTCATTCAGCATCGATTGAAAACTTCCCGCAACCGTTATCCGGTGGGAAGTTAGCACTGGGCGCCATTTTATTGGCAATGGCTAATTTTCTGGCGATATTGGATACCACCATCGCCAACGTGTCGGTTTCCAATATCGCGGGCAGTCTGGGTACGTCAACCAGTCAGGGCACCTATGTCATCACCTCATATGCGGTAGCCGAGGCGATCTCGGTGCCACTAACCGGGTGGCTGGCATCGCGTTTTGGTTCCATGCGGGTATTTATTACATGCCTGATCATGTTTGGTGTTTTCTCAGCCCTGTGTGGCATGGCAACCAGCATGAATATGCTGGTGTTATTCCGTGTGTTCCTGGGGTTTGCTGGTGGCCCGTTGATGCCATTATCTCAGACCCTGATGATGCGGATTTTCCCCAGCGATAAAAAGCACGCTGCGATCGGGATCTGGAGTATGACCACACTGGTGGCGCCAATCATGGGGCCGATCCTGGGGGGCATTCTTTGTGATCAACTGAGCTGGCCTTATATTTTCTTCGTCAAAGCGCCATTTGCCATTGTTGCCGGTGTGTTGTGCTGGAAACTGTTACAACAGTTTGAAACCAAAACCGCCAAGTCACGCATGGACACCGTTGGACTGGTGTTGCTGGTGGTTTGGGTCGCAGCACTGCAGATCATGCTGGATGAAGGGAAAGATCATGACTGGTTTGAATCAAATCGCATTGTGATGTTAGGCATTGTCGCGCTGATTGGTTTTGCAGCATTCCTGATCTGGGAACTAACAGCGCGCAATCCTGTGGTAGATCTGAAAGTGTTCCGGCACCGTGGTTACGCGACCAGTATGCTGACGCTCTCACTGGGGTTTGGTGCCTTCTTTGGCATCACCGTGCTAACTCCGTTGTGGTTGCAGATCTACATGGGATATACCGCGACCATTGCCGGTTATTCCACCGCGATGATGGGCATACTGGCAGTTTTTTTAGCGCCAGCGATTGCCAATCTGGCGACCAAGATGGACCCGCGGCCACTGGTGTTTATGGGGGTGCTCTGGCTGGGTATCTGGACGCTCTATCGCAGCAACGCCAACATGGATATGACCTTCTGGCAAATCAGTCTGCCGATGTTATTCCAGGGGATCGGCATGCCGTTGTTCTTCGTTCCCCTGACCGGGTTAGCGCTTGGTTGTGTACTGGATCGAGAGATGGAGTCAGCTGCCGGTTTGATGAATTTCATCCGAACCTTGTCGGGTGCGTTTGCCACCTCGATGGTGAACACCTCGTGGGAAAGTCAAACCCGTTATGTACATGCTGAGTTGTCGGGGTTAACCGATCAATCTGGCAGCGCGACGGAAGCCATGACCAGCGCCGGAATGGGTGTCGATCAAGCCAGAGGCATTATGGATTGGATGCTGCAGGGGCAGAGTGTCATGGTCGCAACGAACAAAATTTTTATGGCGATAGCTGTGCTATTTACCATTGCCGCATTTGCTATCTGGCTGGCACCAAGGCCAACCAAAATAGTGGATACATCCGCCGTTCATTAGTCATCTTTCCTTTGTTGGTGGAATGTTTTGCGGCCTCTTTCTGAGGCCGCTTTTTTATTGCATTCACCGCGGAATAACGTCACATCACCTTACTAAAAGCCATGATTATTCATGGCTTTTGTTTATTGCACAAAAATTAGCTATCTCGCACACAAACCAATACCACCACAGAGCGAGGTGCTGTCTGATATTCAGTAGTCTCGATCTCCGTATAGTCACAACCTAATGGCGTAATGTCTTCGGGTGGTAATAACCCAGTATCTATAATGCGTTTCCAGCAGCATTGCGGATAATGGGGTGGTAACGGCAGTGTCACGATAAGCGGTTTCCACCAGGCATTAAAAAAGGCATAAATGTCGGTTTTGTGGTTCGGATCATAAGTCGTTAAGCCCAGTGCATGTGAGTTTTTGCTCCAATCAGGCTGAAATGGTAATACACCATGCCAATTCAGTTTTGCGTTTTCCAGCGCATTTGCCAGAGAGAGAAAGGCGCGGGCTTCTTCTTTTAATACCGAGCGGTAGCGCATTAATTCTGTCACGAAGCGCAGCATTTCACGGCCATGCAACTCCGGTTGCCAGTTTAACCAGCTGGTTGGGTTATCCTGACAATAGACATTATTGTTACCAGACTGCGTCCTGAGCACCTCATCACCCATTTGCATCATAGGCGTGCCGACCGATGTCAGATTGATGACGAAGAAATTTTTAACTTGGCGCAAACGTAATGCGTTAATTTCGGCGTCAGCTGTCGGACCTTCAACGCCATGATTCCAGCTATAATTATCGTTGCTGCCATCACGGTTATCTTCCCCGTTGGCCTCATTGTGTTTTTGGTTGTAACTCACCAGATCCCATAATGTAAAACCGTCATGGCAGGTAATAAAATTCAGGCTTTTATACGGATCAGTAAACTGCGGATGATAGATGTCAGGGCTGCCAATCAGACGTGTCGCAAATGCGGAAACCATGCCCTCGTCGCCCTTAATAAAACGGCGAATATCATCCCGAAAGCGGCCATTCCACTCTCGCCAGCGATCACCAGCCATTCGGCCAACCAGATACAAACCGCCGGCATCCCAAGCTTCAGCAAATAATTTGGTATCAGCCAGTGAGTAATCGCCGTCAATCGTGCGGATTGTCGGTGGATCATTCATCGGCTGACCGTAACTGTCGCGGGATAAAATGGCAGCAAGATCGAAACGGAAACCATCAACGTGCATCTCTTCACGCCAGAAACGCAGACTATCGGTGATCATCTTTTTCGTCATCGGATGCGAAGCATCTAACGTATTACCACAGCCGGAATAATTGGTACTGCGATAATTTTCATCCAGCGTATAAAACGCATCGTTATCCAGCCCTCGAAAACAGAGTACCGGGCCATCATCACCACCTTCCGCCGTGTGGTTATAGACAACATCCAGAATAACTTCGATATTCGCTTTATGAAGCGCTTTCACCATATTGCGGAATTCAGTCAGTACCCCCAGATGCGATTGGTCACTGGCGTATTCGGCATGCGGGGCAAAAAATCCCATCGGGCTGTAGCCCCAGTAATTGTTTTTTCCCGGTCGGGCATCTTGTGGATCAAACTGAAATACGGGTAATAATTCGACTGCGGTAATGCCTAATTCCTGCAAATAAGGGATTTTGCTGATCACTCCGGCATAGGTGCCACGCAAATAATCAGGCAGACCGGATGAGGGGTCTTTGGTGAAACCGCCGACATGCATTTCATAAATCACAGAACGGGAGAGTGGATGGCGGGGATAATGATCATCTTCCCAATCATAATGCTGCAGATCGACCACGACATTTTTCGCGCAACAATGCAGATTACTGCCGGGCTGTGCGGATAGCTTTCGGTCATAGTTTTCCGATAACACTATCCGTTGCCCGTAAGGGTCTAACAGCACTTTCTCTGGATCAAAGTGCGTACCGGGTGCGTTTGAGAAAGCCTCTTTGACTCGCCAGGCATATAGCTGCCCAGCCGTGACTCCGGTGATATGCACATGCCAATAATAGCCAGAGCGATATTGCTCTTCCGACAGCGTAATAATTTCAGGTTGTTCATCTTTTTCGGAATGGAACAGAAGTAGCTCCATTGATTTTGCCAATCGGCCCCAGATAGCAAAATTGGTGCCGTGACCTTCAGGGGTCGCACCTAGCTGACGGCAGTGTCCGGCGGAGAGTTTTTTAGGGGCGTAAACCATGGTTATTCCTGCGATGAGCTATTAAAATAAAAAGCCCGCCGTTGCGAACAAGGCGGGCTGACGAAATATGGTAATCCGGCTCTAGATTTCAGGTAAATTCTCGCGCCAGCCGTGAAATTCACTGATGGCGTTAGATACCATCTGCTCTTCCCTTACACCAAACGGATAGCCACTTTGTACGCACATCTTTTTGGCTTCTTGGTAAGGTGAGTTGTAGCCCTCGAGGGTGTCGAATACGTGGGATTTGATCCGGGTATAGTCAACTCTTTGCATGGCCGCTCTTCCTCTTGCAGTAAGTACCGTTAGTTTTGACAATACTTGAAATAAAAAAGTTCATTAAACAAACAGAAAAAACGCCCCAATAGGGTACTAGTGAATAACTCTAGAGAAAAAACAGAGCTATATGGGAAATGCTTGTTCATTTTGTGAGCAGGATCATTGCTGAATCGAGACATATTGTTTAAGGCAAAAGAGCAGCGATAACGATCGCTGCTCTGTTTAATTATTGCACAGGAAAAAGCAGTTTTGCGACGTCACGGAACTGACTGGCAAAGTGGAAGGTGACGCCTTCTTTCACATATTCCGGCAGCTCTTCCACATCCCCCTGATTCGCTTCCGGCACGATGATTTGGTGAATACCAAGCCGTTTGGCGGCAATGACTTTTTCGCGTACTCCTCCTATTGCCAGCACATGCCCCGTCAACGTTAACTCACCTGTGATTGCAAAACCTTTCACCGGGGCCCGGTTTAACGCTAAAGAGAGCAGGGCACTGGCCATTGTGATCCCCGCACTGGGTCCATCTTTGGGGGTCGCCCCTTCCGGTACATGCAGGTGAATGGCGGCTTTATCATAAAACTGCGGATCAGCCCCCAGCTCGCGTAAATGGCTGCTGATAAAGCTATAGGCCAGCTCGGCGGACTCTTTCATCACATCACCCAACTGGCCAGTCAGTTTAAAACTACGCCCTTGCTGGTGAACAACACTGGCTTCTATCGGCAAGGTGGCACCACCGAGAGATGTCCATGCTAAACCGGTGATAATACCGACGCCGCTTAGATTTTTTTCTTTACGGAATACCTGACTGCCCAGATAGTGTTCTAAATCGCTGGCTTTCACATTGATATCTTTTTCGCCTTCACTCAGCAGCTCAACCACTGATTTACGCACAATTTTCGCCAGCTGTTTTTCCAGATTACGCACGCCTGCTTCACGGGCATAACCATTGATGATGCCTTTTATGGCCGCATCGGTGATCTTTAATTTACCGTTCGGGACACCCGCGCGTTCCAACTGGCGTGGCCAGAGATGGTGACGAGCGATCGCCAGTTTCTCTTCTGCCAAATAACCGGACAGGCGGATGGTATCCATACGGTCTAATAACGGCGTCGGGATCGAATCCAGCGTATTGGCTGTGCAGATAAATAAGCATTTCGACAGATCAAGACGCAAATCAAGATAGTGATCGAGGAAGTTAATATTTTGCTCAGGGTCGAGTGTTTCCAGCAATGCAGAGGCCGGGTCGCCCTGATGGCTGATGCCGATCTTATCGATTTCATCGAGCATAATAACTGGGTTCATCACCTGACATTCTTTTAATGCCTGCACAATTTTTCCTGGCATCGCACCAATATAGGTGCGGCGATGTCCTTTGATCTCAGCCTCATCGCGCATGCCGCCCACACTAAAGCGGAAGAATGGGCGATCTAAGCTGCTGGCAATGGAATGACCAATTGATGTTTTACCAACACCCGGAGGGCCAACTAACAACATAATGGCGCCGCTGATGGCATTTTTATACGCACCCACCGCCAGAAATTCGATAATGCGATCTTTGACATCATTCAAGCCATCATGGTCTTGATCTAAGATTTTTCGCGCCTTTTTTAAATCGATATGTTGTTCTTTTTCAACTCCCCACGGCACCTGACTGATCCAGTCGAGATAATTCCGTGTCACTGCGTATTCGGGTGATCCGGTTTCCAGAATTTGCAGTTTTTTCAGCTCTTCATCGAAACGACTCTGTACTGCGGCGGGTATTTTTTTATCTTTCATCCGGGCATTGAAGCCTTCTACTTCTGCCGTTTTATCGTCTTTTTCCAACCCTAATTCTTTTTGGATCACTTTCAGTTGTTCATGCAAAAAGAACTCACGTTGCCGTTCGCTGATGGTTTTGTTTACTTCCTCGCGGATCTGCGTCTGCAGCTTTGCGACTTCAATCTCTTTTTTCAGAATCGCCAGTGATTTTTTCATGCGCGGGATCAGTAGCGAGGTATCCAGTACCTCTTGTAATTCTTCAGCACTGGCAGTGGTGATGGCTGCTGCTAAATCAGCTAGCGGAGATGGATCATTTGGGCTGAAACGGTTCATATAGTGTTTCAGCTCTTCGCTGTATAACGGGTTGATCGGGAGTAACTCTTTCAATGCGCCGATCAATGCCATCGCATAGGCTTTGATTTCAGTTTCTGATTCGGCCTGCTCATTCTCCATATAACGGACTTCGACCAGATAGGGTGGTTTATCAGTGAGCCAATTGATAATTTCAACTCGTTGCACCCCTTCTGCCACGAATTGGATCTCTCCTTCACCACTGCTGGCTTGTAAAATTCGTACGGCACAGCCGGTTTTGGGGACGATATCTTTTAGTGGAATGGCATCACTTATATCATCGCCAATACGGAAGAGGGCAACCATTTTATGTGCAGTATGGGCGACACGTTCAATGGTTTTGCCCCAAGGATTTGCCTGGATTTGTACCGGTAAAACTTGTGCCGGAAGGAAAGGGCGGCCTTGAATGGGAAGAATGTATAGCTGTGCTGGCCGTTCCTGACCGGGGACGATCAGTCCGGTTTTAGGATGTACTTCTGCTGCTGTTGATTCGTTTTCAATGCTCATATCACGCACCTGTTACAGTAAATGATGATTTTAAAATAAGGTCAGGAATGCGATTTTCAATATAAGCATAGTCAAAAACTCTAGTACAAATGCAGAGTTAGCTCAGACTGTGATGTAATGCGAAACTTAGGCTGTTGGAAATTAAAATCAAAAACCGTTTATGACGCAGTTAAAACGCCACAAACGGTTGGAGTTGCTGGTCTCAGACGTGAGCTGTTTTTTTTGTTGTGGCAATAGGAAGCACTTGCCCATCCGGGGTTTCTTGCTCTAAAACAACATCAAATTTCCAGATGTGATGCAGGTGTTTCATTACTTCCTGTGCGGAGTCAGCTAACGGAATGCGGTTGTTAGCGTAATAGCGCAAAGTAAGGGTGCGATCACCACGCAGATCAACGTTATATACCTGAATGTTGGGTTCATGTTCGCCAAGGTTATATTGCGCTGATAGTTTGTGTCGTAGCTTGCGATAACCCTCTTCGTTGTGAATCGCCGCGACTTCAATAAATTCTTTCTGATCGTCGTCTTCAATCGCGAAGAGATGGAAATCGCGCATCACTTTCGGGCTTAAAAACTGGCTGATAAAACTCTCGTCTTTAAAGTTTTCCATTGCATAGTGCAAGGTATCTAACCAGTTACTTCCTGCGTAATCCGGGAACCAGGCACGATCTTCTTCGGTCGGGTTTTCGCAAATCCGGCGTAGATCCTGAAACATGGCAAACCCTAATGCATACGGGTTGATGCCGGAATAATAGGGGCTGTTATACGGTGGTTGAGCGACCACGTTGGTGTGATTATGCAGAAATTCCAGCATAAACCGGTCACTCAGTTTTCCTTCGTCATACAAGTGATTGAGGATGGTGTAATGCCAGAAGGTCGCCCAGCCTTCGTTCATCACCTGCGTTTGTTTTTGCGGGTAAAAATACTGGCTGATTTTACGTACGATACGAATAATTTCCCGCTGCCACAATTCCAGCAATGGGGCGTTTTTTTCCAGAAAATAGAGAATATTTTCTTCCGGTTCTGCCGGGTAGCGTTGCCCTAATAATGCATCATCTTCCTGTTGGCGGCGCTTAGGCAGTGTACGCCAGAGTTCATTTACCTGACTTTGCAGATATTCTTCACGGCGTTTTTGCCGGCGCCGCTCTTCTGATAACGATAATTTTTGCGGGCGTTTATAGCGATCGACCCCGTAACTCATGAGTGCATGACAAGCGTCTAACAGGCTTTCGACTTCATCGATGCCATATTTTTCTTCGCACTGAGTGATGTAATTACGGGCAAACACCAGATAGTCAATAATGGAGCTGGCATCGGTCCAGGTTTTAAATAGGTAATTATTTTTGAAGAACGAGTTGTGCCCGTAACAGGCGTGCGCGATCACCAAAGCTTGCATGGTGATGCTGTTTTCTTCCATCAAATAGGCGATACAGGGGTCAGAGTTAATGACAATTTCGTAGGCCAAGCCCATCTGACCGCGTTTGTAATGTTGTTCCGTGGAGATAAATTTTTTACCAAAAGACCAATGGTGATAACCAATTGGCATACCGACACTGGAATACGCATCCATCATCTGTTCTGCGGTAATGACTTCAATTTGGTTTGGATAGGCGCTGAGGCGGTAATGTTTTGCGACACGCGCTATCTCTTTCTGGTAAATATCCAGTAATTCAAAGGTCCAGTCTGGCCCATCGGGCAGGGTTACTCTGCTGGCCTCTTTAACAATGGCTTCGGCTTCGCTCATGCTCCCTCCTGCTCTAGGCGGCTTGTTTTTTAAATAGTTCGCGGAACACCGGATAGATATCTTCCTGTTTGCGAATATTCTCCATAGCAAAATGGGGGAACTGTTTAGCCAGCTCTTCATATTGGAACCACAGGCTTTGATGGGCCCGTGTGGTTATTTCGATATAAGAGAAATAACGAACCCACGGCATGATCTGATCTTCCAATAACTTGCGACAATGCGGTGAGTCATCAGCCCAGTTATCACCATCGGAAGCCTGTGCTGCGTAAATATTCCATTCATTGGCCGGATAACGGCTATGCATGATCTCACTCATCAATTCCAGCGCGCTGGAAACAATGGTGCCGCCGGTTTCCTGTGAATAGAAAAAGTCGTGTTCGTTCACTTCTTTCGCTTGCGTGTGGTGGCGAATAAAGACCACTTCAACATTTTTATAGGTTCGGGTTAAGAACAGATAGAGCAGGATATAAAAGCGTTTTGCCATATCCTTTGTTGGTTGATCCATTGAGCCGGATACATCCATCAGACAGAACATGACCGCCTGACTCGACGGCACTGGCCGCTTCACGAAATTATTAAAGCGCAGATCGAAAGTATCAATGAAGGGAACTGCCTCGATCCGGCGTTTCAATTCAGCAATTTCTTTTTCCAGTAACAGCCGTTCGCTGGCATCTTCATCGGTGTTGCCCAGCGCGGCTAACTGTTCTTCTAATTCGGCTAACTGGCGTTTTTTCCCAGTCTGCAACGCCACGCGACGGGCCAGTGAATTTTGCAATGAGCGAACAATGTTGATGTTAGTGGGCACACCATTCGCGGTGTAACCGGCACGCACATTTTTGGTTTCTACCAGTTTGGTGATCTGGTTTTTCTCCATATTCGGGAGTTCCAAATCATCAAACAGCAGATCAAGATATTCATCTTTCGAAATTTCAAAGGTAAATTCATCGGCACCTTCGCCGCTGTCGCTGGCATCACCGCTGCCGCTGCCACCTTTACCGCCACCACCTTCCGGACGATCGATATGTTCTCCGGTCACAAATCGGTCATTACCCGGATGTACCATTTCACGGTGCCCGCCTTTTCCTTGATGAAAAGTCGGTTCGGTGATGTCTTTGGTAGGAATGCGAATATTCTCGCCGCTTTCAATATCTTGAATGCTGCGTTTCGCCACAGCATCAGATACGGCCTTTTTGATCTGCGATTTATAGCGGCGGATGAACCGTTGCCGGTTCACCGCACTTTTGTTTTTACCATTCAATCGTCTGTCGATGAAATGGACCATAGCTTTGATCTCCTCATCCACTAAGTGGATTTGCGTACACGCAGATACCACTCGGAGAGCAGGCGAACTTGCTTGCGGGTGTAACCTTTCTCCATCATTCGTTCGACGAAGTTTTCATGTTTCTTCATCTCATCGGCAGATGTTTTGGTGTTGAACGAGATCACCGGCAACAAGTCTTCGGTGTTAGAGAACATTTTCTTCTCGATCACTGCACGCAGTTTTTCATAGCTGGTCCAATTCGGATTCCGGCCGGCATTGTTCGCGCGTGCACGCAGCACGAAGTTCACAATCTCGTTACGGAAATCTTTTGGATTGCTGATGCCGGCTGGTTTTTCGATTTTTTCCAGCTCGCTGTTTAATGAACTCCGGTCAAACAGCTGGCCGGTTTCAGGGTCACGGTATTCCTGATCCTGGATCCAGAAATCAGCATACGTTACGTAGCGATCGAAAATGTTCTGACCATATTCAGAGTAAGACTCCAGATACGCGGTCTGTATTTCTTTGCCGATAAACTCCACATAACGCGGAACAAGGAAGCCTTTAATGAATTCCAGATAACGATCGTGCAACTCTTGCGGGAATTGCTCACGTTCAATCTGTTGTTCCAGCACGTAGAACAGATGTACCGGGTTCGCAGCCACTTCGGTGTGATCGAAGTTAAATACCCGCGACAAGATCTTAAAGGCAAAACGAGTCGACAGGCCGGACATGCCTTCATCAATACCTGCATAGTCGCGGTATTCCTGATAAGACTTAGCCTTCGGATCGGTGTCTTTCAGGCTTTCTCCGTTATACACCCGCATCTTCGAGTAAATGCTGGAATTTTCCGGTTCTTTCAGGCGCGACAGAATGCTGAACTGTGCCAGATATTCCAGCGTGCCCGGCGCGCATTTGGCTTGCGTCAGTTCGCTGTGCATCAGCAATTTTTCGTAGATGTGCATCTCTTCCGAAACGCGCAGGCAATAAGGCACCTTGACGATGTAGACGCGGTCAAGGAAGGCTTCATTGTTTTTGTTGTTACGGAATTGCTGCCATTCTGATTCGTTGGAATGCGCCAAAATAATGCCATCAAACGGCAGGGCGGAAAGCCCTTCTGTGCCGTTATAGTTGCCTTCCTGTGTGGCCGTCAGTAACGGATGCAGCACTTTGATGGGTGCTTTGAACATTTCCACAAATTCCATTAAGCCCTGATTGGCAAGACATAATGAGCCGGAATAAGCGTAAGCATCGGCATCGTTCTGGGCGTAATGCTCCAGTTTACGAATATCGACTTTACCGACCAGCGCGGAGATATCCTGATTGTTTTCATCGCCCGGTTCAGTTTTGGCAATCGCAATCTGATCCAGAATGGATGGGTAAACTTTTTCCACTTTGAATTTGCTGATGTCACCACCAAATTCATGCAGACGTTTAGCGACCCAAGGCGACATGATATTTTTCAGGTAGCGTTTGGGAATGCCATATTCCTGCTCAAGAATTTTGCCGTCTTCATTGACGTCAAACAGGCAAAATGGGTGATCGTTCACCGGAGAACCCTTGATGCGATAAATCGGTATTTTTTGCATTAATGATTTTAATTTTTCCGCCAGCGACGATTTACCGCCCCCGACAGGGCCTAACAGATACAGGATCTGCTTCTTCTCTTCCAAGCCTTGGGCAGAGTGTTTCAGGTAGGCCACGATCTGTTCGATAGCTTCTTCCATGCCGTAGAAGTCATCTTTGAACGCAGGATAACGTGACAATATGCGGTTTGAAAAAATCCGGCTGAGGCGTGGTTCCAGTGCCGTGTCGACCATTTCTGGTTCACCAATAGCCAGCAACAGGCGCTCTGCAGCGGAGGCATAGCAAGAACGGTCATTACGGCACAACTCCAGAAATTCCTGAAGCGTGTATTCTTCTTCTCTGGCAGCTTCGTAACGGCGCTGATAATGATCAAATATACCCATAGCTTCTCCCCCAATACTGAGATGAGTCCCATTAGTTATGGGGCTACATGCATCTGTTTCATTTGTAAGCCTAGACGACATTTTGCCAATGGTGTCAGAAAGTCTTCATAAATCCTGTAGTTGCCGACCATTAAGCAGTGCCATCTGGTACAAAAAAACACATTCCGAATATTCAGTAGCTATTGTTGTGCCACTCCAGCTACTGAATGTCAAAAAATAAACAAACATTTAACGACTAATAGTTATTTACGTAACGAGATGGAAAATAGGTCAAATAATCTGCTGATTTTTGATAGAAAAAGATAAAAAAAGCCACCGCAGAAGGCGATGGCTTAGGCAATTATGAGGTTTGATTACGATTATGGTGCAATCAAGCGATATTGCATGGCTCCAGATGCCAGATTTGACGGACATAATCTTGAATCGAGCGGTCAGAGTTAAATTTGCCCACTGATGCAGCATTAATGATCGCCATTTTGGCCCAGCCTGCTTTATCACGATACAGTGTGTCTATACGCTGATGTGCCGCATCGTAAGAAGCAAAATCGGCTAGTGTCAGATAAGTGTCGCCCCAATCGAGCAGTGATTTTTTGATCGATTGTAGCTCACCCGGGTGGCCTGGCGTGAAGTAGTCTGTGTCCAGCCAATCCAGAGCAGATTTGATTTCTGGGTTCGCATAGTAATAATCCCAAGGGTTATAACCTTGCGCTTTCAGGCTCTTCACTTCTTCAACGTCTAAACCGAAGATCACACAATTATCTTCGCCCACTTCTTCTGCGATCTCGATGTTAGCGCCATCCAACGTACCAATCGTGATAGCACCGTTCATTGCCAACTTCATGTTACCAGTACCCGACGCTTCATAACCGGCGGTTGAGATCTGTTCAGAAACATCGGCTGCCGGGATCAGTTTTTCTGCCAGACTGACGCGATAGTTGGGCATGAACACGACTTTTAGTTTGCCGTTGATCCGTTGATCAGCATTAATGCGCTCACCAATTTTATTGATGGCATAGATGATGTCTTTGGCCACACGATAACCCGGAGCTGCTTTCGAACCGAAGATAAATACACGTGGGTGCATGTCATATTCCGGATTCAGAAGCAGACGACGGTAGAGCACTAAAATGTGCAGCAGATTTAATTGCTGACGTTTGTACTCATGCAGACGTTTGATTTGAATATCAAAAATCGCATCGGCGCTCACTTCAATACCGGTTTCCGCCTTAATGACTTTAACCAGTTTTTCTTTGTTGTGGCGTTTGATATCCATGAATTTTTTCTGGAATATTGCATCATCTGCATGTTTGGTCAGCTGTTGCAGTGCATCCAGATTTAATGGCCATTCCGTACCGACCGTTTCGGTAAACAGATTAGCCAGTTCCTGATTACAAGAAAGCAACCAGCGACGTGGGGTGACCCCGTTGGTAACGTTGCAGAATTTATCCGGCCAGAGGGCATTAAATTCGGGGAACAGATCTTCTTTCACCAGCTTGGAATGAATTTCCGCCACGCCATTTACTTTGTGTGAAGTAACGACACAAAGGTTTGCCATACGCACGCGACGTGGGTTGCTTTCGTCAATGATGGAAAGTTTACGTTTCACATCATTGTCACCGGGCCATTTCACGTCGACTTCATTTTTCAGGAAGTGAGCGTTGATTTCATAAATGATCTCAAGATGACGTGGTAATACCTTTTCAAACAGGTAAACCGGCCATGTTTCCAGTGCTTCCGGCAGCAAAGTGTGGTTGGTGTAAGAGAATACTTGCTTACAAATATTCCATGCATCGACCCATTCCAGACCTTCGTCATCGATCAATTCGCGCATCAGTTCAGGGATGGCGATGGTCGGATGCGTATCATTCAGCTGAACCGCGATTTGCGCGGCAAAGTCTTTGAAGTCAGTATGTGTGCGTTTGTAACGACGCATAATGTCTTTCAAGGAACAGGCACAGAAGAAATATTGCTGAACCAGACGCAGCTCTTTACCTGCTTCCGTTTCATCATTCGGATAAAGCACTTTGGAAATAGTTTCTGCTTCGGCTTTTTCTTTCTGTGAGTCGATATAACCACCGTGGTTAAACACATCCCAATCAAAGAATTCAGAAGCGCGAGATTCCCACAAACGCAGAATATTTACGGTCTGAGCGCCAAAGCCAACGATTGGAATATCCCAAGGTACACCTTTGATCACGCGGCCTGGGTGCCATACTTTGTGTACTTTGCAATCTTCGCCAAACACGGTTTCTACATAACCGTAGAGTGGAATTTCCTGCACAGACTCCGGGCGGCAAATTTCCCACGGGTTGCCATATTCACGCCATGAATCAGGACGTTCAACCTGACGGCCATCGCGGATCTCCTGACGGAACAAGCCATGCTCATAATGCAGGCCATAACCCAGAGCGGGATAACCCAGTGTTGCCAGTGAATCAATAAAACAGGCAGCTAAACGACCCAAACCGCCGTTACCGAGAGCCATATCCGGTTCTTCTTCGCACAGATCAGTCAATTCCAGACCGAGTTCTTTCAGTGCGGCATCACAGGTTTGATAAAGCCCTAAATTATGCAGGTTGTTGGCGGTCAGTCGTCCCATCAGGAATTCGGCTGAAAAGTAGTGCACGGCACGCGTGTCTTTCTTGAAGTGAGTCTGTTGTGTGCTGGTCAGTCGGTCGAACAGCATCTGATTGATAGTGGCGCAGGTTGCCATCCACCATGCTTGTTTGCTTGCTTTCTTTTCACTGGTGCCCAGTGTGGTGCGAAGATGGTGAACGATCTCTTGCTTAAACTCATCCTTGTCCAGTGCAAACAGCGGTTGCTCCAAAGGATTCACCATAGCGATTACCTCTTTTTAAAACCAGTTAAGTCTTGGCCACAAAATATACAGTAAACTACATTAGCTTATTTTTTGTGTCGTGTATCGCGCGCGCTATTAGAGATTCGCATGATGTTGACCGAATGTCCTCTGTAGAATCTTCTGTATTGTTCGAGTTGTTATTCCTGTCACATATGTAATTCCCATATAATTGTTACATCACTATTTCGTATCAGGATTCCCGTTGGATATCGATTATTTTGCTGAAAACGGTCTGCTTGCAAAGACAATACCGGGGTTTGCGCCGCGCCAAGCTCAGGTTCATATGGCAGATGCGGTCAGTAAAACGATAAAGAGTGCGGGTCGTTTGCTGGTGGAAGCTGGCACTGGCACTGGAAAAACGTTCGCATATCTGGTGCCTGCCTTAGACAGTGGCAAGCGCGTCATCATCAGTACCGGTTCGAAAGCCCTGCAAGATCAGCTTTACGAGCGCGATTTGCCGACCCTGCTATTAGCCATGCAATACGGTAAACCGGTCGCTCAGTTGAAAGGGCGCTCGAATTATCTTTGTACTTATCGTTTAGCGTTGCTTGAGCAGGAAATGCATTTTCTGGCGGCGGACGTATTTGCTGATTTGCCAAAAGTGCGTAATTTTAAGGCTCGCACCCTCAGTGGCGATGTGGCTGATATTCCGGGGTTACAGGAACAAGCGCCGATTTTGCCTTTTGTCACCAGCACCAATGACAACTGTTTAGGGCGTGAATGCCCGGATTATGAAACTTGTTTTCTGGTCAAAGCGCGCCGTAAAGCGCTCGATGCGCAAGTGGTAGTGATCAACCATCATCTGTTTTTTGCCGATATGTCGGTCAAAGACACCGGGTTTGGTGAGTTATTGCCTGATGCTGACGTGTATATTTTCGACGAAGCGCATCAATTACCCGATATTGCCAGCCAGTATTTTGGTGAATCACTTTCCAGCCGCCAACTTTCTGATGTCGCTGAAGAGCTACGCTTGGCTTATCGCCTAGAAGCCAAAGATATGGCGCAACTGGGTAAAGCGGCGGATCGTTTGATCCAGGATTGTCAGGCAATGAGGTTATCATTCGGTGTAGAGCCTTCCCGTGGCAATCTGCGTGATATTCTGGCGCAACCGGCCATGCAGCGTGATTTACAACGGCTGAAAGAGACCATCAAATTTTGCTACGACGTCTGTAAATTGGCATTAGGGCGTGGCGAACAGATCAATAATTGTTTTGAGCGTTTAACCGGCTTTCTGACCGCAACTGATCATGTCACTGCGATCACTGAAGTGGGGGCCGCCTATTGGTATGAAACCACTAAACGTCATTTCACCTTAAACGTAACCCCACTTTCTATCGCGGAGCGTTTTGCGCAAGAGGTAATGCGGGTTGGTTGCAGTTGGATTTTTACCTCTGCGACGCTCACGGTCGGTGAGGAGTTTAATTATTTTTCACAGCGCATGGGCGTGGAAGATGCCGATACCTGTCTGTTAGACAGCCCGTTTGATTACGAGCATCAGTCATTGCTGTGTGTGCCACGAAATTTACCGGATACGTCAAATTATCAGCGTGCCACACAACTGGCCGAGCGGTTATTGCCTGTGATTGAACAAGTGCCGGGCGGCTGTTTTTTTCTGTGTACCAGCTACAACAGTGTCAATCAGATAGCACAGGTATTACGCGATAAACTCGACCGTACAGTGCTGGTGCAAGGTGATGATAATAAACAGCGAATTTTGGCCGATTTTGTTGCAGATGGACACGCCGTGTTGGTGGCGACTTCGTCTTTCTGGGAAGGAGTCGATGTGCGCGGCGCCGCGTTATCGTGCGTTATCATTGATAAGTTACCGTTTACTTCACCGGATGAACCATTACTGAAAGCGCGCATGGAAGATTGTCGTCTGCAAGGCGGGGATCCGTTCCAGCAATTACAATTACCCGAAGCCGTTATTGTGTTAAAGCAAGGGGTAGGCCGATTGATCCGCGATTATCAGGATCGTGGTATCCTGATCCTCTGTGACCCACGATTGGTCAATAAACCGTATGGCGCGGCATTCCTGAAAAGTCTGCCGCCAATCCCCCGTTGTCGGGATCTGACACGTTTAAGTGAATTCTGGACAATACCGGATATGCCGGTGGTTGAGCCGGCTGCCTTATTACAACCGGCCTTATTACAAAAAGAGACGATTACTGATGAAAATTCTGGCGATTGATACAGCCACCGAAGCTTGTTCTGCAGCCTTATTATGGAACGATGCTGTATTAACCCGAGAACAGGTAGCGCCGCAGGGGCATACCCGATTAATTTTGCCGATGGTGAGTGAATTACTGGCGGAAGCGGGAGCGTCATTGCAGGAATTAGATGCCATTGCGTTTGGTCGTGGCCCTGGTTCTTTTACTGGCGTGCGTATTGGTATTGGTGCGGCACAAGGCTTGGCGTATGGCGCCAATGTGCCACTAATTGGTATTTCAACGCTGCAGATGCTGGCACAAGGCGCTTACCGTCGACAGCAGGCGGAAAAGGTAATTGCTGCGATAGATGCGCGTATGAATGAGATCTATCTTGGCGCGTTTACACTGCAAGATGGGCGCATGCAGCCGGTGCTTGATGAAGCAGTTATTCTGCCGGAACAGGCTGCTGAATTTCTGCATGCTGTGACAACAAAAATAGCGGGCGGTGTTGCCGTCGGCACTGGATTCACCAGCTATGCTGAATTAGCAGCGAAATTGGACATGTTACCCACTGAAAGTCAGGTCGAATTGAATCTGCCATGGGCTCAGGATATGCTGCCACAGGCGGTTGTCGCGTATCAGGCTGGTGAGTATTGTGAGCCATCTCTGGCTACACCCGTATATTTGCGTGATAAGGTGACTTGGAAAAAGCTGCCGGGTCGTGAATAATTAGTGAACAGGATGAGTTAACCCGTTTTCTATGAATATAGCTGCTACCAATCTTTCGATCACAGGTTTAGGCCGACCGGATGGTTATCTCTATCCGGGGAAAGATCACGCCAGTGAAGAAACTGCTGAACAGACCAGTACCAAGTCTGATTCCGTTGTTTTTGCTGCTGGGGCGGAAGAGGCGGCAGCAAAGTTAACTTACGACCAGCCTAGCCCGAAACAAAGTCGGGCTATCTATGCTTACAAAGATGTTGCCCTTCAAGATCGCCGCAGCCAGCTTGAACAAATGCTGCGTGTCGATATGTATGCCTGAAACTCCTTTCTGAGAATATAAAAATGAAGTGGATCTCGTTGTTTTTCCTCTTGTTTGTCACCGCTTGCGCCAATAACAACACCGGCTATTATGCCGATGACTCTGTATTGATCCGCCAGCAATTCTCCCAAATGGCGCAGCCGAATAATCCACAAGGCTGGTTGGTGAAATGGAGTGGGGTAATTGCTCAAACCCGCAATTTGGCCACTGGTACAGAAGTAGAAGTGGTTTATTTACCGCTAAGCTATAACGGCACACCGCAACAATCAGAACAATCACCGGGTCGCTTTATCGCGGTATTCCCGCAGTTGCTTGATCCGGTGCTGTATGCCAAAGGGCGTAGCATTACCGTCTCTGGTGCAACAGCGTCATCTCGCGAAGGCAAAATTGGTGAGATGCCATATCGTTTTGCGGTTATGAACGCGACCGAACACAAGCTGTGGCCGATCGTAAAAGAAGTCGAGGTTCGTTACGAACGTCCGCTGTTTGATGACGGATTTTATTATCATCATCGCGTTATCGTTCCGCGTTAATAATAAGCTGCAACTCCAATTATTTGGGGTATAAATCTTTTTGTGGCAATAATCAGCAATTGTTATCTGATTGTTGTCAAACTCGCGCCATCGTTTCATACTAACTGCTACTTGTCGGAGTGCCCTTTGGGCTGAGACCGTTAATTCGGGATCCGTTGAACCTGATCAGGCTAGAACCTGCGAAGGGAAACAAGAGTTGCGCTCAGGAATCGTTCTTCATTAGAGTGTTTCCTCGCCAGATCTCTCAAGATCTTTTGCTGCAAAACTCCTCTCAACGCCACTTCCGGCAAGCCATCCGATTTCTATTTAAGGTGAGCTTGCTATGTCGAAAAATCTAACTTCCCGTGAACGTCGCGAATCAGCGAAAGAGTATCTGTCTACATTAGCGTCCCAAACATTTCCCAATTCCGACCGTGAATACATTGAAGGTTCACGCCCGGATATCCGTGTGCCTATGCGCCGCATTCACCTCAGCCAGTCATTAATCGGCGGCACAAAACAAGCACCTATTTTTGAAGAAAATGCACCAGTGCTGGTGTATGACCCATCGGGTGCGTATGGCGATCCGGATCAACAAGTGGATGTCACCAAGGGCTTAGCGCCGCTGCGTCAAAACTGGGTTTTGGAACGCAATGATACGGAAGAAGTCAGCGAACCAAACTCTGCCTTTACCCGTGCCCAAGCTGAACAGTTGGCATTGGTACCGAAAATGGCGGTTCAAGCGCCGATCCGCAAAGCCAAGGCGGGGCATTGTGTCAGCCAGCTGCATTACGCACGTAAAGGCATCATTACCCCTGAGATGGAATTTATCGCGATCCGCGAGAATCAACGTCGTCTAGCGGAAGGTGAGAAGGGGATTACGCCAGAATTTGTGCGTCAGGAAGTGGCCGAAGGCCGTGCGATCATTCCTGCTAACATCAACCATGTTGAAAGCGAGCCGATGATCATTGGTCGTAATTTCTTAGTAAAAATTAACGCCAACATCGGCAATTCTGCGGTGAGTTCCAGCATCGAAGAAGAAGTTGAAAAGCTGATCTGGTCAACCCGTTGGGGGGCTGACACCGTGATGGATCTGTCAACTGGTCGTCACATCCACGCTACGCGCGAGTGGATCTTGCGTAATAGCCCTGTGCCTATCGGTACCGTGCCAATGTATCAGGCACTTGAGAAGGTTAATGGCATTGCCGAAAACCTGACCTGGGAAGTGATGCGTGACACGCTGATCGAACAGGCTGAGCAGGGCGTGGATTACTTCACCATCCATGCCGGTTTGTTGCTGCATTATGTGCCAATGACGGCGAAACGTCTGACCGGCATTGTGTCGCGTGGCGGCTCAATTATTGCGAAATGGTGTCTGGCGCATCATCAGGAAAATTTCCTGTATACCCATTTCCGTGAAATCTGTGAAATCTGCGCACAATATGACGTGGCGCTGTCACTGGGCGATGGCCTGCGTCCTGGCTCGATTGCCGATGCTAACGACGAAGCACAATTCTCAGAACTGCGTACTTTGGGTGAGCTGACACAGGTTGCCTGGGAATATGACGTACAGGTGATGATCGAAGGGCCGGGCCACGTGCCGATGCACCTGATCAAAGAGAACATGGATGAGCAGCTCAAGCATTGTCACGGTGCGCCGTTCTACACCTTAGGCCCGTTAACGACCGATATTGCACCGGGTTATGATCATTTCACCTCCGGCATTGGTGCGGCGATGATTGGCTGGTTTGGTTGTGCAATGCTGTGTTATGTCACGCCAAAAGAGCATTTGGGCCTGCCTAATAAAGAAGACGTCAAACAAGGTCTGATCGCCTACAAGATTGCCGCGCACGCAGCTGATCTGGCGAAAGGTTTTCCGGGCGCACAAATTCGCGACAATGCGATGTCGAAAGCACGTTTTGAATTCCGTTGGGAAGATCAGTTCAATCTGGCGCTGGATCCTGAAACTGCACGCTCTTATCACGATGAAGATCTGCCGCAGGAATCAGGTAAAGTCGCGCATTTTTGCTCAATGTGTGGCCCGAAATTCTGCTCAATGAAAATTAGTCAGGAAGTACGCCAGCTGGCGAAAGACGGTGCGTTTGACGCGGAAGATGAAGTTACCTCTGGCATGCAACAACAAGCGGCGGCATTCCGTGAACAGGGTAGCGAACTTTATCTGGCGCGTGAGGTGGAATAATGGATTGCGATTCCTTACGCACTCAGGCGTCTCGCCCGATTGTCTGGAGCATCGCTGGCAATGACTGTGGCGGCGGAGCAGGGCTCGCCGCAGATCTGCTGACCATCCACGATTTGGGTGGTCATGCTTGCCCGGTGGTGAGCTCTGTAACAGCACAAAACTCGCTCACGTTGCGCAGTGCCGAGGCGGTATCAGCCCAAATATTGCGAGATCAGTTAGAAGTATTGGCGGCTGATTTGCCGCCAGTTGCTATCAAAATTGGTCTGCTGCCAACAATTGAACATGTCACGTTACTGGCCGATTGGCTGGCGGGTTTTAAAGCCAAACAGACCTGTTTTGTTGTGCTCGATCCGGTTGCGATCACCAGTCAGGGTGGCAACATGGCCGAGCAGGACATCCGCGATGCGTTGCTAACAAAATTATTACCCCAGCTGGATCTGATCACGCCGAATTTGAATGAATTGATGTGGCTGCTAAAACTGCCAACTGATCATTTTTCCGCGGCCGACTATCCGTTGTCATTACTCGAAGTGGCCAGTGCGCAACTACGCGAATTTGGCGTTAACGCTGTGCTTTGCAAAGGCGGCCATTTCAACGATGCACTCACCCGCGATTATTTTTCGAACGGCACTCAGCGCTTCGTGCTGGAATCAGAGCGAGTCATGACTCGTCACGGCCACGGCACGGGTTGCACATTGGCATCTGCTGTTGCCGTGTTGGTGGCACAAGGTTATGACATCACCGATGCGTTAGCCGTCGCGAAAGCTTATGTGCAGCAAGGTTTGCGACAAGCGCAGGGGATTGGGCAAGGTCCCGGGCCGGTCGCGCATGTGGGTTGGCCAGAGCAGGCAATTGATTTCCCGCAACCACGCTGGGTCATTCACAACAACGGTGTTTGGCAGTTAGAAACGTCACTGGCTGTCGCTGCTTTTCCTGAGACCGATCACCAATTAGGATTATATCCGGTTGTGGATTCGGTGCAGTGGATTGAAAAATTACTGCAATGGGGTGTCAGAACTCTGCAATTGCGGGTGAAAGATCCGAATGCTTCAGATCTGGAACTGCAGATCCAGCAAGCAATCGAACACGGTAAGCACTATCAGGCGCGATTGTTCATCAACGATTACTGGCAATTGGCGGTCAAGCATGGTGCCTACGGTGTGCATCTTGGACAGGAAGATCTGCAAATCGCCGATCTGAATGCGATCCGTGATGCTGGGCTACGACTCGGTATTTCTACGCATGGCTTTTTTGAATTAGCGCGCGCTTTTGCATTACAACCTTCCTATATTGCGTTAGGTCATATTTTCCCGACACAAACCAAAGAAATGCCATCGCAACCACAAGGCTTACAGCGGTTAGATCGTTATGTCGCTCTCGCCTGCGATTTTCCGACTGTTGCTATCGGTGGTATTTCTGAACAGCGTGTTCCAGAAGTGCAAATTTCAGGTGTAGGCAGTATTGCGTTGGTGAGCGCCATTACTAAAGCATCTGATCCACAAGTGGCGACTGAGCGTCTGTTACGGCTGGTGGAAGGGAATATACCAGAGGCGGTTGCTTATGACTGACATGCTCTCTGATGATGCATTTTTGCGTTATGGGCGACAGATATTACTGCCAGAAATCGGCGAAGCAGGTCAGCTCAAACTGAAACAAAGCAAAGTACTGATTGTTGGCTTGGGCGGGCTGGGTTCTCCTGCTTCACTTTATCTGGCAGCAGCCGGTGTCGGTGAGTTATGGCTGGCTGATGGTGACACGGTTGATAGCAGTAACCTGCAACGACAAATTTTGTATCGCACCGCTGATCGTCATCAACCTAAAACCAAAGTCGCATGTGCCCATCTAATCGCGTTGAATCCGTCCATTAAATACAAAAGTTTACCTGCGGTAGACGAAGCTTTATTGGCGGAAATCGTCCCGCAAATGGATGTGGTGCTCGATTGTTCAGACAACATGCTCACCCGTCAGCGAGTGAATGGGGCCTGTATGCGTGCGCAAAAGCCGCTGATCACGGCTGCGGCAACGGGTTGGGAAGGGCAGTTGCTATTGATTGAACCTGCACAACAAACCGCCTGTTATCACTGCCTGTTTCCACTCAATGAAGAGACCGGATTGAGCTGTCGCGAGGCGGGCATTGTTGGCCCAGTGGTTGGTATGTTGGGCACGGCGCAAGCTTTATTGACGATGCAATTGCTGTGTGATTTGCCGCGACCAACGGGCATTTTGCAACGCTTTGATGGCCGAACGCTGCAGTGGCAACGCCTGAAAACGCAGGCTGATCCGACTTGCCCGGTTTGTCATTCCTCTGCTTCTTCTTATTTGCTGGAGTTTCCGACATGCAAATCCGCTTAAACGGCGAGTCGCTGCAACTCGAATCATCGTGCAGCCTTGAAGCGCTGTTATCTGCGCAAAACCAGCTTAAAGCCGGTGTGGCGGTGGCGATAAACCAACAAGTCATCCCACGCAGCCAGTGGAGCTATACCTTTCTTTCTGAACACGACGACGTGGATCTGTTTCGCGCCATCGCTGGAGGTTAACCATGACGTTACCATTACAGATCGCCGATAAAACCTTTAATTCTCGTTTACTCACCGGCACTGGCAAATTTGCCTCGGCTCAGGTCATGCAACAAGCATTAACAGCTAGCGCCACACAAATTGTTACGCTGGCGCTGAAGCGTGTGCGCTTCGATGAACCCGACCTGCAAATTCTGGAACCGCTGCGTGCCATGGGCGTGCAGTTGCTGCCGAATACCTCCGGTGCCCGCAATGCCAAAGAAGCGATTTTCGCCGCACAACTGGCGCGTGAAGCATTAGGTACGAACTGGCTGAAACTGGAGATCCACCCTGATCCGCGTTACCTGATGCCTGATCCGATAGAGACCTTTAAAGCAGCAGAAGAACTTTGCAAGCAGGGTTTTGTTGTGCTGCCATACTGCGGAGCTGATCCTCTTCTATGTAAACGCTTGGAAGAGGTCGGGTGCGCAGCTGTTATGCCACTCGGTGCGGCGATTGGTTCGAATCAAGGGCTTTCCACGAAATCGATGCTGGAAATTATCATCGAACAAGCCAACGTGCCGGTGATAGTGGATGCAGGAATCGGTGCGCCATCACATGCCGCAGCAGCGTTGGAAATGGGTGCTGATGCCGTGTTGGTGAATACCGCGATTGCGGTCGCTGGTGATCCGATTGCCATGGCGTGTGCATTCAAAATGGCAGTGGAAGCCGGACGTATAGCTTACGAAAGTGGTCTTGGTGCAGTGAATCAACAAGCGATTGCCTCCAGCCCGTTAGCGGCATTTTTGGAGACACTGGCATGAGCTTCTATGATGAATGGGCCAAGCTCGATTGGGGCGAGCAGCAAGCGTGGGTGCTCGCGCAAACTGATGCTGATGTGGAACGCGCACTCGCACGATTAGCGCGCACCGGTAAACGAGAACTCGCTGATTTTGCCGCGTTGATTTCTCCAGCGGCAGAAAAATATTTGCTACCGATGACCGAATTGTCGCAAAAACTGACCCGCCAGCGTTTCGGTAACACCATCAATATGTATCTGCCGCTTTATCTGGCTAACCTCTGTGCCAATGACTGTACCTATTGCGGTTTTTCGATGAGCAACAAAATCAAACGCAAAGTATTGTCGCTGGAAGAGATTGATCGAGAATGTCTGGTCATTCGTCAGATGGGATTCAAATCGCTGTTACTGGTGACCGGTGAACATGAACGCAAATCTGGCATGGACTATTTCCGTCAGGTTTTCCCTGTCATCAAACCATATGTCTCTTATCTGATGATGGAAGTACAACCGCTCTCGACTGACGATTACCGAGAACTGGTCAGCATGGGACTCGATGGCGTGATGGTCTATCAGGAAACCTATCATGAACAGACCTATGACGAGCATCATCTGCGAGGTAAGAAGAAAGATTTCCGCTGGCGGCTGGAAACCCCTGATCGCCTTGGGGAAGCTGGCGTGGATAAGATCGGGCTGGGAGCATTGCTCGGTTTGGGGGATTGGCGCACTGATAGCCTGATGGTTGCGCGTCATCTGCAATACCTGCGTAAAACACACTGGCAGAGCCGTTACTCGATCTCATTCCCTCGTTTGCGCCCATGTACTGGCGGTTTCCAACCGGCAAACCCGATGAGTGATCGTCAGTTATTACAACTGATTTGCGCTTACCGGTTATTCGATCCTGAAGTGGAATTATCGCTGTCTACACGGGAAGGGCCTGAGTTCCGTGATTTTCTGATGCAAGTCGGGATCACTACCATGAGCGCAGGCTCGAAAACTCAGCCGGGAGGCTACGCCGAAGATCATCCTGAACTGGAGCAATTCGCGGTGAGCGATGAACGCAGCCCGGTTCAGGTGGCTTCGGTCATTCAAAAGCAAGGGATGGAAGTGATCTGGCAGGAGTCCAGTCCACAACATTGGCATAACATCCCGATTTCTCAATAAAATCATCAATCAGAGACTGCAAAATGCGAAAAAATAGGCAAAGCATTTTGCATTTTGCAGTCATATGCGTCTAATTAGTGCAAACTTTTAACTGTTATGGAATTAATATCTTTAATATCAATAAATTGAATGATTTTATTTGTGTGTAAAAAGTTGGCATCAAAAATGAATTGACCATCAGGACAGACCAACTTCGCCAGATGTGATCGGCTGAAACTATTTCGGAGCAAATATGCCAGTCATTACTTACACAATGAATCACACACTGGTGCTGACAGTTGATGGCGAACTTAATAATGATACGGTTGAAGATATCAGGCCGATCATTGATGCATTAATTCAAAAACACACCGATGTTCTGGTTGATATGAGTACGGTTGGTTTTATTGATGCGGCAGGTATTGGCTCTTTGATCTATCTCTACAAACAACTGCAAAATAATGGCCGGCGGATGCGCTTGATCTGCAAACAAGGCCAACCACGCGATTTACTTTCTATTTTACACATTGATCGAACTATCACCTGTTATTCCAGCATTCGTGACTTTTTAGCTGATTTGTCAGCAGAAAAAGCGTCATCAGAGCAGACTTCTCATGTTTCATTGGCGATCTAGTACACAGCAGACTCGTCAGTCATTTCCGATTTCGTTAAACTGTCCACTTTAGGGTCATTGAATTCTACTTATGCTGGCTGTGTGTCGTAATTTCCTGAGCTTTAATGATCTGTCCTGGACGATGTGGCTGAAAAAGTTGCTGGTCTTATGGCTGCTCTGGTTTTGCCTCTGGCACTTATCCGTTTTATTACGCATTGTCAGTTATATCTGGTATGACCCATCATCGACTTCATTCATGGATGAACAGCTGGCTATGCTGCAACTTGAGAACGCCTCTGTAAAGAAACAGCAGAAATGGGTTCCTTATGCTTCAGTTTCTAAATCATTAAAACGGGCACTGATAGCGGCAGAAGACGCTAAGTTTCTCGATCATGATGGCTTCGATTGGGATGGCATTGAAACTGCTTGGGAAAAAAATCTGGCTAAAGGCAAAATCGTGGCTGGCGGTTCAACCATTAGCCAGCAACTGGCAAAAAATTTATTTTTAAGTGCTAGTAAAACCCCATGGCGTAAACTAGACGAAGCACTGATTACCGTCATGCTGGAGACCGTGCTGGATAAACAGCGAATATATGAAATTTATCTGAATGTGATCGAATGGGGTGGGGGCATTTACGGCGCTGAAGCGGCTGCACAAAATTATTTTGGTATCTCAGCAAAAAGACTCAGCGCATCACAATCAGCCTATCTCGCTGCGATGGTGACCAACCCTCGTTATTATCAAACACACCGTCGCTCTGCCCATTTGCTGCATAAATCAGCAGTTATTCTTAAAAGAATGCGTCAATCGGACATTCCTGATTGATTAATTTGGCCCCGGTCAGAAAAAACGTCAGGTAACGCACACCTCCCTCGACGCGCTGAATCTCCATCGCTATAATGGCGCGTCATTTTGTAACCGTCGCAATTTGCGTATCATTTTTAGTGGCGGTCAACCGACCACCAACAATAGCAACAGCACCAGGTGCTGAGTTTTACGAGGTAATGCAATGCAAGTTTCTGTAGAGACGACCCAAGGTCTGGAACGCCGTCTTACCATCACTGTACCAGCTGACAAGATCGAAAAAGAATATAACAGCCGTCTGAATCAGGTTGCTAAAACCCGTCGTATCGATGGTTTCCGTCCTGGTAAAGCGCCAAAAGCACTGATCCAGAAAATGTACGGTGAAGCGATTGTTGCTGATGTGGCTGATGCAGTTATGCAACGTCACTTTGTTGAAGCACTGGTGGCTGAAAAACTGAATCCAGTTGGTGCACCTACTCTGGAGCCAAACCAACTGACTCCAGGCTCTGATTTCACTTTCACTGTTTCTTTTGAAGTCTACCCAGAATTCAAAGTACAAAATCTGGACGCCGTTAAAGTAGAAAAACAAGTCGCTACTGTTACCGATGCCGATCTGGACAAAATGCTGACCACTCTGCGTAAGCAGCACGCGGCATGGGTTGATGCTGATGAAGCAGCTGCCAATGAACTGCGTGTGAACATGGATTTCGTTGGTTCAGTAGATGGTGAAGAATTCGACGGCGGTAAAGCTGAAGGTTTCGCACTGGTACTGGGCGCTGGCCGTATGATCCCTGGTTTTGAAGACGGTATCATTGGTAAAAAAGCCGGTGAGTCTTTCGATATCGAAGTGACTTTCCCAGAAGATTACCAAGCTGAACACCTGAAAGGTAAAGCAGCTAAATTTGCTATCAAACTGAACAAAGTTGAGAAGCAAGAACTGCCAGAGCTGGATGCTGAATTCATCAAACGTTTCGGCGTTGAAGATGGTTCCGTTGACAGCCTGAAAGCTGAAATCCGTAAAAACATGGAACGCGAACTGAATCAGGCGCTGAAAAACCAGGTTAAAGAACAGATCCTGTCTGGTCTGCTGGAACAGAACCAAATCGACGTACCAAAAGCAGCAGTAACTCGCGAAATCGAAGCACTGCGTCAACAAGCTATGCAACGTTTCGGCGCTGCAAACAGCAAAAACGTACCACAACTGCCAGACGAACTGTTCCAGGAACAAGCTGAGCGCCGTGTACGTGTTGGTCTGCTGTTAGGCGAAGTGATCCGTGAACAAGACATCAAAGCGGATGACGCTCGTGTTAAAACACTGATCGAATCACTGGCTACTGCTTACGAAGACCCATCAGAAGTGGTTGATTACTACTTCCAAAATGAACGTCTGCTGAGCAATATGCGTGACTTGGCTGTTGAAGATCAAGCTATTGAGTTCCTGCTGAGCAAAGCACAGGTAACTGAAAAAGCGACCTCATTTGATGAAGTGATCAACAAACCTGGCGTTGCTGCGTAATCAGAAATTGACTGAACACACAATCTAATGCGTATAATGGCCCGAAAGCGAAAGAATTCGGGCCATTTTTTTAGGTATTCTGACTATGACCAATTTGTTCAATGATCAAACTTCATCTCCGTTGAATTCTCTGGTGCCGATTGTTGTAGAACAAACAGCACGGGGCGAGCGTTCTTACGATATCTATTCTCGCCTGTTAAAAGAACGAGTGATCTTTTTGACTGGTCAGGTTGAAGACCAGATGGCTAACCTGATTGTGGCACAGTTGCTGTTTCTGGAATCAGAAAGTCCGGACAAAGATATCTATATTTATATCAACTCTCCGGGTGGTTCTGTTACTGCTGGTATGGCAATTTATGACACGCTGAAATTCATCAAACCAGATGTAAGTACAGTGTGTATGGGGCAAGCATGTTCCATGGGCGCATTCCTGCTGTCGGCAGGAACAAAAGGCAAACGTTTCTGCCTGCCAAGTGCTCGCGTTATGATCCATCAGCCTTTAGGTGGTTTCCAAGGGCAAGCATCTGATATTCAGATCCACGCTATGGAAATTCTGAAGATTAAAGAGCGATTAAATCAGCTGCTGTCAGATCATACTGGTCAGCCGCTGGAACGAATCGAGCGTGATACTGACCGTGACAACTTCATGTCAGCCGATCAAGCCGTAGAATATGGTTTGGTGGATGCCATCCTGAATAAACGCGCCTGACAGATTGGTCTTTCTGCGCTACATTCAGAGGATGTGTAGTCATGAGCACGGAATCGTAAGTACAAGAGGTTTTGAATGACAGATAAACGCAAAGACAGTGACCATAGCAAACTGTTGTATTGCTCATTTTGCGGCAAAAGTCAGCATGAGGTCCGTAAACTGATTGCTGGTCCATCAGTTTACATTTGCGATGAGTGCGTCGATCTGTGTAACGATATTATTCGTGAAGAGATCCGTGACATCAGTGGTGCACGTCCTCATACAACTGAATTACCTACACCGCATAAAATCCGCGCGCACCTCGACGATTATGTCATCGGACAGGATCTGGCGAAAAAAGTGCTGGCGGTAGCGGTATATAACCACTACAAACGTTTGCGCAGTGGTAACACCTCTGACGGTGTTGAATTAGGTAAATCTAACATCCTGCTGATCGGCCCTACCGGTAGTGGTAAAACATTGCTGGCCGAAACATTGGCTCGTCTGCTGGATGTACCATTTACTATGGCTGACGCCACCACACTGACTGAAGCTGGTTATGTGGGGGAAGACGTCGAAAACATCATCCAGAAATTGCTGCAGAAATGTGATTATGATGTTGAGAAAGCACAACGCGGCATCGTCTACATCGACGAAATCGATAAAATTTCTCGTAAATCCGACAACCCATCTATCACCCGCGATGTGTCTGGTGAAGGTGTTCAGCAAGCATTGCTGAAACTGATCGAAGGAACTATCGCTGCGGTACCGCCGCAAGGTGGTCGTAAGCATCCACAACAGGAATTCCTGCAGGTTGATACCTCTAAGATCCTGTTTATCTGCGGCGGCGCATTTGCCGGTCTGGATAAAGTGGTTGAGCAACGCACCGCGCAAGGGGCCGGTATCGGTTTCAATGCGGAAGTGAAATCGAAAGATCAAAAAGTCACTCTAAGCGAATCGTTCGCCAAAGTTGAACCGGAAGACCTGGTCAAATACGGATTAATTCCAGAGTTTATTGGCCGTTTACCGGTTCTTGCAACGTTGACCGAACTCGATGAAGACGCACTGATTCAGATCCTGGTTGAACCGAAAAATGCACTGACTAAACAATATCAGGCATTGTTCAAACTGGAAGGTGCAGAGCTTGAGTTCCGTGACGATGCGCTGAAAGCGATTGCCCGCAAAGCCATGGAACGTAAAACCGGTGCACGTGGTTTGCGCTCAATCGTTGAAGGTGTCTTGCTGGATACGATGTACGATCTGCCATCTGTTGAGAATGTCAGCAAAGTGGTTGTGGATGAACATGTCATTAAAGGCGAAACACAGCCTATTCTGATCTATGATAATCCTGAAAAACAGGCTGCTTCAGCTGAGTAATTGACTGAAAAATGAACAAAAGAAAGGGGCTTGGGCCCCTTTCTCATTTTTTGAAGGCAATGAGATTGAATATCAGTGAAATAGCCCCATATACTGATTCTATGCTCCGCTTTCAGGCATAAGCCAAGAGAATAATTTTATGAATTTACAGCGCTCAGATCGTACCGTGCTACCTGTTCTGCCGCTTCGGGATGTTGTGGTATATCCCCACATGGTTATCCCATTGTTTGTCGGCCGTGAAAAATCTATCCGTTGCCTGGAAGTGGCAATGGAACAGGATAAAAAAATTCTGTTAGTGGCACAGAAAGATGCGGCCACTGATAACCCAGAAAAATCGGATCTCTATCCTGTTGGTACGATAGCCAATATTCTGCAATTACTGAAGTTACCGGATGGCACAGTCAAAGTACTGGTCGAAGGTGCGGAACGTGTATTGCTGGAAGAGTTAACCGACGAAGAAACTTACTATGTAGGTATCGTTTGTCCACTGGAATGCATTGATATTCCAGATGCGGAAAGCGATGTCCTGATCCGCTCTGCGATCAGTCAGTTTGAAGGTTATATCAAACTGAATAAGAAGATCCCGCCTGAGGTTTTAACCTCCATTGCTGCGATCGATGATCCGGTTCGTCTGGCTGATACGATGGCGGCGCACATGCCGTTGAAACTGGAAGACAAGCAACGCGTACTTGAGATTCAGGAAGTGTCAGAACGCCTGATGTTTTTAATGGCGAAAATGGAATCTGAAATTGACCTGTTACAGGTTGAAAAGCGGATCCGTTCTCGTGTTAAGAAGCAGATGGAAAAAAGTCAGCGTGAGTACTATCTGAATGAGCAAATGAAGGCGATTCAGAAAGAGCTGGGTGAGTTGGATGAAAACACCCCGGACGAATTCGAAACGCTGCATAAAAAGATTGTCGATGCCGGCATGACGCTGGAAGCAAAAGATAAAGCGCTGGCGGAATTGACCAAGCTGAAAATGATGTCACCGATGTCTGCTGAAGCCACAGTCGTTCGTAGCTACATTGATTGGTTGATTGCAGTACCTTGGAAAACCCGCACCAAAGTGAAGAAAAATCTGCAACTGGCAGAAAAAGTGTTGGATGAAGATCACTACGGTCTGGAAAAAGTAAAAGAACGCATTCTGGAATATCTGGCAGTACAAAGCCGGATCAACCAATTGAAAGGCCCAATACTCTGCTTGGTTGGCCCACCAGGGGTCGGTAAAACCAGTTTAGGCCAATCTATTGCAAAAGCCACCGGACGCAAATACGTGCGTATGGCTCTGGGTGGCGTCAGAGACGAAGCAGAGATCCGTGGTCATCGTCGTACCTATATCGGCTCTTTGCCTGGCAAGCTGATTCAGAAAATGGCTAAAGTTGGGGTAAAAAACCCGCTGTTCTTGTTAGACGAGATCGACAAGATGTCTTCTGATATGCGCGGTGATCCAGCTTCAGCATTGTTGGAAGTGCTAGATCCAGAGCAGAACAACAGTTTCAGCGATCATTATCTGGAAGTTGATTACGACCTGTCAGATGTCATGTTCGTTGCAACTTCTAATTCGATGAACATTCCGGGTCCACTGCTGGATCGAATGGAAGTCATTCGTCTATCTGGTTACACCGAAGATGAAAAGCTGAATATTGCTAAAAGCCATCTGCTGCAAAAACAGATTGAGCGTAATGGTCTGAAAACGCATGAGATTGCGATCGAAGATTCTGCCATCATCGATATCATCCGCTATTACACCCGCGAAGCCGGTGTGCGTAGTCTTGAGCGTGAAATCTCTAAAATTTGCCGTAAAGCAGTGAAAGCGATTTTGCTGGATAAAGAGCTGAAGAGTGTTACGGTAAATGCAGATAATCTGAAAGATTATCTGGGGGTACAACGCTTTGATTTCGGTAAAGCTGAAGATCACAATCAGGTTGGACAGGTTGTTGGTCTGGCGTGGACAGAAGTCGGTGGCGATCTGTTAACGATTGAAGCGACGAATGTGCCAGGCAAAGGTAAACTGACCTACACCGGTTCGCTGGGGGATGTGATGCAAGAGTCTATTCAGGCTGCGATGACGGTTGTCAGAGCCCGAGCAGAGTCTTTACGTATCAATGCCGATTTCTATGAGAAGCGTGACATCCATGTGCATGTACCCGAAGGTGCAACACCGAAAGATGGTCCAAGCGCAGGTATCGCTATGTGTACTGCACTGGTTTCCAGCCTGACAGGAAATCCTGTTCGTGCTGATGTTGCAATGACAGGCGAGATTACACTGCGTGGTGAAGTGTTACCGATTGGTGGTTTGAAAGAGAAACTACTGGCAGCGCATCGTGGTGGAATTAAGCGTGTAGTGATTCCATTTGAGAATACAAAAGATTTGGAAGAAATTCCGGACAACGTAAAACAGGATCTTGAAATTCATCCTGTTCGCTGGATTGATCAAGTGCTTGCGCTCGCGTTACAAGAGCCTGTTGATCGAGTAACGTTGTCATAATCAGATGTTTTTTACTCGAAAGCGTGAATCCTGACGATTACTGATATAAAGCCGGTTGCAAACCGTAACCGGCTTTTGTATAACCGAGAGCTGTTTTCTAACGGAATAACCAGCCGCAAAAATCATAAGGGGAAAGAAGTGAACAAATCACAGTTGGTTGATAAAATTTCCGAAAGCGCGGATATCTCCAAAGCTGCTGCAGGTCGCGCTCTGGATGCTTTCATTGACGCAGTAGGTGACGCATTAAAAGAAGGTGATCAGGTTTCTCTGGTCGGTTTTGGTACCTTCGCTGTGCGTGAACGAGCATCTCGTTCTGGTCGTAATCCTCAGACTGGCGCCACCATTGAAATTGCGGCATGCAAGCAACCTGCCTTCAAAGCAGGTAAAGCATTGAAGGACTCTGTTAATTAATTTGTCTGCGATGAATTTGATTAATTGTCCCCTCGATTGGAGTACCCGTTTCGATATCCAATCGACCATAGAGCGCATCCTCTGATGCGCTTTTTGTGTTTATATCCACTGCATTAGGAGCATTAGATACATGCTGATGGATAAGCTGCGCGATGGTGCCCAGGGCCGTATCGCAAAAACTATTTTTTGGTTAATTATTCTGTCATTCGCATTGGCAGGTGTTGGTAGTTACATTAACAGACCTGCCAGTAACGATCCTGCCGTTGTTGACGATGAAGTCATCTCTGCTCAGACGTTAGAGCAAAGCTATCAAAATGAGCGCGCAAGAATGCAGGCTCAGTATGGTGATGCTGCAGCTCAACTGTTGGATAATCATCAGTATTTGGCTCAACTGAAAAAATCAGTGCTGGATAAACTGGTTAATCAGGCTTTGCTGAATCATAAAGCGCTGAAGGCAGGAATTCAGCTTAGTAACGAGCAGGTGAAAGATTCCATTCGTCAGATGCCTGAATTTCAGACGAACAATAAGTTTGATAATGAAAAGTTCATTACTACATTATCGCGTGTTGGGTACACCCCAGAGACATTTGCTAATTCTCTGCGCCAAGATCTGGCTCGCCAATTTTGGTTAGATGGTGTATTGACGACGGAATTTGCACTGCCTGACGAAGTGACAAAACTGGAAGCGCTCTATCAACAGCAACGTGATGTGAAGATGATCACTATTCCTGTTGATGCTTTCCGCAAGCAAATAACGATCACTGATCAGGAAATCAATGATTTTTATAAAGCGCACAGTAACGAATTTATGCAATCAGAGCAGGTTAAACTCAACTATGTATTGCTGAATTCGGCTGAATTGGCTAAGTCTATTCAGTTAACTGACAATGATCTGAAAGCTTATTATCAACAACATTCAGATCAGTTTACGGAACCCGCCCGACTTAAAGTCTCGCATATTCTGATTACCGATAAAGATGACAAAATTGCACAGCAGAAAGTGAATGAACTGCTGGCTAAATTGAAATCTGGCAGTGACTTTGCTCAGTTAGCAAAAACTGAGTCAGCAGATACGTTGTCTGCCCGTCAGGGTGGAGAGCTGGATTGGTTTGAGAAAGGCGTCATGGATCCTGCTTTTGAAAAAGCAGCCTTTGCCTTAAATCAGAAAAATCAGCTATCGGATGTTGTTAAATCGGCTTTTGGTTATCACATCATCAAACTGCTGGATAAGCAGGATGCTGTTGTGACATCGTTCGACAAAGTACAACAAGTTGTGCGCCAGAAGTTGGTTGATGATAAATCACGGGAATTGTTTGCTGAACAACAGCAGAAATTGTCAGATCTTGGTTTTGAAAATCCGGATTCTCTGGATGCGGTAGCTGAGGGCTTAAAACTATCACTGCAAAAAACGGATTTTATTACTGCGAAACAGTTACCTGCTGATATTAATGTTCCCGCGGTAGCCGCTCAGGCTTTTGCTGAAAAACTACGTGATGAAAATGCGAATTCGGAAGTTATTACTATCTCCGATTCAGCGGTTGTCATGTTGCATGTGGTTGATTATAAACCGAGCGAAGTGAAACCTTTAGCTGAGGTAAAAGAACAGGTTATCGCTAAACTGCAATCAGAAAAAGCAGCAGAAAAAGCAAAAGAAGAGGCGACTGCGTTACTTGCAAAAGTAAAAAGCAATCAATCCTTTGATGATCTGATTACAAAGCTGAATGCTAAAGTTACCGAGAAAAAAGGTCTGAACCGTTTTGCAGCGGATGTGCCACCTCAATTATCTCAAGCAGTATTCAAACTGGCGAAACCAGTCGATAACGCAGTTAGCGCTGATTTGTATGCTGATGAACAAGGTAATCAGTCTGTGCTCATACTGCAGAAAGTGATCGCTGCATCAGAGGCAAAAGATACTCAACTGCAAGAAGGTTTATCTCAACAACTGATGAAGTTGAGACAGGAACAGCTATATGGTGCACTGATTGAACAGTTGCGACTGAAGGCTGATATTAAATATGCTCCTGTCAGTGCTCAGGTTGTAGAATAAGATGCAATAAACAAGGCAGAAAGATATTTTTCTGCCTTGTTTTTCACTGCATGAAATTGATTGTATTATATCGTACGGATTCGTCAGAACTCGTGGATGAAAGAGGCCCAGACGTTGAAAAGAGTGAGTAAGCACAGTATAACGTGCATATACTTTAGAGTGTCTGGTGCTTGAGTGGCTGGTACAACCATCTTTATTAGTTAAGGTCGTAAATGGAAAACAACGAAAAAATCAACAACAGCAAAGAACTGATAGCATACCTTTCTGAACTGTTTCCTGCTTGTTTTATTGCTACAGGTGAAGCTCGTCCGCTGAAAATCGGTATTTTCCAGGATCTGGCTGCCCGTTTGGCTGACGACCCACGCGTATCTAAAACTGTATTGCGTTCAGCACTTCGCCAATACACGTCGAGCTGGCGTTATTTGCACGGTTTACGCCCTGGCATGATCCGTGTTGATTTGGATGGTAATCCGGCGGGTGAACTGACTGAAGAACATGTAACGCATGCTAAAACTGCGCTGAAAGAGAGCAAAGATAAAATCTTCTCTTCTCGCCGTAAGACTAATACCAAGCCGCCTAAACAGAAAAAACCGGTTGTTGATCTTACTACGTTGAAAACCGGACAACAGATTCAAGTGATGATGGGTAAATCTCCTATCACTGGCAATATCAAAGAAATTACTCGTGATGATGTTCAGGTTGAACTTGCTACGGGTATGCAGGTGCGCGTGAAAGCGGAACACCTGGTTCCTTAAGGAGCATTATTTTGAGAGTAAATTTGTTCAAGAGCACTGCAGTTGCACTTGGCGTTTTTTATGCGGGGCTATCGTATGCGGTAGCTCCTCCGATATCTGAAGAGTCGATTCCAACACTGGCACAAGAAGATCAGCATGCGATCGCCAGTAAACGTATTGCCGCTTTATTTACTCGCAGCCACTACAAGCATTTTTCTCTTGAAGATCAAATTTCCAAGAAGGTTTTTGATCTTTATCTGCAAGCCTTAGATTATAACCGTAGCATTTTCACCGCTTCTGATATCGCGAATTTTCAGTCATTTGATAATCAATTTGATGATATTTTGCAAAGTGGTGACCTGAAAAATGCCTATGCTATGTATAACCTGAGTACCAAACGCCGTTTTGAACGTTACGCGTATGCACTCTCTTTGCTCGATCAACCGATGTCATTTGATGTAACTGACAAATATGAATTTGATCGGAGTAAAAGCGCTTGGGCTAAAGATGATGCAGAACTGAATGAGGTCTGGCGTCAGCGGGTAAAATACGACGCACTGAATTTGAAATTAGCTGGTAAAAAGCCCTCTGAAATCAAAGATCTGCTGACTAAGCGTTACAGCAATGCCATCAAACGTCTTAAGCAGGATGAAAGTGAAGATGTTTTTCAGGCTGTCATGAATTCGTTTGCCCGCTCCATTGACCCGCATACGAGTTATCTGTCCCCACGCAATGCTGACCGTTTTAACTCAGAGATGAATCTTTCTCTGGAAGGCATTGGCGCCGTATTACAGGCTGATGACGATTTTACTGTAGTTCGTTCTCTGATCCCTGGTGGACCAGCGGATAAAACCAAGTTATTACGTCCGGAAGATCGTATCACCGGTGTAGCTCAAGATAGCGGCAAGGTGATTGATGTTATCGGCTGGCGTCTGGATGATGTTGTAGAACTGATCAAAGGTCGTAAAGGGACGAAGGTTCGTCTCGAAATCCAGCGTGGTAAAGGTGCAACTCATCAAACGCAATTGATTGAATTGATCCGCGATAAGGTTCGTTTGGAAGATCGAGCGGCCAAATCTCAGGTGATCAAATCTGAAGGTAAAAAAATCGGCGTAATTGAAGTGCCGAGTTTTTATGTCAACCTGCATTTGGATGTACAAAAAGAGCTGACCAAACTAAAAGCGCAAAAAATTGATGGTTTGCTGATTGATTTGCGTAACGATGGTGGCGGCGCTTTAACAGAAGCGACTGAATTGACTGGCTTGTTTATGAAACAGGGCCCTGTAGTTCAGATCCGTGACACCATGGGGCGCGTGGCTGTTAACGAAGATACTGATGGTAAATCATATTATGATGGCCCGATGACCGTATTGATCGATCGTTACAGTGCGTCGGCTTCAGAAATTTTTGCAGCAGCAATGAATGATTATGGTCGTGCTCTAATTATTGGGGAAAATAGTTTTGGTAAAGGCACTGTGCAGCAGCATCGTGCATTAGGCAAAATTTATGACTTCTTTGATAATGAATTGGGGCATGTTCAATACACGATTGCTAAGTTTTACCGTATCGATGGTGGCAGTACGCAGAATAAAGGGGTTCAACCCGATATTAATTTCCCGCCACTTATTGATCCGACCGAAACGGGTGAGAGTGTGGAATTGAATGCCTTGCCATGGGATAAAATTGAGCCTGCACAATACAGCAAGTTAGGTGATTTCACCGCTTTGTTACCGAAGTTGAAAGAATATCATCAGCAACGAGTGAAGAGTGATCCTGAGTTTAAATACGCAGAAGAAGATATTGCCTGGTATCAGGCAGAGAAAAGTAAGAAGTTTATTTCTCTGAATGTAGCTGAGCGTATTAAAATCCGTGATGAGCAGGATAAAAAAGCACTACAACGAGCTAATGAACGTCTGACCCGTATGGGTAAACCCATGGTCAAATCGCTGTCTGATTTACCTACGGATATTAAATTTCCAGATGGTTATCTTAAAGAAGCGGCCAATATCACCGCTGATTTAGTCAGGTTGAGTAAATCGTAATATTGTCGTATAAGGGGATGAGGAATCATCCCCTTTCTTTTTGTGCTATCTCATCTGCTTGTTGTTGCTCTGTTGCCAGATATTTGTATGATCGACAGGTCAAATTTCAGTTATTTTACTCAGGGAACAGAGATTATGTCTTTTCTAGGAACTCCATATTCCAATGGTGCTACTCGTGCAATGTTGCTGGGCTCCGGCGAGCTGGGCAAAGAAGTTGCTATTGAATTACAGCGCCTTGGGGTGGAGGTAATTGCGGTCGATCGTTATACTAATGCTCCCGCAATGCAGGTTGCTCACCGTAGCCATGTGATCTCTATGCTTGATGGTGATGCACTGAGTCAGTTAGTGCAGCAAGAAAAGCCACATTATATTATTCCGGAAATTGAAGCTATTGCGACAGAGACGCTGCAGAAATTAGAGCAGGACGGTTTTAATGTCGTGCCAACAGCACTGGCAACGCGTCTGACCATGGATCGAGAAGGTATCCGTCGTCTGGCAGCTGAAAAACTGCAATTACCAACATCGCCGTATTTTTTCGCAGAAACAGAAGCAGATTATCAACATGCTGTAGAGAAAATTGGTTTTCCTTGTGTTGTGAAACCAGTCATGAGTTCTTCTGGTAAAGGCCAGAGTGTAGTGCGTAAACCAGAACAAGTAGCCACAGCTTGGCAGTATGCACAAGAAGGTGGCCGTGCTGGTCGTGGTCGCGTAATTATTGAAGGTTTTGTTCCTTTTGATTATGAAATCACATTACTGACCATTAGCGCTGTCGACGGCATTCATTTCTGTGCACCAATCGGTCATCGTCAGGAAGATGGTGATTATCGTGAGTCATGGCAGCCGCAGGTGATGAGCGATGAATTGCTGGCAAAATCACAGCATGTTGCTCGTGAGGTGGTAAAAGCGCTGGGTGGTTATGGCTTGTTCGGTGTTGAATTGTTTATCAAAGGGGATGAAGTTTACTTCAGTGAAGTTTCTCCACGCCCACATGATACTGGTATGGTAACCCTGATTTCTCAGGATTTATCTGAGTTTGCTTTGCATGTCCGTGCGATTTTGGGTTTACCAATTGGCAAGATCACACAATATGGACCGGCTGCTTCTGCAGTTATCTTACGTGAAGGTGACTCTACTGATATTGGCTATGGTAACTTATCATTTGCTTTGGCTTTGATCCCTGGCGCACAGTTACGTTTGTTCGGTAAACCTGAGATTGCTGGTCGTCGTCGTTTGGGTGTAGCTTTGGTGCGTGCTGATAATGTTGAATTAGCGATTGAACAAGCGAAACAAGTCGCTGCGGCTGTAGATGTGAAATTCTAATTCAGAGGTAATTCAATGATGATTGCAATCAGTTATTTTCTTTCCCCTGTCGGGTATCTGCGTTTAGAAGCCGATCATGATGGATTGCAGTCACTGTTGTTAAATAGCCCGCCAGCTGATGAGTTGGCGGTGCTTGCACCTTCACATCCAGTTCTTATCTTGGCTCATCAGCAATTGCAGGAGTACTTTTCTGGTTCTCGTCGTGATTTCACTGTGCCATTAGCAATGACTGGAACGGAGTTTCAATTAGCCGCTTGGCATGCTTTACAAACGATCCCTTATGGAAAGACAGTTAGTTATAAAACAATTGCTGAACAGATAGGCAGACCGAAAGCAATGCGCGCGGTCGGGATGGCAAATAACCGTAATCCGATTGCTATCATTGTTCCATGTCATCGGGTGATTGGTGCTAATGGCCAATTAGTTGGTTATGGTGGTGGTTTGGATATGAAGCAATGGTTACTTGAGCATGAAAATACCTATCTCTAAAATTTGAGTTTACTCTTCCTGTTTTATTTCTTCTTTTTTCTCCTGTAGACAGCATTTGTGTTGCCGAATGGCTAAATATCGGTAATGTAAATGTTTCAAATTCTTTACAATTTATCGATTATATAATTAACTAAATGGATAAATAGTATCCAACTGGGATAGTAATATCACGTGATTGGTTAATAGTTATACAGGGAGAGTACTGGGATGTTCAACCATTTGAAGTTGAAAATAAAACTAATAGCTTTACTGATACCGTTATTGCTCGGCTTGCTGATTTATTCGATTGTTTTAACTCAACGATCGCTGGCATCAACAGCATGACGCTGCGTTGGTTGTGGAACGGATGCATTTATTGAAAGAAGCCAGCGGCCTTGTGCATGAATTACAAAAAGAGCGAGGAATGACATCAGGATTTCTTGCTTCGAAAGGGTTGAAGTTTGGTGATGCATTAAAAGTGCAACGTGAAAAGAACGAGAGCCAACTCAAACAGTACATGAATTATATTGAACAGCATAAAACAACAATGTCGGCAGTCGATCTTATAGGTCGGGATGTGGCAACAGCACAAAGTCGATTAGATATGTTGCCGTCTCTGCGTCAACAAGTAGATAGTCAAAGTATTAAACCTACCGAAGCTATTGTGTTCTATTCCGACTTGATCAAAACACTTTTAGCAATCACATCATCGATCAATATAGATAACACCAATGCATCTATTTCTCCGGATTTATCTGCTTATTACTACTTCTTACAGGCTAAGGAACGAGCCGGGATCGAACGAGCTTTGATTAATGGCGCTTTTTCTTCTGGACAGGTTTCTGCAGAAGTTTTTCAACGTATTATTCGTATTGTTTCTGAACAAAACTTATTTTTTGATCTTTTTAAAGTGTATGCGACACCTCAGCAACAAAGCCTATTCAGTCAGACAGAACAATCAGCTGTATTTGGGCAGGTTCAGCAATTTCGGAATTATATTTATGCCAATGATTATCAGCATAATGCGACAGAATGGTTCCAGATATCCACTCAGCGAATTGATGAGTTAAAAACGCTGGAAAATAAACTTAATGCATTAATTATTGATATTTTGCGTATTCCGGCGAAGTTG
>MTLE01000773.1_pt3 | contig 82452 bp, 75 predicted proteins | sample 1982461 | NCBI WGS metagenome assembly MTLE01 (sample SAMN05712605, study PRJNA340218) | biofilm metagenome | isolation source: sample SPL anode biofilm adapted to -200 mV | place: USA | collected 2012-02-03 | reverse complement strand
TAAAATTCCATGACAGTATTTACGATACTATCAAACTTTACGGGATATTCAACCCAGATAATTTCAGAATCCCGTCTACACCACGTCATCTGCCGCTTGGCGTATTGACGGGTATTGCGCTTGATGAGCCGAACCGCCTCATCAAAGGAGTATTCTCCCGCGAGATAGGCGCATATTTCCTTGTAGCCGATAGAACTCATGGCCTTAAGATCAGCGGTATAACCAGCCGCCAACAGTCCCGTAACTTCAGCGACGAGCCCTTCAGCCATCATCTTGTCAACCCGTTCCTCGACCCGGCGGTAAAGAAGCTCCCGCTCCATATTTATACCGATCTTGAGGCAGCGGTAACTCTCATCGGCGAAACGATGCTCATCCTGATAGGAAGAGAGGGTACGCCCCGTAAGAAGGAAAACCTCCAGAGCCCGCACGACTCTGACTGCATCATTGGGGTGAAGCCGGGATGCGGAGACAGGATCGACCTCATCGAGACGCTGGTGAAGGGCCGTCAGGCCTTCCCTGCCGGCCTGCGCTTCGAGTTCCTTGCGAATATCCGGGCTCCCGCCGGGGGAATCCGCAAGCCCTTGAGTCAGTATCCTGATGTAAAGACCAGTCCCACCCACAAGGATTATACGTTTGTTCCTCCGGTGGATGTCCTCTATCACCCGGGATGCGTGGTCGCGGAAGTCGGCGGCGGTAAAGTTAACATCAGGAGTTACCAGATCGTACAGATGGTGCGGAACTCGCGCGCGCTCCTCAGGCGAGGGTTTCGCGGTGCCGATGTTCATGCCGCGATATACCTGCATGGAGTCGGCATTGACAATCTCACCGTCCAGACTTTCGGCGAGTTGCATGGCAAGCGCCGATTTCCCCGATGCCGTTGGTCCCTGGACAATGACAAGCCTTATTCTCTCGTCCTTCATAGTTCTCTCACCGTTTAAACATCCGTTCCACTTCCGCCAGGGTCAGGCGTTGAAGGACGGGCCGGCCATGGGGGCAGTTGGATGAAAAGTCGGTGGTATCCATCTGGGCGAAGAGGGCATCGATTTGCCCGTTGGTGAGCGGGTGCTCGCCCCGTACCACGCTGTGGCAGGCAATTCGGGCAAGGATATCTTCCACGGCATCGGCAACGGTACGGTTCGCGCCAACCGCCTGGAATTCCTCCAGGGTATCTCTCAGCATCCGGATGTAATCCTTATCAGCCAGAAGCCGCGGCACCCCTTTGACAACCCAGGTGGTGCCGCCGAACTCGTCAAGATCGAACCCCATGCGGCCCAGTTCTTCACGGTGCTCTCGCAGTTCGGCACCTTCACGGTGGGAGAGTTCAAGTGTGTCAGGGAAAAGAAGTCCCTGCCCCTCGACGCCTCCGGCAGAGAACTGAGCCTTGAGACGCTCGAACGCAACCCGCTCGTGGGCCGCATGCTGATCAATGATTATCAGATCGCTTCCCTCCTGGCAAAGGATGTAGGAAGCCTGAAACTGGCCTATGATAGCCAGCCGCGAAAAATATCCGCCGGATGATGTTGCGGCACTGGTTTCCGTAACAGGATGGGGCGAAGGAACAGGCAATACCGATGGCGGCAGGGAGAAAGACCAGTTCGGTGCCGCAGCGGGCCGGTAGTTCACGAGAAGTTCCCGCACCTCGGCAACGCGCTCGGCTCCAGAGGTTGGTTCCTTGCGTTGCGGAACTGGCGGGAAGTCCTGAGGCAGCGAGGATTGGCGCAGCCAAGGGGTCGGGCGAAGCGCATCTTCAATCACTCCCTGAATAACATCGTGCACGACACTTTGCTGCCGGAACCGCACCTCGTGCTTGGTGGGATGGACGTTCACATCCACCTCCCCAGCCGAAACCTCTATAAAGAGAACCACAACAGGATAACGGCCACGTTCCAGAAAGTTGCGATATGCTTGCAGGACTGCGTGCTGTACCACCCGGTCGCGGATAAAACGGCCATTGATAAAGGTGTACAGATGACCGGCAGCAGAGCGGCTCACGTCGGGCCGGGCAACCAGTCCCCTGATAGTCACCCCCTCCACGGACGCTTCGAGGGGGTACAGGGCGCCGGCAATGGAGCGTCCGAGCAAGGCGGCTACCCGCTCCTCCAGGGTGCCGTTAAGGGCGCGGAATATCGTCTTATTGTCATTTATGTAGGTAAACCGGACATCGGGACGGGAAACGGCCAGACGGGTCAGAAGATCTCCCACATGGCCGGCCTCGGTTTCGGCGCTCTTCATGAATTTTAGGCGGGCCGGGGTGTTGAAGAAGAGGTTCCGCACGGTAATGACTGTACCTTCGGCCATGCCGCACGCTTTTACTTCCTTTATCCTTCCACCTTCGGCATAAATTTCGGTCCCTTCGATCGCTCCTTGCCTGCGGGATGCAAGGGTGAATCTGGAAACCGAAGCAATTGAAGGGAGGGCCTCCCCTCTGAAACCGAGGGTGTTGAGGGCAAAGAGGTCTTCATCTGAAGCAATCTTGCTGGTGGCATGGCGCTCCATGGACAGAAGCGCATCCTCCCTGGACATTCCGCCACCGTCATCGGTCACACGTATAAGACGTCGCCCCCCCGCCTCTATCTCAATTAAAATATCGCGGGAACCGGCATCGAGGGAGTTCTCTACCAATTCCTTCACCACCGACGCCGGGCGCTCAACCACCTCACCGGCGGCGATCTTGTTGGTGAGATTTTCCGAAAGGATTCTAATGCGTGTTGACACGGGCCACCTCGTCAAAACTGACCGGGGGAGTCCCCTCGGGCTGGAATTAATCAGAATCGGCGATTATCGATAACCCTTTTCGCCTTTCCTTCATGGCGAGTGATGCTGTTTGGCTCGACAAGCTTCACGGTAGCTCCGACGCCGAGTACCGAATCAATTCGTTTTTCTATCATCTCAAGGAACGCCCGCTGCCGTTTCATTTCATCGAAGAAGATGTTTTCAGTAACCTCAATCTGTATCTCAAGGGTATCCAGGGCACCCTTACGGTCAACAATGATCTGATAGTGGGGCTCGCACCCCTCGATGGCAAAGAGAACGTCCTCGATCTGCGAGGGGAAAACATTCACACCTTTGATTATCAGCATGTCATCGCTGCGTCCCATGGTCTTCTTCATGCGGACTGATGTTCGGCCACAGGCGCAGGGAGAGTAATCGAGGCTCGTAATGTCGCGCGTCCGGTAGCGGATCATGGGGAAAGCCTCTTTGGTGAGGGTTGTCAGCACAAGCTCACCGACGCTTCCGGGGGGGAGAACCTCTCCGGATTCGGGATCGATAATCTCCGGGATGAAGGCATCTTCAAAAATATGCATTCCACACTTGCATTCACATTCGCCGGCCACGCCGGCCCCGATGACTTCCGAAAGGCCGTAGTTGTCGGTGGCATTAATGAAAAGTCTGCTCTCGATTTCCCTGCGCATCGCTTCGGACCATGGCTCGGAGCCGAAGAGACCTATTCGAAGCGAAAGCGTCTTGGGATCGATCCCCATCTTTTCCATCCGGTCGGCGATGGTGATGGCATAGCTCGGAGTGGAAACCAGCACCGTGGATTTGTAATCCTGCATCAGCATGATCTGCTTTTCGGTATTGCCTGCCCCCATGGGAATAACCGACGCCCCTACGGTCTCAGCACCGTAATGCAGACCGAAAGCTCCCGTGAAGAGGCCGTAGGTGAAAGCGATCTGCACAACGTCGTCGCTGGTGACCCCGGCCGAGGTTATGAACCGCGCCACCAAGTTCGACCAGACCTTGATGTCGTTCCTTGTGTAGCCGACAACCGTCGGTTTGCCGGTGGTGCCGGAGGATGAGTGTATCCGTACGACTTCCCTGAGCGGTACGGCGAACATTCCGTAGGGATAGTTCAGGCGCAGGTCTTCCTTCGTGGTAAACGGAAGCTTTTTGAGGTCATCAAGGGACTGGATGTCCTCGGGAACAATACCGAGCTCATTGAACTTGTTCCGGTAACAGGTAACGTTTTTATAGACGCGATTGATGGTTGCCTGCAAGCGCTCAAGCTGAAGCTGCCGGAGGTCTTCCCGCGCCATGCATTCGTACGTTGGATCCCATATCTTCATACGGTTGTCCTCGCCTATCTTTCCCAGATTTCCTTTTTATCTTTTCCGAGGTAAGCCCTCTGAACATCATTATTTTCCAGAAGGTCAGAAGCTATTCCCTCAAGCACTACTTTACCTGTCTCAAGCACATAGCCGCGATCAGCCATCTTCAAGGCCGCCTTGGCATTCTGCTCAACCAGCAAAACGGTGGTCCCGCGCTCGTTCCGAAGCTGCGTGATAACCCGGAAAATCTCCTGCACCACAAGGGGGGCAAGCCCCATGGAAGGCTCATCGAGCAGGAGGAGCCTGGGGCGCGCCATGAGCGCCCTTCCCATGGCGAGCATCTGCTGCTCTCCGCCGGAGAGGGTGCCGGCAGCCTGCTTGCGGCGCTCGTGGAGACGGGGGAAAAGGGCATACATATCATCCAGATCCTTGCGGATGCTGCTGCGTCCTTCCCTCCCCTGGTAGCGGAGATAGGCTCCCAGTTCCAGATTGTCCTCAACGGAAAGGGGCTTAAATACCTGCCTCCCTTCGGGCACCTGGCAGATACCGAGCTTGACGATCCGGTCGGGCCCGAGGCCGGCAAGATCCCGGTCATCGAAAAGGATCTGACCGGTGGCCGGCGGCGTGACGGCGGATATTGAGTTGAGGATAGTAGTCTTTCCCGCGCCGTTAGCACCAATAAGGGTGACAATCTCTCCCTTTTTCAGGTGAATGGAGATGTTTTTCAGGGCGTGGACCTTGCCGTAGTAGGTGTTGATGTTCTTGATGGTCAGCATGCCCTACCCTTCCCCGAGATAGGCTGAGATCACTTCCGGATTCTCCTGAATTTCACGCGGCGTCCCTTCGGCCAGCTTTCGCCCGAGATTCAGGACTACGATAGAGTCGCAGATATCCATTACGAGTTCCATGTCATGCTCAACCAGGGCGACGGTTACCCCGGACTCACGGATTTTATGAATGAGTCGGGCCAGGTCAAGAGTTTCTCGGCTATTGAGACCCGCGGCAGGCTCATCCATGAGGATCACTTTCGGCTCCAGCGCCATAGCCCGGGCTGTTTCCAGAAGTCTTCCCTTGCCGAAAGGAAGATTCCCCGCCTCGGTGTCGGCCAGATCAGATATCCCCGTAAACTCCAGCCAGTACAAGGCCCGCTCCCGCAGTCTCCGCTCTTCAGCCATCTGCCATGGGAGCCTCAAAGACGAAGCGATTATGCCGCTCCTGCCCTTGGTGTGGAGCCCCACCATGACATTCTCCAGCACGGTCATCCTGCTGAAGAGTTCGATATTCTGGAAGGTCCGTACCATGCCGAGGGAGGCGAGGCGCTCCGGTGCGAACCGTGTCACGTTCTTCCCCTGGAGATGCACCGTGCCGCCAGTTGGCACATAGATTCCGGTCACAATATTGAAAAGGGTAGTTTTGCCGGCGCCGTTGGGACCAATGATCCCGGTTATGGCCCCCTCTGCCACCCGGAAGGAAACATCCTCAAGAGCGGTGACCCCACCGAATCGTTGCGTAATTCCTTTAACCTCAAGCATCGGCTTTGTTCCCCGCTCCAGCCCTTATGAAGATCCGTCCCAAAAGCGAGGGGATTCCGCGGACCAGGCCACCGGGCATAAACATGGTCATAAAGATAAGCAGGCAGCCATAGACGATGATGTCGTAATCCTGGAACGTGCGGAGCATCTCCGGCAGCAGCGTCAGTAGCGCTGCGCCGAGGAAAGAACCATAGATGCTCCCAAGCCCTCCGATGATTACCATGGTCAACAGCTCGACTGAGAAGTTGAATCCGAAAGAAGTGGGCGACACAAAGGTCATGGTATGGGCGTAAAGACTCCCGGCTATGGAAGAAATCAGCGCCGAGAGGGCGAAAATCTGCACCTTTAGTAACCGCACGTTGATACCCATGACCCGGGCGGCCACCTCGGAATCGTGGATTGCCCTCAGTCCCCTGCCGATGCGGGAATTCACGAGATTTACGGAGAGCAGAATTGTCAGGAGGGTTATCCCCCAGATCAGGTAGTAATTTTTAAAATCAGTGTCGAAGTAAAATTCGCCAACGGAAAGGTTCGGGATACCGGGAAAGCCTGACGGGCCGCCAGTCAGTTCAACCGCTTCGTTGAACACGATGTACACGATAATACCGAAGCCAAGGGTGGCCATGGCCAGATAGTGCCCCTTGAGCTTAAGGATAGGGAACCCGATGATGAAGGCCAGCAGGCCAACGCCGGCAGCCACTGCCGCCATGGCAAGCCAGGAATTCATGCCGTAGGTTGCCGTAAGGATTCCCGAAGCATAGGCGCCAAGGCCAAAGAAGGCTGCGTGACCCAGGGATATCTGCCCCGCGTAACCGAGGAGCAGGTTCAAGGCAACAGCAAGAAGGGTGTGGATGCCGACAAAAACGAAAACGTTAAGGAGATACCCTTCCTGGAACGCCAGGGGAAGGAGCAGAATCAGCATGGTGAACAGTATGAACTTCACCACTGCATGTCTCAGAAAAGATCTTAGTTTAATCATAAATACAATCCGCGCCTGTTAAACCCGCTCAGTGTCGCCCTTCGAAAAGAGTCCCTTGGGGCGGATGAATAGAATAACCAGCAGAATAATGAAAGCGATTGCGTCCTTGTAGCCGGAGGAGAAAATGCCTGCACCCAGGGATTCGAGCACGCCCAGGAACACTCCGCCGAAGACGGTGCCAAGACCGCTGCTCATCCCCCCGATGATGGCGGCGCAAAAGCCTTTCAAGCCGAGCATTATGCCGACATCGTAGGAAGTCATAGTGAGAGGAGCAATGATAATGCCGGCCATGGATCCCATTGCCGCGCTGATAGCAAACGAGAAAAGCACCATGCGCCTGACATCGATCCCCACGAGCCCTGCGGCGCGGGGATTGTAAGCACAGGCGCGCATAGCCTTGCCGCTGATGGTGTAGTTGAAATAGATTTTGCTGCAAATGATAACCACTGTGGTTACGGCGAATATCCAGAGGTGTTGCGGCAGAATCGTCGCCCCGCCCACCTGGATCGGATTGTCGCCGGAAAAGGTCTGGAGGGCGTGCGTGTCCTTGCCCCAAACAAGCATGGCGATTCCACGGATTAGGATGCTCCCGCCGATGGTGATGATGACGAGACTGATGGGTGAGGCGTTCTTCATGGGCCTGATGGCGAACCGTTCAAAGACGATTCCTGCAACTGTCGATGCAGCAATAGATAAAATTACCGAAATAAGAAAAGGCAAGTTGAGAACGGTGAGAAAAAATACCGTAAACATTCCCCCCAGCATCACAAATTCACCCTGGGCGAAGTTTATGATGCCGGTGGCATTGTGGATGATTGCAAACCCTAATCCGATAAGAGAGTAGATGGCACCGGTCGAGAGACCGGAAAGAAGGTATTGAGCTATCTGATTGCCAATTTGCATAGATTTATATTTCTGGCTCACAATACGGGAGCGCAGCCCGAAAAGCCTGCGCTCCCATTATCAGCTGATTGATTGTTGGTGCTGCTACTTGACGAGAACGAAATCTTTCTTTCTTACTTCCACAAGGACGAAAGCATCTTTGGTGAGCCCGGCGTGATCGGATGGAGAGTAGCTGAAAACACCGCCGATGCCGGCAAATCCCCGTATCCGCTCCAACTGGTCCCTTATGGCGGCAGGGCTGTCTCCGCCCCTCTCAATGGCAGACTTCAGCAGCATGATCGCATCCCAGGCATGACCGCCGAAATGGTCACCCTCGGCCCTATAGTGCTTCTGATAGTCTCCCACGAAGGCAAGCAGGGATTTTTTCTGGCGATCCGAATTGGGGAGAAGATCGGCAACGATAACACGTCCGGACGGGAGAATAATTCCTTCCGCAGAATCGCCGGCAAGCGCAATGAACTTTTTGGAGGATACCCCGTGGCTCATATAGAGCGGGAGCCTAAGCCCCAACTGCTTGAAATTGCGGGCAATGACGGCCGGCCCGGGATTGGTGCCCCAGCAGATGACAGCCTGGGCGCCGCTCCCCTTAATCTTGGTCAACTGGGCAGTCATATCGGTATCCTTCGGGCCATAGGTGTTATCGGATACGATTCTCATGCCATAGGCCGCTGCCTGTGCCTTCAACTGCTCACGCCCGGACGAACCGAAACCGTCGGAGACAGTCAGGATCGCAACGTTCGAGATTTTTTTCCTTTTCAGATTCTCATAGATTTTCGCCACTGCCAGGCCATCGTTCTGAGCAGTCTTGAATACCCACCGCTTGACAGGTTGGGTGATTTTGCTCCCTGCAGCGCAGGAAATCAGCGGGATTCTAGCCCTTTCCACTACGGGGATAACGGCCATTGTATCGCCGGTGGTGCTGGGGCCGATGATGGCGGAAACCTTGTCTTCCTTGATCAGCCGGTTGGCGGCCTGTACCGCCTTGGTGGCATCGCCCTGGGTATCATAGGCAATCAGCTGGAGTTGACGCCCTCTGACACCACCAGCCGCGTTGATCTCGTTCACCACCATCTGAGCGGTATTGCGTTCAGGCTCGCCAAGGAAAGACGCAGGTCCAGTCACGGAGAACAGTCCGCCAATCTTTATGGGAGGAGCCGCAAGGGCGCTTCCTGCAAGAATTGCCAGCGACAGAACAAACGTCAATAAACCAGAAAACGTTTTAAACATGGACTTCCCCCCTGTAAATTATTTCACCAATTCCCAGTCCCCTTTAGTAACCCGTATCATTTCAAAGGCTGAAAGATCGAGCCCATTGTGGTCAGCAGGAGACATGTTGAAAATACCTGAAATGCTCACTACCCTACGTGACTGCTCAAGTCCGTCCCTGAGCTGCGCAGGAGTACCCCCCTTCTTCAGCGCATTGGCGATGAGAAGGAATGCATCATATGCGTAACCACCGAACGTTGAAGCCTCAACGCCAAATTCTTTCCGGTATGCCTGGTCATAGTCGCGCAGAAGTTTCGCCTGCGGGTCATTTTTCGTCAATTTATCAAATACTGTCAGCTTGCCGGCAGGCAGGATAATCCCCCCGGCAGCATCAGCACCGGCAAGCTGAATGAATTTTTTGGATGCAACTCCGTGGCTCATGTAAAGGGGAGTCTTGATGCCGAGCTGCTTTACGTTACGGGCAATGATGGCCGGACCGGGGTTTGTTCCCCAGCAGATAATCGCATCGGGTCTGCTCGCCTTGATCTTCGTCAACTGAGCAGTCATATCGGTATCCTTGGGGCCATACACCTCATCGGCAACTATTCTGAAGCCCTTTTTCCCCGCCATGACCTTGAGCTGCTCCCGCCCCGAAGAACCGAAACCGTCTGAAACTGTAATGATGGCGATATTTTTCTGTTTTGACCGGGCAGCATGAATCAGGATTTTCTCCACGGCCACATGGTCATTGGCCGGGGTTTTGAAAACCCATTTTTTCACCGGCTCGGTAATCTTGATCCCCGCGGCGCAAGAGATAAGCGGGATCTTTTCCTTCTCGGCCAGGGGAATTACCGCCATGCTTTCCCCTGTTGTGCTGGGGCCGACAATAATACTCACCCTGTCGTTCTTGATGAGCTTGTTGGCAAGCTGGACCGACTTTGTAACATCACCCTGGGTGTCATAAACCACCAGTTCAAGCTTGCGCCCACTCACACCACCCCTGGCATTAGCCTGCTTGACAAGCATCTCAAGAGTATTCTTCTCAGGCTCTCCCAGAAAAGAGGCGGGGCCGGTCACGGAAAAAAGGGCCCCGATTCGAAGCGGTTCGGCAGCAAAGGCGGCAGCGGCAACAAGCAGTGTTACAATACTGGTTACAAACGCTATAAGTCTCTTCATACTACCTCTCCTTTTCGATATCCCGCATCCTGGCGTGCGGGAGGCCCCAGGCAGGCTTACCCGGCTAATTCTCACATGGCATAAAGCCGTGCACCCTCAAGGACATTAATGCCGTTCTCAGCAAGGATTGTGACGGCTTTGGCGGTTTCGTCGAAACGGAAGATGATGACGGCATTCTCACCGCAGCGCTCCACGAAGGCGTACATGTATTCCACGTTAATCTGCTGACGATCAAGAACCTGTAATATTCTGGAAAGACCGCCGGGATGGTCCGGCACCTCCACAGCCACCACCTCGGTCTTGTTAACAGTGAATCCCTTCTCCTTCAAAACCTGCTTTGCCGTCTCTCTGTCGTTGACGATGAGGCGCAATATGCCGAAATCAGAGGTGTCCGCCAGGGACAGGGCACGGATGTTGACTCCCGCATCACCGAGGACCTTCGTGATTTCAGCTAGACGGCCTGATTTATTCTCAATGAAAATCGAAATCTGCTCAACGTTCATTTCACCCTCCTGGCAGGGCAAGGCCTGCATTTATTCCGGCTAGGCTTGTGTGCGCCTTACGGCATCAACTGTTTTTACGGTTATCAATAACCCGTTTGGCTTTTCCCTCGCTTCTGGCTATGGTCTGGGACTCCACGAGCCGGACTTTGCAGGAGATGCCGAGGATATCCTTGATTTCCTTCTCTATCCGGTATGACAGAGATTGGAGCACCTTGACTTCGTCAGAGAAAAGTCCTTCGCCCACCTCAACCTGCACCTCAAGCGAATCCAGATTATCCTTACGGTCAACAATGAGAAGATAATGGGGCTCAATTCCTTCGATGCCCATGAGGATAGATTCTATCTGCGACGGGAATACATTGACGCCGCGGATAATGAGCATATCGTCACTTCTGCCCGTCATGCGGGCAAGCCGCGCATGGCTCCTGCCGCAGACGCACGTCTCATAAGTGAGGCTCGTTATGTCGCGGGTACGATAACGGATTAGGGGAATCCCCTCCTTGGTAATTGTGGTAATTACCAGTTCGCCCTGTTCGCCCTCCGCCAGAACCTCGCCGGTGGCAGGATTGATAATCTCGGGAATGAAGTGGTCTTCCCAGATGTGAAGCCCTTTCTTGGCCTCGCGGCACTCGATGGCAACGCCCGGCCCCATGATTTCCGACAGACCGTAGATGTCTATGGCGCTCAGGTTAAGCTTGCCCTCAATCTCGCCGCGCATCGCCTCAGACCACGGTTCGGCGCCGAAGATGCCAATGCGGAGTTTCAGCCCCTGGAAGTCAACCCCTTCTTCCCGTGCGGCCTCAGCCATAAAGAGAGAGTAGGATGGGGTACAGGTGAGGACCGTGGAACCGAAGTCCTTCATGATCATGATCTGCTTTTTGGTATTGCCCCCGGACATGGGGATGACCGATGCGCCGAGCTTCTCGGCGCCGTAATGGGCACCAAGTCCGCCAGTGAAGAGACCGTAGCCGTAAGAGTTATGGATGATGTCACCCCGGTTGACGCCGGCCGCGGCAAAAGAACGCGCCATAAGCTCGGACCAGATATCGATATCCTTACGGGTGTATCCGACTACAGTAGGTTTGCCGGTGGTTCCGGAAGAAGCGTGAATGCGAACGATTTCATCCATTGGGGCAGCAAAAAGCCCGTAGGGGTAACTGTCCCGCATATCCTGCTTATAGGTGAAGGGAAGCCGTTGCAGATCGGCAAGGGACTTGATGCTCTCAGGGGTAACGCCGGCGCGATCCAGGCTTTGGCGATAGAAGGGAACCGAGGCGTAAACCCGAGCCACGGTGGCCTGAAGCCGTTTAAGCTGGAGGGCTTCCAATGCCTGACGGGGCAATGTCTCGAACTCTTCGTTATGGTAGCTCATCATGCACTCCTCACCCGGTTAGAGGCTCCGGCCCAGTTGGAATGCCTTGAGATTCACCTCAAGGGCCTTGCTTGGCACCATCTTCTCCAGAGCTTTGAGCCAGCACTCATCGGCAATGTCGAGGCGCTTTGAAACAGCACCAAGCAGAACCGTGTTTGCAGCACGGACATTTCCCGCTTCGGCTGCCAGCCCTTGACCATCAACAAGCAGGAACTTGGGGAAAAGAGCGGCAATTTTTCCAGGTAGATCCGTTGGATAGGTCTCCTGCCCCAAGAGCACTGACGGAGGCTGAATGCACAGGTCGTTAGCCACCACTGATGCGCCGCTCTTCAGAAGCGGAAGCGAACGATAGGTTTCCATAATCTCGAAGCCGAAGAGAATATCCCCCTCCCCTTCGGGAACAATGGGAGAATGTACCTCTTTACCATAACGGACGTGGGAAACGACACTGCCGCCCCGCTGGGACATACCGTGAATTTCGCTCTTTTTCACGTCGAAACCGGCCTGCATGAAGGCCTCGGAAAGGATTTCCGAAGCGAGAAGGATTCCCTGCCCGCCAACGCCGACGAGGAGGATATTGGTAACGGTATCACTCATTTTGCACTCCCGATCGCATTGAATTTGCAGAGTTGGCGGCATACATCGCAGCCGTTGCAGAGCAGCGGATCAATGAAAGCCTTTCCCTTCTTCCCGTCGGAAGAGGGCTGCCACTCAATGGCGGGACAACCTATTTTCAGGCACGCCTTGCAGCCGGTACAATGATCCTGATCCACCGAGAGAACGAGCCCCTTCTGGAAAACACCTTCACGCTTTACGAGAACGCAGGGGCGATTAGTGATGATTACCGACGGCTCGGGACGATTCATCTCTTCCCGCAGGGCCTCGAGGGTCTGCTCCAGGTTCAGAGGATCGGTAACCCGCACGTGCTTGATGCCGATGGCTTTGCAAAGCTGTACGATATCGATCGCATTCGTTTGACTGTCCGACAAGGTCCATCCAGAGGCGGGATTGTCCTGACGGCCGGTCATGGCAGTAATGCGGTTGTCAAGAATCACGACCGTTGCGGGCGCCTGGTTGTAGGCCATTTCCATGAGGCTGTTGACGCCCGTATGAAGGAAGGTGGAATCGCCGATGACGGCCACCACCTTTTTCTGCTCCTCGGGATCGAGAGCCCTTACGATGCCGCTTGCATTGCTAATGCTCGCCCCCATGCAAATACAGGTGTCCATGGCGTTGAGCGGGGGCATGAAACCGAGGGTGTAGCAGCCGATGTCGCCGGTAACGTAGGCCTTGAGCTTATTGAGGCTGTAAAAGACCCCCCTGTGAGGACAGCCGGGACACATATTGGGCGGACGCCCCGGAAGTTTCTCGACTGTGGTCAGAGCCGCATCGGGGAGGCCGAAGGCTTTGCGGAGCCTTCCGGGGGTGAGTTCGCCGCAACGGGAAATTATATCCTTGCCAATGACGGTGATACCGGCGGCTTTCACCTGCTCTTCGATAAAGGGGTCAAGCTCCTCGATCACATAGAGGGTTTTCACTTTCGCGGCGAACTCTTTAATGAGTGCCATGGGTAGCGGATAAACCATCCCAAGCTTGAGAACCGAAGCGTTTGGAAGCACTTCCCGCACATACTGGTATGAAACGCCGGCCGTTATGACACCGATTTCAGTATCGCGCATTTCCACCCGGTTGATGGCCGCCGTGGCGCCATACTCGGAAAGCTTTACTATCCGCTCTTCCACCAGCGGGTGGCGAATCTTGGCGTTGCCCGGGAGCATTACCAGTTTGGATGGATTCTTGACAAGTCCCGGAGCCGGCAGGCCGGTGACGGGATCGCCCAGTTCGACAACGGACTTGCCGTGGGAAATGCGGGTACAGCTTCGCAGCATCACCGGCGTATCAAACTGCTCGGAAAGCTCGAAGGCAAAGCGCGTGAAATCTTTGCACTCCTGGGAATCAGCCGGCTCCAGCATGGGCATCTTGGCGAACTTCGCGTAATTGCGGCTGTCCTGCTCGTTCTGGGAGGAGTGCATCTCGGGATCGTCGGCTACAACCAGGAGGAATCCTCCGCCGACACCGGTATAGGAAAGGGTAAAGAGCGGATCGGCCGCAACGTTGACCCCAACGTGCTTCATGCAGGCGATGGCCCGCGCGCCGCCAAAAGAGGCACCTATTGCGACCTCAACGGCAACCTTCTCGTTGGGTGCCCAGGAAGCGTCGATTTCCCTATAATTGACGATTGTTTCGAGGATTTCGGTGGATGGGGTGCCGGGGTAGGCGCTTGCAACCTTTACCCCCGCCTCAAAGGCGCCGCGGGCAATGGCCTCGTTGCCGGAGAGAATTTCCTTCATGTGCATAGTCCCTGAAAAATAAAATAAGGGGTAAGCCCCCCTTAAGGTCCTAGGACTATACAGAATAAGCCGATTGTAAGTCAACCCCTTTGTAGAACGGGTTTTTAGGAGATACGGCCCTATCAGGCGGACCGTTTGGCAAGGTCGAGAAGCACCCCTTCAAGCAACCCGAAATCACTCACCGTCATCCGTTCGAAACCGAAAGTCTCCATGGTATCGAGGACAATGAGCATGCCGGCGATTATCAGGTCCTCCCTACCCTTCTCCAGGCCCGGAACTTTGAGGCGATCCGCGGAAGAAAGCGGAAGAAGCACCCGGAATATCCGGGTAATCTCATCTTTCGTCAGCACGTAATTATTCACGCGGCGGTAGTCGTAATCAGTCATGCCTAGGCTGATGGCCGCAAGTGTCGTTGCCGTGCCGGCAGTAGCCACAAGCGTTGCGCCGTCAAGCCGGCCCCAAAGCCCCCGCCCCGCAATGCGCTCGCCAAGTCCGCACAATTCCCGTGCAATTTTCTCCTTCATGGCCGCCACATCGGGTTTTCCCTCCGTCAGCCGGACAACTCCAAGTGGAAGGCTCTCTGTGTACAGCGGACTACTTGTTTCCGCCAGGGTGTACTCGGTACTCCCACCACCCACGTCGAAGACGAAAAAGTTCCCTTCTTTACGGTCAAGGGCGGAAAGGACCCCTGCGAGGGTCAGCAACCCCTCCTCATTGCCATCGATTACCTCAAGCCTGATTCCTGTTTGCTCAAGCACCGCGCTGCAGAACGCCGGACCATTGACGCCATCGCGGACCGCACTCGTCGCCACGGCCCTCAGTCGGGTCACGCCTGCGTTTTTCATCTCTTCGGCAAAGTCTGTCAACGCATCAACGGAACGCTGCCAAGCTTCGGGAGAAATACCGGTTTCACGGGTGAACCCCCCGCCAAGTCTTGTTATATGGCGTTTTACAAGAACTGGGGCAATGGAACCTCCATACACCCGACCGATGAGAAGACGGGCGGTATTGGTGCCGAGATCAATGGACGCATACGATTCCTGCATCAGGCAAACTCCCTCCTGGTTTCAATTATAGTGAGACATGAATCTGAGATTTTTGCAAAAGCGGCAATCATATCCGCAAAGATGATTCCCGCACGGACGGTGCATTTACCGTTGGATAGCCGCTTGATATGGCCGTTCAACATAGCCTCCCTCATCTGCATAACCTCGTCCTTCACCCCTCTTCCTTTTGCCAAGGCATCAGAGGCAGGAGATTCCACAGACTCGACCGCCAGCACGACCAGCTCTTCCACCTTGCGGGAGAGATGCCGGATCTCGGTCATGGCTATGGTGGAAAATACGAGCTTCTCCTCCTTCTTCTTTCGAAGGTAGTCGAGGATCGCCTCAGACTGATCCGCCACATGCTCAAGTTCGCTGATAAGCTGGAGCATGACCGGAATATCCATCGTTTCCTCAACAGGCAGCGGATTCCGGGAAAGATTTACGAGAAAATCGCTCAAATCTCTCTGGATGATATCCACGGCATTTTCTTTTTGCTCAATTGCAGCGGATTTTTTTGCATCGTAACGGACGAACTGGGCCGCCATCTCGCAATACATGCTCCGTGTAATGTCAGCCATGCGCCTGAGTTCATTGCGGGCTTGCAGGAGCGCTATGGGAGGAGTGTTAATGACACGGTTGTCGATGAATATCGTCCGGGCTTCAACACTCACAGTCCGTTCGCTGCCGGGAATTATGTGGGATGCGGAACGGGCGAAAAAGCCGATAAGCGGCAGAAATATACAGGCACTGAGTATGCTGAAGACCGTGTGGGTATTGGCGAGAACCCGCGAAACCGCCGTTGAGGAATCCAGGACCGCAGGAGATATTGTACGCACCAGATCAATGAACGAGGGGAAGAAAATCATCACCACCGTAACGGCAAAAATATTGATGATAAAGTAGAAAAAGACCGCACGTTTTGCTTCTATTGTGCCGCCGATGGATGCGAAAGCGGTGATCACCGAGGTGCCGACAAGTTCACCTATAACCATGGCGGCACCGGTCTCGAATGAAATAAGGCCGCTACCGGCCAGAACCATGACTATGCCGATGGCGGTACTGCCCGACTGCACGAGAAGAGTGAGAAGCGCCCCGAAGAGAACGGAAGTAAAATGCTTCGAGATCAGGAAGGTGTCGTGACCGAGGATGATGGCGTTCTGTTGCAGGGGCTGGAGGTTCGCCTCCATCACCCGGAGGCCGAGGAAGAGAAGCCCCGCACCGAGCAGCAGCTCGCCGGCATTCACCCAGCGCCGGCGGCGCACGAAAAACTTGAGCAGCACGCCAGCAAATATGGCGGGAAGCGCAAAAGAGGTAATCTTGAAGGCAATGAACTGGACCGCCAGCGTCGTGCCTATGCCAGTTCCGAGCAGAATCCCCAGTGCCTGGTAGAGAGAGATCAGACCGGCATTGACAAAACCAATGGTGATTATGCAGGCGGCGCTCGAAGACTGAAGAAGGGACGAAAGGGAACTGCCAAGCAGGGCAGCAGCCAGCCGATTGCCCGCAATCCTCTCCAGCGCCCGGCGAAACTTGTCGCCGGCAAGCTTCTGGAGCCCGTCGGTCATGGTTTTCATGCCGAGAATAAAGAGGCCTAGCCCCCCAAGGGCCTCAAGGACGTAGAGGATAGTCATGGACGTCCGTGTCCTTGCAGGCTATTTCGAAATCAGGAAGGGAAAGGTGAAATCAGGAGGAGATGACTTGGAAGTCCCCTTACGAAATACCAGGAGTTTCATCTCCTTCGTAGCAGACAGGTCGATCCTGAAGTAGACAAGCCCCTCTGTTGTTGCCCCAGGGATGATGGCGGAGGCATTCAGGGCGCGGGTGTAGATATCCTGGGGATAAACCTCGTAATAGTAGGGAAGCTGACTGCCCGTGGCGTTGTAAGCTGAGGTCCTCTCGTAGTCTTCCAGATAATAGAACCCCACATAAGGATAAGGTATCAGATAGTAGGAATCGCGGGAGACAATTTCCTTGACCCGCTCCGGTGTAAGCGGCAGATACTGGCGGTTCTGGTCGTCGAGAAGGACGAAGGAATCAGGACCGAAAGAGATCTCCTGCCTGGTCTGGTTGTAAATGGTGACATCAAAAGCTGTCACCGTCCCATCCAGGTTGTAGGAATACATCTCCCGGTCGGAGTTTGCCACCTTGACGGCGATGCCTTCCTTTGTGACGGTCTGTGAGTTGTCTGCGGGGTTTATAACTCCCTGGGAAACCTGCTGCGGTACAACCTTAAGCGAACATCCCGAGAGAAAAAGCACGGCACAAAGGGAAAACAGCGCCATAGTTCTCATTGCATATACCCCCTGAAGGAAATCGGTCCGGATATCGCTTGGCGTGAAGCCTCGCACAGAACTTGGGAACAGTGTAACACGTCCCCGATGCGCTGTCAGGAGCCAATGCCGTCAGGAGATGAAAAGAACTCTCAGCTCCTTCTCTTACGATAATCCGGTTATTACGGCCGTTCTCCCTTTTGAGAAACATGAACTGCGGCAAATGAATCGGGGAATGTCACAACACGGATAAAGGCTTTCTCCCCCGGTTCGAGACCTGATGCGACGGCAATGAAGAGGTTTTGCCCGGAACGGAGCTTTGCCCGGAGATACCGCTGGGCTTCAAGGGCAAGCAGAAAGGAGTTCCTGATCCGCTCTTCACGCCCGTCCCCCCAGGCAGCACCAGCCTCGATTTTCACGATACACCCGGGTTGAAGCGCGATCATCCGGGGAACGAGTGCATCAAGGGCGTGCCGCACCGGTTTATCGAGGCAAGCGGCCCCATTCTTCAGGCGCACTATGCCAATCTCCTCCTCCACCAGTGGCGGACTTTGTGCAAAAGCAAAAGACGGGATAACCGTCAGCAACAAAGTAAGAATAAGGAAAAAGGGCGCCGTTTTCATCAGCTTTCCTTTGGAATGAGGAAGAGGACCTCACAGCGGCGGTTCAGCTTTCTGCCGTCGGCAGTGGCGTTATCAGCCAAAGGTTTCGACTTTCCGAGACCTTTGATGAAGATTTTGGCGGGATCGATACCTTCCCTGGCAATGAGGTGGCCGGCAACCGAGATGGCACGCTTTAAGGAGAGATCCATATTGTAACTGGTTGAACCGACATTATCGGTGTAACCGTCAACCCGTAGATAAACCCATTTTGTATCCTTGCGAATCAACTCCGCCACCTCGGAAATCGACTTCTTCCCTTCTTCAGAGAGACTCCATTGATCAAAATCGAAGGTTACATCCGGGAAACGGAACTTGCGATAGACTCGCATGCTTTCGGGGATATCTTCGTTATTGGCAGAGGCGACCTGTATATTCTGCCCCTTTACATCAACACTGTACAGGGGAGTTATTCCCTCTATGCGGGCCAGCGTATACTCAAGAGCTGAATTTTCCAGCGAACCGGACACCCGGGACGCGAGCCGCACTTCTTCGCCTCCCTGGGTAAGGGAAATCTCTTCGTGGGGTTGCGCAGACATTACCTTTGCAGCAGCAGGCTGTGCTGGAATGGTAACTTGACCGTAGGGCTTGATGATAATCTCTTCCTTGTCGGCCTCACCAGTCACCTCAAGCTTGTTGAGCGGTGCCTGTTGGGCTACGGCGCTTATCAGGAAAGGAGATATGGGGATAATCTTGCGGATTTTTACCGGCTCTTTCTTTTTTTGCTCTTCAAAGGGGTCAAGTCCATGGCCGAGGCGCTGCACAGGCTTGACATAACTTCCGACCCCCTGACACGCAGTGAACCCGACAATCCCCCGCCAATCGGGGCTGCCGTCGGCAAATCCAAGGCCGCCAGCCATATTCAAGGTTAAATGGGGAGAAAGATAATACTGGAAACCAAGCAAGCCCTCCAGGGAATCATCAAGTAAAGGATCGCGGCTGGTGTTTCCGGCAACTTCGCCGGTTATTCTCACTCGCAGCGCGGGCGAATACTCCAGACCGAAGCCATAAAGTATCTCGTTGTCGAAGTCTCTATCTTTTGGGGAACCGGCCATCAGGTACCCGGAATAGCCATGAACGCCAAAACGGTCCGTGGAATACGATGCGATTATCCTGCCGCCGCCGCTGGTTGTGCCATCCAAATTTGCATCTTCGGATATCTGGCGCTGCAGAAAAAGGTCAGCTGCCACCTTGAAGGGCGAACTCCGCTTGCCGATAACACGAATTTTCGACCCTATCTCAGCATATCCCTGCCCTGTTTTCTCTTCATCTCCGTTAAAAAGAAGATTTGGATAAGACCCGTAAAGTTCCCAGAACGTACCTATGCCCAAGGTAAGTGCAACGGGAACAGTCATTGTGTTTTCACTATCCCTGGCGGTACTGATGCCCCAGGCGCCGATACAGATATTGCCGGCATCAAGCGTTTCGGCCGAAGGCACCGTGATAAGCCCCGTTGAACCATTCATGGCCGGATTTGCAAAGGCCGTGGCGGCGAAAACAACAGAGGCTATGAGATACACAAAGAGTCTTAGCATGAAAGAGATAACGCCTAACCTGTCTTGAAGAGGCCCGTAATGACACTGGTGCCCGCTGGAGTCAATTTTTTGTCAACGGGTAAATCCTTCAATAGCACAAGACTGGTCAACCTAGTCTATTATGCTCTAATCAACATCAACCCGCTCTTTAAGCTCTTTGCCAACCTTGAAGAACGGCAGCTTCTTCGGTTTAACTTCAATGGGATCGCCGGTTTTGGGGTTTCTGCCCGTATAAGCTTTATAATCTTTAACGACAAAGCTCCCGAAACCGCGAATCTCGATCCGCTCATTCCGAATCATGGCATCCGCCATGGAATCGAAGACAATGGAGACGATCTCCTCCGCCTTCTTGTAGGTCAACCCTTTTTCTGCCGCCAGTGTCTCAATAAGCTCCGACTTGTTCATTACAACCTCCTCCCGGCTGATATCGAGAAATAAATCGTAGAGGCTTTCACCTCTCATGAAAATTATCGGCGGGCGGGGTTGAAAACTTTAGTGAATTCGCAAAGAATGTTTAGCAGCACCCCTTCAGATACTGCTTTGCAACCAATGCCGCTTCCCTGGACCGCCCGCCTGACTCCAAAAGACCAACCAGTCTCTCAGCCGCTTCCCGCTTGAGTGTTGAAGATAGAAGTTGCGTGAACTGGGCAATGGCCCGGTCATTCTCTCCCCGCACCCGGTAAATCTCTCCAAGGAACATGCCTGCCTGCTCAGGCAGGATATTCCGTTTGACCATATCCTCCAGCAAAGGTATCGCCTCATTAAACCGGCCACTCTCCGTGAGCAGCTGCACGAGGCTGAGATTGCAGAGGGGATTGGCGTCGTTCAGTGCAAGTGCGCGCCGCAACAAGGACTCGCAACGGCGCCCATCTCCACCATGGTGTGAGAGAATCGCCAGCTCATAAAGCAGGATATCGTTCTCCCCCGAGGCGACTAAACGTTCAAAAATATCTTGAGCAGTTGCACCATCGCCGCCATGTGCCGCCAGGTAACCCCTTGCAAATTCCTCGCCCAAATCGGCATATCGTTCAGGCAAGTTGCCCGGCAGTGGCCGAATAAGAAGTTCGAAACGATCCTCATCGCTCAGGCTTTCCGTATTGAAGTCAATCATTTCAGAGCCTTGGGAAACTGAACCGCCACATCCGCCGCATCCGCCTCCTTTGCCGTGATGGTGGGATTGCGGAGTCTCTCGCTTCAGAAGCGTTGAGAGTTTATTGGCCTTGTCCCGTATAGTTACGTCATCTGCCAGATCAAGGGACAAATTAAGGTGCTCCGCAGCTTTGTCAATTTCACCGGTATTAAGGCAATGCTCCGCTTCCTTAAGGTTCATCTCGGCCAGACGGTTCCCAGCAAAAATGAATTTCTCCTCAATGGAGGCAGCCATCGCCTCGCTTTCCGGGACGTTGGGATCCAGCCGCTCACGGGCCTCCTCCAGGGTGAGCCGGGCTTCGGCAAAATTGCAGGCCGACAACAACTTTTCGGCTTTTTCCAGACAGGACGCAGCATCCTTGCGGAACAACTTCGAAAAGAACATGGTTGATCCTCCTGTTAGTGTCAGTTTTAGTGAACAAGCGGTAAACGGGTCAGAGCAAGGGAACGCAACTAACCAACCCTGCTCAGCAAAGTGACGCTTTCGATATGAAAGGTTTGGGGAAACATGTCGACCGGGACACTCTCGAGCACCTCATAGCCACGCCGGCACAGAAGCCCGAGATCTCTTCCCAGGGTGGCCGGATCGCAGGACACATAGACAATTCGCTCTGGTTCCAGTGAAGCCACTTCTTCAACCGCCTCCTTGGCGCCGGTGCGCGGAGGATCCAGAATCACCACCTGGAACCGGTCTCCTCTGCCTATAAGACGACGCACACCAACTGCTGCGTCGGAACGGATAAATTCGACCCCCTCGACACCGTTGGCGGCAACATTGCGCTTTGCATCCTCAAGTGAAGGACCATACTCTTCAACGCCTACCACAGACTTGCAATAGCGTGCCAGAGGTATGGAAAAGTTCCCGTTGCCGCAGAACAGGTCAAGAAGGCGCTCCTTGCCGGTCAGCGCGGCCATCCGGTGAACAATGCGAAGAAGTTCACGGTTCTGATGATAGTTGACCTGCGAAAAACCTCCCCTGCTGAACGCCAGGGTTACTGCAGGAAGTTCCGGCAGGAAACCGGCAGAAAATCCGTAAGTGAGAGCATCCACTCCCCACAGCGGAAGAATGCTTTCCTTCCGGCCAAACTGTAAATGAAGGCCGTCAACCGAGGAAAGCTCGCCACGGCAGGCGGCAAAATGAGCTCGAGCGCCATCACGGTTATCACCGATATAGTGGACGATTGCCAAGGTTGTACCGTCGTCTCCAACGGCGGCATCCACCTGGGGAATGCAGTCAGGCTCAGCAAAGCAACTGATAACTCGCCGCATTTCATCCATTACACGGTTGAGGAGAGGGTTGCAGATGGCACACCCTCCGGGAATATCCACAACATAATGGGAGCCTCGGCGATAGAACCCCATCTGCAATCGCCCGGAAATCCATCTTACCTTGAACTGGACCCTTGAACGGTAACCATAGGGCTCATCGACGCCAACGGCGCGCGATACACGTTCCGGAGCGACACGAGCGGACCGCCAGAGAGTTTCCGCAACAATCCGCTCCTTTGCCGCGAGCTGATCGGCATACGCGAGATGCTGCCAGGTACACCCGCCACACGAACCGAATACCGGACAAGGCGGCACCACTCGCCGGGAAGCGGCTTCAATAATCTCGACGACCTCCCCATTTAAGTAGGAAGACTTTTCGGATATTGCCCGCACCCTTACCAGATCGCCCGGTGCTGTAAATGGGACGAAGCATGCTTTTCCATCAATGCGGCCGAAGCCCGCTCCGCCGAAGGCCAGAGACTCTATCCGAACGACCGTCTCAGTCATGGTGGTATGCCGAAACCCTGGAGGGGAGCACCTGTTTCTTCCGGCCCTTCTCAAGTTCAGCTTTCAAGAACCTGCGAGCAAAACCGGGAGCAGTGAAATAAGGGAAAGAATGGGAAACGAAATTATCTACAAGCTGTTCCGTCACCGCGGAAATGTCTTTGGTAGGTATCCCCATCCGTTCTACGGAGCGACGGTATAATGCTGCCTCTCCGAACCGGATGCGAGCTTCCTCCAGATCGACTTGTTCAGCGAAATAATCGCCGGATAGTGGGATTTCGCAGGCAATTTCAATCTTAACCAGGTGAAAGTCGCCGTAATAATGGCGCGTATGGTCAAAAAAACGCACGACCAGGCCATTTTCAAGGGATATTTCCCTAATCATCTTTGTCATGTCACTCGAACCTTCTTCCGTTGTACTGTAACCGTTGCAAAAACGTTTCATACTACGCTTTCAGCTTCGAAGTAAAGGCGTTTGTAGCCTCTCCCTTGCCTGCGCTCAGGGTGTTTCGCTCATCTTAAAGAGTTCCGGAGCGTTGCGAGAACCCCATGCTGCCCTCATGCCGCAAAATTAAAGGGATCAGACCAGGCAAACATACGGAAAACGGCTTGCATTTTCTTCGGATAACGAGTAAGTTAATCGAGTTTATTCAATCAATCTACTATCTGCACCAAGGAGCGCTTAAAAACCCATGAGTAAAGAAGAAGCCATAGAAGTTGAAGGTACGGTTGTCGAACCCCTCCCCAACGCGATGTTCCGGGTCGAACTGGAAAACGGTCATGTGGTGCTTGCTCACATCTCCGGCAAGATGCGCAAGTACTTCATCAAGATTCTACCGGGCGACAAGGTCACTGTTGAACTTTCCCCGTACGATCTCAGCAGGGGCCGTATTACATACCGCGCCAAGTAAACCGGTTTCAACGCTCCAGTAAAGATAAGTAAAGCCGGCTCCGCCATAGAAATACCTCTCACCATTCCTGCTGCAACTGATTCGGGAGAAGGTACGTGTCCTGTCGCCCAGAGGGCTGGAATCACGTAACACTAGATCAGTTCGTCCCATACACTCTATTCGACGAACGACCGAAGGCTGCAACAGGTCACCTTATACCACCCCCGGAATTATGGCTTTTTCGCTTAACAAACACACTATTATGTTGTAAAGATTTTTTCTTTTACACAATTAACCACCAAAGAAAAGGGGCTTATGTATGTATTCTGTAGCTGACTTAAAAAAAGGGCTGAAGATCACCCTTGACGGTGATCCCTATATCGTAACCGCGTTTGAATTCTCCAAACCGGGCAAGGGACAGGCCCTCTATCGCACCAAAATGCGGAATATGATTAACGGCAATTCGCTCGACCGCACCTACCGCTCCGGCGAAACCTTCGAACCGGCCCGGCTCGAAGAACGCCAGATGCAGTACCTCTACAAAGAAGACAATCACTACACCTTCATGGACAACCAGACCTTCGAGCAAGTGCAGATGAGCGAAGATGCCGTAGGCGACTCAAAGAACTTCATGATCGACAACATCGAAGTGGACGTTCTGATGTTCGGCGAGAAGGCCATCGGCGTGTCGCTCCCCAACTTTGTCAATCTCCGGGTTGTCCAGACCGACCCATGGGTAAAGGGTGACACCTCCGGCAGTGATTCGAAGCCGGCCACCCTGGAAACCGGATATGTACTGCGTGTTCCCCCCTTCATCGAAGAAGGGGAAATGATTGTCGTCGACACCCGCAGCGGCGATTACTCCACAAGGGTCAAAGGTTAGTTCCATGTCGACGAACTGGCGCCTCAGCCAACGCCGCGAGGCGCTCTGGGCGCGAGCCCGGATTATCCAGGAAGTCAGGCATTTTTTCATCACAGGGGGGTATCTCGAAGTGGAGACCCCCCTTCGTATTCCTGCGCCCGCTCCCGAATCCCACATTGATCCGGTTCCGGCGGACGGCTGGTTTCTTCAGACTTCTCCTGAACTTTGCATGAAACGGATGCTGGCTGCGGGATATGAACGCCTTTTCCAAATCTGTCACTGCTGGCGAAGCGGGGAACGGGGAAGGATGCACGTTCCCGAATTTACGATGCTGGAATGGTATAGAGCCTCAAGCAACTACACTGAACTCATGGACGAATGTGAACGGCTGATCCGTTTCGTGGCCAAGGGGGCAGGTTTCAGAAATAAGCTTTCTTTCCGGGGAGAGGAAATCGACATTGCCTCCCGATGGGAGCGGATAACTGTAAGAGAGGCGTTCGCACAATACGGCGGAATGGCCATGGAGGAGGCCCTCCATCGGGACCTCTTCGACGAAATCATGGTGGAGAATATCGAGCCCCGCCTGGGTCGCAGCCGGCCGACTTTCATCCATGACTACCCAGCCTGCCGCAGCGCGCTGGCGAGGTTGAAGCAACAAGATTCCAGCGTTGCAGAACGATTCGAACTTTACATCGGAGGGGTTGAGCTGGCCAACGCTTTTTCAGAATTGACCGACCCGGCAGAGCAGCGTGCCCGCTTTGAAATTGAAGCAGCTTATCGCGTCTCGCGGGGACAAACCGCCATCCCCCTCCCCGAAAACTTCCTTGATGAATTGGCAGCCATGCCGCCTTCGGCCGGTATCGCCCTTGGCGTAGACCGGCTTGTGATGGTACTGCTTGATGCGCAGGCCATAGATGACGTAGTCGCCTTCACCCCCGAGGAACTTTAAACAGCTCTTTCTCTCACGGGTCCTCGTATTCCACGGTCTCACCGCAATAATTCCGCAAAAGCAACGAATTGCCCCGCCGCTCAACGGCATCTGGAAGCAGCGGGATTTTACCTTTTCCCCCGGCAGCATCAATTACGAAATACGGTATTGCCATCCCCGAAGTATATCCCCGTAACGCGCCCATTATCTCAAGCCCTGTTGCAACCTTGGTGCGAAAGTGACCGGTCCCCCGCACCAGGTCCATCTGGTGCAGGTAATACGGTCTTACTCTTATGGCAAGAAGCCGCTGCATCAGAAGCATCATGACTTCCGGATTATCGTTTACCCCAGCAAGCAGCACTGTCTGGTTGCCAAGGGGGATGCCCGAGTCGGCCAAACGGGCACACGCCTTTGCCGCCAGAGGGGTAATCTCCCGGGGATGATTGAAATGGGTATTGATGTAGAGGGGGTGGTAGCGCTTGAGCATCCTGCAAAGGCGCGTCGTAATTCTTTCCGGCAAAGTCACGGGAGTACGGGTGCCGATACGGATCATTTCCACATGGGGGATGGTGCGCAACCGCCCCAGGATTGTTTCCAGACATTCGTCGTCCAGCAGCAGCGGATCTCCGCCGGAAAGGATAACATCTCGTATCGTCGGAGTTGTTGCAATATAATGGATAGCGTCGTCCCACACACCACCTCCATTCCCTGCAAGCTGGCACCCCACCCGGCGTTTTCTCATGCAGAAGCGGCAATAAACGGCACATTCGTTGGATACGAGCCAGACAACCCTGTCCGGATAACGGTGGATAAGTCCGGGGACTGGGGAAAGACGCTCTTCGTCAAGGGGGTCGGGGAGCTGATCATCTACCATTTCAAGGGGATCTGGAACGCACTGGCGCCAAATCGAATCGCCCGGTTCTTCGATCAGCTCCAGGTAACGGCGGGTGATTCGCAGCGGATAACGCCGGACAAGCTGTGCAAGGGGCACGGGATCAATATTCAAACATTCCGCGAGTTCCTCGGCAGTAGTTATGCTGTCGGCGATTATTCGCCGCCACGTTTCCATCTATCAGACTCTCCTTCCACAAACGGACAAAGGCGGGGAAACCCCCGCCTTTGCGATAATGTCAGCTTTGACGAATATCAAACCTGAAGAGCGCCGATTAATTCCTTAACATCGCTGATCCCGTTCTCCACAAGATACTGCTCCATCTCACGGGCAATACGCTCGGATGCGGCCGGATCAAGGAAATTCGCCGTCCCCACCTGCACGGCCGATGCCCCGGCAAGCATGAACTCCAGCGCGTCAATGCCGGTCATTATCCCACCGATTCCTATGACCGGAACCTTAACCGCATTGGCCACCTGCCAGACCATGCGAAGCGCCACAGGCTTCACGGCCGGGCCAGAGAGGCCTCCCGTCACATTGGCCAGTACCGGCCGGCGCGTCTTGAGATCAACAGCCATGCCCGTCAGCGTGTTGATGAGGGACAATGCATCGGCTTCAGCGTCAACACACGCCCAGGCCATTTCCACAATATCGGTGACATTGGGGGAAAGCTTCACGATCACCGGTTTTATGGTGGCTTCGCGCACCGCCTTCACCACCGAGTAGGCTGCCTTGGGGTCGGTGCCGAACACAATTCCGCCATGCTTCACGTTGGGGCAGGATATGTTGATTTCAACCCCTGCCACTTCGGGAATTTTATCCAGGCGCCCGGCCAGCTCGGCATACTCCTCAAGGGTATTGCCGAAAAAATTGACGATGACCGGGGTATCGACCGTACGGAGGAATGGCACCTTCTTCTCGATAAAGGCATCTATGCCCACATTTTGCAGGCCGATTGCGTTCAGCATCCCGCCGGTTGTTTCCTGGATGCGCGGTGTCGGGTTGCCGGCCTTGGGCTTGATTGAGAGCCCCTTGGTGATGATGGCGCCAATCTTTTCCAGGTTCACGTATTCGGCAAACTCTTCGCCGTATCCAAATGTCCCCGAGGCCGTCATGACCGGATTCCTGAATTTTATGCCCGCTATTTCCACCGACAAATCTGGTCTGTTCATTGGTACTCCACTATACCCACATCAGTTGATCAAAAGCAAAAACCGGCCCTTCTTTGCATACGCAGCGGTAATCAGGGTTCTCATCGGCATGGTCCTTCCCTTTCACCACGCAGCCCAGGCACGCACCCATGCCGCAAGCCATATACGCCTCCAGCGACACCTGACAGGGTGTCCCGGTCTGGCGGGCAATCCCGGCGACGGCCTTCAGCATCGGCATGGGACCACAGGCATAAATGGTTTTTTTCCGCCCATCCTCCCGGATGTGCCGCTCCATCACCTCGGTAACAAGCCCCCGATCGCCAAGGGTTCCATCATCGGTGGACACATAGGTTTCTACCCCAAGCCGCTCAAATTCGGTCACACAGAGGATATCGTCCCTGTTTCTCCCCCCAAGGAAGAATCGCACCCGGGAGCGCTCCACCAGAGACTTTGCCAGGTAATAGAGGGGAGCGATGCCGATGCCGCCACCGACCAGTATTTTCTCTTCAGCAGGATCGCCGAGATCGAAACCAGTGCCCAGCGGCGCAATTACATCTATGTGATCGCCGTGATGGTATGTGGAAAGCGTTTCGGTCCCCTTCCCCACCACTTTGTACAGCAACTCGAGATAAGTTGAGGAGCAGCAACCGGAATATTCCGACGGCACTGTCCCCACGTCGAAAATACCGAAAGGACGGCGCAGCAGCGGATCAATGGCATCTCTCACCCGCAGCATAACGAATTGTCCCGGTTTTGCACCGGCCAGTTCAGGCGGAGCGGTGATCCGCATCCGGAAGTAGCCCGGCGAAACTTCCTGATTTGAAATGATTGTTGCTTTAAACTGCATCACCAAGGTCCTCGCTGTCGTTTATCGTATATTCCATAAGGATGGCGTCTTCGCCATTCTCGTAATATCCCTTGCGCCTGCCGGACTCCCTGAAACCCAATTTCCGATAGAGTCCAATGGCAGAGAGGTTGGAAACTCGCACCTCCAGGCAGACTATTTTGGCTCCCCGCGCAGAAAGCTCATGAATTGCCCGAGCAACGAGCGCCTTGCCAATGCCCCTGCCCCGGCAATCCGGCCGGACCGCCACATCCAGAATTTCACCTTCATCAAGGACAATCATGGGGCATATGTAACCGGCGATGCCAGCATCATCGGTGCGTGCCACTAGGGGACATGAGCGGTGGGAATCAAGCTCGTCAACAAAGTGCTCCCTGGTCCAGGGACGCGGAAACGACTTCGACTCAATCGCCATTACCTCATCGAGGTCGCAAGAGGTCATACTTTGGATTGTAACCATATCCGAAACGCGCATTTTTGCTGCATCTTATTCGAACGTCACCCCCCTTGTAAACTGATTTTTTGGGCTATGCAGCTCACCAGATTGGGTTTGACTTTTAACGGTTCATGGGGTAAATTTTTTCGTCATTTCACGGGAGGAAAAGTCTTGAGCTCAAAAGGAATTACCTATAAAGACGCCGGAGTTGATATCGATGCCGGCAACACATTTGTCAAAATGATCAAACCGTTCGTGCGGGCCACTTCCAGACCGGAGGTAATCTCCGACATCGGCGGCTTCGGCGGGCTTTTCTCACTTAACACCAATAAATACAAGAATCCAGTCCTTGTATCCGGTACCGACGGCGTTGGCACGAAGCTAAAGATTGCCATGCTGGCCGACCGTCACGACACCGTCGGGATCGACCTCGTCGCCATGTGCGTCAACGACATTATCGTTCAGGGTGCCGAGCCTCTCTTCTTCCTTGATTACTTTGCCACCGGCAGCCTCTCGCCAGAACGTGGAGCAGCCATTGTCAAGGGCATCTCTGAGGGATGCATCCAGGCGGGCTGCGCACTCATTGGAGGAGAAACCGCTGAAATGCCGGGTTTCTACCCCGGCGGCGACTATGACCTGGCAGGTTTCACCGTCGGGGTCGTTGATCGGGACAAGATTATCGACGGCTCTTCGATAACTGTCGGTAATACCCTTATTGGTATTGCCTCCAGTGGTCTTCACAGCAACGGTTACTCTCTGGCACGCAAGATTCTATTCGACACCATGGGGCTCAGCATCAACGATATGCTCCCCGGGCACGACAAGAGTGTAGCAGAAGAACTCCTCACTCCGACCCGAATCTATGTGAAGACGATTCTTAACCTGCTGCGCGATTTCCGGGTAAACGGCATTGCCCATATCACTGGTGGAGGTTTGTTGGAGAATGTTCCCCGCATCCTACCAAAGGGCTGCAAAGCGGTAATCAGGCGCGACAGCTGGGCCATGCCCGAAATTTTCCGCATCCTTCAAAACGGGGGGAAAATTGAAGAGACTGAAATGTACCGCACTTTCAACTGCGGCATCGGCATGGTTCTCGCTGTTCCTGATAATGATGTCGACGAAATCCTGATTCGCCTGTCAGGGCTCCAGGAAAAGGCCTTTATCATCGGCGAAGTAGCAAAATGCGAGGCAGGTGCCGAGGCGGTTGATCTTCTCTAATCAAACCATACCCATGACTGAACTACTCAAAATCGGCGTTCTCGTATCAGGAAACGGATCCAACCTCCAGGCCATCATTGATCGCATAGAGGACGGTACACTACAGGCGAAGGTGGTCTGCGTCATCAGCAACAAAGCTGATGCCTTTGCCCTGGAACGAGCGAAACGCCACGGCATCCCTGCCCACATTCTCGATCATCGTGCCCACGCCAGTCGCGAAGCATACGATATCGCCCTTGTGGATCTTCTTCGCTCCCACGGGGTTCGGCTTGTGGTTCTGGCCGGTTTCATGCGAATCGTCACGCGGGTGCTTCTTGAGGCTTTCCCCCATGCGGTGATGAACATTCATCCGGCGCTTCTCCCTGCTTTCCCCGGCCTCCATGCCCAAAAACAGGCATTGGCATACGGGGTTAAAGTCTCGGGATGCACCGTACATCTAGTAGATGAAGGGACCGATACCGGCCCGATTATCACGCAGGCCATCGTACCCGTACATGACGATGACTCCGAGGATTCACTCTCTGCCCGCATCCAAAAGGAGGAGCATCGGGCTTATCCCGAAGCTATTCGGCTCTTCGCTGAAGGGCGCCTCACCATTAATGGCCGGAAAGTAATCATCGAACCGTCATTCTGAGCTCCTGCTGGCGTAGGCTGTCAATTTCGCATCATCAGGTTCATGATAACGGCAAAAGGAACTTCATCATGAAAATGATCATTTATCTGCTGATTTTTTCGATGCTTACAACTTCAGTTGCCATGGCTGCTGATACCCTGATTTTCCCTTCAAAAAATGGCAACATAACGTTCAACCACAAACGTCACATTGACTTTCTCAGGAACTGCAAAAACTGTCACGAGAAAGCTCCAGGCAAAATAGTTAATTTTGGCAAGGATTACGCCCATAAAACCTGCAAGGGGTGCCATGAAATAAGAGGGACCGGACCAACCCGATGTGGGCACTGCCATGTAAAATAGGCACCTCAGCCTTTAACGAGAGAATGACAAAAAAGCCGAACCTTCAAATGGGTTCGGCTTTTCTCTTGATTATTTAGACATCACATGAAAATCAGGGTATTTCGTCGTTTATGGACTCCACCCGGCACAGAGCCCGCCCCTTATACAAGAGAAGCTCGAGACTGTCGTTGGGATTAAGCTGGCTACTTGCCCTGACAACGGACCGGTCTGGAAGTTTCAATGTAATGCTGTAGCCCCGCGCCAAGGTGCCCAAAGGAGAGAGAGTTTCAAGTCTCGCCATGAGAACCGCTGCAACCTCGCGAGACCGATCGAGGTGGCGGCGCAGGGAAATCTCGCTTCTACTGTTCAAGGCAGTAACCAATTCCCGCGTCCTCTCCACAGCGAGAGACGGGTTTCTCAGCCTCAAGTTATTCTTTAAAGATTCAATTGCAATAGCCTGATATTTAATAGCTCCTGCAATAGAGCGGTCAAGTCGTACAGACAGATCATCAACCCGTTGCGCCAAGTGGCCAAGGAGCATGGTCGGGTCGCGAAGCGCGCGACTGAGAGACTCAAGTTCACCACTGGCCTCTGCCAATGTGCGATGCATCCGCTGCAGCAACCTATGCCGGAGAAACTCGACCCGGGACGCCAGCTCCTCCTTGCTCTTCACTACGAGTTCTGCTGCCGCTGAAGGGGTCGGTGCCCGCAGATCGGCAACAAAGTCAGCAATGGTGAAGTCAACCTCATGTCCGACGGCAGAGATAACCGGAATGCGAGATCGTGCAATTGCACGGGCCACCTTCTCCTCATTGAAAGCCCACAGGTCTTCCAACGAACCTCCTCCCCGGCCAACAATCATCACGTCAACGTCACCATAACTGTTTAAATCAGTGATAGCCTCGACGATGTCTTCAGCAGCCCCCTCACCCTGGACTTTTACCGCCCTCAGCAGAATTTCCACATTGGCGAACCTGCGGTTAAGAACCGTCAGGATATCGTGGATTGCCGCACCGGTAGCCGATGTGACAACCCCGATACGTTGGGGGAGCGATGGAATCGACCGCTTGCGCTCCTCTGCAAAGAGCCCTTCCTTGGCGAGCTTCTCCTTGAGTTGGATAAACGCAAGCTGCAGGGCTCCAATTCCCTGCGGCTCAAGGTATTCCACGAGCAACTGATAATCGCCGCGCTGTTCATAAAGGGTGATTCTCCCCCGAACGATCAACCCCATTCCGTCCCGGGGACGAAACTTCAACGCCCGGGCCGATGCACGGAACATGACGCACCGAATCTGAGCGCCGGCATCCTTCAACGTAAAGTACAGATGGCCTGAAACGGGCATGGCGAGGTTGGAGACTTCACCCTCCACCCAAACGTGCTCAAAATTTTCTTCCAGGACGCCCCGGATGAGAGCGGTAAGCCTGGAAACGGAAAGTATACGTTTATCGGGGAAAAGCTCCACGCAAACTCCTCACAATTACAGTCATTTCCAGCGTTTCTACCATAGGGGGCACAGTGTGTCAAACCGGTTGACCGTCGTTGCCGCCTCAGTGTAGTATGGGTGCCATGCAGAGTTATCCATACGTCATTACCGTCTCCTCGGAAAAGGGAGGCGTCGGCAAGACCACCCTCGCCACCAACCTGGCAATATATCTTAAAGCACTCAATGAAGATCTGCCGGTATCCATCTTTTCCTTCGACAACCATTTTACCGTAGACCGGATGTTCGAAATCAAGGGGCAACGGACCGTCGGCACTGTTGCCGACCTTCTTTCTGAGACTCCGGGAAAGGACCTGATTCATATAGGCCAGTACGGCGTCGGCTATATACCCTCGTCCGCAGATCTTTCCAACAACAAGAACTTCATCAGAACCCCGATGGAGTTGACACGGCTTCTGGCCTTATCCCGAATCCCAGGCATCGTCATCATCGACACGCGGCCTGACTTGGACATCCTTACCCAGAATGCCCTCTTCGCCGCCGACCGTGCCATCATTCCGGTTAAGGATATGCCCAGCCTGGAGAACTGCCGGAACATCTTCGCCCTTTTTGACCAAAGGGGTCTCGATCGCAAGAGTCTGACGCTTATTCCCTGCCTTGTTGACGAAAGAATCAAGTTTGACGGCCCTTTTGCCGACCAGAAGTCACTTTTGAAAGCTTACGCCATCAACCGCGGCTATCGCTGCTTTGAAACCTACATATCGAAAAGCCCCAAGGTAGAGAGCCTCAACACGAACCCGGACGGAAAAATCTACCCCATTCTTACCCATGCCAAGTGGACAGAAGTCCACAGCCAATTTGCACAGCTTGCCCAGACTGTAATTGGGGAATACCATGGGACAGCCGAACCCCGCTCTCTCCTTTTCCATCAATGGCTTTTGACTGAAGGAGAACGTAAGAAAGAGGCTTTTTTCGCCCGTCTCTCGGGGCTTAAAACGGAATGTCTCCTCTGCGGGCGCCCTTCCTCCGGGAACTCCGGCAACGATGGTTCCTTCTACTTTGAAGTTTCAGACGGAAGCGCCGCAGGCTTTTTCGAAGAGGAGTGTTTTTTTCGGCTTCTGATGACCAACATCTACAATCTGGATACTAACCTTGACGAAGACGACCCCACGCTCCTCATTTTGCACGATTCAGCCCGGGAATCGGCCTTTGTATTCCGGCCGGTGACGAACGGCAGCGGTACCACGGTAGAGTTCCACCGCTTTGACCTGAACGGAATGCATCTCCTGAAGAAAACCTATCCGTTGCGTGAATTCGATGGGGGGATACTTAAGCGTGAACGGAACAAACTGTTTTCTTTGATGGCGGACACTTTTGGCAGCAGCGTCGAGCGCTCACCCGACAGCTTTCTGCTCGTTCATCCGGTTAATCAGGACAAACCGGAGGCCATCCTTAAAGAAGAGCGTTACCGTAGTTTCACCCGACTTAGGCAGAGCATTGCCCGGCAGATTCTGCAAGCCAACTGACCCAAGGGCATCAGCGTACCAGGGACGACGCAGGGACAAAGGTGATACCCTCGTCCCGCAGTTTCGGCAATTCCGAAGCTAGAGCCTGTATTGTTGCCGGATGCGGATGACAGATGGCAATAGCACCACCTCGTTTACGGGCAATGGCCGCCGCCTGCCGAACCTGCTTTGAGATATACCCAACATCCTGGATGTTATCGAGAAAAACAGACCGTGACGCGCTCCTCATACCCATTTCGCGCGCCACCGTTTCTCCCTTCGATATCGCCGACGTCTTGCTGTCTACGAAGAACAGCCCCTTTCCTCTTAAAACCCCCAGCACCACAGCCATCTTGTCTCGGTTCTCGGTAAAAGCCGATCCCATGTGGTTATTTGCACCAACCGCCTGGGGGATTTCCCTCAAATAGCCGTTTACCCGTGCAGAAATCTCCTCGCTGGAATGAGAAAGCAGCAATCCATTGTCCTCAAGACGTCGCTCAGGGTATCCCTTAGGCTCCATGGGAATATGGAGCATCGTCTCTATTCCCCGGCGCTGCGCCTCCTGGGCAACCTGGCGCACCTTCGGAAGTCCGGGGATGATTGCAAATGTCACGGGCACGCCGATGTCAATAATTGAACGGGCTTCCTGCATCCCCTTCCCCATATCGTCAATGATAATAGCAAGGTTTCCGGGGCCACGCGGACGTGAACGGACAGGACGCTCTTCCTCCTGATGGGGAACAACGGTCGCCGTATAGTCCTCGTGAACGACCGGATTCGGTTGGTTATTTTGGCGAGGCGGAAGCTTGTGCCTTTCTGCGGCACTCGGCACATAAGGTTTTCTCTGAAGCTGTTTTTGTTTAAACAGGCTGTCAATAAGAAGCACCGACGCAATGATCAATATTGCAATAATCAGAAAAACAAAAATCGGGCGCATATTACGTCCGCCCTTCTTCCTGTTAACCCTGATTTTGCCGTTTCGTGATGTTGCCACAAATAATCCTGTTAATGAAGTATCGGTACAGTTGTGTATAGCACACTGTCTCGGTAATGGGCAACGGGCATTGACTCAAGCAAAAAGCCCACCCGGGAGACGGGCAGGCTTTCATAGAAATGCTGGGAAAGGTGGTGAATCTTACTTCTTCGCACCCTCACCACCGGCCACGGCCAGATAGTTGGCGGTAAAAATATAGTCATCCACATAATCCCGGCGTCCGTCACCGTTAAGATCGAAAGACGGAGCTTTGCCAGGTGCAGCAGTAGCAAGGAAGAGTGCAAAATCAGCCTCATCCACCACTCCTTTTTTGTCAAGATTGACATCAACGCGGGGAGCAATGGTGAAGGGATAATCAAAAATATTCCCGCCATTAACTACCGTTAACACTGCATCGACTCTTCCTGACTCGGGAACTGCCTTTATCACCCAGGCATTATCTCCTTGTTTGCGCAATGATTGGAGACTGGCCCCCCGTAATGCAAAGTTTGGAGCTTGACTGCCACGCTCCGGAAGTTCAACCAGGACTTCAAGAACCGTTGTCCCGTCAGCAATAAAAACTGAAGGGTTCTGTTTGATTGAAGGCATTACCGGCTGGTTGAACAAAGCAATAAGCGATTTAGGCGATCTTTCTCCGCTATATTCCTTAAATCTTTCCAGAACTCCCGGATAAACAACGTATTTCTGATTCTGAGCCGGACCGGTAACCGGAGGGATGGGCAATGGCCGGTCAGAAGCAGGCGCTTCGACAGGATGACCCTGAACGCTCTGTTCAACGGCATCTGGAGGTTCTTCCGACAGTGTGGAATCATCATCAATTTCAGACTCCTCCTGTTCAAGGGGTGACTCCAGCTCCAATGGCGGTTGCTGCGCATCCGCACCCAAATTTATAGTCCCCGCAGCTATATATGGTGCCGATGACACGGCAGAGCCGGTGGAAGAGGAACTCTGCTGCGCCGTCTCCACGTTTGCAGGTGTTTCGACCGTTGCAGGTGTTTCCACCGTTACGGGCGTTTCCACCGTTACGGGCGTTTCCACCGTTGTAACGGTCTCTGAAGTGGTGGGAATATCTGAATCGCCCTGCTGGTCCGTACTTGTTTGAGTCGAGCCAGAGTCCGGTGATCCATTATTATTGTTATTGGCAGGACCTGCATCGGGTGCAGTGTTCGACTCCTGCCCGGTACCGGTTGAAGATGAACTGCCTGTTTGCTGGTTTGAAGTATCAAGTCCGGTCAGCGCACAGGTGAGAACAGGCCGTCCCCACGACTTACCCGTTGGAGTGAACGTCACGGTTGCAACTGTTCCTGATCCAGAAGCAGGCGGTTCGTTCACCATTGCAATTCTTACCGTTCCTGCCGTTTCCACTATGTACGGCATAAAAATCATCCAGTTAGATACGAGCTCTCCCCTTTTGACAGACGGTTTTGACAAGGCTGCTTTGTCGTAGGTAAGCGTTAAATCAATTCCGCCGATATTGACAAGCCCTCGGGCAACAACCCTGTAGCTCCCATTGCCAGCATCCTCCAAATCAAGGCCAGTACAGGAAGCAAATGCATTAAAAGTCATGGGGGGAATTAGCAGCAACACCCCTGCAAGGAGAAGAGAAAAACCGTTGATTCTCATTCCAGTGTCTCCTGTGTGCGGTTCAATCCAGCAATAATATTGTTATACAGGCAAGTTGCAACACAACATTATATTTAGTTCAGGTAGGACAAACACGACGGACATTAAACAACCAAGCATATACGATGCCAAGACCTGCTCATTTAAATCAGAACGTGTCGCGTCCATTAAGTATAGGCAGGAGTATACTATTCAACTGTTGGTTTGGACAGCTTTTAGAAAAGAAATTGCTTCGACGGCATCGTCGTTGCCTTCAAGCTGATAAACTCTCTGGAGGGAACTGAGGACAGAATTTTGGAGCCTTTCAAGTTCGTTGCGCTCGGCGCAGATATAGTTATCAAACGGCTCTTCTGGGAGAAATACACCGGCGAAAAGATCCTGGGCAGCTTCAAGATATCTTCTGGCTGCAGCGATATCACCACGCGCAAGCATTTTTATTCCTGTCTGCGCATAATTTTTGAACTGACTGGAATCGAGTGAGAAAATGCCGAAATCGAGGCGAATGGCTTCTCCCAAGGTCATGATTGGGTTGATGCTGCGGGGGCCGGAAAATGATTTGCGCAACCGGCTCAAAGTGGTCTTGAAATTTTTGGCGCCGGCGATCGGGTCGCACCCGGGCCACAGCATGTCGATGAGTTTGTCGCGGTGGAGCCACTGGTCATAGGATATGAGCAGATAGCAGAACAAAATCCTCGCTTTCTGACTTTCCCACATGATGGTAATCGGGGAATTTAGATGATAAAGCGAAAGCCCCCCGAACGTTATTATCGAGATCCGCTCTGAATCTTCAACATCTTGACCAATCATGTCCGCTGCAGAATCTGTATTCATATTTATTAACCAATCTTAAATTTCAAAGCACTGCTCGTTATTTACTACAAACGGTGAAGCGAGTCAAGATTTCCACGGCAAAGACTGCAATTACAAAAAAAGAGGGGTGATGTACCCCTCTTTTTTTGTGTGACTGCAACATTGGTTATTTCGATTTATTCATCGTTTTAAGAATTTCCCATCCTTTAAGCAGATCCAGGGCACGCAACACCTGATAATCACCCTTCAGCTGTTCATCAGTCTTTATGGGGGGGGTCTTTTCTTTCTCCATCTTTTTATCAGCCTCACCAGCTTTTTCCCCGGACTCGAAATGGTTTTCAAGATCTTTTTCCCTGATATGACCATCCTTCTTCTCGGCAGACTGGACCTCCGCACGCTCCACAAGAATGTCAGGAGTTATCCCCTTGGCCTGAATGGAGCGTCCATTCGGCGTAAAGTAACGAGCCGTGGTGAGTCGCAGCCCTGAATCGTCGGTCAGGGGGATAATGGTCTGTACCGACCCTTTGCCAAAGCTCTGGGTTCCCATAACAACTGCTCGTTTGTGATCCTGAAGAGCACCAGCCACAATCTCGGACGCGCTTGCACTACCACCGTTTATGAGAATAACCATGGGATAAACCGGTTCGGTCCCACTTTTGCGGGCACTGAACTGCATCCTGGAATCCTTCTCGCGACCTTCGGTGTAGACAATCAACCCTTCTTCGACAAAATGATCGGCAACCTTGACCGCCTGATCGAGAAGTCCGCCGGGATCATTGCGAAGATCAAGGACCAGACCTTTCAAGGCCCCTCCATTTTCTTCTTTGAGTGCCTTGAGGGCTTTCACCAGATCGCTGTCGGTTTTTTCCTGGAACTGGGCAATCCTGACGTAACCGTAACCATCATCCAGGGTCATGAAACGAACACTCTTAACCTGGATGATATCACGGACAATGGTGAACTCTTTCGGTTTGTCGAACCCTTCACGGACAATTGTAAGATTAACCTTGCTCCCCTTTGGGCCCCGCATCATCTTGACCGCGTCCATTATCCCCATGTCCTTGGTGAAGCGGTCGTCAATCTTGAGGATCTGATCACCGGCCTTGATTCCGACACGGAAAGCAGGTGTATCCTCGATGGGAGAAATGACCGTCAGTATGCCATCCTTGATGGTGATTTCTATACCGAGTCCGCCAAAGGAGCCCTTGGTGTCGATCTTCATCTCCTTGTACATATCGGGAGGCATGAAAGAACTATGGGGATCAAGGGAGGCCAACATGCCGTTAATGGCACCATAAATGAGCTTCTTGGTATCAACCTCTTCGACGTAGCTCTTTTTTACGATGGCGAGAACATCGGTAAACAACTCGATTGATTCGTAATCGTTACCCCCCTCGGCAGCGCATCGCTTCTGAGCAACCAACCCGCCAACGGCAAGCACCGTGAACAGGGCTACAGTTGCAAGGGCAATCTTTTTCCATTTCGTGGATCCGAACATCATGCCTCCCGTATTATGACTACCAACTATCTACACCAGGATGCCGGGTCAACCGGCCGGCCCTGGTAGCGTATCTCAAAATAGAGCATATCTCCCCGGGGAGAATCCACATCCCCCACACTGGCAATGGTCTCATTCCTTGAAACTTCAGCTCCAACCCTTTTAGCTATCCGCGAGGCATGGGCGTAGAGACTGAAAAAACCGTCGCCATGGTCGATAATCACCATATTGCCGTAACCTTTGAAATAGCTGGCAAAAATAACCTTTCCCTCGTAAACGGCCTTGATATCGGCTCCAGACGGAGCTGATATGGATATGCCGTTACTGACGGTGTAGGAATTGAACTCCGGATGCTTATGACGGCCGAATCCGCTCACGACTTGACCGCGGACAGGAAGTGAAAGCCTGCCCCGTTGAGCACCGAAACCCTTGCCGGAGACCGGCGGAAGTGGTGCAGCTTTACCTTTAGAGGTGGTTTTGCCAGCCCGTGAAGTATAACTCTTTCTGCTTATCGCTTCAAGCTTTCGCACCATGGCCTGAAGCCTGCCGGCATTGGCCTGAAGCTCTCGCAAAGACGCCAGATGTGCCTGTTTGTCCTGACGCACTTTGACGAGATATGCGGCTTTCTTGTTTTTTTCTCCCTCAATCTCCTGTTTTTTCTGCTCGATACCGATTTTCAGGCGTTCCTTTCGGGTAGCATCGGTTTCAAGAGAAGCCTTCAGTTTTGAGAGTTCAGCTATCTTTTTGTTGTAATCATTAAAGAGTCTTCTGTCATTCTCAATTACAGACTTCATGTAGCGGAGGTTTTCCACCATTTGGGGAAACGACTCGGATGAGTAGAATATCCGCATATTTCCGATCTCTCCGGCCTTATACACCGAAACGAGACGACGCTCTATTTCCCTGCGCTTTTGTTCCACTTCATCCCTGACGGACGCTATATCCTTCTCGGTCTTGGAAATAGAACGCTCGACGCCACTCAACTCCCTGGCCAAGGAAGCAAATTGCGCCTCCTTTTGCTTGAGGGTTTTGTCAATCACCACCAACTCGCCCGATACTTTCTTTTCTACCTTGGCAGTTTTATTAAGAAGCTGTTTTGTCTCCTTAATCTCCTTTTTAACCCCCCGTAACTGGTCACGCACGTCGGCGCCGGAAGCTGCTGCAATGAAGAGCCCCAGGACTATGGCGAATATGCAAAGTAAATGCTTCATTGCGGGTTATTTATGAAACGCTTGAGGGAAGTGAGGCTCCCCAGAAAACCAAGGATTACTCCGCCCGCAAAAATTCCAACGACATAACCGGCGGGAAGAAAAGAAAGCCCTGTGACAGAAGAAGAAAAGTTGACGAAATTTGTCGCACTGTGGAGAAAGCCAAAATAGGCAGCCACTAGAATGAGCAGGGCCAAAACCGCACCAGCCGCTCCCTGCAGGATTCCCTCAATGAGAAATGGCGCCTTTATGAAAAAGCGGGTGGCACCCACCAGATCCATGACTTCAAGTTCCTCTTTCCTGGCGTATATCGTCAACTTGATGGTGTTTGACACAATGAAGAGCACTGCCATAAGGAGAAATCCCCCCAGAAGCGCCCCAACAAAGCGGAGAAAGTTCATGAATGTATTGAAGCGCCTGACCCATTCCTCCCCATATTGAACTTCGTCAATACCTGGAATTTTTTTAAGGCGCTCGACATAGGCTTGCATGGCGCCGTCTTCCCGGCTCTGACGTTTCAAGGTTATTTCGATGGACGAGGGAAGCACATCGGCAGGAACCCCGTCAAGAAGGGTCTCCTGCCCCTTCAGCCGACTGCGGAATCGCTCCATGGCTTCGCCTTTGCTGACATACGAAACCTTATCCGTGCCCTGGATGGCTTTGACCTTGGCCAACAGTGCCGAAAGCTCCTGGGATGTGGGTTCTGTTTCGAAATAAGCGGTAACCTGAATCTTCCCGCTCCATTCATCAGCAGTGGACTCCAAATTGACGAACACGAGAAGAAAGAGAGAAACTATTAGAAGTGCAAGCGTTATGGTGCCAATGGTAAGAACATTAACCAGCACGTTCTGCCTGATATTGAGTATAGCCCTGGAAATGAAATAGCAGAGTTTGTCCCCTATCCCGTCTCCTGACAATGTCGGGCGAATGGATTGCCTATTTCGGGACATCGGTATCCTCCGCAACACGACCTTTTTCAAGGACGATAACCCTTTTGTGGCTGTTATCGATAACACGACGGTCATGGGTCGCAACAACAACCGTAGTGCCGCGGATGTTGGCTTCACGGAAAATAGAAAGAATCTGCTCCTTATTCTCGTCATCCAGATTTCCGGTTGGTTCGTCGGCAAGAAGAATCTTCGGGTCGTTAACGAGCGCCCGTGCAAGGGCTACCCGTTGTTGTTCGCCACCGGAAAGCCGCAACGGGGTGGCGTTGATCTTATGTTCAATTCCCATCTGTTTAAGTACGTGGTAGACCTTCTTGCCAATATCGCGCTTGTTCCATCCCAATACTTCAAGCGTAATGGCAACATTCTCCAGTACCGTGCGATTCGGAAGCAGTTTGAAATCCTGAAAAACAACACCGATCGTACGGCGAAGATAAGGAATCTGGGTCCTGGTCAACCGGGTTATGTTCTGCCCGTCTACTAGCACCTGCCCCCGATTGGGGACCAGGGCGGCATAAACAAGTTTCATCAGGGTCGATTTACCCGCACCGGAAGGTCCCGTCACAAAAACAAAGTCCCCTTTGGGGACTTTTATGCTTACGTCATTCAGTGCTGCCGCATCCCGTTGATACGACATGAAAACATTATGGAACTGAATCATCGCATCCTCTTTCTTAGTCTCTTCGTGTGCGGCGGATCATCCCAAGGCGCACTACCATTCGTTGTATGGTTTCCCATCTGTGCCGACAAGGTCGGAACCGCTGTGAACGTCGTACACATTGCCGGTTTCCCCCTTCCCTGACTCAGCCTCATCAGTGGGCTCCGGAGGCGCAACCGTAACCCAGGTATCCGATTTCATGGTAAAGGGGTCACGGGGGAGACCATGGAGATATTTCTTATCAACGAGTTCTTCAATCGTATCGGGATATTTCCCCTGGTCAGCAAAAAATTGATCGATGCCGCTTCGTATACTGTAAAGGTTTTCCCTCAGTACCGCTTCCCGCGCCTTGATGAGGCTCCACTTGTAACTCGGCACTGCTATAGTTGCAAGGATGCCTATGATGGTCACCACAATCATCAGCTCTACGAGCGTGAAAGCTTTTCGATTTTGCAGCAGTCGTTTGAATATAGGCACGTCACCAGTCCTTATACAGTGTCCCGTCGATGGCCTTCCCCTCACTCAATGAGTAGACGTCGTACACATCGGAATTGTCCCAAGTGGTGCTGTCAGGCTCATCCTTATAGGAACGCAGCCCCCATTCCGGCTTCTCGCCGGATGCCGGACGATTAAAAGGATCGACTGGAATCCTTCGAAGGAATTTCTTCTTGGTTGTAACAGCTTCGCTTCCGAAATCCGTTCCTTCCACGAGAGCCTCAAGGGTCTCGGGATATCCGGTTTCATTCAGGATCTGTTTCCCTTTATGGGCCTCATCGTAAGCTTTCTTGTATTCATCTATCGCTGTGCGTATTTCCCTGAGAGACCTGCGAAGCTCAATCTCTTTACTCCGCTTGACTGTCATTTGCGAAAAAGGAACCACTACGGTGGCCAGAATGCCAAGGATTACTACGGTCATCACCAGTTCAATGAAACTCAAACCATACTGGTTTCTGACGAGCTTACCAATTGCCGGAACAGAAAACTTCACCGTCACTTCACTTCGACAACTGTATTATAGGGAACAACGGTTATCGGCTTGTTTGCCTGATCAGTAAAGGTAACGTTCTGGAGTCCAAGACTTGCCGGCCCCTTGTTCTTTGCGACAAAAGTAGCAGTAAGCAGAGAGCCTGCACCGTCAATCCCTTCAGCCGCGGTACGCCCCATTGTAACAGTGACCCTGCCCTTCCCCTTGTCCGCCACGGCGCTGAAACTGGTCGGTTTCCCGTCACGTTTGAGGAAGGTCCCCTCTACAGCCCCCTCATAATCTATAAATATTGGGTCATAGAGCAACACGAATGGCGCATTCATAAGCCCTTTAACATCGGATACCCTGATCTCCACCTGGAATTTTGCGCCGAGATCAACCGCCGCTGGAGACGATATGTTGAGGCTTCCACGCATGGCTGGCTGAGTTGCCGCGGCAGCAGGAGCAACAGGCGCAACCGGCAGGGGAAGCGGCGCTGTCGTCTGGGGCTGGGTGGACGGCTGCGTGACTGCCTCCGGCGCCGGAGCCTGTTTGACTGCCTGGGCATCAGCCGGCTGAGCGGCAGCCGGACCAAAGGCAGGTTTCGCTTGGGTCTGCGCTCCGGGTTGCTGCGGTACAACTGCCTGAACGGGAGGTGCGACAGGAGCTGGTGACAATGCTTTCCCGGATTTAAGAGCAGGCTGCCCCGCAGCGAACTCAGGCTCAAGCTCAAATGACGCGAACGGCTTGACGATCGCGGGATCATCCTCTTTGCCAGACCAGAAGGCCGCTACATCAGGCTCGGGAACGGTAACGGAACGCACGAGACGCGGAGTAATTGCAAGAATCAACTCTCGTTTCTGCGTATCGTTGGAATTGTTGCTCAGCAGCGGCCCGATAAACGGGATATCGCCCAGCAGGAAGATCTTCTGCTTCGCTTTGGTCTTTGTATCTTCTATCAGCCCCCCGATGACGCTCGTCTCACCATCCTTGAGACTCAGTACCGTATCGAGGTTACGGGTGCCAATGGTGACGACTGTCGTTGCCGAATCCTCACCACCCACCGTCTCCTTGGCAATGATCGAACTGACCTCCAGACCAAGCTTGATCGCAACCTCGTTGTTGAGCATGATGGTTGGTTCAGCATTCAATTTGACACCGACATCCACATACTGGACGTTCACACTGTAACCGCCGGTTGTACCAGTTGTGGAGGTAGTGGTGATAGGAACCCTGGTACCAACGGTAAATTTGGATTTCTCCCGGTTCTTAACCCTGATTTTAGGGTTAGCCAGCACCTCGGCATTGGAAATGGTCTTGCCGAAATTGTACGAAGCGCTGGGAACGGTCATAAAGCCCTTGTAGCCGTTCCATGAGAATGTCTGCAGCAATTCGCTCCCTTTTGTTACATCTGAAACCGTGGTCGAATCAACTGTCGTATTTTTAAACGTGTCCGAAAGCCAAGCATTGTCTGGAGTCAGGGTGTTCAGAGATACGCCATACCTGCTTAACGCAAGCCCGAAATTCTCGACTTTCCCTTTAGACACCTCGATGACCTCTACATCAAGCAGCACCTCAGCATCGGGAACGTCATTGGCCTCAAGGATTTTAGCCGCTACGTCAACCAGTTCGGGAGTGTCACGTACCACGATGGCATTCAGTTCTTCGTTCACGTAGACCTTACGCACCTGCAACATGGTCCGCAAAAGGTTGACCGCCTTTTTGGCGTCGAGAGTGTTCAGGAAAAACGTCTTAACGACCAGATCTTCATACTGTTTCGACTTTTCGGGAGTTTTCGGGAAAATTACAATGGTGCTTTCATTCAGAACCTTCTTACCGAGTTTGTTCATATTGGTCAGCAGGTCAAGGGCCTGCTGAAAACTGGCATTTTCCAGATGTATCGTTACGTTCTGGTCCTTTATCCCCTCATCGAAGATGAAATTGATGCCGGAAAGCTGGGTCAGAATGTAAAAAACATCCTTCAGCTTTGCATCCTTGAATTTGAGAGTAATCGGCTTGTTGGACTTGAGATTGAGCTCAAATCCCTCCAGCCGCGTCTTTTTCGTGCTCAGCAGACGCTCAAGGGCTTCCTGGGCTTCCTTGTTCTCTCCGTTGAGTTCGAGCGCCTTACGGTAAGCCCGCAGTGCCTCCCTGGGCTTGTTACCCTGCTCGAACTCCTGACCTTCCTTGAGATATGCCGCAGCATTCTTGACCCGAACGAGTTTGTCGCTCGCCTGTTTCGCCCGATGGAGCGACGGATCGAGGGCTACGGCCGACTGGTATTCGACAAGTGCCGCGTCAAAGTTTTTCTGGGCGAGATATTCATCACCTTTTTCAAGATGGCTTTGCGCCGCTTTCTCGCTGACCTTAAGGAGCCTCATGCGGTACTCGTTAATATCCGGGTCGGCGGCAACCGCCTCGGAATACTTGATGACCGCCTCATCCAGCTTTCCATCCCGTTCGAACTTCTCTCCCTTGTTGAACGCGGTGAGTCCTGCCCCGCATCCCGCAAGGAACGCAACAAGCGATAACAAGGCGGCTATCCTGAAAATGATTCGCATGTACTCAGCTCCTTGAACCATCGTGACTTTTATCGTATCTGGCCGGCGAGGGGCCTGTTCTCGACAAGGGGAATAACCATCTCGCTTCCATCGGCAAGGGAGCGGATCGAAAGCGCATCATCGGTTATGGTCGTCGCCTCGTAATTACCGGCAATCTTGTCCCCCTGCCGGACGAGAAGTATCTCCTTGTCCCTGGCGAGGAAAATAGTCTTACGGTTATCCTTTTTGAGAAACCCCAAAAAAGTGAATCGGGCCATGTCCCGTACCACCTGCGGCGGTTGCGGCGCGACAGGCATAACCGGAGGCGGCGGGGCAATCGGCACCGCAGGCATTGGGGGCGGCAGCACAGGGCGAGGCAATACCGGCACCGACGCCAACTGCTTCGTTTCATCATGGAATATTGGACGGAATATATTCCGTCTGAATCCGGCAAACCTGTTCGGGGGACATTCCATCAGATCAAGCCGGAGTTTCCTTTCATCGTGCTGCACAGCGGGTAACTGCTTACCGGCACGATTCACCGAGCCGGGCGCGTAGGCCAGTTTCGATACCTTCTGCTGACGCGGCATTCTCACATAGCTGACAATGGCGGCAATTACCAACACTAGAAGAAGGATGGCAAGAATCAGCTTCTGCCGGTTCATTTCCCCTCCGTTCGCAGATAGGCCGAAAGTTGCATCTTGAGAGAAACCTCCTCCTCTGTCCTGCTGCTGTTGGAGAGGGAAATGGAATCCATCGTCACAAGCCCACCATAGCACTGCAGATCGGAGAGGAAACTCTTGATGCCGGCGTATTTGCCGTCAAGGGTCATGACAACCCCGTAGGTTACGAGATTCGACTCCTTGCTCGGCTCCGGCTTATAGGTAATCCCCTTGACCTTCAGCCCGTTGTTTGAGGCGATTTCAAATACCTCCATCATTACCCGGGTGAAATCCCGTTTCAGTGGAATTCGCTGCTGAAAGGCCGCCAGATCTGCCTCGCCCTGCCGATAGATTGTCGTCAGATCTCCCTTACCCCCCGTCAGAAGAAGCCGCTTTTCCGACCACTTCTGTTGAAGCTCAACGAGCGCAGGCTGTTGAATGAACCGGGAATAGGCGGCCATTGCAATATTTGCCAAGACAAGGACGAGTATAGCGATAAAGGCCCATTTCCTGGATTTTACTATCTCCCGAATCTGCTCCCAGGTCATGAAAAGACCACCTTGCAAGTGACGGTAAAACCTATTCCCCTCTGTTCATCCCCCTGACGGATCTCAGTCTGGCTCAGGAGGAACACATCGGAGACCCCCGGTTGTCCTTCGAGATTTTCCACAAAAGCACGCAGATTGGAGAACCCCTTCGCATTCCCAGAAAGCGTCAAGGTGCCATCAGTGAGTTTCGGCTCAATTGTGGAGAGTGCAACACCATCAGGCACTACTGCTTCAAGCCGGTCAAGGAGCAGCAACCAGTTCAGGCCCCTTTTGGCAAGGATTGCGTTGGCAGCGGAGATTTTCTTCAGCATCCCCTGATACTGCTCCTCCGATATGCCTTTTGCCGAAGTTGCAAAACGCGCCTGAAACTTTGCCATCTCGCCCTCAAGCCGCTTCGCATGGCCGGCGTCCGTTGCAAGCCCCTTCACGTTGAAAAACATAATGAACGCGAGAATAGCGATAACGGCCGTCAAAGCAAGATTTAGCTTGCGCGTGTCGAAAAAATAACGGGTAGAGAGGTTAATCCTGAGGTCCATTAGAGGTTCCTCGTTGCAGCGCCCAGAACTGCGACCAGGGAATCCAACGCAGCTCCACCGCCGGCTGTATTCCCGGGAATATCCACAAAGGTGTCTGACATGAGCATGAAAGGCTCGACACCGCAAGCCTCGGCAACAACTGTACGGAACATTTCCGCATGTTCGCGCGGAGAAAAACAGAAAGATTCGCGGAACTCACGTCCGGGGTTCTTATCGCGATAGAAGACCAGAGAGCTGTTGGTTTCCATGAAAACACGATTCATATCAGGAGCGTGGCCAGCCAACTCCTTGGCTCTGTAGAACTCCAGCACCCCCTCATGGAAAACAAGAACGCTTAAAACTCCTTCGTGATAAGCAACGAACAGCGAATTATCGCACATCTCAATCCGCGGTGAAAAGAACCGATAGAGGTTGAAGGATGTAAAATCAATGCGGTTGGGTTGTACTCCAGCCTCTATGAGAAGATTCTCGTATTGGGTGACCACCTGTCGCGCTATGACCGCCACGAGAACCGACATCTCGCCGTTCTCTTTCTCTCGCAGCACCTGGTAGTCGAGATGGATATCGCTCAGATCGAACGGGAGACTCTTTTTGAGCTTCCAGCGGATCAGATCCCGCCCCTCTTCGTGGCTTTTAAAGCGAGTTTCCAGTTCGATTAGCGTAACTCGCCCACATGCGTCCGGCAACGAAACCGACACCAGGTTCGTACGATTAAGAAGCTTCAGATATGCTTCCCTCACCTGCTTGACGAAGAGAGCCGGCTCCAGGACATTCGGCTCCCGGTGCACGAGTTTTAAAGTACCCGGGGTAAACTCGGCGCATTGTTGTGCCAGAAGCTGCGGACGGCTCTTCTTTCCTCCGACCAGGGCCATCTTTACCCCATGCGGGGTTATTTCCATCCCTACGGCGTTACGGGAGAAAAACATACAAACCTTCCGTATTGTTATTGTACAACGGATTATTCAACAAAGGTGACACGGTTGATTTCCTTCAACGATGTCTCTCCCGCCAGGACTTTCTCCACGGCAGATTCCCGAAGAAAGACTGTCCCTGCTTCCTTGGCGGCAATCTTGAGCTGGGCCGCCGGTGTTTTCGACATGATCATCTCGCGGATGTGGTCGTTCAAATCCAGCAACTCCACAATGGCCGACCGCCCCCGGTAACCGGTGCCGTTGCAGTCGTCGCACCCGCCGGGATCAAAGAAGGTTACGTCGCGACATTGTTCCGGGTCAAGCCCTGATTCAAGAAGAACCGAATCGGAATGTTCCACCGGCTTCTTGCAATGGGGACACAGCTTGCGCACCAACCGCTGCGCCATGACGCAGTTCAGACAAGAAACAAAGTTGTACGGATCGATCCCCATGTGTATAAAGCGCCCCAGAACGTCAAAAACGTTGTTGGCATGCACCGTCGTAAAAACCAAGTGCCCTGTCAGTGCCGACTGGACGGCAATCTGCGCGGTTTCCGGGTCCCTGATCTCACCCACCATGATTTTATCGGGGTCGTGCCGCAGAACGGAGCGCAAACCCCGCGCGAAAGTAAGACCTTTCTTCTCGTTAACCGGGATCTGGACAATTCCCCTCAGCACATACTCCACGGGGTCTTCAATCGTTATGATCTTTTCCTCTCCGGTATGGATCTCGGTTAGTGCGGCATAGAGAGTAGTGGTTTTTCCGGAACCGGTGGGGCCTGTCACCAGCACCATCCCATAGGGTTCGCGGATTTTCTTCCGCAATCTCTTCATCTCGCGCGGGTTCATGCCAAGAGTCTCGAGTGTCAGACCCTTGAGGTCCGAAGCCATGCTTTCCTTGTCGAGAATACGAATTACCGCATCCTCACCAAAGGCGCTGGGCATAATGGAGACACGGAAATCGATGGCCTTCTCGCCGATTCTGACCTTAAACCGGCCATCCTGGGGAATGCGCCGCTCGGAAATATCAAGTTCGCTCATAACCTTGAGACGAGATATTATCGGCGCCTGGAAATGGATGTCGAGAGGTTCGGTGGCTCGGTAAAGAACCCCGTCGATCCGGTACTTTATAATAACCCCTTCAAGGGCTGATTCAATGTGTATGTCACTCGCTCGCCTGGTCAGGCCATCCATTACCGTGGAGTTGACCAACTTTATAATCGGACTCGTATCGGCGGAAATCTTCTCCATGGAAAGGACTTCTTCCCCTTTATCGTTCTCGCGAACGAGCTGGAGCATGAAGTCCTCTGACACTTCCTTCAGAACCCTGCTTGTGGCCTCACCCTTTTTGAGAATTGACGATATAACCGAATCGGTAGCCAGCTTGATGATAAGCGGCCGATCCAGAAGAAGTTCCAATTCATCCAGCTTGATGACGTCAGTGGGATCGGAGATAAGGATAACCAGGCTATTCTCCTGCTCTTCAAGGGGAACAAACCGGTAGCGATAGATAGCATCGGGAGGGAGGGTGTTGAGAATCGTCTCGTTCGGACGCATACCCCGGGCATCCACATATTCTATCCCGTACTGCTCCGAAAGAGCCAATGCGAGAGCCTCTTCGGTAATGAAACCTTCTTCGACACAGATTTCGCCAAAGCGCTTGGAAGTAACCTTAAGCTTTTCAACGACAAAAGGGAGGTCATCGGGGTTCAGTGCCCCCCGCTCGACAAGAAGCTCGCCGATATTTTTACGTCTGAACGCGTTATTCATAGTGTCTTTTGTCCAAATTCCTCATTCCGGGCAAACTGAAGCCGGCACTGATTATCCAACAGTACCCGCAATCTTGAACACCGGCAGGTACATGGTCACAATGATTACTCCGACCACAAGCCCCATAATAACCATTATGGCCGGTTCAATGGCCGTGGTAAGGAGATGAAGCCTGGCATCGATATCTGCCTCGAAATATTCAGAGATATCATTGAGCATTTCCTCAAGGGACCCGGTAGATTCTCCGACGCCGAGCATCCTGAGAGCCAGGGGGGGCATGAACTTCACTGATTCAATGGCATTCGACAAGCTCATCCCCTCTTCCACCTTGACGACAGCTTGAAGCAGGCGACGTTCAAGCACCACATTATTAAGGGTGCCAACCGACATTTTCAGCGATTCTACAATGGGAATACCACTGCCTATGACTGTGGCAAGCGTTCGCGTAAATGAAGTGACGGCAAACTTGGAGAAAATCTCTCCGATGAAGGGGAGCCTGATAATAAGATCATCAGTAAAATAGCGGCCGCGTTCAGTTGCGGTCCATCGCCGCAGAGCCATCCAGACGCCGGCTACCAGAGCGATAAGGAAAGGGAAATAATGTTTGAGCGTTGTAGAAAATGCGATCAGTATCCTTGTAGGTAGCGGCAACTGCGAACCGGCATCTGCATAAACCTGACTGAAAGTCGGCACCACGTACACCAGGAGGAATACAATCGCCACGGAAGCAACGGTAACGAGGATCGATGGATAGACAAGCGCCGAGACAAATCGCTTTCTGACATCCTCTACACGCTTCAGAAAAGCGATGTAACGCCTGATGGTCAGCGGAAGGTCGCCAGTACGTTCACCGGCCCGAACTGAAGCCACATAAAGGTGAGGAAAAGCCTTCGGGTACTTCTCAAGGGCATCGGAAAGCGCCATGCCCCCCTTTACATTCTCGCGAACTTCCTTAAGGATATCCGAGAGCGTCCCCCGTTCATATCTCTCCAGAATTGTATCCAGTGCCTGGATGATCGGAAGGCCTGCCTTGATAAGCACCAGAAGCTCCTGGTTGAACGTGAGGAGCGTCTTATTGTCTACCTTTTGGCGTCTTTTCCCTTTATCCCACAGAAACTGAAACGGTTTTCTTTTTATCTCAAAGACAAAAAAACCCTGATCCTCAAGACTTACCTGAAGAATCTCGGGATTAGCTGCTTCAAACTCCTTAACTATTATTCTACCTTCCGTAGAGCCGAGTTTGCAGGTATAGAGGGCCATGCATGTCTCTTAACACATTAGAGTTAAAAACTGAATTTAAAAACCGAATAGATACAGCATTGTAGCATTTTCAAAGCCCCCAGGCACAACTACAATCCATGATTATTTCTCATGACATGAAAAACAGATTTTCGCTATGGGAAGACGGAGATGGTAATATTCCTGCTTTTCATCGGCAGGGTTTTTGACATGCATCGAATGGCAGGTTGTGGCACAGGTAATAGTCCCATCTTCAGCAACGGGGAGCCCGTCACGGTTCATTTCCGGCACTTTGCCGACACCGTGGTCAATCCTGATGTCATGGCACCCCTTGCAGAGGGTCACATGGTCGGCGCGCAACTGCCTTTTCATTACACTGGAGGTGAAAAAACTTTCCAGCTTCTTCTTTGGGAGCAGATGGCATACTCCGCAGTTTTCCTGGCTATTGTGGGGATTGGCCCTGCTGTCGCCAGTTTCAGCAGTTGCTCTTACCGTAAATGAACCAAGAAGAAGCACAACGAACAGTCCGACTGCAACAATATGCTCCCTGAATGACTTTCCCATAACGCTCCGCTGAAAAACTCAGTAACTTTTTGGGTTATGGTCAACGCCATGGCATGAGAGGTAGCATTCACCACGGAAGGTTGAAACACCCTTTTCCACGAACTTCAACTGTCCCTGGGAGTTTGCCGAAACAACAGATTTATTGAATGTAAGCAAATACTTGTTATCGGGGCTCCCGTGAGAGCTGTGGCAGGTGTAGCAAGAAGTCCCATTGGCGCCACCGGTCGAGTTTCCCCTCCCCTGTATATGCAGGGCATGGTAGCGGAAACTCTCGTTGCCCAGAATGCTCGAACGGTCGTGGCAACGATAGCAAAGAGCGTAGGCAAAAGGTGTCTCCGTCTGGTTATCTTTTGTCGAATAATGATCCACTAGTATGAACTCATTCAGGGAGCCATGGGGTCCACGAGGGGATTCAGGATTTTCGCTGCCATGGCAATCGCCGCATGAGATCATGGACACATCACCTGCATTGACCTTTTTTTCTTTATACGGTTTCAGGAGACTGATTACAGCCGTATTTTTCCCTTCATCTTCCACTGGATGGTAGGACGGATTTGACGTGGCAAACTCCATTCTCTTATTACCGTATTGACCCGGCAGGTTTGCGCTCTCGGCATGACACTTGTAGCAAAGCTCATATTCCTTGCTTACCGATGAAATCATGTTGCCGACCCGTTTCCCCCGAATTCCCGCAAACTTGTTCTCAGTGGAAACGTAATGGGGATTGTGGCAATCCACGCACTCCGCATGACGAGGCAGGCGCGAATCAGTCTCGGGAAGTATCTCATTGCTGCGGTGAACCCCTTTGGCATCAAAAGTCGGATGCCGGTAGGTCTTGGCAAATTCAGCCTCCAGATTTTTCCGGTTTCCGGAAGTCGGAGCAAAATTCCGCGGCATGTTCTTGTATTCCTTTTTCAACCGCGACGCATCGCCGTGGCAGATGATACACGTCTCTGGACCGCCGCCAGCCTTGAAATTAAAGCTCAAGTGACAGGTGGAACAGCCGGTTGCTACCTTTTTTGTATCAAGATGAACCGCATTCTTGGGATATGCAGCCCCGAACAATGGCAACGGAACAGCTGATAAGAAGACTGCGGTTATTAAAATTTTTGTCATAAACATTCTTGTTCTCTCACAGATCAGGTGACGTGAAGGTATGACACTCCGTACAGACTGAATCATGAGCATCCGTTGCATTAGTTCCATCGATAACCCAGAAAGGAGTGGCAGGATCATCATATTGTGTCTGATGAGGGTCATGACAGGTAATGCACTGCATTCGTTTTTCTCTGTCCAGGCGGATCTTAGTATTTACCGGAAGCTGGTAAGTACCTGCACCTTCCAAGACATTAAGCCGGTCACGGACCGCAGCATTATAAACAAATGAAACAGGATGGTGGGAATTGGTCATTTTAGTCCGATCAAAGACATTCGCACCGGCCATAACGGTATAAAAACTTGAGTTAACTTCGATGGCATCACCGTTCAGAACGGCCCCCAGCGCTGTTACCCCATCGTGGCAACTCAGGCAAAGCCGGGACGAACCATTGGGTTCGGCCTTGTAATCACTGGTGGTTCGAGCAGTTGTATCAGTATGAATGGCAAGAGTCGTTGACGAATAATGGCCAAACAACTGTGTCGTATCCTGACGGTTCCAGAGAACCGTTTGGGGTTTTGCGTTGTGAGGGGTGTGACAGAATATGCAGATCTGGTTCGCACGGGGATCGGAGGTGTTGGTCGCTTTGTAGGTTACGCCTGTATTGCTGCTAGAGAGGTTGTGCTTATTACCGCTGGCACTGATCTTGGGGCCGGCCGCACCAAAAGTCGCCCCACCCCCAAGCACCACGCCAAGGAAAACAACGAGAGTCAACAGAAAGCCTGCTTTAGCCGTCATGGTGTGCTTTGCCTCAGGTACTCGAATATCTGGATACGTTTGTTATAGGTGTCGGAAATGAAAATCCTGTCGTTTTTATCGATAAACAATCCGCTGGGTAGGTAAAACTCTCCCACTCCCCTGCCAGGCTTGCCCACGAAAAGGAGAAGATTTCCCTGCTGGTCGAAAATCTGAAAGTTATCAAAGGAAGCATCCACAACATACACGTTGAGATCACTGTCTACCGCCACGCCACGAGGACGCGCAAATGATCCGGGAGCATCGCCAATCTCGCCGAAACTCCTCACGTAATTACCGTCACGGTCATATTTTTTGACGGTAAAATTCATGGAATCGGTCACATAAACGCTTCCTGCCTTGTCAACCGCCACGTTGGACGGTAAATTCAGTGGTTCGCCGCTCCCGTCACGGGGGAACTCACCGAGATAGCTACCAGCTTTATCAAATTTCTTCAATTTATGTGCCAACACATCGACCACATAAATATCACCATTGGAAGCAACGGCAATACCGGCAGGACGCAAAAAAGTGGCCGTGCCGTTACCCAGCTCACGCAAATACTCTCCATTTGAAGAGAATAGATATACACGGGTGTTGACCGAATCAGACACCAGCACATTGCCGTTTGCATCCATGGCAACCCCAACGGGGCTCATGAGGGGCTCGTCCGCAGCCTGCCGTAAGTAGTGAACTTCCCGTCTTTTCAGATCATAACACTGAACGCCACGAGCCGTTGAATCCGCCACACAAAGGGTAGAGTCGCCATTGGAGACAACCCCGTACGGTGTCATGAAAGGTATTGCAACATTTTCTTCACCAGTAACAAGCTGCCAAAGCTTACCCAGTTTCCCCTGATTCGGCATAATCTGCTCAGGCCCCGTTATTTCGCGGAGAAACCTGATTCTTGGCGTATTTGGAGGCGATGGCCAGACAATGTCAACCGTATTATCCCGCAACGCGAGGGGTTCAGCTCCGAAACCTGCGCACCCGGCAACGCAAAAAGCCAGCAGAATCAAAAAAATTGAGCGAAGAAATGATAAGTTCATGAAAAACCTCAAGCCATAACCATTCCCAGAATCCAAACCATAAAAAGAACGGCAGAGACAACTCCCCAGATTACGGCTGCCTTGACATTCATGACATTGCGTCTTGGGAACGCCTTCACAATGAAAACAATTGTCGACATTATCCATCCCCAAAGCCCTGCCTGACAGACGACCGCCCATCCCTCATGAAGCATGGGTTGCCCCTCTACGCGTCAGTTTCTTGACCAGCGACCCCAACTTCAACTTCCAGACCATAAGGACCGCCTCCCGGACGATCTTTTTTGACATTTTGGAACTTCCCGCATGGCGATCAATGAAAATAATCGGGATTTCCCCGACCCGGAACCCTCGTTCGACACAACGGTAGTTCATTTCGATCTGGAAAGAATAGCCATCGGAACGGATCGTATCAAGATCAATGGATTCGATCACGCTACGCCGGAAACACTTGAAACCACTGGTGCAATCCCTTATGGAAAGGCCGGTGATTACTCTGGTATAAACACTTGCAAAATAGCTGAGCATCAGTCGGCGGAGAGGCCAATTGACGACACTTACACCGTTAAGATATCTGGACCCGATAACTACATCGAAGTTACCCATGGCGTCGAGAAACATCGGTATTGTTGAGGGGTCGTGAGAAAAGTCCGCATCCATCTCCATTATAAAATCGGCACCCTCACGCATGGCAACCTTGAAACCGTCGCAATAGGCTGAACCGAGTCCCATTTTACCAGGACGATGGAGTATATGAACACGTGGGTTTTCACCGCTCAATCGCTCGACTATTTCCCCCGTACCATCCGGCGAATTATCATCCACAACGAGAATATGGATATCGTCCCGTTGCGCCAGGACGCTTTCAATTAGTGTCTGGATATTCTCACTTTCATTATATGTTGGTACGACAACGTATACCTTCACCCGAATTTGCCCCCCTGGCAGACGATAAAAGCACAAGTTCAACGTGCGAATCAGTATTTATGATGAAGTGCAGCCCATAACCCAATGGCCACTTAAAGAATAGATAATTACATTTCACAAGGTCAAGAGGAAGAAAAAAAGTCGTCCTCTAAATACTTTGCCGACAGCACAACAAAAAGAGGCCATGCATAGCATGGCCTCTTTTGAAGATGGCGGGGTCGACGGGGCTCGAACCCGCGGCCTCCGGCGTGACAGGCCGGCGTTATAACCAACTTAACTACGACCCCAAATATTCAACTGTGTGCTTCTACAGCGTGGTAAAGGGAAAACCAATTACCAATGTAATATGGTGGGCGAAGAGGGGATCGAACCCCCGACATCCAGCTTGTAAGGCTGGCGCTCTCCCAGCTGAGCTATTCGCCCGAAATATGGCGGGGTCGACGGGGCTCGAACCCGCGGCCTCCGGCGTGACAGGCCGGCGTTATAACCAACTTAACTACGACCCCGAACTTCAGAAAACAGAATAATCTACTAAAATGACAACAATTCTTGGCTAAAAGCTCGCCTCAAAGGAATTTAGTTTATACCAGACCACAGAACGGACTGTCAACCATATTTTTTCAGTCAGTGGGCAGTAACTATACCTTTGGATGCCCCATCCTGAATGCACACACCCGAGGGATTAACCGCAGGCAACATATTTTCAAGAAGAGCCCTGGACAGGACTTCATCCATATGGGCAGCATCAACAATAGTCATGCCCTCATACACTTCACGAGGAATTTCCTGAAGATCCTTCTGGTTATCGCGTGGGATGATTACTTCTTTTATCCCACCGCGACGGGCAGCAAGAAGCTTCTCCTTAAGACCGCCAATGGGAAGCACATTACCACGCAGTGTGACCTCACCGGTCATGGCAATATCACGACGCACCTCTCTTCCGGTCAGTGCCGACGTAATTGCCGTTGCTATAGTAATGCCTGCGGATGGGCCATCCTTGGGGATTGCCCCCTCCGGAACATGAACATGGATATCAACCGTCTGATAAAAATCACGCTCAAGACCAAGTATCTGAGCCCTGGACCTGACATACGTCATGGCTGCCTGGGCCGACTCCTGCATCACCTCACCCAGTTTTCCGGTAATCGTGAGTTTACCCTTCCCGGGTACAATCGCCACCTCAATGGTGAGAAGCTCACCTCCAACTTCTGTCCAGGCAAGGCCTGTAACAACCCCAACAGAGTCCTTCTCCTCAGCCATGCCAATTTTGAATCGTTGTGGTCCGAGAAAATCCTTAAGGTGCTTGGGAAGTACGGAAATTTTTTTCTTTTCGCCCTTCACAATCCGATGGGCAATCTTGCGACAAACAGATGCAATCTCGCGCTCGAGATTACGAACGCCGGATTCACGGGAATAGAACCTGATAATATCCAAAACTGCTTTCTGCGAGATGCTCACCTGCTCCGGAGAGAGACCATTATTCTCCATCTGCTTTTTCACGAGATAACGCTCAGCAATAATAAGCTTTTCATGTTCAGTGTAGCCATCGAGCCTGATCACCTCAAGCCTGTCCAGGAGTGGTCGTGGTATACCATGAAGTGAATTGGCTGTTGCAATAAACATTACCCTGGAGAGGTCGTACTCCACATCAAGGAAATGATCGCTAAAATGAGCATTCTGCTCGGGGTCAAGAACTTCAAGCATGGCTGATGCAGGATCACCACGGAAGTCCGAACTCATCTTGTCGAGTTCGTCGAGCAGGAAAACCGGATTATTACTCCCCGCCTTTTTCAGATTCTGGATTATCTTGCCGGGCATGGCACCAACATACGTTCGGCGATGCCCACGGATCTCAGCCTCGTCACGCATGCCTCCAAGAGACATTTTCACGAAGTTACGTCCCGTTGCCGAGGCAATGGAGCGGGCAAGCGATGTCTTACCGACCCCAGGAGGACCCACAAGACACAGGATAGGCCCTTTTATTCGCTTAACGAGTGTTTGCACTGACAAAAACTCGAGAATACGCTCCTTTACCTTGAGGAGCCCATAATGATCGGCATCGAGTATTGCCTCAGCGGCAACAATGTCATGCTTCTCCTTGGACAACTTCCCCCATGGGAGCGTCACAAGCCAGTCAACGTAATTTCTGACGACTGCCGCCTCTGCAGAAGAAGGTGACATCAGCTTGAGCTTTTTCAGTTCGGCAAGTGCCTTCTGTTTTGCTTCCTTGGAGAGGCTACCTTTCGTAACCTTTTCCTCAAGTTCTGCGATCTCTTGCTTATAGTCGTCCTTCCCGCCGAGCTCCTTCTGAATCGCCCTCATCTGCTCATTGAGGTAGTATTCTTTCTGGTTTTTCTCCATCTGCTTCTTGACCCGCGTGCGAATCTTATTTTCAAGCTGAAGGATTTCAACCTCTGACTCCATGAATGCGAGGAGCCGTTCCAATCTACGGCCTGAGTCAGCAATCGCAAGAAGCTCCTGTTTGTCACTGAGCTTCAGGTTCAGATGGGGTGCCAGGGTGTCGGCAAGTTTTCCCGGGTCAGTAATATTCAGGACAGCATTGGTCGTTTCCTGCGGGATTCCCTTGGTAAGCTTCACATAATCTTCGAAGGTTGAACGGGAGCTGCGTACCAAAGCCTCAATTTCGGGAGTAGTTTCGAATTCATCAGGCACCGGCTGCACATCCACCATGAAATAGTCGTCAAAGGGGAGATACGACGCAATAACGCCCCTTCTCTTCCCCTCGACAAGCACTTTGACCGTTCCATCAGGGAGCTTCAGGAGCTGGATCACCTGCGAAACCGTACCGATAGAATAAATATCTTCTTCAGCCGGTTCCTCTGTCTTGGCGTTTTTCTGTGTAGCCAGGAATATAAGTCGGTTACCGTTCATGGCCGCTTCAAGGGCAGAGATCGACTTTTCTCTGCCGACAAAAAGCGGTACCACCATATGAGGAAACACAACTATGTCCCTTAATGGTAAAAGAGGGAATCTTTCCAGATCCCCTCTTTTTGCTGCCTGGATGTCCATGTTTTCGTGCATCTGATCCTCTGTCAGGCGGATTCCGCCACATTTTCATAAACTATGATCGGTTTCTCGCGATTGTAGATCACATCCTCGCTGATGACCACTTCCTTGACCATGCTCTGGGACGGAATCTCATACATGATATCAAGCATGGCATTTTCTAGAATTGATCTGAGCCCTCGTGCGCCAGTCTTGCGCTTCAAGGCCTCACGTGCAATCGCCACCAGTGAGCCATCCGTGAACTTGAGCTTAACGTGCTCCATTTCAAAGAGCTTCTGGTACTGCTTGACCAGCGCACTCTTCGGCTCCTTGAGAATCTGCACCATCGCAGCCTCATCAAGTTCATGCAGAGTGGCGAGCACGGGGAGCCGACCAATGAACTCGGGGATAAAACCGAACTTGAGCAGATCCTCAGGGGTAACCTCAACAAGGAGTTCCCCTGCTTTCTTCTCAACCTTACTCTTCACATCGGCACCGAAACCAAGGGTTTTAACACCTATACGCTGCTGGATGATGTTATCAAGTCCGGCAAACGCACCACCGCATATGAAGAGGATGTTTGAGGTGTCAACCTTGAGGAACTCCTGCTGGGGATGCTTACGCCCCCCCTTCGGAGGAACGCTTGCCACAGTACCTTCGATGATTTTAAGAAGCGCCTGCTGGACCCCTTCTCCGGAAACGTCACGAGTGATGGAGGGAGAATCGGATTTGCGCGCTATCTTATCAATTTCATCGATGTAGATAATCCCCTTCTGGGCTCGCTCCACATCATAGTCAGACGCCTGGAGAAGATTGAGGATGATGTTCTCCACATCCTCGCCCACATACCCTGCTTCCGTAAGATTGGTGGCGTCGGCCATTGCAAAGGGAACCCGGAGAATACGTGCAAGAGTCTGGGCAAGCAGTGTCTTGCCTGAGCCGGTGGGACCAAGAAGGAGAATGTTGCTTTTCTGCATCTCCACATCGCTTGGCTTGCCCATGCACTCGATGCGCTTGTAATGATTGTAAACAGCAACGGCAAGTATTTTCTTTGCCCTGTCCTGACCAATGACGTATTCATCTAGAACATCCTTGATTTCACGAGGCTTGGGGAGCTTCTTGGCATCCGGCCCCATAGCCTCTTCAAGTTTGCTCTCTTCGGCGATGATGTCATTGCAGAGTTCGATGCACTCATCGCAAATATAGACCGTCGGTCCTGCAATGAGTTTTTTCACCTCATCCTGGCTCTTTCCGCAAAAAGAACAGGTCAGGTTTTCGCTGCCGTCGTTTCTTCTACTCACCGACAACCTCCGCTGGTGGCTTTTCTCTCTATAATTGTATCAATAATACCATATGTTTTCGCTTCTTCACCAGACATAAAATAATCACGCTCGGTGTCCGCCTCAACCTTCTCAAGAGTCTGCCCGGAATTTTCGGACAGAATCTCATTGAGGCGTTTCTTCATCTTCAGGATTTCCTGGGCATGAATATGAATGTCGGTTGCCTGCCCCTGGAACCCCCCCAGCGGCTGGTGAATCATGATCCGTGAATGAACCAGACTGAAGCGCTTCCCCTTCTCACCGCCGGAGAGCAGCAAGGCTCCCATGGACGCAGCCTGACCGACGCAAATCGTTGAAACAGGAGCTTTTATGTACTGCATGGTGTCGTAAATAGCCATACCGGCAGTAACGACGCCACCAGGAGAGTTTATATAGAGGTGAATATCCTTATCGGGATCCTCAGCCTCAAGAAAGAGAAGTTGCGCTATAACCAGATTCGCCACATGATCATCGATGGGACCACCGAGGAAAATTATCCGGTCCTTGAGAAGACGCGAATAAATGTCATAGGAGCGCTCTCCCCTGCCGGTTTGTTCGACCACTATAGGTACGAGCATACTTCCTCCTGAAGCTATATTAGAGTTCATCCTTGGATACTTCGGTCACAACAGCCTTCTCCAGCAAATATCCAAGAACCTTCTCCTCGTTCAAATGTGCGACGAGATTTTCCTTGGCGTTGTGGTTCTGCTCGTAGAAGCTGTTAACACGTTCAAAATCCTGACCTGCTTCCTCAGCCATGGCGCGAAGTTTTGCCTCAACATCGGCTTCTTCAACAGTAATCCCTTCCTTCTTTGCCACCGCGTCCAAAAGCAGCGATCCCTTCACCTGATTTTCAGCAGAATCGCGATATTGAAGCTTGAACTTCTCGTCATCCATCCCCATCATCTCGAGAGTGAGCCGTTGCTGCGCAAGACGGTTCTTCATGTTCGACAGCATTATTTCAAGCTGACGGTCAACCAGAGTAGACGGGACTTCAATCTCATTCTTCTCAATCAGCTCTTTCACAAGGCGATCCTGAAGTTCAGACTTGATTCGTCCGTTTTCCTGGTTCTCGTACAACTCAACAAGCTTGGCTTTAAGTTGGTCAAAGGTTTCAAACTCACCAAACTGCATGGCGAATTCGTCATCAAGCACCGGCAGCTCCTTGACCTTTATCTCTTTAACCGTAACACTGAAGCTGGCCTCTTTCCCGGCCAACTCCTTATTACCGTACTCTTCAGGGAATGTTACGACAACCGTCCTCTGCTCTCCGGCCTTGGCACCAACAAGCTGATCCTCGAAGCCGGGGATGAAACGACCGGAACCGAGCTCAAGCTGATAACTTTCCGCGGCTCCACCTTCAAAGGGAACACCCTCAACCGACCCGACAAAATCAATAACCACAAAATGGCCAAGTTCGGCACTGTTACCTTCTTCCATCGGCCTGAGCTCTGCCATCCCCTCACGCATCTCGTTGAGCCGCGCTTCAACCTGGGTATCATCGGATACAAACTTCTCTTTTTTCACCTGAAGACCGGCATAATCCTTCACATCGATCTCGGGAAGCACTTCCACCGTGGCCGAATATTTTAACGGCGCACCCCGCTTCACTTCATCACTTTCGATATGCGGATGAGAAACGGGGAATATCTTATGGTCAGCCAGAGCCTTGAAATAAGTCTCGTCAAAAAGATTCTTAAGGACATCACCTTCCATCATGGAGCCATAATTCTTTTCAACGAGCGAACGGGGAACCTTTCCCTTCCTGAAGCCCTTTACGGCCGCACGTTTCTGAATCTGCGCATAAACCTTGTCAATCTCGGAGTTTACTCGCTCGGCCGGAATCTCGAATGAAATCTTCTTTTTTACGCTGCTGATCGACTCAATAGTACTGGTCATCGCTTACCCCTTGTCTTTTAGTGGAATATAAATTACCAGAGACTTAACTGAATAGGAAATAGATTGATTGAACATCTTCGGGGGGACATCCTCTGCGTAAACTGGGGGATGGTGCGAGAGAGGGGAGTCGAACCCCTACGGTTGCCCGCTGGATCCTAAGTCCAGTGCGTCTGCCAATTCCGCCACTCTCGCAAAATCTTAAATCACAACTTACATACGAAGAAGCCCCGCTTTCACGGGGCTTTGCTGTAAATGGGGTGGCTAGTGGGATTTGAACCCACGAATGCATGAGTCACAGTCATGTGTGTTGGACCGCTTCACCATAGCCACCATAATTTGGGTTTGGCACACCTGAGTGGATTCGAACCTCTGACCTACGCAGTCCACATTTTCAGCCAAACCATTCATCTTACCTAAGGTTATCCCTGTTTTCACGTGCTTACCCGGTAGCACTTCGTAACACCAGGCAAATGCCTTCACCAACAAAAACTGAGACCACCCCAAAGGCCACCCAAAAAAACACCCATCCTGTTAATCCGGGACCGTGACCCCCGGCAGCGATGAATGAAGTAGCTTTGTGCCATATATCACATCATCTTGTCAAGACCAAAACTCCAACAACAGTATACGGAGAATTACCCGAAAGGAAAGAGCCAACAGGAGCAAGAGGAGGAGCCGCCGCAACCGGACTCAATTGCTTCCCAATTATATTTCAGATCACTTGAGCATCAGAAATATTTACCGTGCGCCATGAATTTATGAAATTCATGGCGCACGGTGCAGGTCCCAGTCCCGGCGAGGGTACCAGGCCATTCCGGTTCTAGATACGATTCATCCTTCTGGCTGCCTCCATGAGTTCGCCCCGGAAATCCGGATGGGCAACATTGATCAGGTTCATTGCCCGCTGCTTGGCAGTCTGGCCCCGGAGCTTGGCGACTCCGTACTCGGTCACCACGTGGTCAACATCGTTTTTGCTGGTGGTGATCGATGACCCTTGAGCAAGGGTGGGCACGATACACGATATCGTCCCGTTCTTGGCAGTGGATGCCGTGCAAATGAAAGCCTTGCCGCCGCGGGACCGGTTGGCGCCACGGGCGAAGTCGGCCTGTCCGCCGGTGCCGCTCCACTGCAAGTGACCAAAGGATTCAGAACAGCACTGACCCAATAGATCAACCTGAATGGTGGCGTTGATGGCAACCATGTTGTCGATCTGGCCAATAACGCACGGATCGTTGACATAATCCACCGGATGCATTTCGATGGTGGGATTATCATTCATAAATTCAAAGACTTTTCGCGTACCCAGAGCGAAAGTTCCCAAAGTCTTGCCGCGATGAATATTCTTGCGCGAGTTGTTTACCGCGCCGGCAAGCATCAGGTCGACGATGCCATTGGAAATCAGCTCCGTGTGTATGCCCAGATCTTTTTTCCGGAGTAATGCATTGCATACGGCGTTAGGTATCCCCCCCCACCCCATCTGGACTGTAGATCCGTCATTAATCATTTCCGCGATATAACCGCCAATAGCCTCCTCAATGGGGGTTATGGGGGCAATCTCCTGCTCCTTCAGAGGCTCATTGCATTCAATTATATGGGTGACTTCCGAAATATGGATATGACAGTTACCGTGGGTTCGGGGACACTGGGGGTTCACCTGAACAACCACCTTACCGCCGGTTTGCACTGCTTTCCTTACGGCTTCAATGGTGTACCCCACGGACAGACTGCACGTGAAGTAGCCATATTCGTCCATAGGCGATACCACCGTACCTGCCAGGTCGATTGGCCAGTAATCCCTCATAAGCTTTGGAACCTCGCTGAAATGGTTGGGAACGAAGTCGGCCCACCCCTTCTGGACCGCCTCACGGGAGACGTGACTGGTAAACCACGCATTCACCTTTATATGAGGAACTGAATCCTCGGTGAAATAATCGGGGCAAAGGTGGTGTTGTTGGTTGACCACAACTCCTTCCAGCTCACGTTTTCGCGCCGCAAGCGCTTTAACGAGTAGAGTCGGTTCGCCCACCCCGAGTGGAAAGCAGAGATGGTCACCGGATCTGACAAGTGCCGCCGCTTCTTCCGCTGTACAACATTTCTGCTGGTACTCCTGCTGGAAATTCCTTTTGGCTTCTGTAACGATTTGCATGCTGAAACCTCCATAGTGGGATTGTTTCGATTTTTCGAACCGATGTCAGTTTACCTGGGCCGGGTTGGCCCGATTTCCACCGCATTTCGCCCGACAACTCTATAGTTGTTACGGCTACTCAGCGTCATCACATGAATCGCAATTACATCCTTGGCCACACTCCTTTTATGGAGCAATGGCAGTTTCAGCAATCAACCCTACACATCTATAAGCAATCTAAATACCAAACAATGTTATTTTTTAAAATAAACGATACAATCCCCTATAGGCATGAATAACTGTATATTTTTTTCATTCACATGCAAAGCTAATGGGATTCAGACAAAATCCATGCGTAAACTAATGTTGTCATCAAATAATCACATCGAAAGCCACAAGGGCGAATAAATCTTAATTATCAGCATGTTCTGCACTGTTGACAATCTACAAACAAACTGTAAACGTTGGTTTACTGTTTTTCGATTTTATACTCAGGGAAAAGAGACAAGGTGGGAGCCAATAAAATTCTGGCAACAACCGATTGCCGGTAAATCCAACTTCAGAACAATGTTAGCAAAACACAGGGGAAAGAAAATTGCAGGGGAACGTAGGAAATGGCAGGGGACTGAAATATGGCTGAATTCATCAATGCATGGGGGACGGACGGGCCTCCACGGCTGTTCGCCCTGTGATTGAGGGAGATTTCACGCCAGCCGCTCTTCATCGTCACCATGCTTGTGCAACTTTTTATAAAGCCCCTGGCGGGATATCCCCAGCAGTTGCGCGGCGTGGGCCTTATTCCCACGGCTCGATTCGATCGCCTCAAGAATAAGAAGTTTTTCAAAGTCATCGACAATGCCGGCGATGTTCTTTTTGCCGAGAATGGCGCGGATAAACTCCTCGGCTCCTAAAACGACAGGTTGTTCCGACCCTGTCCCTTCGCTGGGAAAGAGCCGGCAAAGCTGCTCGGGAATATGCTCTCTCGTAATTATGGGACCGACAACCACATTGAAAGCACTCTCAATGACATTGCGCAGTTCCCGAATGTTACCGGGCCAGTGATAGCGCTTGATGATATCCCACACTTCATCATCAAGGCCCTGAACGTCAAGGCCGAATTCGGAGTTGAACTTGCCAATGAAGCTGCTGATGAGGGAGGGGATATCTTCCATCCGCTCACGAAGCGGAGGGATGGCAAGGGTTACCACATTAAGCCGGTAGTATAGGTCTTCCCGGAATTTCCCTTCCTTGACCTGCTGCTCCAGATTGCTGTTGGTCGCCGCCACCACCCGAACGTCAACAGTTCTTGAAACAGTACCCCCCAGCGGCGTCAATTCCCTCTCCTGAAGCAGCCGCAGAAGCTTGGCCTGCATGTAGAGCGGCATGTCGCCGATCTCATCAAGGAAGATGGTGCCGGTATGTGCCTGCTCGAACCGACCCATCTGCCCCCCCTTCTTGGCGCCGGTGAAGGCCCCTTCCACATAGCCGAAAAGTTCCGATTCGAGCAGGTGTTCGGGGATAGCAGCACAGTTCATGCTTATGAAAGGCGCATAGCGCCGGCTGCTGGCGGAATGTACGGCATGGGCAAAAAGCTCCTTGCCGGTCCCGCTCTCCCCGCGCAGGAGAATATTGGATGCCTTGAGGGCAACCCGCAGCAAGGTATCTTTCAATTCCAAGATCTTTTTGCTCTGGCCGACAATGCTGTTAATGTCGTACTTGAACTGGACTTCGCTGCCCGTCATGCTCCGTTGCGGTTTGCTCAGTTCCGCTGTGCCGCGAAGTCGATTGGCAATGAGGGTGATTTCCCGTATGTCGCTGAAAAGAACCTTGCCGACACACCCTATTACCACCCCCTCGCTGATAAGCGGAAAGACGCTGGCATACACCTGTTTCCCGTTTAGATAATGGGCAATGCCGATCTCGGGCTTGCCTGTTTCCATGACTATCGGCATGCGCGACGGCTGGGAATTGCCGGCATAGGATTCGCGAATGTGCTTGCCGAGCATCGACTGGGGAGTTGTATCGAATAACGCGGCAAAAGATTGATTGACCAGGACTACCATCCCGTTGCGGTCGACAACAATAATACCGTCGTGGTCAAAATTGAGGAAAGCATTGGCGGACCGGAGAACCTCTCCAAGTTCGTCAGGCTGCGGAGTGTCATCCTTGAGGATAGTCCTGAGGAGAGACAGCGACCCGCCCATAACCTGCCCGTCGTTGACTATGGGAACGTAGTCGCAAGCCATTGAGACCGATGCCGCCTTTATGATTTGACTGCGGAAGCTGATACCGCTTCTCATGAGGTTACCGAGGTTCGCGAGATCTATTACATCGGCAATATTCTTTCCGTGGAGCTCTTCCGGAGTCGCGTCCAAAAGTCTTGCAGCGGTTTTGTCGAGAGAGACTATTGTGAGGTAATTGTCAACCCAAAGAACCCCGGCATTTTCGACCCTGCTGCCCACAAGGGCATCCGACCCGTGGCCTTTAACTGCATCGGCAAATTCCATGAGAAAACCTCTGTTCACTAATATCCATCAATCACAAAAGCTCTGTCCCGGCTTAAAAGCATTGTTAAGCACCGATATACTATTCCAATTCAGCTTAGTTTATGTATGAGGTTAGGACATTGTCAACGAGCAAAACATTATTTTAAATCAATGCATACGCCATCTAAACACCGTTAAGGGCGCAACCGAGAAACCGTGACGGATTAACGCTGAACACCCGAGATTCAACTTCTTCCGGTAAGCCGAACTCCCTCACCATGTTGATATAATCAAGAACAGAAAGCACATTGTAGAGAAAGGCGTCTGTGCCGAAACAGACCCGGTCGGAAAAGTGTGTAATGAAATCGCGATAGCTGGTGGGATTATTCCGCATATGGGGAAGGAGGTTTGCAATATCGGTAAAAACGTTGGCGTGGCGGTCGAGAACCGCACTGAACGCCTTGCGGCTGATGCCGAAGTGCGGAAAATTCACCCGCACCCGCGGAAAATCATCAAGCAGGGCTTTCATCGTGTCGCCGTAACGCCTGGCATCCATATGATAGAGGAGCGGCAGATCATGGGCTTCGGCATAGGCAAACAACTCCCACTCGCGGCGGCGGTACTGCTCCAGAGTGATGCCGAGGGTTTCGGGGGCACCGCAGACACCGATGTCGTTTTCGTTGTCGGGGAGATATATCCCCTTGATCCCTTTGAAGCCCCGCCCGATGTAGCCATCAAGGGCCTTTGTAACGTCACCCTTCAGGTAACGCGTGTCGACGAACGGCATCATCATCCGGTCCGTGGATTCCGACAGCGCCAGAAGGTCATCGGCCTCGTTAAAATCTGGGTCGCCCTGATGTTCAACGTAATCAGGAATCAGGTTCCAGTTGGTGTCGGCATTAGGGTTAGTGTTTACCAGTCCAATGACAACCATCCCATTGAGACCTTTCTGACGCAATACGGAGAAGTCTCGGGCAAGGACGGCCTCGTGACTACGTCCGACAAAACAGTGCGTATGTACATCAATAATCCCGTGCGCCATGGCATTCTCCCGTCCGCACAATGTCGTCAGTTATGGCCGCCCCCATGGGAACATTGCTTGAATCGCCGTCCGTACCCGCTTCAGATCCAAGAAAGCAAGAGGCGGCACAATCTTCGTGCCGCCTCCATCCTGCCGTTTACACCCGTTCAAAGATTGTCGCGATTCCCTGCCCGACCCCGATACATAGAGACACCAGGCCGTAGCGCGAACCGCGGCGCTTCATCTCATGAACCAGCGTCGCAGTTATGCGTGCCCCGGTGGAACCCAATGGGTGACCGATGGCTATGGAGCCGCCGTTGACGTTCACCTTGGCAGGATCGATCCCCAGTTCGCGGATACAGGGGATGGACTGGGCGGCAAAAGCCTCGTTCAGCTCGAAGAGGTCAATATCTTCTATCTTCAGGCCGGCTCGTTGCAGCACCTTCTGGATTGCGGGAATGGGTCCGAGCCCCATGTACGAGGGATCACAACCGGCAACCGCACTGGCGACGACCCTGACAAGCGGCTTGTAGCCGAGCTTCTTGGCGGTTTCGGCCTCCATGAGGAGGAGCGCCGCGGCGCCGTCGTTGATGCCGCTGGAGTTGCCGGCAGTGACGGTGCCGTCTTTCCTGAAAGCTGCCGGCAGTTTCGCCAGCTGTTCCATGGTCAAGTCGTTGCCGCGGGGGAATTCATCCCTGGAGACGATGATCGGGTCTCCCTTCTTCTGGGGGATAACAACGGGAACAATCTCGTCATTGAACTTGCCGGCGGCGTCGGCGGCGGCCCATTTCCTCTGGGTCCCAAGGGCGAATTCGTCCTGCTCCTGGCGGGTGAGGCCGTACCGCACCGCCACGTTCTCGGCGGTTTCACCCATTCCTTCCTTGGCATATGGTTCAGTCATCTTCGGATTGGTGAACCGCCAGCCTATAACCGTGTCAAATACCTTGATGTCGCGGGAAAAGGGAGATTCGGACTTGGCCATGACAAAGGGGGCGCGGGTCATTGACTCGGTTCCGCCGGCGATGAGCACATCCCCTTCACCGACCTTGATCGCCTGGGCGGCGCTGTTGACGGCGTTCAGGCCCGATGCGCAGAGCCGGTTGATGGTCTGCCCGGCGACCGAATAGGGTAATCCGGCCAGCAGTGCCGCCATGCGGCCGACATTGCGATTGTCTTCTCCGGCGCCGTTGGTGCAGCCGAGCACCACATCCTCAATCAGATTGGGGTCAAGGTTGTTGCGCTTGACGAGTTCGGATATACAATGTGCCGCCAGATCATCCGGCCTGACATTTTTCAGCGAGCCGCCGAATTTCCCCACCGGCGTCCGTACGGCATCCACGATTACTGCTTCACGCATTGGAACCTCCATTGAGTTTACGGGTTAGTTTTCGACAACCTGCTAGATGTACTGGCCGCCGTCCACCTTGATGCATTCGCCGGTAATATGTCTGGACTTCTCGGAGCAAAGGAAGGTGACCAGCCAGGCAACCTCTTCCGGCTGTCCCATGCGCCCCAGAACGATGTCGGCCAGCGACTTCTGCTTCACGTCCTCCGGCAGGGCCTTCATCATCTCGGTCTCGATGAGGCCCGGAGCAATGGCGTTGCAGTTTACGTTGGATTTTGCCAGTTCGCGGGCCAGGGCCTTGGTCAGGCCGATGATGCCGGCCTTGGCGGCGGAGTAGTTCGTCTGGCCGAATTTGCCGCGCATTCCGTTGATGGAGGTAACGTTGACGATCTTGCCGCTCCCCTGCTCCTTCATCAACGGAGCAACCGCGCGACAATAGTTGAAGTATCCCTTCAGGTTGATGGCGAGGCACTCATCCCACTGCTCTTCGGTCATCTTCCAGATGACAGCGTCCCGGTTAACCCCGGCGTTGTTCACGAGGATGTCCACGCTCCCCAGTTCGGCGGCCACCTTTTCCACCATCGCCTGGGCATCCGTGAAACTGGCCACGTCTGCCTGGACCGCTATGGCTTTTTGCCCCATCTTTTGAATCTCCGCACAGATGGCGTTGGCCTCTTCGCTGTGCTTCCGATAATTGATGGCGACGTTTGCACCGTTCTTTGCCAGATCCAGTGCGATGGCGCTGCCGATGCCGAGACTTGCGCCGGTTACGATTGCATTCTTACCCTTGAGATCCATGTACTCCTCCTTTTGCTCTGCTTGTTTGATTTACGTCCCCGTTTTCCCGACACCGGGCCATCTAGGCTGACTTCAGATTATTATGGTAAACAAGTACTGCAATACTTCTTTACTGTCAACAGAAATTTACTTGTTTGAAATTTCCTTTATCAGCGGAGAGAAGAAGTCGCATCAGCGGTTTTCACGGCGGAGTTAAATGCCTGCGGATTAAATGGATGCTGGTAAAGTCACAATCTCCGGAATCGACTTTTCAACGGCAAGCGAACAGTGCCACAGGTACACGCGACACCCATGACCCCGCTTCAGAAATACCCCAGCCGGCCCGATATTTCTTCAGCGCCTCCTTTCACCAGCGGGATGAGCTCTTCGGTGACCCTGTCATTGTCGAATCGTGTAATGGGGCCCAGGAGCAGGACAGCCCCAACGACATTGGCACTGTAATCACGTACTGGAGCCGCTACGCAGGTGACGCCCACTTCCATTTCTTCCATGTTAACGGCATATCCCTGCTGTTTTACCTGTTTAAGATGTTCCGGAAAAATCTCGGGATCAGTAATCGTAAAGGGGGTGTTCCGCTCGAGCTTTTGCTGCGCAAGAAAACTCGCCACCTTTTCTTCCGGCAGATGGGCCAGCTGCACCTTTCCAGCTGCCGTGCAGTGGGCAGGGAGCCTGGTACCGATTGGGGGCACAACCCTCACAGGATGACTGCACTCCACCGCATCGAGACAGACAATGGAAAATTCACGCAAAACCGTCAGACAGACTGTTTCGTTGCATTCCCTGACCATGGCCTCCATTATGGGCCTAGCCCGGTTGACAAGCCTCATCTGCCGCGAAACCATTCTACTGAGGTGAAAGGCCTTGAGGCCGAGCCGGTAGCTGCCGGTAGTTGAGTTATGCTCGATGAACCTCCTGGATTCGAGGGTGGCCAGGAGCCTGAACACGTTGTTCTTGGGAAGGTTGAGGAGCCTGCCCAACTCACTGAGGCTGAGTTCGCTGACATCGCCACGAAACTGCTCCAACAACTCGAAAGCATGGTTGACAGACTTAATCAGAGAAATGGTTTTATCTTTATTCTTCATGATCCATTTTCCATTGTTCTATCTGTCCGGAACTTTCAAACCAAGGTACCTCCCCCGGCAGAACCGGGGGATTTCCCCTACGCCATGGCCTCGGCCATGACCTCGGCAATGTCCTTTACCCGCACCTTCTCGCAACTTTCGTCCTTCAATCCGTCTTCCATCATGGTCATGCAGTAGGGGCAGCTGACGCAGAGGGTGTCAGGCTCCTGTTTGAGGGCTTCTTTAACCCGTTCCAGGTTGATCCGGCTCCCGATCTGCTCTTCCATCCACATCCGTCCGCCGCCGGCGCCGCAGCAGAAGCCGTTTTCCCGGTTGCGCTCTAACTCGGCCGGGGCCTTGCCGGTGGCCGCTTTGATGACGGACCGGGGTGCCTCAAAGGTATCATTGTGGCGTCCAAGGTAGCACGAGTCATGGAAGACTATCTTTCCTTGGTCGGCCTGTTTGGGAAGCTTGAGTTTTCCCTGCTCCACCAGTTTTGCGATCAGCTCGCTGTGGTGGAGAACCTCCACCTCCAGCCCGTACTGCCTGTAGTCATTTTTCAGGGTGCTGAAGCAGTGGGGACACTGGGTGACGATCCGGGTTACTCCCCGCTCTTGGAAGAGGGCCACATTCTCTTTGGCCATCTTGTCGAAGACAAACTCGTTGCCCAGGCGCCGCACGCTATCGCCGCAGCACTGCTCCTCGCGGCCAAGGATTCCCCAGGAAACCCCGGCTTTATCCAGGATGGTGGCCAAGGCAACGGTGACATGCTTGGCGCGGCTGTCGAAGGAGCCGGCGCACCCCACGAAAAATAGATACTCGGTCTCACCGGCCTTGAAGGGGCGTTCGCCCAGTTTCGCGGCCCATTTGCCCCGGTCGGAAGGGGCGATGCCCCAAGGGTTGCTCCGCTGCTCCATGTTCTCGAAGAGGTTAAGGAGCTCTTCGGGGAACCGGGCCTTCTCCTGCACCAGGTGGCGGCGCATCTTGATGATCTTCGGCATCTGCTCGATGAGCACGGGACAGACGCTCGTACAGGCGCCGCAGGTGGTGCAGGACCAGAGGGCATCCTCGTGATTGGATCCCTCCCCTTGGGGACCGATGAGCGGCACGATTCCACGGTCTCCCTTTTTCAGGGCAGCGCCGTTATCCATTAGGTTCACTTTGATATCGTGAACAATGCGGCGGGGATTCAGGGGTTTGCCGGTATTATGAGCCGGGCAGAGGTCCTGGCAGCGGCCGCATTCGGTGCAGGAGAGACTGTCGAGGAGGTCCTTCCACGAAAACTGCTCCACCGAGCTCACCCCGAAGCGCTCTCCCTTCTGGAACTCTTCCCGGGGCTGGACATTGGGCTTCTCCAGACTTCGGAAGTAGCAATTAGGTATGGCGGTAAGTATGTGTATATGCTTGCTACGGGGAAGAATATTCATAAAAACAAGCAGTACCACGGCATGTACCCACCACGAGGCGGTGGCAATACTCTCCAGGGGGGCCCCCGAGATTCCGTCCAGCAGAGAGGCAATGGCGGAGGATACGGGTCTCCAGTTCCCCGGCTGCCCCATGGCGATCTGGGCGGCATTCAGGAGGAAAAAAGCAATCATGAGCGTAGCGATCATGGCCAGGATCAGGAGGGCCTCGCCGCTTCTGGCCGAGGTGTAGTCGTTACTCAGATACTCAGGGGGAAAGAGAACCCGCCGCACGAAGGCTATCGTCACGCTGACCAGGGCCACCAGCGACACAATGTCGAAGACGAACTCAAGTCCGTGGTGGAGCGGTGCCGGCAGCGCCGCCAGACTGAAGCCGGGAAAGAGCCCCTCCAGGAGGAACGCTCCGTTGGCCACCAGCAATAGAATGAACGCCCAGAAGAGAAAAAAGTGGTTGAGTCCGTAGGGGCGCGCCAGAACCCGTTTCTGGCCGAAGGCATAGGATAACATCCCTGCCAGCCGCTCTGCCGGGTTGTCGAAACGGTCTTCCGAGGCGCCGACGGCCACCAGCTGCAGCCGCTGGTAGCAACTGAAGCAGAAGGTCGCAACGGCGACTACGAAGAGCGGAATGAAGAGCGAGTGGTTGATTGCCATGATACACCTCACAAACGATATCGCGTTGACGGCTGGGGATCAGACAGCGACCCGGTCGGGGATGCCCCCGCTGCGCTGGGCTTTCAGACTGCGCACCTTGCGGATGATGGACGGGACGATCTGGAAGAGATCACCCACAATGCCGTAGGTGGCCACCTGGAAGATGGGGGCTTCGGGATCCCGGTTAATGGCAATGATGACGTCGGAATCCTGCATCCCCACCAGGTGCTGAATCGCCCCGGAGATGCCGCAGGCGACGTAGATCTTGGGTCGGACGGTCTTGCCGGTCTGGCCCACCTGGCGGCTGTGTGGCATCCACCCGGCATCTACTGCGCTGCGTGATGCGCCGACCACTCCCCCCAGTTCATCAGCCAGCTCCTGGATCATGGCGAAGTTATCCTTATTCATGAGACCCCGCCCTCCGGAGACGATTATCTCGGCCCCGGCGATGTCGATGTCCTTGCCCCCTTTGTCGCTCAAGACCTCGATCACCTTGACCAGCACATCCTCCTCGCGCAGATCGAACGTCTCCCGGACCACTTCCCCGGTGCGTCCCGCCTGGTACTCGGGCATGGGCATGACGTGGGGGCGGACCGTGGACATCTGGGGCCGGAACCGGTCACACATGATGGTGGCCATGATGTTGCCGCCGAAAGCGGGGCGGGTCTGCATAAGGTTGCGCTTGTCGTCGATGCCGAGACCCGTGCAGTCGGCGGTGAGGCCGGTCTTTACAATCGTCGCCACGGCGCCCGCCAGATCGCGTCCCTGGCCGGTGGCCCCCATGAGAACAATCTCGGGCCTGTGTTTGTAGATCAGGTGGCAGATGGCGTCGGTGTACGGCTTAGTCCGGTAGTTGGCGAACACGGGGGCATCCAGAATGATGGCCCTGTCGGCGCCGTAGCCGAAGGCCTCGTCGCAGAGGTGCTCCACCTCGTGGCCGATAATGACAGCGGAGAGCTCCACGGCGAGTTTCTCGGCCAGTTGGGCCCCCGCCCCCAGAAGCTCCCAGGAGACTTTGGCCGCCTCGCCGTCGTACTGCTCAATGAAGACCCAGACGCCACGGTAGCGGGCGAGCATCTCCCGCAACTGCTTCTCCCCTTCGTCCAACTCTTCCTCGACGGCGCCGTGCTGCTTCTCCCACTGTTTCAGCAGTTCCAGCTCCTCGGGGGTGTAAAACATCTCCAGGGCACCGGCAGCACAGACCTTCACGCACTTGGCGCAGCCGATGCACTTCTCCCCCAGGATTGTTGGCTCGCCGGCCCTGTTCATCTCGATGCCGTCCACGGGGCAGGAGCTTTCGCACCGGGCGCCGCAGGCGATGCATTTGCCCTCAATGATGCGGGCCTTGCCGCGGGGCTTTTTGATTGGCTTTTTTGCTTCAGTCATTGTCATACCCCCGTAGGGGCGCTGCTTGCCGCGCCCTTGTTCACAATTGATTCAGGCGCAGCAGACAGCGCCCCTGAGCATCTCACACAGCCAGGAGATCCTTGCTGAGCAGCTTCTCGATCAGGAGGCCGGCCGTCCCATCCGGATCCCCTACTCCGTCGCCGATGATCTCCCCCTTGTCCCGCTCCGGAGAAAAGATCTTGCTGACCCAGGTGGGGGAACCCTTGAGCCCCACCGTTTCCACGTCCAGCTTTAGGATTCCGTTATCCCAGACCTTGACCTCCACATCCTCAGCCTCCAGGCGCATCGGCACCGTTGGGTACCGGGGACGGTTCAACTCCCGCACCACGGTAATCATGACCGGCAGCGGCGCCTCCACGATCTCGTGGCGCCCTTCGAGCTTGCGCCGCACCCGGATCACCTTCCGGTCCAGGTCGAGATGCTCGATCCTGTCCACAAGGGTGAGCTGGGTGAAACCGAGGCGGGTGGCGATGCCGGGTCCCACCTGGGCAGTGTCGCCGTCGATGGTCTGCTTGCCGCAGAAAACAATCCCCACCTCATCCTCGGTTGCCAGCTTCTCAATGGCCGCGGAGAGGACTTTGCTCGTAGCAAGGGTGTCGGCTCCGCCGAAGGAGCGGTCGGAGAGGAGAATCGCCTCATCGACCCCCAGGGCGCAAGCCTTGCGCAGGGTGGCCACGGTGTTGGGAGGACCCATGGAGAGGGCCACAGCCCGCAGGCCGTAGCTGTCCTTCAGGCACAGACTCTCCTCCAGGGCATGGGTGTCGTAGGGGTTGACGATGAAGGGTATTCCCTCCCGCACCAGGGTGTTGGTCACGGGATCGATTTTAACCTGGGTTGTATCCGGCACTTGCTTGATACAGGAGATCACGAGCATAAGACTTCTCCTTGGCGTTTGTTAAACCGCTATCTTCAGCCCATCGGGCTTGTAAATCTTCAAAAGCGCCTTAGCCATGTCGGCCGGGCTTTGGGCCACACTGATGCCGCACTCCTCCAGAACTGCAACCTTTTCCGTCGCCGTCCCTTTGCCGCCCGAGATAATGGCGCCGGCATGCCCCATTCTCTTTCCCGGAGGTGCGGTTATCCCGGCAATGTAGGCAGCCACCGGCTTGGTCATGTATTCCTTGACGAAACGGGCACCGTCTTCCTCGGAGCTGCCGCCGATCTCGCCGATCATGATTACGGCCTCGGTGTCCGGGTCCTCTTCGAACATCCGGAGCACGTCCACGTGGTTTGTGCCATTCACCGGGTCGCCCCCGATACCGACGCAGGTGGACTGCCCCAAACCCACGTTGGTCAACTGCCAGACCGCTTCGTAGGTGAGGGTGCCGCTTCTGGAGACAACCCCGACTTTTCCCGGCTTGTGGATGTAACCGGGCATGATGCCGATCTTGCACTGGCCGGGAGTAATGACGCCGGGGCAGTTTGGACCTACTAGCCGGGTCTTTTTCCCCTGCATATACTGCTTCACCTTGACCATATCCAGGACCGGGATTCCCTCGGTGATGCAGACTGCCAGCTCAATGCCGGCGTCCACCGCCTCCATGATGGCGTCAGCAGCGAAGGGGGGCGGAACGTAGATAACCGATGCGGTGGCACCGGTCTGGTTCACCGCATCCCGAACCGTGTCGAATACGGGGAAGCCGTCGATGACCGTTCCCCCCTTGCCGGGGGTAACGCCGCCAACCATCCGGGTGCCGTATTCCCGCGCACCCTGGGCGTGAAAGAGGCCGGTGGCGCCGAGCCCCTGGGTGATGACTTTCGTGTCTTTATTGATAAGGATGCTCATCTCTCTCCCCTCCTCAGGCGGCAACGGCCTGGACGATTTTATGGGCACCATCGGCCATGCCGTCGGCGGCGACGATATTGAGCCCGCTTTCGGCCAACATCTGTTTGCCAAGGGCCACGTTGGTCCCTTCGAGTCGCACCACCAGAGGCACATTGAGGGATACCTGCCGGGCTGCCTCAATTACCCCCGTGGCAATGACGTCGCACTTCATGATGCCGCCGAAGATGTTGACGAAGATCCCCTTGACGTTCTTGTCGGAGAGGATGAGCTTGAAGGCTTCGGTTACCCGTTCGATGGTGGCTCCGCCCCCCACGTCCAGGAAGTTGGCAGGCTCGCCGCCGGAGAATTTGATGATGTCCATGGTGGCCATGGCCAGACCGGCGCCGTTCACCAGGCAGCCGATGTTGCCGTTGAGGGAGACGTAGGAGAGGTCGTGCTGGGAGGCTTCCACCTCGTTGGGATCTTCTTCGTCGTAGTCGCGCATATCGGCAATCTGCAGGTGCCGGAAGATGGCATTGTCGTCGAAGCCGAACTTGGCGTCCAGGGCCAGGAGGTCCCCCTCCTTGGTGACGACCAGGGGGTTGATCTCCAGAAGCGAACAGTCGCAGGCGATGAAAGTGGTGTAGAGATTCTGCAGCAGGCTGACCGCCTTGTTGGTCAGTTTGCCTGTGAGCCCCAGGCTGAAGGCCAGGTTGCGGCACTGGAACGGAGTCAGTCCGGCCAGCGGGTCGATGGCTTCCCTGAAGATCTTCTCCGGGGTCTTGGCCGCCACCTCCTCGATATCCATCCCCCCCTCGGTGGAAGCCATGACCGTCACCTTTGACGTTGTCCGGTCCACCAGAAGGCTCACATACAACTCCCGGTCAATGTTGCAGCCGTTCTCCACCAGAACCCTGGTGACAACCTTCCCGTCGGGGCCGGTCTGGTGGGTACGCAGGACCATGCCGAGCATTTCCCTGGCAATGAGCTGAACTTCCTCGTTGGTACGGGCAAGCTTCACCCCCCCACCCTTGCCGCGGCCACCGGCGTGGATCTGGGCCTTCACCACCCATGGTCCGTCACCGATTCGCTTGGCCCATTCCCGGGCGCTGGCCCCGTTATAGCAGATGTGCCCGTCGGGGACGGGTACGCCGAATTTGCGTAGAATTGCTTTTGCCTGATATTCATGAATGTTCATCGGATTCCTCCCGAGTGACAGCTCAATGTTTAAACATCACAACTGGTATTATAGTAATGTAGCACCGTAATACTTATTTAATGGCAAGAAAAATCGTTGTTCCTTTCATGGTGGCATGTGGAAGTGGCCATCCGAGCAGCATAAGCCAACATTTATTCTGCCGGGAAATCCTTTGAAGCTGACGTGTTCCATCATCGGTTTTCTCCAGTTGCGCAGTACGCCCTCTTCTCAGACAACAAGTCTCTCAACGAGGATTTCAGCAATATCCCGCGGCACGAGCTTCCCTTCCAGTTCCGCACCCTTGATCCCGTCCTCGAACATGGTGAGGCAGAAGGGACAGTTGGAGACGAGGGTGCCCGTTCCGGTTTCCGCCGCCATCAGGGCCCGCTTCCCGCTGATACGGCTTCCCAGCTTCTCTTCGGCCATGATCCGCCCGCCGCCGGCGCCGCAGCAGAAGCCTTCGGCCCTGCTCCGCTCCATCTCGCGGATAGTGCCCCCTGCCGCCGCCACCAGGGCCCGCGGCTCTTCATAAAGGTCATTGTGGCGGCCGATGTAGCAGGAATCGTGGTAGGTGCAGTCGAACCCGTCGGCATTAACCTTGAGTTTTCCTTCCTGGATGAGGCGGTTCAGGAAGGTGGTGTAGTGCTCGGTCTCGACGGTAAAGCCGAGATCCCGGTAGTCCTTGGTCAGGGTGTTGAAGCAGTGGGGACAGGCGGTGACGACCTTTTTCACCTTGTAGGACTCAATGGTCTCGATGTTCTCGCCGGCCATGGCCTGGTAGAGGTACTCGTTTCCCAGTTTCCGCATCGGCTCCCCGCAGCATTTCTCCTCCTTGCCGAGAATGCCGACCTTGACGCCGGCCGCGGCGCAGAGCTTGACAAAGCTGGTGGCGACCTTGATGTTGCGCTTGTCGAAGGAGGCGTAACAGCCCACAAAGTAGAGGATGTCCACATCGGCATCATCAGCCAGGCGCGTCACCGGCAGCCCTTCGGCCCAATCACCCCTGGAGGCGTAGGCCAGCCCCAGGGGGTTGCCGTTGACCTCGGTGTTGTCCATGGCCGTCATGACTTCTTCGCCTGGGAATTCCCCTTCCATGAGCACCATATTGCGGCGCATGTCCACGATCTTGTTCACATGCTCGATGCTGGCAGGGCATATCTCCTGACAGGCGCGACAGGTGGTGCAGGACCATAGGGCATCTTTGCTCACGGTCTCGATCAGGTTTGCCTCGGGATTGCTGCATGCCACCTCGCCCAACTGATTGACCACCTTCATTGGCGACAGGGGTTTGTCGGTGTTGTGGGCCGGGCAGCGGTCCTGGCAGCGCTTGCACTTGGTGCAGGCGTCGGTATCGAAGATGTCTTTCCAGGTCAGGTCCTTGATCTGTGCGGCGCCGAAACTCTCGGCGTCCTCGCTCTCCATATTGAGAGTGACCAGGGCTCCCTTGGGGCCCAGATCGGCCAGGAAGTAATTGGCGCTGGTGGTGAAGATGTGGCGGAACTTGGTGAAGGGGATGGCGCAGATGAAACCGATGACCAGGAAGAAATGAAGCCACCAAGTCCCCTGATGGAGGGCGCGGAGGGAGCCTTCCCCCATCCCGGCAAGGGCATTGGCAACGGCGAGGCCCACTGGGGACCAGGCGGCCAGTGAGGGATTGGCGGAGAGTTCGGTCGCGGCCATCCGGGCACCCTCGATGATGAAGCCGGTAATGAGAATGCCGAACAGGAGGCCATGCATGATGGCGTCGTCGCGGGTGGTTTCAAGCCCCTCGGGGCGCACCAGGTAGCGGCGGACGAAGAACCCGGCCAGCATGGCAATGGCCACGAGTCCGGCAATATCGAGAACCGCCGAGAAAAGGAGGTAGAAATCACCGTGAAGGAAACGATACCCGAAGAGGAGATCGGTGAAATCGGCCTGGAGAGCCACAAAAACAGTGCCGATAAAGAGGAGGAAGAATCCCCAGAAGAAGAGCCCGTGGGCGTAGCCCGGCCCCTTGACCTTAAGCACCCGGCTCTGGAGCAGGACATTCTTCAGAAGGTTGCCGATACGCACGCTCCGCTGGTCGAAGCGGTTCAGGGGCTTCCCCTGCCTGTAGGTGTTCAACCGCTGCATCCCGCTCCACACCAGGAACCCCAGGGCAGCAAAGGTGAAGAGATACATCGGTATCAACACCGATGCCCCATGACCAATATTCCAGTAAAGTTCGCGGGTAGCTTCCATGGCTCAATCTCCAAAATGGGGTTGATGGTTCACATAAATGTCAATCTCTCAGGAGCCGGTAAAGTTCGGTTTTCGCTTTTCCACAAAGGCCCCCATCCCTTCCTTCTGGTCGCGGGAGGCAAAGAGGGAGGCAAAAAGAACCGCCTCGTACTCCATACCGCCGACTTCCGCCATATCGAGGCCGCGCCGGACTGCTTCCTTGGCATGGGCGACACCGAGGAGGCCGTTTCCGGCAATCTTTGCTGCTGTCTCAAGGGCCTTCGGTACCAGTTCCGCCTGGGGAAAGACAGCATTGACGATCCCCCATTCCTTCGCTTCGGCGGCAGTCAGCATCTTTCCGGTGAAGATCAGCTCGTTGGCCCGGTTGCGCCCCAGGAGCCGACCGAACTTCTGGGAACCGCCGAACCCGGGCATGATGCCCAGCGTAACCTCCGGTAGCCCCATCCTGGCGTTTTCCGAGGCGTAGATGAAATCGCAGGCCAGAGCCAGCTCCATCCCTCCCCCCAGGGCAAAACCGTTGACGGCGGCGATGACCGGCTTGGACATGGAGCCGATGAAGTTCACCAGATTCTGTCCCGTGCGGGCAAAAACCAGGGCCTGCTGTGGGTCATAATCCGCCATCTCGGCGATGTCAGCCCCGGCAACGAATGCCTTCTCGCCGCCTCCGGTAAGGACTATCACCTTGACTGCCCGGTGGGCGTTCAAGGCCTCGAAGGTTTCCTGCAACTCGGCTATCACCGAGGTGTGAAGTGCGTTCAGCACCTTGGGCCGGTTGATGGTCACCAGCGCCACTCCATCTTTGATGTCAACAAGCAGATTCTCGTTTTGCATGGCATTTCCCCCCATCAATACGTATAGAATCCCCGCCCCGTCTTGCGACCCAGGTACCCGGCCTCCACCATCTTCACCAGAAGCGGGCAAGGACGGTACTTGGTGTCCTTAAATCCTTCAAAAAGGACGTTCATGATGGCGAGGCAGGTATCGAGGCCGATGAAGTCGGCCAGAGTCAGGGGTCCCATGGGCTGATTGGTGCCGAGCTTCATCCCCTTATCGATGTCTTCCACCGTGGCAATCCCCTCGAAGAGCGCAAAGGCCGCCTCATTGATCATTGGGATAAGGATGCGGTTCACGATGAAACCGGGGTAGTCGGCGGATACCGCCGTCTCCTTACCAAGCTTCGCCACGAGGGCCGTGGTCGCGGCAAAGGTTTCGTCACTGGTGGCAAGACCCCGGATTACTTCCACGAGCTGCATGACCGGCACCGGGTTCATGAAGTGCATGCCGATGACCTTGTCAGGCCGTCCGGTCACCGCCGCAATGCGGGTGATGGGTATCGACGAGGTGTTGGAGGCGAGGATCGCTCCCGCTTTCACGATTCCATCCAGCTTCCTGAAGATCTCCAGCTTCAGGGCTTCCTTCTCGGTCACCGCCTCGATGGCCATGTCGCAGTCGGCTAGGTCCTCCATGGCCTGGGTGGTGCGGATGCGTCCCACAATAGCCGGGATAGCGGCGCTTTCCAGCTGCCCCTTCTTGGCCTGGCGCTCCAGGTTCTTTTCAATGCCGGTCACTGCCTTGGCCAGTTGCGCCTCGGCGATATCGAAAAGCACCACCTCTATTCCCTGCTGGGCCAGCACATGTGCGATGCCGCTACCCATCTGCCCTGCGCCGAGTACTCCCGCTTTCTGGATCATGCTCGCCTCCTAACACCTCTCGAAGATTGCCGCCACCGCTTCGCCGCCGCCGATGCAGAGCGTTGCTAGCCCGTAGCGAGCCTGGCGGCGATGAAGTTCACGGACGATGGTTGCGGCCAGGCGCCCGCCGCTTGCCCCCAGGGGATGGCCAATGGCCACGGCTCCACCATTGACGTTGACCTTTTCCGGGTCGAGGCCCAACTGACCGATAGCAAGCATGGTCACGGCGGCAAAGGCCTCGTTGATCTCGAACAGGTCGATGTCTTCCAGCTTCAGGCCCGCCTTGGCACAGGCCTTTTCGATGGCCCCCACCGGCGCCTCGGTGAACTGGTCGGGATGCAGGCTGTTGGAGGCATAGGCGACCAGTCGAGCCTTGGGCTTGAGGCCAAATCTTGTTACCGCCTCGCCGCCGGCCAGAAGCGTCATGGCCGCCCCGTCGTTGATGGTGGAGGCATTGCCGGCGGTAATGGTCCCGTCTTTCTTGAAGACGCTCTTCAACCCCATGAGTTTGGAGAAATCCACCTTGAACGGCTCTTCGTCGTCGCTGACGGTAACATCCCCCTTGCGCCCCTTCTTGACCACCGGCACGATCTCATCCCGGAAGATCCCTTCCTTTACCGCTGCCTGGGCCTTCTGATAGGAGCGGAAAGCAAAGGCATCCTGGTCTGCCCGGGAGATGCCGTGCTTTTCGGTGGTGGATTCGGCAATCACCCCCATGTGATTGCCGCTGTAGGGATCCAGGAGACCGTCATTCACCAGCAGGTCGATCAGTTCGCCATTGCCCAGACGATAGCCGTTACGCCCCTTACTCAGGAGATATGGGGCCAGGGACATATTCTCCATGCCGCCCGCAATGACCACATCGGCATTGCCGAGCCGGATGGAGTCGGCACCGAGCATGATGGCCTTGAGGCCGCTGCCGCATACCTTGTTGATGGTCATGGCGGGAATGGCGTCCGGGAGTTCGGCATAGCGCATGGCCTGGCGGGCCGGGGCCTGCCCCGCTCCTCCGCTCAGAACCTGGCCGATAATGACTTCGTCCACCATCTCCGCAGGCAGGCCGGAGCGGTCCACAAGCTCCCGGATTACGGCGGCGGCCAGGCGCGGCGCCTCCACATCGGACAACTCCCCCCCGAAGGAACCAAGGGGGGTGCGCAGGGATTCGATTACGTAGACTTCGCTCATGGTCGTTCGCTCCTTACCGGAAGGCCGAAATACCGGTGACTTTCTCGCCGATAATCAGGAGGTGCATGTCGTGGGTACCCTCGTAGGTGTAGACCGCCTCCAGGTTATTGGCGTGACGCATGATCGGGTATTCGCTCATGATGCCGTTGGCCCCCAGCATGGTCCGGGCGGTGCGACAGATGTTGATGGCCACATTAACGTTATTCATCTTGGCCATGGAAACCTGGGCCGGAGTGTAGTTTCCCTGGTCCTTGAGGCGCCCCAACTGCATGACCAGCAGTTGCCCCTTGGTGATCTCAGTGACCATTTCGGCAAGCTTCCGCTGCTGAAGCTGGTAGGAAGCTATGGGCTTGTCGAACTGGATACGGCTCAGGGAGTATTCGAGAGCCGCCTGATAGCAGGCGTCGCCTGCGCCCAGGGCTCCCCAGGCAATGCCGTAGCGGGCCTGGGTGAGACAACCGAGCGGCCCCTTCAACCCCTTTACGTTGGGCAGCAGGCTCTTTTCTTCATCAACGATAACGTCCTCGAAGACCAGTTCAGAGGTAACGGAAGCGCGCAGACTCCACTTACCGTGCATCTGCGGGGCGGAGAACCCTGGAGTCCCCTTTTCAACAAGAAAGCCCCGGACCCCGTCGTCAGTCCTGGCCCAGACCACGGCCACGTCGGCAACGCTGCCGTTTGTGATCCACATCTTTGAGCCGTTTATCCGCCACTTGCCGTCGCCCTCACGTACGGCATTGGTGCGCATCCCCGCCGGGTTGGAGCCAAAGTCCGGCTCGGTGAGGCCAAAACAGCCGATCTTCTCTCCGGTAGCCAGCTTGGGGAGCCAGTATTCTTTCTGGGCCTCGCTACCGTAGGCATAGATGGGATACATGACCAGGGAGCCCTGCAC